>Ga0066256_1000745_pt1 | contig 63104 bp, 57 predicted proteins | sample ThiBio_1000_biof_FD_87107 | JGI IMG/M metagenome (GOLD analysis project Ga0066256, IMG submission 87107) | Wastewater bioreactor microbial communities from Cape Town, South Africa - Thiocy_expt_1000_biof (version 2) | ecosystem: Engineered > Bioreactor > Thiocyanate-remediating >... | reverse complement strand
GCGGGGGCGGGCGCCGCGCCGGTAGGCGTAGAAAAGCTCTTCCTCGCCAGAGGTGCAGCGGCCGGGCGCCTCGGGCTCCACGCCGGCGCGCTTCAGGCGGTCGACCGTGTAGAGGTTGAGGTCGAACAGCGCATGGCCGGCTTTGGCCGAGGGTGCGAAATATCGGGCGTTGCCCGCATCCGCGTCGGTGAAGCGGGCGACGAATTCGGGGCCGACCTCGTAGTTCCTCGCGCTGATCGAGGGGCCGAGGGCGGCAACGATGCGCGCGCGCTGCGCGCCGAGGCTTTCCATCGCCGCGATGGTGTTTTCGAGCACGCCGGAAAACGCGCCCTTCCAGCCGGCATGGGCCGCGCCGACGACGCGCGCCTGCGGGTCGGCATAGAGCACCGGGCCGCAGTCTGCGGCGAGCACGCCGAGCGCCAGCCCGGGCCGGTCGGTCACCATGGCGTCGGCTTTCGGGCGCTCGCCGGAGAAGGGGCGCTCGACCACGATCACGTCGGGCGAATGGACCTGGTAGAGCGTCACCAGCCGCTCGGGCGAAACGCCCATCCAGCCGGCGACGCGGCCGCGATTCTCGGCGACGCGGACGGGATCGTCCTTCGAGCCGACGCCGACGTTCAGCCCGGCATAGATGCCTTCGGACACGCCGCCGCGGCGCGTGAAGAAGCCGTGCCGGACGCCGTTCGGCGCGAATTCGTCCAGCACCGGAGACCGGAGCGGGTCCGGTCGTACAGTTTCGAGCATGGCCGCCTTTTGTCCCTTCGGGGAGCCTGCGGCACCCTCGGCCGCGTGTCCGGACCGGGGCATCCGGGATCCCCCGTTTGCGTCGGAATGGTGGGGCAGGGGTGGCTCCAAGTCAATCGCCAAGCGGGGAACGGTTTGCTCCGGCGCTTGCGGCGCGGACGCTCATCACCTTGAAAAGGCTGCCCATTCCGGCCGGGCCGGCCAGTCGCTCGACGGCCTGCCGGATACGCTCGCGGCCGGCCTCGTCCTGCTGCGCGCCGAGCGCGCCGGCGCGCTCGGCGAGGCCGAGGCCGAGCAGGAAATCGCCCTGTGCGGCGATCGCGACCGACAGGCCGTGGCGTTTCGCGGCCGCCCCGAGCGGGGCGAAATCGACATGCGACGTCAGGTCCGCCTCGCCGGGCGCGGCGAGCGGGTCGTCGTAGCGGTGGCGGCGCAGCGCCTGCAGCGTGTCGCCCAGCGCCGGGCCGACATAGCCGTAGTCGACGAACAGGCCGGCGCCGCCCTGTGTGGCGAGCCGCTCGGCGATGGTTTCCATCAAGGCTTCCCGCGCGGGCGCGACCTCGACGATGGCGCCGGGGAGGGCCGCATCTGCGTCCGGCGGCAGCAAAGCCGGGTCGATGCCGGCCGTGCCTGCCATGAAGGCGAGGCCGCCGTCCGGTCCGATGCCGACGACGCGCTCGCGCCAGCCGGAGGCGGTCTTGACGAACTGGCGCATCGGCAGCGCGTCGAACAGTTCGTTGGCGGCGACGAGGAGCGGCCCGGCGGGGAGCGTCGCCACCGTGTCGTGCCAGGCGAAGGCCGGGCCGGCGCCGGCGAGCGTGGCGCGCTGCACCACGCGCAGGCGCGGGCTCGCCTCGACCAGCGCGAAGCGGGCGGAAGCCGCCAGATCCGGCGCCAGCTTTGCCACCGTGCGGGCCATGTCCTTCATCATCGTGCCGCGTCCCGGCCCGATCTCGGCGACGACGGCGTCCGGGGGCGAGCCGGCCTCGCGCCAGGCCGCGACGAGCCATGCTGCCAGCAGCTCGCCGAACATCTGGCTGATCTCGGGCGCGGTGGTGAAGTCGCCCGCCGCGCCGAAGGGCTCGCGGGTGGTGTAGTAGCCGTGGTCGGGGTCGAACAGGCAGGTCGCCATGTAGTCGGCGATGCCGATCGGGCCGGCGGCCTCGATCCGGCGCAGGATCCGCTCCTTCAAGGCGGTCATTGCGCCGGTTGCGGAGCGGCCTGTCGCGCCGTCGCCATCGCCCAGGCGCCGGCCAGCACCATCGGCAGCGACAGCACCATGCCCATGGTCAACCAGCCGCCGGCGAGGTAGCCGAGCTGCGCGTCGGGCATGCGGAAGAATTCGACGAAGATGCGGGAGAGGCCGTAGCCGGCGATGAAGGCGCCGCCGACGAAGCGCGGCCGCTTCAGCATGCCGGCCTTCCAGACCAGCAGCCACAGCACGGAGAACAGGACGATGCCCTCCAGCCCCGCCTCGTAGAGCTGGCTCGGATGGCGCGGAAACGGCCCGCCATTGGGGAAGACCACGCCCCAGGGAGCGTCTGTGACGCGGCCCCACAGCTCGGAATTGATGAAGTTGGCGACGCGCACGACGCCGAGGCCCACCGGCACGCCGGCCGCGATCGTATCGAACAGGCTCCAGACATGGATGCCGCGCGTGCGGGCGAACAGCACCATCGCGACGATCACGCCGAGCATGCCGCCGTGGAAGGACATGCCGCCCGACCAGACGGCGAAGATCGCCGCCGGCTCGGACAGATAGCGGTCGAGATCGTAGAACAGCACGTAGCCGAGGCGGCCGCCCAGCACGACGCCGAGGGCCGCCCACAGCAGGAAGTCGTCGATGTCGGCCGGTTTCATCGCCGGCGTGCCCTCCGCCCACAGCCGCGGCGTCGAGACGATCCTGCGTGAGTACCACCAGGCGAACAGGATGCCGACGACGTAGCCCAGGCCGTACCAGCGGATGGCGACGGGGCCGAGCTGGACGATGACCGGGTCGATGTCCGGGAAGGCGAGCGCGGCGAGCGTCAGGGTCAGCGTGTCGGCCATCCGGTTTCCATCATGCGGGGCGAAGCGCGCGGACCATGCGCGCAGGCATCCGCGAGGTCAAGGCGACCCCGCCGCCTTGCAATCCGGCCTGCGCGCGCCTAGGTCATTTCGAGGAACAAGAGGCGAGCGCCATGACGACCACCGGACCCAACCGCATCCTCGACGAGTTCGCGAAGCTGCTCACAGACGCCGCCGGGGCGGCGCAGGGCGTGCGGCGCGAGGTGGAGACCGCCTTCCGCGCGCAGGCCGAGCGGCTGCTGAACTCGATGGAGATCGTGCAGCGCGAGGAGTTCGAGGCCGTCCGCGAGATGGCCGTCAAGGCGCGCGCCGAGAACGAGAAGCTGTCCGCGCGCATCGCCGCGCTGGAGGCGAAGCTCGGCGGCGAGGCGGCTTCCGCCGCGTCCGAGGCCGCGCCGAAGGGCCGCACGAAAAAATAATCCGGACCTCTGTCCACAAGCTGGCGGCGGCGAAAAACGCTTTGCGGTGAATCGCTTGCGCGAAAGTCGCGGCGGCGGCCGCGGCTGCTATCCACACGCCAGCCGGGCGCGGCCCGAAAAAGGGGCTGGTCACGCGACTCCGCTTCAATAGACTGAATTTGTTACGTGATTCGTAACGCGTTCCGCCGGTGGGGCGGCGGACCGAATTCAGGTTTTGCGTCATCCCTTCAAGTCCGGGCCAGCCCCGGGGTCGCCGCGTTTGCCAGTGCGGGTCCGCGTCCTTTCGCGCCCGACCGATGGAGAAGCATTGCCTTGAGCCTCATCGAACTCGAAATCGCCCGCGAACTGCACCCCGTGGACGTCATCGAGCACGTCGCGCAGTCCAACGACTGGGCGTTCGAGCGGACCGGCGACGACGAGATCGCCATATCGGTCGCCGGCAACTGGACCGACTACCACGTGTCGTTCTCGTGGATGGAGGATTTCGAGGCGCTGCATCTGGCCTGCGCCTTCGACCTGAAGGTGCCGGAGACGCGCACGCTGGAGGTGATGCGGCTCCTGTCGGTCATCAACGAGCAGATGCTGTTCGGCCATTTCGACCTGTGGGAGCAGGAGGGCGCGATCATGTTCCGCCACTCGCTGCTGCTGGCCGGCGGCGCCGAACCGACCAGCGCGCAGGTCGAGGTGCTGCTCAACAGCGCGCTGGAGGCCTGCGAGTGCTACTTCCAGGCGTTCCAGTTCGTCGTCTGGTCGGGCCTGTCGGCGCGCGACGCGCTCGCCAACGTGCTGTTCGAGACGCACGGCAACGCCTGACGCCATGGCCTCGCAGGAGCGCAAGCCGGAGATCGGCTTTCCTGATTTCGACAGGGTCGACATCCGCGTCGGCACCATCGTCGAGGCCGAGCCCTTCCCGGAGGCGCGCAAGCCGGCAATCAAGCTCAGGATCGATTTCGGCCCGGCGATTGGCGTGAAGAAGTCGTCCGCGCAGATCACCAGATACTATGCGCCGGAGACGCTCGTCGGCCGCCAGGTGATGGCGGTCGTCAACTTCCCGCCGCGCCAGATCGGCAAGTTCATGTCGGAAGTGCTCACGCTTGGCCTGCCCGACGCCGACGGCGAGGTCGTGCTCGCCGCGATCGAGCGGCCGGTGCCCAACGGCGGCCGGCTGTTCTAAGCCGCGCCGGTCCGGTCGTGCCCGGACCTCAGGGCGCTCCGGGGGACAGGTCCGATGATTCCCGCCGTGATCTTCATGTCTTCCCCAAGTCCGCAGGCGGTCGGCCGGCGCCCGGCATTCCATGCGGAATAAATAGGGGACTGTCAATCCGTCGATTGTCAAGCCGCATTTGGGCTTCCTGCGCCCGTGATGGACGTGCGCAAGATCATCGGTTGGAACCTCCGCAGCCTGAGGGTTGAGAGAGGCATGTCGCAGGAACGGCTGGCTTTCGAATCGGCCACCGACCGCTCCTATGTCGGACGCGTCGAACGCGGCTCCGAGAACGTCACGATCGACAGGCTGGACGCTTTTGCGAAGGCTTTGGGCGTGAGGCCGGCGAAACTTCTCGAGGAGCCCAGGCCCGGGGCGCGGGAGCCGATGTCGCTGAGCGCCGGGCGAAAGCCCAGGCACAGGGCCGACGGCTAGGATCGCCGTTCAACGAGCTGGCGCGGTGCGCCTAACGTGCGCCGCGCACGCGGAGCGCCGCTTTCAGCCGCGCGACCAGCGCCGCAAGGCGGCGGCCGGTTTCCGCGATCTCTGCTTTCCGCAGGGCCTGCGCCCGCGCGGCGTAGAAGCCGGTGTCGATCGAGCCGTCCGCGCGCCGCCGGATCTCGTGTTGCCTGACCTGTGCCATCGCCGTTCTCCCTGCCGATTGCCCGTGCAGGATGGCCGGCCCGGCGCGGCCGCGCTTGACGATCTCCTTGCCGTTTCCTTGTCTTGTCGTTGTATCTTGCCCACCGAGGGGCAAGGCAAAGGTTTCGGGCAGGGCGATGCGCCACCGCTTCGGCAGGCATGAGCTTTCGATCGACAGGATGGAGCTGTCGACCGACGGCGTCGCGCGGCCGCTGGAGCCGCAGGTGTTCGACCTCTTGCGCCTGCTCGCCGAGAGCGGCGGCCGCGTCGTCTCGCGCGACGAGCTGATCGACAAGGTCTGGGGCGGCCGGATCGTCTCGGATTCGGCGATCGACGCCCGCATCAGCGCCGCGCGGGCTGCATTGGGCGACGACGGCACGCGGCAGGAATTCATCCGCACCGTGCCGCGGCGCGGCTTCCGCTTCGTCGCGCCGGTCGAGACCGACGCGGGCGGGGCGCGCCCGCTACCCGCTCCGGCGGCCGAGGCGCCCGGCCAGCGCCAGCGCGTGATGTTCTGCCATTCACGCGACGGCACCCGCATCGCGCTCGCCACCTCGGGCGCGGGCCTGCCGCTGGTCAAGGCCGGCCACTGGCTCACCCATCTGGAGCACGACTGGCAGAGCCCGATCTGGCGGCCGTTCCTCGCAGCCCTCGGCGAGCGCTTCCACCTCGTGCGCTACGACCAGCGCGGCAACGGCCTGTCCGACCGGGCGGTGGCGAACTTCTCGCTCGACGCCTTCGTGGCCGACCTCGAGGCCGCCGTCGACGCCGCCGGCGTCGACGGCTTCACGCTCTACGGCGCCTCGCAGGGCGCGCCGATCGCCATCGCCTACGCAGCGCGGCATCCCGGCCGCGTCGCCCGGCTGGTGCTGCAGGGCGGCTACCACAAGGGGCGGCTGGTGCGGATGGCGGCGGCCGAGCGCGAGCAGGGCGAGGCGATGCTGACCCTGATCCGCCACGGCTGGGGCAAGCCGGACAGCCCGTTCATGCAGGCCTTCTCGTCGATCTTCATGCCGGAGGCCTCGCGCGAGCAGATCGCCTCCTTCGCCTCGCTGCAGAGCCTGACGACGACGCCGGAGAACGCCGCGCTGCTGCGCAAGGCGATCGACGAGTTCGACGTCACGGCGCTTCTGGAGCGCATCGAGGTGCCGACGCTGGTGCTGCATTCGCGCGGCGACGGCGTGCAGCCGCTCGACCAGGGGCGCGAGATCGCCGCCGGCATCCGCGGCGCGGAGTTCGTCATGCTCGACACGTCCGACCACATCATCGTGCCGGGCAACCGGGCCTGGGACGAGCTGATCGGCGCGATCGCCGGCTTCGCGGAAGCCCGCCCGGCCGTCAGGCCGGCACCCTGACGACGGCGCGCAGGCCGCCCATCGGGCTGTCCTCCAGCATGATGTCGCCGCCGTGGCTGCGGGCGATGTCGCGGGCGATCGACAGGCCGAGCCCGGTGCCGGTCGAATCCTGGTTGCGCGCGGTGTCGAGCCGCACGAAGGGGCGGAACACCTCCTCGCGCTGCTCGGCCGGAATGCCGGGGCCATCGTCGTCGACGGTGACGGCGAGCGTGCCGCGCGTGTGCCGCGCCGTCACCTTGACGTTTTTCGCATAACGGAAGGCGTTGCCGATCAGGTTCGACAGCAGGCGGCGGAAGGCGTTGGGCCGCACATGCACCTCCGGCTCGCCGATCAGCTCGATGGTCAGCTTGCGCTTGCGCAGCCGCGCCTCCTCGCGCAGCTTGCCGAAATACTCGTCGAGGTCGAAGGCGCCGGTGTCCTCGGCCGCCTCGCCGCGGGCGAAGGCGAGGTAGCCTTCCAGCATCGACTGCATGTCGTCGATGTCCTGGTTCAGCGCCTCGACGTCGATCTTGGCGCCGCGCAGCGCGAGCTGCAGCTTGAAGCGGGTGAGGATGGTGCGCAGGTCGTGGCTGATGCCGGTGAGCATGGCCGTGCGCTGCTCGATCTGGCGCTCGATGCGCTCGCGCATCTGGATGAAGGCCTTGCCGGCGCGGCGCACCTCGTCGGCGCCGCGCGGCTGGAAGCCGGCCGGCATGGGCCGGCCCTTGCCGAAGCTCTCGGCGGCCTCCGCCAGCGCCAGGATCGGCTTGATCTGGTTCCGCAGGAAGGCGACGGCGAAGGCGAGCAGCACCAGCGAGGTGCCGATCATCCACAGCAGGAAGATGTGCGAGTTGGAGGCGTAGGCGCTGCTGCGGCGGGCGAAGACCCGCAGCACGTTGTGCTCGAGCTGGACGCGGATCTCGACGATGTTGGAGTTGCCGACCGTGTCGAGCCAGAACGGCCGGTTGATCTGCTTGACGATCTCGTCGCTGAGCGCCTGGTCGAGGATCGAGAAGAACGGCTTCGGCCCCGGGGCCGGCAGCGGGTCGGGCGGCAGCAGGTCGATCTTCAGGCCCATGCGCTCCTGCGCGATGCGGATCACCTCCGAATAGTCGGGGTCGTCATAGGTCTCGATCATGTCGATGACGGCGGCGATGTCGTGGGTCACGGCCGCCGACAGCCGCATCGTCACCGTCTGCCAGTGCTTCTCCATGAAGACGAAGGCGATCACCGACTGGAGGATGATCATCGGGGCGATGACGATGATCAGCGAGCGCGCGTAGAGCCGCTGCGGCAGGTAGCGGATGATGGCGCGGCGGGCGACGGCCCACAGCCGCGGCAGGCGCGCCCGGCGCAGCCGCGCCGGCGGCGCGGCATCCTTCCCGGGCTGGGCGTCGGCGGATGCCATCGGCCTGTCCTGCTCCCCTGCGCCGCTAGATCGCCGTGCGTCCTACCGGATGCACAAAGGACGATCCAGCATTTTGATCGAGCATCGGAATATTCCGAAAACCGGATTCCACTTTTCGGTCCGATGCTCCGGACGCCGGGCCAACTCTATTCGACACTCAGGCGGTATCCAACACCGCGCACGGTCTGCAGCCAGACGGGGTTCGACGGGTCGCGCTCGATCTTGCGGCGCAGCCGGTTGATCTGCACGTCGATGGTGCGCTCGCCGACGCCGGCCTCGGAGCCGACGAGTTCGTGGCGCGGGATCGTCTCGCCGGCGCGCTCGGCGAAGATGGCGAGGATCTCCTGCTCGCGCTCGGTCAGCCGCAGCGTCTCGCCGCCGCGCTTCAGCTCGCGCCGGGCGATCTGGAAGGAATAGGGGCCGAAGACGATCTGCTCCAGCTTGGGCGTCTGCGCCGGGCCGCCGCGGCGAAGGATGTTGTTGATCCTGAGCACCAGCTCGCGCGGGTCGAAGGGCTTCGGCAGGTAGTCGTCGGCGCCGGCCTCGAGGCCGGCCACACGGTTGTCGGTCTCGGCGAGCGCGGTCAGCATCAGGATCGGCACGGTCTTGTGCTCGCGCAGCGAGGCGGTCAGCTCCACCCCTGTCTCGCCCGGCATCATCACGTCGAGCACGATCAGGTCGAAGTCGAGCCCCTCCAGCCGGCGTCGCGCCTCGGCCGCCGTCGCCGCCACCGTCACCCGGAAGCCCTGCTCGGCGAGGAACTGCTTGAGCAGCCCGCGGATGCGGGTGTCGTCGTCGACGACGAGGATGTGGGGGGCGTCGTCATCGGGTCTGGATGCTGTCATGGACCTCTCCTAAAGCCCCTCGCCGCCACCGCCGTCATGCGGCAGCTTGTCGACCTGGGCCCGCAGTTCCGGATTGACCATCGCCTTGAGGAAATGCTCCACCGCCGTGCGGTCTGCCGCCCCCCCGCCCGCCAATGCCCGGCCGATGCGGCGGGACTGTGGCGCGGCCAGCTCCAGCGCCAGCGCCCGGCCCTTCTCGGTCGGGTAGAGCTCGCGCTGGCGGCGGTCGCGCGGGCCCTGCACCTGGACGATGTGGCCGGTGTCGATCAACTGCTTCAGCACGCGCGCCAGGCTCTGCTTGGCGAGCTTGAGCACGTCGAGCAGCTCGGCCGCGGTCAGCCCCGGCATGCGGTTGACGAAGTGGACGACGCGGTGGTGGGCGCGGCCGAAGCCGTAGCCGGCCAGGATCTTGTCCGGATCGGAGGTGAAATCCCGATAGGCGAAGAACAGAAGCTCGATGACCGCAAAGTCGATGCCCGTGCCGCTTCCGAGCGGATCCCTGATCGGCTTCAAACCATCACCCTTCGCCATGGTTCCCCGGTCTTTCCGAATTTATGTCAGCCTTGTTGACTTATTTTCAAGGCGGTGGTAATTTTTGGCAAGCTTTTCGACGAAATGCGAACGAAAAGGCATGAAGGGACTGCCTTCGCCGGAACTTCCTTCACTCCCGATTTCGCTCCGCATAAGCTGATTTGCAACGCGCATACGGCCTGATATGCCGGACGCGGAATTCTTTCAAACGGCAAGCGGGAATATCCCCGCGGGAGGTAGGCATGGCATCCGTTCCCTTTGATCAGCTCGACGGCTACATCTGGATGAACGGCGAGTTCGTGAACTGGCCGGACGCGAAGATTCACGTCCTGACCCATGGGCTTCACTATGCCAGCGCGGTATTCGAGGGCGAGCGCGCCTATGGCGGCGAGATCTTCAAGCTCAACGAGCACACCGAGCGCCTGCACGAGTCGGCCCGCATCCTCGGCTTCAAGATCCCCTACAGCGTCGCCGAGATCAACGACGCCTGCCGCAAGCTGCTGAAGAAGCAGGGTTTTCAGGATGCCTATGTGCGCCCGATCGCTTGGCGCGGCAGCGAGCAGATGGGCGTGTCGGCGCAGAACAACCGCATCAACTGCGCCATCGCGATCTGGCAATGGCCGAGCTATTTCGACCCGGCGCAGAAGCTCAAGGGCATCCGCCTCGACATGGCCGAGTACCGCCGGCCCGACCCGCGCACCGCGCCGTCGAAGTCGAAGGCGGCCGGCCTCTACATGATCTGCACGATCTCCAAGCACGCCGCCGAGGCCAAGGGCTATGCCGACGCGCTGATGCTCGACTGGCGCGGCCAGGTGGCCGAGGCGACGGGCGCCAACGTGTTCTTCGTCAAGGACGGCAAGCTGCACACGCCGAAGCCGGACTGCTTCCTCGACGGCATCACCCGGCGCACGGTCATAGACCTGGCCAGGCGGCGCGGCATCGAGGTGGTCGAGCGGGCGATCATGCCGGAGGAGATGGCGGGCTTCGAGCAGTGCTTCCTCTCGGGCACCGCGGCCGAGGTGACGCCGGTCTCCGAGGTCGGTCCCTACCGTTTCACCGTCGGCGAGATCGCCAGGACGCTGATGGAGGACTATACCCGCGAGGTGAACCCGCGCCAGGCGGTCGCCGCCGAATAGGGCGTTTCTCCCCGAACGAAGGTGCGGAAGGCCGGGTCATCCCGGCCTTTTTCGTTTCCGGACGCATGGACGTTTTGACTTTGCGTCAATTCCGCGCTTCCATCCGCCAGCCGGCCGGAGGGGTCGGTTTCAGGAGGCATTGAACATGGAAGCCCTTCTTCCAATCATCATCCAGATCGTTACGGGCGTCATCGGCGGCCAGGCCGTCGGGGCGGCGGTCAAGCAGGCGGCTATGAGCCAGTTGCCGAAGATCCTCAGCGGCGCCATCGGCGGCGTGGCGGGCGGCCAGATCCTCGGCGCCCTCGTGGGCGACCCGGCGACGGCCGGCGCGCTCGGCGGCATGGCCGGCGACGCGCTGGGCGGCGTGGTCGGCGGCGGCGTGCTGACGGCGATCGTCGGCGCGGTGATGAAGTCGATGAACAAGGCCTGAGCATCTCCCGCATCGGACCTGGAGAGGGCGGCCGCGGGCCGCCCTTTCTCTTTCGGGCGCGCCGCGGCTGGACGCGCCGGGCAAATTCCCCCATCTGAGGCGGAGACGAGTTTCAGCCGCATTTCCGGACGCAAGACCGCTTCGCACCTTTGCTGGAAATGCCCTAGACGAACGAGGCGAAGATGGGCCAGTTGCGCGCCGGGATCATCCCGGTGACCCCTTTCCAGCAGAACTGCACGATCCTGTTCGACGACGAGACGAAGCAGGGCGTGGTGGTCGATCCCGGCGGCGACGTCGAGACGATCCTCGGCGCGATCCGCGACAACGGCCTGTCGATCGGCGAGATCTGGATCACGCACGGCCATATCGACCATGCCGGCGGGGCGATGGAGCTGAAGGAGGCGCTGGGCGTCGACATCGTCGGCCCGCACGCCGCCGACGCGCCGCTGCTCGCCAATCTCGAGGCGCAGGCGCAGCGCTTCGGCCTCACCGGCGGGGTGCGCAACTGCACGCCCGACCGCTTCCTGAGCGAAGGCGACACCGTGTCGTTCGGCGACCACGTCTTCGAGGTGCTGCATTGTCCCGGCCACGCGCCGGGCCATGTCGTGTTCTACGACCGCGCCGCGCATTTCGCCCATGTCGGCGACGTGCTGTTCTCCGGCTCGATCGGGCGCACCGACCTGCCGGGCGGCGACCATTCCGCGCTGATCGCCTCGATCAAGGAGAAGCTGCTGCCGCTCGGCGACGACATCGGCTTCATCTGCGGCCACGGCCCCGGCGGCCGCTTCGGCGAGGAGCGGCGGACCAATCCGTTTCTGGTCTGAGGCGGGGCGGGGATCGGGATTCGATCCGGCAGTTGGGGTTAGCCTCTCTGCTTCGCAGGGCATCGCACTGTCGACCCCCACTCCGTCACGCTTCGCGTGCCACCTCTCCCCCGATCGACGGGGGAGAGGAAAGGCCGCAAGCCTTGGCGCCCTTCCTCTACCCTACGAAGTGGGGGAGAGGTGGCGCCGCGAAGCGGCGACGGAGTGGGGGAAAGACGGCGCGATGATCTGCTCGATGGTACGCCTACCCCTCACCCGATCACGCAGAAGCGCTGCCCGCCGCGGGTCAGGTAGGTGCCGGTCGAGGGATCGAAGCTGCGGTAGCGGGCGCTGCAGGCGCGATACCATTCGCGGGTCCACGGCTCGATCCGGCGCGGGCCGTAGACGTAGTCCATCGGCTGCGCCGCCGGCGGCGCGGGCGGGAAGTAGTCGCGGTCGGGCTGCGGGCGCGGCTGCGGGTGGCGGTAGGTCACGACGTCGGCGGGCTCGTCGTGCTGGCCGTCGCTCACGATGCCGGCGACGATGGCGCCGGCCGCGAGGCCGATGATGCCGGCCGCGAGCAGCGCCGTGCCGTCGTCCTGCACGGCCGCCGCCGGGCGGTCGCGTCCGCCATGGTGCCAGCGGTCCGCCGCGTCGGCGGGCAGGGCGGCCAGGGTGGTCGCGGCAACGGCCGCCGACAGCACCAGCTTGCTCAGGATGCGCTTCATCATCGTACTCCTCGAACGGCCTGCCATGATCGGCGGCGTTGGGCGCGAGGAGTATTGCCGGCCGGCTGAACGCAGGCTGAATGCCGCATTCACGCCCCGCCGGATGCAAAAAAGGCCCGGCTGGACCGGGCCTCCGTCGCTGGCGGCCAGCCGCGAGGGCTGGCCGGGTCGCGCTTCACGCTATCTCAGAGCACCGTCAGGTTGACTGCCTTCGGCCCCTTGCCGCGCTTGTCCGGCTCGGTGTCGAACGAGACCTTCTGGCCGTCTTCCAGTCCGGGAAGGCCCGAGGACTGCACGGCGGAGATGTGGACGAACACGTCCTTCGCGCCGTCGTCCGGCTTGATGAAGCCGAAGCCCTTGGCATGATTGAAGAATTTTACAGTTCCCGTCTGCGGCATGGGATAGCTCCTTAGTCTCCCATATTGCACTTCCTACGCGGCTCCCACCGCGCATCGTTCCGATCGTTCATTCTTGGGGAGAGGAAACAGGCGGCATCGCGTGGGGCATGACAGGTGCTCCGCCTGTTGCCCGAAGTGCCTTCGTCTGGTTGGCCCGAGAACTCGCTATTCCAGTCTCCGAGCCCTCAAATGCCCGAATGCGAGCTTTGTCCCTTATTTTTTACGCAGGGGCAAGCAAAACTTTGCGCGCGGCGCTAGGGCCACAGAGCAGGAAACTGCCGCCCCACTGGCCTTTTCCACTTCCTTTTGCGAGCGGGCGGGCGTGGAAAAAAGGCCGCCGCGGACGCTGTCCGCGACGGCCCTTTCTCAATGCTTCAGGCTGGGCTTCAGGCCGACGCTCAGGCGGCGCGCAGGTTGACCGCCTTCGGACCCTTGCCCATGCGGTCCGGCTCGACGTCGAAGGTGACCTTCTGGCCGTCGACCAGCGTGCGCAGGCCGGAGGCCTCGACGGCGGAGATGTGGACGAACACGTCCTTCGCGCCGCCGTCCGGCGTGATGAAGCCGAAGCCCTTGGTGGTGTTGAAGAATTTTACGGTCCCGGTCTGGGCCATGAGGGGAAACTCCTTTTCCCGTTCACTCAGTCAGCTTGCGTCTGTGCCGATCGCACAGTTTCGCGGTCGTCCAGAAATCAAGATGTCGGGGAAAGGGCCGTTAATGGTGCTCCAGTCTCCGGGTCATCAAATACCCGAACCGGCTTTCCCTAGCACGGAACAAGGCCGTAGGCTAGCTGTGCTCGTGCTTGCCGGCTGGCCGCCCATATGTTGCCATGACGGTGCGGAAATCTGGCCGCCGGCTGGATGGGGAGTGGCGATGGCGTCGGGCAACCGGCCCGCATTCGCGATGCTTGCGATCGTCCGGCGCTGCCTCGGCGCGGCGCTGGTGCTTGTCGTCGCGTTCGGCACGGCGCGCGCGGCCGACGGGCTGACGGGCGTGGCGCTGGTCGTCGGCCAGTCCGGCTATGCCAGCCTGCCGCCGCTCGCCAACCCCGCCAACGACGCGCGCGCCATCGGCCAGTTGCTCTCCGGGCTCGGCTTCGACGTCGACACGGTGGCCGACGCCGACGCGCGCAAGCTCGACCGCTCGCTCGACCGGCTGGTCGAGGACGCGGCCGACGCCGACGTCGCGCTGATCTACTATTCCGGCCACGGCATCGAGGCGGGCGGCGAGGATTTCCTCGTGCCGGTCGACGCCGACGCCGGCGCGCTCGACGCGGCGGCGCAGCGGCTGGTGCCGCTGTCGCGGGCGATCGAGGCGCTGCGCCGCACGGTGCCGGTGACGATCGTGCTGCTCGACGCCTGCCGCACCAGCCCGTTCCCGCCGGGCGCGGCGGTGCGGCTCGACGCGGGTGCCGCGCCGGCCCCGGTCGCTGCGACCGGGCTCGCCGCGCCGCGCGGGGCGGTGGCGCTTACCAGGCAGGCCGCGCCGGAGGACGACAAGCTCGGCGTCGTCATCGGCTTCGCGGCCGCGCCCGGCGAGGCCGCGCTCGACGGCGAGCCGGGCGGCAACAGCCCCTATGCGGCCGCCCTGCTCAAGCATCTTCCGGCCGGCGGCTACGCCTTCGGCGACGTCATGACGATGGTCTCCGAGGAGGTCTACCTCGCCACAAACGGCCGGCAGACGCCGTGGACCAATGCCGGGCTGCGGCGGCTCCTCTATTTCGGCCGCAGCGCCGAGCCGGCCGAGGGCGACGACGCGGCGATCCGCGGCGAGCGGCGCAAGCTGCTGCTCACCATCGCGGAGACGCCGCTTGCGACGCGCGGCATGGTCGAGCAGGTGGCGGCCGGCAGCGGCGTGCCGCTCGACGCGCTCTACGGCATGCTCAAGGTGCTGGAGGTCGACACCTCCGGCGGGCAGGGCGACCTCGCCGCGCAGCTCCAGGCCGGGGCCGAGAAGCTCGCCGGCTTCATGGCCGAGCGCGACGCGCAGACCCGGCAGGATCCCGATCTCATCCGGCTGGCCGGGCTCGCCGAGCGCGCCGAGCGGGAAGGCGCGATGGCGCTGGCGCTCGACTACCGGGCGCGGGCGAGCGCGCGCGCCGACGAAATCGACGCGGCGGTCGACGAGGCCGAGGCCAATGTCGAGGCGCGCCGGCGCGAGCTGGCGGACGCCTATCGCGGCCATGCCGAGACGGCGATCCTCAATTTCGACTATGCGACGGCGGCCGAGCGCTACCTCGCCGCGGCCGGCCAGATCGCCCGCTGGGACGGTGAGGCGGCGCTCAACTACGTGCTGTCGGCCGCCGACGCGCGCGCCGACCAGGGCTGGTATCGCGGCGAGAACGCTGCGCTCGGGCAGGCCGTCGATCTCTACCGGCAGGCGCTGGCCTCGCCGGTCGCCACCGCCGACCGGGCGCGGACCGCGGCGATCCAGACCAATCTCGGCATCGCCTACACGATGCTTGGCGAGCGCGAGACCGGCACGCAGTCGCTGCGCATGGCGATCGCGGCCTATGGCGAGACGCTGAAGGTTTTCACCCGCAAGCGGTCGCCGGAGGGGTGGGCGACGACGCAGATCAACCTCGGCAACGCCTACCGGACGCTCGCCGCGCGCGGCGGCGGGGAGGCCGAGCTGCGCGCCGCGCAGCAGGCCTATGAGGGTGCGCAGCAGGTGTTCACCCGCAAGCGCGACCCACGCGTCTGGGCCGGCCTGCAGAGCAATATCGGCAATGTCCAGTACGACCGGGCCGAGCGCAGCGGCGACATCAAGCTCTACCGCGCCTCGGTGCAGTCGCTGCGCGACGTCACGCGCATCTGGACGCGCGAGACGGGCGTGCTCGACTGGGCGCGGGGCGCGGCCAACCTCGCCAGCTCGCTCACCGCGCTCGGCGCGCGCACCGGCGACCGGGCGGCGCTGGAGGAGGCGGTCGGGCTCTACCGCGCGGTGCTGGAGGTGAAGCCGCGCGACAGGATGCCGGCCGAATGGGCGAGCGCGCAGAACAATCTCGGCTCCGCGCTGATGGAGCTCAGCGCGCTGGAGGAGGGCACCGGCGCCTATCGCGAGGCGCTGGAGGCGCTGGAACTCGCCCTTTCGGCGCGCGACAGGCAGGCCGACCCGGTCGGCTGGGCGAGCGCCAGCTACAATATCGGCCGCGTCCTGCTGTTCCTCGGCCGCCGCGAGGCGAGCGTGCCGCGCTTCGGCGAGGCCGTCGCGGCGCTGCGGGCGGCGGCTGCGGCGCTCGACCCGGCGCAGATGCCGGTGCAGTGGGCGCGCGCCCGCTCGGTCGAGGGCGAGGCGCTGGTGGAGATCGGCGAGCGCTCGGGCGACGCGGCCTCGCTGCGCGCGGCGCGGCAGGCCTTCCTCGACGCCGCCGTCACCTTCCGCGCGCAGGGCATGGGCGAGAGCGGCCAGGGTTTCTGGGAGAAGCAGGTGGCGCGCATCGACGCCGACCTGGCGAAGCTGAAATGAGCGTGGGGACGGCGATAGGGCGGAACCTCCGCCTCGCGTCGTGGGCGCTGTGCGCCCTTCTTGCGCTCGTCGTCCTCTGCGGTGGCCCTGCCGCGGCCGCCGACCGGCTGGCCGGCGTGGCGCTGGTCGTCGGCGAGGGCGACTACGCGCATCTGCCGAAGCTCACCAACCCGCCGAACGACGCCCGCGCGATCGACGACCTGCTCTCCGACCTCGGCTTCGAGGTGACCCGCGTGGCGGATGCGGACCGGAAGAAGCTGTCGCGCGCGCTGCGGCGCTTCGCCGAGGACGCGGCCGACGCCGACGTCGCGCTGATCTACTATTCCGGCCACGGCATCGAGGCCGGCGGCGAGAATTTTCTGGTCCCGGTCGACGCCGACCTGTCGGCGCTGGACGACGCGCGGGAACGGCTGGTGCCGCTGTCGGCCGTCGTCGAGGAACTGCAGAAGGCGGTGCCGGTCACCATCGTGCTGCTCGACGCCTGCCGCGACAACCCGTTCCCGCCGGGCGCGGTCGTGCGGCTCGACGCCGGCGCCGCACCCGCGCCGGTCGGCGCGGCCGGGCTGTCGCCGCCGCGCGGCGCCACCGCGCTCGCGCGGCTGGGTACGGGCGGGAAGGACAATCTCGGAGCGCTGATCGGCTTTGCCGCCGCGCCCGGCCATGCCGCGCTCGACGGCGCGCCGGGCGGCAACAGCCCCTATGCGGCGGCGCTGCTCAAGCACCTCTCGGCCGGCGGCTACGCCTTCGGCGACGTGATGACGATGGTGACCGAGGAGGTCTACCTCAGGACCGCCGCGCGGCAGGTGCCGTGGACCAATTCCAGCCTGCGCCGGGCCCTGTTCTTCGGCGCGCCGCAGGACGGCGGCGACGAGGCGGCGATCGCCGGCGAGCGGCGCAGGCTGCTGCTCACCATGGCCGGCATGGACGAGGTGGCGCGGCGCGAGGTGGCGGCGACGGCGCGCGAGAAGGGCGTGCCGATGGACGCGCTGTTCGCCATGCTCAAGGCGGTCGGGGCCGAGACGCCGAAGGACCCGGACGCGCTGGCGCGGCTGCTTGGCGAGCAGTCGGCGCGGCTGAAGCAGATCATCGCCGAGCGCGACGCGCTGGCCTCCGCCGACCCGGAGATCGCGCGGCTGTCGCGGCTTGCCGGCGAGGCGGTGTCGGAGGGGGCGCTGGCCGCCGCGATCGGCTTCAACGAGCGCGCCAAGCAGCGCGTCGGCGAGCTCGCCGGCAGCGTCGACCGCGCCGAGGCGGAAGCGAAGGCACGGCGGCTGGAGTTCGCGCGCGTCTTCGCCGACAGTGCCCGCACCTATGCGCTCGCCTTCGACTATGCGAAGGCCGCCGACGATTTCGAGCGCGCCTTCGGGCAGGCGCGGCAGTGGGATCCCGCGCTGGCGCTCTCCTACAAGCTCGCCTCCGCCGCAGCGTCGGAGGAGCAGGGTTATCACCGGGCGGACGACGCCGCGCTCGGCCGGGCCGGCACGGCCTATGGCGAGGCCGCAAGCCTCGCGCTCTCCACTTCCGACATGATGGCTTGGGCGTCGGCGCAGCGCGGGCTGGCGCGCGCATTGTGGGCGAAGGGCGACCGAACCAGCGGCACGGCGGAACTTGACGAGGCGGCCGCGCTGCTGGAGGCGGCGATCACGCGGCCGGAACTGACGGCGCTGCCGCAGGCGCTGGCCGGCGCTCGCGGCGACCTCGGGCTGGTGCTGCTGACGCTCGGCGCCCGCGACAGCCGTGGCGACGCGCTCGCCCGCGCCTCGACCGTGCTCGGCCAGGCGCTGGAGGCCACCGACCGGCAGGCCGCGCCGCTCGACTGGGCGCGGCTGCAGAACCGGCTCGGCGTGGTGCTGATGCTGATGGGCCAGCGGCAGGGCTCGACGGCGCTGCTCGCTGAGGCCGAGCAGCGCTTCCGGCTGGCGCTGGAGGAGCGGCGGCAGGACGTGGTGCCGGTCGACTGGGCGCAGAGCACCAACAACCTCGCGCTCGCCGTCGCGTCGCTGGGGGAGGGCGACACCGCGTCCGCCCGGCTGGAGGAATCGGTCGGCCTCTACCGCGCCGCGCTCGCCGTGCAGACGCGCGAGCGGACGCCGCTGCTGTGGGCCGAGGCGCAGGCTAATCTCGGCACCTCGCTGTACGAGCTTGCCGGCCGGGAGGCGGGAACCGCGCGGCTGGAGGAGGCGGTGGCCGCCTTCCGGCTCGCCGGGCAGGAGATCACGCGGGTGACCGCGCCGCTGAAATGGGCTGCGCTGCAGGACAATGTCGGGCTGGCGCTGTCGAAGCTCGGCGAACGGACCTCCGATCCGCAAAAGCTCAAGGAGGCCGTCGCCGCCTTCTCGGATGCTCTGTCGGAGCGGCCGCGCGCGACCGTGCCGCTGGACTGGGCCAACACGCAGAACAATATCGGCAACGCGCATTACCGCGCGGCGAGCCTGACCGGCGACGGCGGGGAACTCGCGCAGGCGATCGCCGCCTACCGCGCCGCGCTGGAGGTGCGCAGCCGCGACGGGACGCCGGTCGAATGGGGCAAGACGGTCAACAATCTCGGCAACGCGCTCTACGACCTCGCGAAAGCGGAAGGCTCGGCCGCAAGGTTCCGCGAGGCGGAAGCGCAATATCGCGCCGCACTCGGGGTGGCGGACAGGAAGGCCGATCCGTTCGGCTGGGCGACGACCCGCAACAGCCTCGGCGAGACGCTGCTGGAGATCGGCCGGCTGGAGAACGACGCGGCCGCGCTGGAGGAGGCGCAGGCCGCCATATCGGACGCGCGCGACGTCTATCTCGGCGCCGGCCAGACCCGCTATGCCGATTTCTTCGCCACGCTGCTGGCGCAGGTGGAGATCGCGAAGATGCAGGCCGAGGTGGCGCGGCGCATCGGGCAGGGCGGCGGCAAGCCCTGACCGGCGCTTGCGGCGGGGCTCTCCGCCGTGGCAGACTTGCACTTGCGCCCTCCGGCACTACCTGCCGGCAGCGGGAGCGATCATCATGAGCGACAGCGTCACACGTCCCAAGACGAAGCCGAAGGTCAGGACCGAGCGGCCGAAGCTGCACAAGGTCATCCTCGTCAACGACGACTTCACGCCGCGCGAATTCGTCGTGCGGGTGCTGAAGGCGGAGTTCCGGATGAGCGAGGACCAGGCCCACAACATCATGATCACGGCGCACCGGCGCGGCGTCTGCGTGGTCGCGGTGTTCATGCGCGACGTCGCCGAGACCAAGGCGACGCGGGCGACGGACGCCGGCAAGGCCGCCGGCTACCCGCTGCTGTTCACCACCGAACCTGAAGAGTGAGCACTTCCAGCAGAAGTGTGACGCGGTCTTGCGTCCGGAAATGCGTCTGAAGCAAAGCGATGCGTCGGCCGGCGCTACTGCCGCGCCAGCACGAGGATGACGGCGCCGCCCGCGTCGAGCAGCTCCAGCCTGTCGCCGTCGAGCCGCCAGGCGCGGACGTCTTCGAGGGCGGCGAAGAACTTGCCCTCCTGCTCCATCGCGGCGGGCGCGCAGGCCATCTGGGTGGCGACGATGCGGCCGAAGCGGATGTTCTCGCCCTCGATCGTCGCATTGCCGCCCATGCTGTTGCAGCCGCCGCGGCCGGACACGCTGCCGTCGGCGCCGATGTCGAGCAGCGTGCGCACGCCGTCGCTGACGCCGCCGCCGTCGATCTCCTGCGCCAGCCAGCTTCCGGCGGGGGAGGCGAAGCCGGCGTCGGTGACGCGCTGCACGACGATGTCGGCGCGGTCCGGCCCCTCGCCGGTGAACACGGCGTGCCGCTCGGCGGTGATGAAGAGCAGCCGGCCGTCGGCCGTGATGCGCGCCTGCAGCGCGTAGCTGTGGCCAGGCACGATCTGGGCCGGGTCGTATTCGAGGCGCCACGGAACCGGCACCTGGCCCTGCGACGTCACGGCGGTCTGCGCCAGCGTGCGGGCCGGTGCGTCTGCGAGCGAGACGTCGACCAGCTCGACCTCGACCGTCGCGCCGGGCGGCAGCGCCATGCGCTCGCGATAGGTGACGGTTCCTTCCAGCAGCTTCGTGTCGGCGAACGCCGCCGCCGGCGCGAGATAGGCGACGAGCAGCGCAAGCGCGGCGGCGAAGTGGGCGAACGACATGCGTGGACTCCGCTGGTCGGGGCGGTCCGGCGGGAATCGCGGCCGCCGGCTGCTCAATCTGTGGCGGCCATGAATGGCGAGAAGAAGGCCGCGAGCCCGTCGTCGGCTTCCAGCGGGAAGATGGCGGCGACGTACTGGTCTGGCCGCACCAGCACCATGCAGCCCCCGGCGTCGATGCCGCGCATCTCGAACACGTTCTTCGCCGGGTCGAGAGCCGGGCAGAACATCTTCTCGTAGTCGCGCAACCCGTGCCGGCCCTTGGCCGGCAGCAGCAGCGGCGGCATGCCGCCGAGAGCCAGTTCCCGGTGCGGCTGGCGGAAGACGGCCCGGACGTCGATGACGGAATCGACGTCGGCGCCGGCCGGCGTGTGGCGGCGCAGCGCCGAGCCCGGCCGGTCGAGCCGCCCGCACAGCGCGCGCAGCCGCGAGGCCGGCGACGCGGGATCGGCCGCGTCGGCGAACAGATAGGGCCGCCAGCGGCCGTCGGCCGCGCCGCAATGGCCGAGCTCCACCGGCTTTGCGTCTGCCAGCCGGACCACCGGCGCGGAGTGGAAGCGCATCCCGAGCGGCAGGCCCTTCGCGAGATGCTGCCAGCGCGGCGCGGCCGTCAGCATGGATGGCGCATAACGCGTGGCGGTGCCGGCCATGTAGCGGCCGTGGCGGACGAAATAGCCCTGCACCTCTGCCGGGTCGACGCCCTCGCCGCCGGGCTCGGTCTTGAGCGGCGCGCTCAGCATCGCCGCCCATTCGCGGTCGAAGGCGATCAGCTCGCTCGCCACCGCCTGCCGCTCGGCCGAATAGGTGCGCAGAAGATGCGGCGCGCTCAGCCCGCGCAGCACGGCGGCGAGCTTCCAGCCGAGGTTGAAGGCGTCCTGCATCGAGACGTTCATGCCCTGGCCGGCCTTCGGGCTGTGGGTGTGGCAGGCGTCGCCGGCGATGAAGACGCGCGGCAGCCGCGTCTCCACCTCGGCCTGCGGCACGTCGTCGAAGCGATCGCACAGGCGCTGGCCGATCTCGTAGACCGACCACCACGCCACCTCCTTCACCTCCAGCTTATAGGGGCGGAAGATGCGCTGCGCCGCCGCGATCAGGTGGTCGACCGTGATGCTGCGGGCGGCGACGCGCTCGTTCGCCGCCAGCCTGTCCATCTCGACATAGAGCCGCACGAGATAGCCGCCCTCGCGCGGGATCAGCACGAGGCTGCCCTCGCCGGGCGACTGCACCAGCGCCTTGAGGCGGATGTCGGGGAAGTCGGTGATGGCGAGCACGTCCATCACGCCCCAGGCCTGGTTGGCGTGCTCGCCGCGCAATTCGCTGCCGAGCGCCTTGCGCACCGCGCTGCGGGCGCCATCGCAGCCGACGACGTAGCGGGCGCGGACGGTCTCGATCCGCCCGGTATCGAGCCGTTCCAGCCGGACCGTGACGGGATGGTCGTCCGCGTCCGGGTCTACCGCGAGGTCGACGAGGCGCGTCGCATAGTCGGGCACCAGCCGGTTCGGCCCGTTGCGCATCACGTCGAGGTAGAATTCGTGCACGCGGGCCTGATTGAGGATGACGTGCGGGAATTCCGACAGGCCGGGCTCGGTGTCGTCGATGCGGCCGCTGCGCACGATCCCCCTGCCGGCCGCGTCCGGCTTCCAGAACGTCGTCTCGTTGACCCAGTAGGCCTCGCGCAGCACGCGCTCCACGAAGCCGAAGGCCTGGAACATCTCGACCGTGCGGCAGGCGACGCCGTCGGCCTGGCCGAGCTCCAGCGGCCCAGGCTTCTGCTCGACGATGCGGGTGACGATGTCCGGGAAGGCCGCGAGCTGCGCGGCGAGCGTCAGGCCGGCCGGGCCGCAGCCGACGATCAGCACGTCGACCTGCGCCGGCATCGCGCCGCCCATCGCCTGTCCCGAAGCCTCGGCCACGTCCGGCGACCCGGTGCGGAAGCCGTTCAGGTGGAACTGCATGATGCCTCCCTGCCGGCCGCGCATCGGCAGGCCGATATTGATCAGTATGCTGACCATCCCTATGCTTGTCAAAGCATCGGCGCAGGGAGCGGAGCGTGGAGGATTTCAGCAGCATGCCGGGCCATCTCGCCCGCCGCTTCCAGCAGATCGCGGTGGCGATCTTCCATGCCGAGGTGGCGGCCGCCAGCAGCGACCTGACGCCGGTGCAATATGCGGCGCTGGTGGCCGTCGCCGGCCGTCCGGGCATCGACCAGGCCACGCTCGCCGGGCTGATCGCCTTCGACCGCACGACGATCGGCGGCGTGGTCGACCGCCTGCTCCAGAAGGGGTTTTTGGCGCGGCGGGGCAGCGAGGCCGACCGGCGCGCGCACGTGCTTCACGTCACGCCGGCCGGACGCGAGACGATCGCGCGGATCGGGCCGGCGGGGGAGGCCGCGCAGCGGACCATGCTGCAGGGGCTTACTGCGGCGGAGGCCGTCCGCTTCATGCGGCTGCTGCGCAAGGCGGTCGACGGCGCCAACGCGCTGAGCCGGGCGCCGATGGCCGGGGAGGGACGGCCGCCTAGTCGACCGCGACCATCACGTCGGATGCCTTGACCACCGCATAGGCGGCCTTGCCGACTTCCAGCTTCAGCTCGGCCACCGCCTCGTTGGTGATCGAGGCGGTGACGATCGCGCCGCCGATGTCGATCTTCACATGCGAGGTCGTGGCGCCCTTGGTCACCTCGACGATGCGGCCCTTGAGCTGGTTGCGCGCGCTGAGCTTCATCGGTCCCTGCCTTTTTTCCGTCTCCGCCGCCGGTCAGCGGAGCTCTATCTTCACCACTTCGCGGACGTTGCGGGCGCCGCGCGTGTCGCCCGGCACGACCACGCGGAAGCCGCCCTCGATCGGGGCGCCGTCGACGCGGTCGGCGAGCATGATGCGGGTATTGCCGAAGTCGGGATGGATTTCGCCGACCGAGAAGGCGACCTCGTAGCCGTCGCGCGCCAGCACGACGAAGGTGCGCTTCAGCTCCTCGTTGTGGGCCGCGCCCTCGAAGGCCTTGTTCGCCTTCAGCACGTCCCAGAGGAGCACGCCGGCATAGTGGCCCGTCGACGGGCCCTTCGAGGTCTGGAAGGTGACGTCCGCCTCGACCGGCGGCAGGTCGCGCAGCGCCTCCGGCGTCAGCGTGACCGGCGCCGCGCCGACGCCGGCGAGCTCGACCGGGAACGGCTCCAGCGCCCATGCGGTGGCCGGCGCCAGCGCCAGGAAAGCCGCCGCGAACAGAAGCCGGAGACCGCGCATTCCGCACCTCGCTATATCTGCGTGGATATTACGGCTTGCACGGTCCCGGTCAATCGCGGAAAGGCGACACCAAGCGCATGTCGTTATCCCGAAACCGGTGTCCACTTTCGGGCGACATGCGTCAGTGGCCGCCGACCTCGATGAAGGGCTGGAAGCCACCATAGATCATGCGCTTGCCGTCGAAGGGCGCGCTCTCCATGGCGCCGGCCATGCGCGGGTCGTTCATGACCTTCCTGTTCACCTCGTCGCGGTGCGCGCGGTCGCGGTAGACGATCCACGAGAACACGACCGTCTCGTCCTCCTTCGCCTGCACGGCGCGGGGAAAGGACGTCACCTCGCCATAGGGCACGTCGTCGCCCAGGCATTCGGCATAGGCGAGCGCGCCGTGGCTCATCCAGACCTCGCGTCCGAGCTCGGCCATCTTCTTGTAGGCATCTATGTTGGCCTTGGGCAGCGCGATGACGAATCCATCGACATAGGACATCTGTCTTCTCCTTCTCTCTGGTTTCTCAGGCGGCCCGGGCGGGCGCGTTCATCGCCCACAGCACCCCGAACGGGTCGCGCAGGCTGCCCCAGCGGTCGCCCCAGAACATCTGCTGGAGCGGCGTCTCCTCCTTGCAGCCGGCCTCGACCGCGCGCTTCCACCAGGCGTCGATCTCGTCGGCGCCGAGGATGAGCTGCAGCGTGTAGCCCTGCGCCGGCTCGTGCGGGTGGCCGTAGTCGGGATAGGGATCGCCCAGCATCAGCGACGAGCCGTTGACGTAGAGATGGACGTGCATGGTGCGGCCCTTGTCGTCCGGCGGGACGGCGAAGGCCTGCTCGGCGGCGAACGCCTTCTCGTAGAACTCGGCGGCCTTCAGCGCGCCGTCGACCTGCAGATAGGCGCAGAGGCCGCCCTTGGTGGCCGGCATGGCGGCAAAGTCTGGTTCGGACATGTCGTTCTCCTCGGTTGCACAGGGTCACCACGAGGACGTGCCGGGGCAGGCCGATCCGACACTGGCGGACGAAAAAAATCGTCAGGCCTTCACATAGACCCAGGCGTCGAGGCCCGAGGCGAGGCGGACGAGGACGCGGCGGTAGTCCGACACCTCGTAGTCGTCGGCGGCCGCCAGCTCGGCTTCGCTGATCGCAAAGACCGTGCCGGGCACGCTGTCGGCGCGGTTTCCCGTCTCGCGCACGATCGGATGGAAGCGCTCGCCGCTGGTCGCCAGCACCTGCGGGTCGGTGATCTCCAGCAGGAAGGACGCATAGCCGGGCAGGGCGTCCGCCGCGCCCTCCAGCCGCCGGCCGAAGGTCGCGAGCTGGACGTTTTCCTGCTGCAAGGTACCGTAGGAGAAGAGACGGACGGGAGCTTCGGTCATGTCGATCTCATCGCGGAGGTTGCGGAAAACATGATCGCCCCACGTTACGTGAGCGTGACACTTTTGCACGCAGCCATCAATGCCGCGGTCGACGTCCTCGACGATCCGATCGACAGCGTGGCGCTGCGCGGAGAGCACGCGGTCGTCACGGCGGGGAGCCGGACGGCGCTGATCCGCTTCCACCATTCGGCCAGCCACGACGAGAACGGAGTGCAACTCCTCGGTTCGGATAGCTGGTCCGCGTCGGTCGAAAGCGTGTCGGCGACGCCCGTTTCCCGGCTGGTGCGGCTCTGGCGGGCCGTCACCCGCCAGCGCTGAGAGCTGCGTCAGCGGCGGGGCGGGGCCTCGGGGCCGGCCGGCGCCTTGCCGGTTCCCGTCTCGATCAGCTTGCGGATGCTTTCGGGCATCTCGCGGCAGTTGCAGTTCTGCGCGTGCTCGCGATGCCAGGCGATCCGCTGCTCGACCGTGGGGTTCTTCGGCATGCGGTGCGCGCGGTGCCATTCGGCGTTGGTGCGGCCCATCGCTACCTCCCCGGCCGGCCGGTCTTGCGGGCGCGCTTGCCGCGGCGCTCGTCGGCCGGGTCCTCGTAGGAGCCGGCGCCCGCGCGGTTGCGAATGACGGGCTTGGCCTCGTCGCCGGCCGGCGCCGGCTTCGTCGGCGCCTTGCCCTGCACCGGCTTCTCGGTGCGGCCGACGGTCATCTCGTCCAGCGAGTTCTTGCGGAAAAGAGAAGGTTTGTCGGTCATCGCGCCGTAGTCCGGATCGTGCGCCTCGCGGAAGTCCTGCTTCCTGAACAGCGAGCCCTTGCTTTCGCCCGCGCCCTTTCCGAGCGGCACGGCGTGGTCGCCGCTGGTGCCCATCTCGTTGAGGTCCGGCTTGCGGAACATGTTGGGCCGCGCGGCGCGCAACGCCTCGTCGGCGGCGCGCTGCTGGGCGAGGCGGTCCAGCCGCTCCCGTTCCTCGGCGGTGCGGTGCTTCGCGACGCCCTTGTTGTGCCTGCCCTTCTCGCGGCCGGAGGACGGCGAGTGCAGCTCCACCTCCCGCGCGAGCGGATCGTCGGAGATCGCCAGCTCCGTCTCGCGCAGCCGCTTGATCTCGTCGCGCAGCCGCGCGGCGCGCTCGAAGTCGAGGTCGGCGGCGGCGTTGCGCATCTCCTTCTCGAGATGCTCCAGGTGCGCCTTGAGGTTGTTGCCGACGAGGTTGTTGCCGCCCTCGGCGCCGAGCGTGGGGATCTCGGGCCGCACATGGTCGCGCTCGAACACGGAATCGAGGATGTCGGCGATGTTCTTCTTCACGCTCTCCGGCGTGATGCCGTGCTCCTCGTTGTAGGCGAGCTGCTTCTCGCGGCGGCGGTTGGTCTCGGCGATGGCCCGATCCATCGAGCCGGTGACCTGGTCGGCATAGAGGATGACCTTGCCGTCGACGTTGCGCGCGGCGCGGCCGATCGTCTGGATCAGCGACGTCTCGGAGCGCAGGAAACCCTCCTTGTCGGCGTCGAGGATGGCGACGAAGCCGCATTCGGGGATGTCGAGGCCCTCGCGCAAAAGGTTGATGCCGACCAGCACGTCGAAGGCGCCCAGCCGCAGGTCGCGAAGAATCTCGATACGCTCCAGCGTGTCGATGTCGGAGTGCATGTAGCGGACGCGGACGCCCTGCTCGTGCAGGTATTCGGTCAGGTCCTCGGCCATGCGCTTGGTCAGCACCGTGACCAGCGTGCGGTAGCCTGCCTTCGTCGTGTCGCGTATCTCGCCGACGACGTCGTCGACCTGGCTCTTGGCGGGGCGCACCTCGACGGGTGGATCGATCAGGCCGGTCGGACGAATGACCTGCTCGGCGAAGACGCCGCCGGACTGTTCCATTTCCCAGCCGCCGGGCGGCGCCGAAACGGCGACCGACAACGGTCGCATGGCGTCCCATTCCTCGAAACGCAGCGGCCGGTTGTCCATGCAGGAGGGCAGGCGGAAGCCGTACTCGGCCAAGGATGCCTTGCGGCGGAAATCGCCGCGATACATGCCGCCGATCTGCGGCACCGTGACGTGGCTTTCGTCGATGAAGACCAAGGCGTTGTCCGGTATATACTCGAACAATGTCGGCGGCGGATCGCCCGGCTGGCGGCCGGTGAGATAACGCGAATAATTCTCGATGCCGGCGCAGGAGCCGGTTGCCTCCAGCATTTCCAGATCGAAGCGGGTGCGCTGTTCCAGGCGCTGCGCCTCCAGAAGGCGGCCGGCCTTTTCAAGCTCTTGCAACCGATGCTTGAGCTCTTCCTTGATCGACTTGATGGCCTGATTCAAAGTTGGCCGCGGCGTAACGTAGTGCGAGTTGGCGTAGATCTTGACGCTCTTCAACTCGCCGGTCTTCTGGCCGGTCAGCGGATCGAACTCGGTGATCGACTCGATCTCGTCGCCGAACATCGAAATGCGCCAGGCGCGATCCTCAAGGTGGGCGGGGAAGATCTCGATCGTGTCGCCGCGCACGCGGAAGGAGCCACGCACGAAATTGATGTCCTGGCGCTTGTATTGCTGGGCGACGAGATCGGCGAGCAGGGCGCGCTGGTCGAGCCGGTCGCCGATCTGCATCTGGAAGGTCATCGCGGTGTAGGTCTCGACCGAGCCGATACCGTAGATGCAGGACACAGAGGCGACGATGATGACGTCGTCGCGCTCCAGCAGCGAGCGCGTCGCCGAGTGGCGCATGCGGTCGATCTGCTCGTTGATCGAGGATTCCTTTTCGATGAAGGTGTCGGTGCGCGGGATGTAGGCTTCCGGCTGGTAGTAGTCGTAATAGGAGACGAAGTACTCCACCGCATTGTCGGGGAAGAACTTCTTGAACTCGGCATAGAGCTGGGCCGCCAGCGTCTTGTTCGGGGCGAGGATCAGGGCCGGGCGCTGCGTCTCCTCGATCACCTTGGCCATGGTGAAGGTTTTGCCGGAGCCCGTGACGCCCAGCAGCACCTGCGTGCGGTCGTTGTTGTCGACACCCTCGACAAGGTCCTTGATCGCCGTTGGCTGGTCGCCGGCCGGTTCGAAGTCCGACACCATCTTGATGGCGATGCCGCCTTCTGATTTTTCCGGGCGGGCAGGGCGGTGCGGCGTCCACAGAACGCCGTCCTTGTGCAGCGGATTGCCGGATTCGATCAGCGCGGAGAGGGCTGCGACCGTGGCGGTGACGCCGCTCGACGTCATCGTCTCGGCTTCTTCCAGCGAGACATCGAGGCCGGCCACCGGATTGAGACCCGCCGCCGCGCGTTCGCGGGCAGTGGCGGCGCCGCCCATCGAGGTGCCGCGCGCGGTGCGTGTCGGCGACGAAGAGCGCTCGGGGACCTTCTTGCTGGCCGGTTTGGATGCCTTGTCACCGCCGTCCTTGTTGCGCGCCGGAGCCGGCCGGGCGGCGATCTCCGCCTCGCGTTCGATCTGCTCGGCCCAGTCGGCGATGGAGCCGGAGAGCGGCGTGCCGGAAAGCTCCGCCTGCGGCGCTTCGGCGAAGCCGCCCTTGTGCAGGGGCTCGGAAGCATCGAGGAAGTCGGTCAGCGGGCTGCGCCGCTTGGGCTGCGCGGCGCGTGCTTCGTTCGCCGTCCGCGGCGTCTTCGTATCGGGGTTTTTGGCCATGTCCCGAATATGGGAGGACTCGGGCGAAATGGAAAGAGTGTCCTGGCGACGACAGCCGCGCGGGTTGCGGCTGCTGACAGAAGGCTGTCAGGAGTTGTCAGTCTCGGGGCGATGGAAACGAAGACCAGTTGTCCTAGGCGGAGTGATCCGGGACCGACCATGCAACGCCAGGCAATCTCCTGGCGTCGGATATTCAGGCACCGCTGGCATTCGAAGCCACGCGCGCCGGCGAACCGGACAGGCGCGGCACGACCACGAGATGCGTGATCTTGCCCCGCTTGAAGGCGGCGAGGAAGCGGGAATAGTCCCTGAAGACGACGCAGCCATTCGACTCGGCACGGCCGCCGCGCAGCATGTAAGTATGCGCCAGCAGGCCGTTGCGGCCATATTTGTTGCCGCCGTTCACAGGCGTCAGGCGCAGCGCCTCGACGCCATGGAAACGCGATTCACGCAGCGAAAGCTTGTATGTGTTGGGCGGCGTCGGCCCGCGATCCTTCTGGTCGACATAGCGCGGCTGATCGACGAATGCGCCAAGCCCGGAATGCGCCTCGAGGCGCTGGCCGTCCGGCATGTAGACCGTCTTGGCGCTGATGTCGTAGACGGCGACGCCATTGCCGGCGCCCCCGGGGCGCGGCGTGCTGAACAGGTTCCTGAAGGCTTGGCCGAGGCCGCCCGAAGGCATGTCCGGCTTGGCGTAGGCGAGCATCTCTCCGCCTTCTCCGGACCTGCCGCGCGGGGCCGTGGGCTGCGCCGGCTTGGCCGTCTGCACGGGCCGGCTCTGCTCGACCGGACGCGCCTGCCGCGTCGGCCTTGCCTGTTCGATCTTCGGCTCCGGCGCCTGTTCGGCCCTCGCCGGCGCGGCGTTGTCCGTCTTGGGACGCCATGTCGGCAGCGGAACGTCGTTGGTCAACGCATCGGGCATCGCGGCGGCATCGCCCGGCTTCTGCACTTCGGCCTGGGCGGGCGCAACGGCGACGTCGACCGAGGATTCGTTGATCGGCAGCGGATCGGAGAAGGCCTGGTCGTCGACAGGCATGGACCTGACCAGCGCGAGCGCCAGTTCGGCGGCGCTTGGCGAGGTCGGGTCGGCGCCGGCGTTGCCGAAGCGCATCGGCTGCGGAGCCGTCTGGACGACCGGCGAGCTTTCCCCGGTGCGGGCAAAGCGTTCCGCCGACGGCGTCGAAGGCTGATCCGAGAGGCTTGCGACCAGCGTGCCCGCCGGCGCCAGCGAGGCCACGGCGACCGTTCCGGGCTGGACGGCGGAAATCACGGGACGCGCGCCGTCCGTGCCGGGCTGGACGGCGAGGGCCGCGGCGATGCGGGCCGGCGACAGCGAGGCTTCGATGCTTTCAAAACGTTCACGCGCGGTGGGTTTCGCGGCAACCGGAGCCGCGGCTTTCAGTGCCACCAGGCGGGCCGCCTTGTCGTGCGCGGTCACGGGGGTGAAGCAGCCGAGCCCGCACTGGACCGCGTGGTCGCGCATGGCGAGCATGCCGCCATGGCTGTTGCCGCTGGCAAACGGTGCCGAGGAACTCAGCAGGTGCTGCTTCAGCGGATCGACGAGGGCTATCGATCCGTTCATGGAAAGGGTCTGCGGCAGGCCTCCGGAAGAAGAGGACAGCGAAGCGCCGACGGAACTCAGGCCCGCCATGGTGCCGACCAGCCAAAGGCCGAGCGCGGCTCCGACGCCGGGTACCGCGACCCAGCGCATGATCCGGGCGCGACCGGGCGCGCCCTTGCGCGAGTTCGCGCCGGGCGGATCGTCCCGACGCTCGTCCCCACTTGTGTTTCTACTCAACGACGCCATGCAACCAATCTTGCTCCAATCGGCTTCCCGCCCGCGGCTCCGAGAGCCGCGACGACCATTGCGTGAATGATCCCTGGTGGTCCCCGACGCGTTTGCCGCGCCGGTCCTTGGTTGCCGATTGCTTCAAAATATGGACAAAGTTGGTTAACCAATCCCTCCCAAACCAACCTTGGGTGTGGATCCGATGCCAAAAACAAGGCCCGTCCACATCCGTGAAGTGATGTCCTAGCCCGTCCAGATCGGGTTTGCTGCCCGCTTTTGCCGGTGAAGTCAAGCAAGGGCGCGCAGAATCATGGGGTCCGGCATGCGCCTCCGTGTTTTTTCTCGTTTGGACCGTGGAATCCCGCTTTTCCGCGGTTCCATGGCTTGGGTTGCCCCGGAAATCGTTGCATATTTGCCACGATTTCCGGGGCCACGCTCCGGCCCGCGCCGGACCATTGACTCGTTTTTGGAGGCGGTGCATCGGATCGAGGCAGGTAATGTCAGCGGTGGCCTAGGTCACTTTTCGGAGGCGTTTGATGAAGCGTCGCGACTTTCTGACGCTGTCTGCGGGGGCGGCCGCCTTTTCGATCCTGCCGAAGGCGCGACGGGTGAATGCCGCCAGCGCGAACCTGCCGGTGCCCTACGACCGCAACGCCGAAGTGCCGATGGGCGACAAGAAGGCGTTCATCGAGTGGATGGTGACCAATCGCGGCGAGGATCCGCAATATCTCGCCCAGCGCTTCGAACGTTTCCAGGTCATGGTCGCCAACAAGGACGTTCTCGACGACCGCAACAAGCGCGCCTTCCTGTTCACGCCGCGCGAGGAGTTCGTGCTGCCGCAGAACATGGCCCGCGCCTATGACCATGCCTTTCTCGACATCGGCTATGGCGTGACCATCTCCGGCCCGCATCTGGTCGGCCGCATGACGACCGCGATCGACGTGCAGTTCGGCGATTCCGTGCTCGAGGTCGGCACCGGCTCTGGCTACCAGTCGGCCTATCTCTCCAATCTCACCGACAAGGTGCACACGATCGAGATCATCGATCCGCTGGCGACCCGCACGCGCGGCATCTATGACGGCCTGGTCGCACGCGGCTATTCCAGCATTGGCGCCATCGCCAGCAAGAGCGCCGATGGCTATTACGGCTGGGACGGCGTCGGCGCATTCGACAAGATTATCGTCACCTGCGGCATCGACCACATTCCGCCATCGCTGCTGCAGCAGCTCAAGCCGAACGGCATCATGGTCATTCCGGTCGGGCCGCCCGGCGCCCAGCACGTGCTCAAGGTGATCAAGCAGCAGCAGTCCGACGGCAGCTTCAACATCGTTCGCTCGGACATCTACAACGGCAAGGTGGTGCCGTTCGTGCCGTTCACCAAGCTGGAAGGCAGCCAGATCGTCGGCACGCACAACGGCTGAGGGACTTTGATGAGCGCAGCCGCGCCGATCACCGGCCCCGACATCATCTCCCTCGAAGCGCCGCGCGGCGCCCATTACCTGGCGATCGGGCTGGTGGCCGGCGCCATCATCGCGCTGCAGATCGCGGTCATGCGGGTGTTCGCCGTCGGCAGCTGGTCGCATTTCGGCTCGCTGGTGGTGAGCCTCGCCATGCTCGGCTTCTCGCTGTCCAGCGTCGTCATCTTCGCCGGTAAGGCCTGGTTCGATCGCCACTGGCAGGGCGCGGCCGCGACGGCGCTGCTCTTGATCGGCCCGCTGGCCGTCGGCTGCAATCTGGTCGCGCAGACGGTGCCGTTCAACGCCATCTTCCTGGTCTCCGATCCCGGACAGAAATGGCGGCTGCTGGCCAATTTCCTGCTCTACCTGCTGCCTTTCCTGGCCGGGGCGTTCTTCCTCGGCATCGTCTTCCTGAAGAGCCGCACGGCCTTCGCCCGCGTCTATTTCGCCGACCTGACCGGATCCGGCCTGGCCGGCCTCGTCGTGCTGGGGGCGATGTACCTGTTCTCGCCCGAAACCATCGTCGTGGTGCCGCTGCTGCTGTGGGGGCTGGGCGCGGTGCTGTGGTTCCTGGCCTTCGGCGCGACGCGCGGCGCGGTCGCCGCTGCCCTCGTCGCGGTGGCGTCCGTCGCGGGCTATCTGCTGCTGCCCGGCCTGACAGGCGTGCCCGACATCGCGGTCTCGCAATACAAGGGCGTCGCCTACGCCCGCAATTTCCCGGACGGCAAACGTATATACCGCAGCATTTCGCCGTTCGGCGACCTGCAGGTCTATGCCAGCTCCTACATGCACTTCGCCCCCGGCCTCAGCGACAACGCCGCTTTCGGCCTGCCGGAGATCCCCGCCAACACCTATGTCGGCATGTATCGCGACGGCGACGGGCCGGAAGGCATCATGCGCGACCTGGCGCCGGCCGAGCAGGTCTATTTCCGTTACCTGCCGATGCACTATCCCTATGTCGTCAAGACCAGCCCGAAGACCTTCGTGGTGCAGTTCGGCGGCGGCATCTCCACGCAGGCGGCGCTCAATGCCGGCTCCGCCTCCGTCACCGTCGCCGAAGGCAACCCGATGGTACTGAAGGCCTTTCGCGATCCGACGCTTAGGGACGTCACCGGCGACATCCTTGCCGACCCGCGCCTGCGTGTCATCGACTATGACGGCCGGCTCTACCTCGCCAACACCGAGGAACGCTACGACGTCATCGACCTCAGCCTTGCCGACAGCGTCGGGCTCTCCAATCCGGGTGGCTTCGCCATCTCGGAGAAATACGCCTACACGCGCGAGGCGATGCTGAGTTACATGCACGCGCTGGCCGATGGCGGTGTGCTTTCAGTGACGCTCTGGAACAAGGAAGAGCCGCCGAAGTCGATCCTCAAGCTCTATTCGACCATCGCCGAGGCGGCGAGGACGTTCGATCCGGCGGGCGCGCCGAACGACATCTTCGCCGCGTCGAGCTACCTGTCGACGACGACGGTGCTGTTCAAGCGCGGCGGCTTCTCAGAGGCCGAGATCAAGACGCTGCGCGACTACACGAAGTCGATGTCGTGGGAAGAGATCTACTATCCCGGCATGCCGCATGACGGTTCAGGCGACCAGAAGATCCTGGACGATTACCGCGCATCGATCTTCGGCGACGGCCAGGACGCGACGCTGACCCAGCCGGCCGCCGATCCCGCCGCGGCGACGCCGCCGGCCACCGGGGACTGCGACCCGACCGCACCGGCCGATCCGACGCTGGACGTCTGTTCCGCCACGCAAGCGGCGCCGGAAGTGCTGCCGGCGACCGCCTTGCAGCGCATGGCCTGGCACGCGCTGCTGACCGGCGCGTGGGGAAAGCTCGCCGCCGACTATGTCTTCGACATGCGGCCGCTGAGCAACGACCAGCCCTATTTCGCGGCCTATGTGAAGACCGCCGACCTGCCGGCGACGCTCGACCGGCTGGACCTGTTCCAGGACGATTGGGGCTACCTGCTGATCTGGGCGACGCTCGGCATCGCCTGCGTTACCGCGGCCTCGCTGGTTCTTCTGCCGATGGTTTTCGGCTGGCGCATCGTTTTCTCGCGCTCGCGCGGCAAGCTCGGCACCATCCTCTATTTCGCTTGCCTCGGCCTCGGCTACATCATGGTCGAGGTCGGGTTGATCAGCCGCTTCACCCTGGCGCTCGCCAATCCGACCGTCTCGGCCTCGGTTCTGATCTCGTCGATGCTGGTGTTTTCCGGCCTCGGCAGCCTGTTCGCGGAGCGGATCTTCGACCGCGCCCGCACGCTTCTGCCGATCGTGCTGGCGGCGGTCGGCGCGCTGCTCCTGCTTTACGGGCTCTATCTGTCGCCGGTGCTGGAATGGATCGGCGCCTATCCCTACGGGGCCCGCCTGCTGTTCTGCTTCCTCCTGGTATCGCCGCCGGCCTTCCTGATGGGCATGCCGATGGCCACCGCCATGACCTGGCTGGCGCGGCTCGGCAAGGAGCATCTGTTCGTCTGGGCCTGGGGCATCAACGGCTGCTTCTCGGTCATCGGATCGGCCGCCGTGCCGATCGTCGCCACCAGCTTCGGCCTCAGCGCCGTGCTACAATGGGCGGCGATCGCCTATGTCGTGGCCATTCCGGCCTTCTTCGCGGTGCTGTTGCCGACACGGGCGCCGGCGCGGCTGGCCGTGGCATGAGGGTCGATCGCCGCGCCATCGTTGCCGGCCTGCTGGCCAGCGCCGCGTTTCCGGCCTCAAGCCTGGGGGCTCGCTTGCGCAAGGCCGTTTCCGCCATCGTTCCGTTCAAGGCCTCGCCTTTTCCCTATCGCGGCCGGCTGCCCGACGGATCGGCGCCGTTTCTCGACGTCACCGCCAGGGGAAGGCTTGGCCACACCTCGCCGCGCGGCGGCATCTACTGGGAGGACGAGACCTATTCCGACCGGAGCGTATTGCTGGCCATCCCCAAGGGATTCGATCCGGCCCGGCCGGCGGTCATCGTCGTGTTCTTCCACGGCAATGGCGCCACGCTGGAACGCGACGTGATGCAGCGGCAGCGCGTGGTCGCGCAGGTCGAGGGTTCCGGCCTCAACGCGGTGCTGGTGGCGCCGCAATTCGCCCGCGACGCGCAGGATTCCAGTGCCGGCAATTTCTGGACGCCGGGTTTCTTCGCGAAGTTCATGGCCGAGGCTGCGCAAGGATTGGCCAGACTTGCCGGCGCGAGCCCCGCCACGTTCGAGGCGATGCCGATCATCATCGCGGCCTATAGCGGCGGCTACAACCCGACCGCGGCAGTGCTGCGCAATGGCGACGCCGCCGGACGTCTGCTCGGCATCATCCTGCTCGATGCCGTCTTCGACGAGGCCGAGCTGTTCGCAAGCTCGATCGCGGCGCACCGCCGGCGCTTCTTCGTCAGCACCTATGGGGACTCGTCGGCCTCCGGCAACGCGCGGATCGTGAGTTTGCTGGCCGCCAGCGGCGTCAAGGCGGGTTCGGACCCGCCGCGACGCCTTGAGGCGGGCACGATCGCCTTCATCGCCTCGCGCGCCGCGCATGACAGCTTCGTCACACGAGCCTTCGTCGACAGTCCGCTGCAGTGGCTGCTGGCAAGAGTGAAGGGATTTGCCCGCTAGGGCGATTCCGGCGAAACAAGTATCGCCGTCGCCGCTCTCCACGCCGACCCTGGCGATTCAGCCTTGAAAGTGCCTTGCCATGCTCCTGATCGCGATCGTGATCGCCCAGCTGTTGGACCCGCTCCGGATCCTGTTCGTCGGGGTCGCTTACTTCGTCAGCCGTCTGGCCACGCGGCCGGACCTGGGCTGGCTTGGCCTTGTCGCGGCCATCGTTGCCATCGCGGCCGGATATCCGTTTCTGATCCTCGGCCAGTCGGGCGACATCGCTTGGACGACCGCAGCCGTCGGGGTGATATCGAACGCGCTGATTACCCTAGTCCTGGCGGGGTTGCTGCGGCTCCGGCGGCGGTTTGCCTGATCGTGGCCAAGGGTTCATCCCGGCAAGGCGCCGTCTATGCTGGAGCCGGCCGCGGCCGCGAGCGCCGCCGCCACGCCGGCCGCCCGTTTCGCCTTGGGGCCGTCCTGCGGCCATACCAGCCGGCGGCTGATCGTCAGCGCGGGGACCGCGCGTGCGATCTCGGCCAATTGTCCGGGATCGATATGGCGGCGCAGCACCAGTTCGCTGGCCAGCAGCGCGCCCATGCCGGCTATGGCCGCCTGGGCGGCGACCACGGTCAGGCCGAAGCGCGGGCCATGGTCGAGATCCTTGCGCGCAAGCCCGGCGGCAGCGAACCAGTCCCGCCACGCCGGATAGACATCGTCGCCCATGGTGGGGTCGATATGCAGCAGCGGCAGGCGCGCCAATACAGTCGGCTGGTCGGCGTCGGCCATGCCGGCAAGCAGGGACGGCGCGCAGACGGGGATGACACGCTCCGTGAACAGATCGATCGCCGCCAGGTCCTGCGGCGCGCCCTTGCGGTAGCTGATGGCGAGATCGACGCCGTCCTCGCGTAAGGCGTCCAATGGGCCCGATGCGACGATGCGCACGTCGAGCCGACCGAGCGCGGCGCGCATGCCACTGAGGCGCGGCGCCAGCCAGAGCGAGGCGAAGGAAGGGTCGGCCGAGATGGTGAAGGTCTCGGCCCGCCGCTCGAAGCGCAATCTGCGCATGCCGGAGGCCAGGGCGTCGAAGCCGCGATCGATGTCCGGCAGCGCCGCCTCCGCGGCGCGGGTCAGCACGATGCCGTTGCCCTGGCGCCGCACCAGTCGGACGCCCAGCCGCTCCTCCAATTGCCGGATCTGGTGGCCCACGGCGCCCGGCGTGACGCCAAGCTCCTCGGCGGCGCGGGTAAGGCTGCCGGCGCGCGCGGCCGCCGCGAGCGCGCGCAACGCCGACAGGGGAAGGTCGCGAAGGTTGGCCATGGATTGAGCCTAGCTCAAAATATTGCGAAAGGAACTCATTTGAATCACGGAGGTGGTGCGGCCTAGCCTTTGAGATGAATTCATCTCCGGGAAAGGCCCCCATCATGCTCGACACGCCACGCCATGCGTCCGCACCTTCGGCCGCGATCTCACCGGCCATCGAAGCCATCCAGATCGACGGCGACCGCGTCGCGATCGCCATCGCCGGAAGACAGGCGCGGTTTTCCACCCGCTGGCTGCGACTGGCCTGCGAATGCGAGACCTGCGGCGATACGGCTTCGGGAAAGAGGTGGCTGACACCAGCGGACGTACCGGCCGATGTCGCCATGGTCTCGGCCGACGCTGGGAAGAATGAGCTTACGTTGACCTGGGGGGATGGCCATGTCTCCCGGCATGGCTCGGGCTTTCTTGCCGCGCATGCCTCTGGCGCCGCGCCGCGCTTTGCGCCGAAACGCTGGAACAGCGATCTGGCGGAGCGTCTCGGCCGCTTCCCCTTCGAGGCGGTGGTCGAGGACGACGCGGCGTTGTTCGGTTCGCTGCGCGCCCTGCGCGACCATGGCATCGCCATGCTGACCGGGGTTCCAGCCGAGGCGGAGGCAACCGCGCGGATCGCCGGCCGCTACGGGCCGATCCGCGAAACAAGCTATGGCAAGGTTTTCGACCTGATCTCCAGGCCGGACGCGCGTGTCGCCGGCGAGACGGCGCGCGCGCAGATCCCGCATACGGACGAACCTTTCCGCTATTCGCCGCCGGGCTTCATCTTCTTCCACGCCATACGCTCCGGCGCGGGCGCCGGCGGCACCTCGCTGATGGTCGACGGTTTCCACGTCGCGGAGACGATGCGGGCAGCCACGCCCGATCTTTTCGATGTGCTGACGCGCCATGGCGTGACCTTCCATCGCGAACATGCCGGCGAGGTGTTCTTCAGCGCCGAGGCGCATGTCATCAGCCTCGACGCCACGGGCGAAGTGACCGGCATTCGCTTCAACGACCGCTGCCTGGCGCCACAGGCGGCGCCGATCGACCGGATCGACGGGCTGATAGAGGCGCTGGCCGAGATGACCCGGCTGATCTGCGACCCGGCGAACCAATTCCAGCACCAGTTGCAGCCGGGCGAGGCTCTGGTCTTCGACAACCAGCGTGTCATGCACGGGCGCACCGCTTTCGATCCGACGCTGGCGGTACGGCACCTGCGGAGCTGCAACATCGACCGCGATGGGGTGCACAGCGCCTTTCGCACGCTGGCGCGGCGCTTTGCCCCTCTGGAGGCCGAGACCGTGCTCTACCAGGGGGCGATCTTCTGAGCGTTCTTGCGGCAGGGTGCCGACATGAATTGACATCGAGGCGGCGAAGCACGCAATTCGGTGCGTCCACAACCAACCGGAAAGGCCGTTGGCGGTCGCGTGTCGAACTATCCGCTTTCATACAAGCTGTCCTGGTTGCCGCGCTTTCTGAAACCGTCGCTCGGCGGCGACGGCGACGGTTTCGCTCCGTCGGCCGGCAGTCTGATGGCGTCGCTGCCGGCACGCACGGTGCGGCTTGCCTTCGTCGGCGACATCTCGGCGATCGCCAATCGCCGGGCACCACAATGCGATGCCGCCATCATGACGCTGCTGGGCTCGGCCGACCTCGTGGTGGGCAATTGCGAAAGCCCCATCGTGGAGAGACCGAGCGCACGGCTGGGGACATGGCTCGGCACCCATCATGCCATGACCGAACGCTTCCTGGCGGACACGCTGGCCGCGCTCGGCATCGATCGCGACAGGCTGGTGCTGTCGCTTGCCAACAACCATGTGCTCGACCAGAGCATCGCCGGTTTCGACGAGACCCGGGCAGCGTTGCGGCGGCTGGGCATCCGCTCGATCGGCACGGTGGCCGAGGGACCGGTGGAGCGTGTCAACGTCGGGCCGCTGAGCGTCGGCCTTGCCGCCTTCACCCTGTGGCGCAATGCCGAGGCGGCGGATTTCACCGCTCGCATCTCGATGGAGAGCGAACCGGAGCGCTGGCCGGCCAATGCGCTTTCCGGGCTCGACCTTGCTTGCGCCATACCGCACTGGGACTGGGAGTTCCGGCATTTCCCGCGCGCCGGGACGCGGGCGCTGGCGCGCCGGCTGGCTGGTGCCGGCTTCGGTCTGCTCGCGGGGCATCATGCCCATGTCCTGCAGCCCGTCGAACGGATCGGCGACACGCTCGTGGCCTATGGGCTTGGCGATTTCCTCGGCACCGCGTTTGCCCGCCAGCCCTGGCCGGGGCGCATCGGCGGCATACTCGTTGCCGATGTCAGCACGGATCCCGGCACGCGCGGCAGGATCGCTTCCTATCGGCTGCACCCGTTCATGCGGTTGCGCGCCGGCGACCATGAGCGGCTGGTGGCGGTGGACGGGCTGGCGGGCGCGCAGCGCCGCAGGGTCGAGGACCGGCTGGCCGCGATCTTCCCCGAGAGGGCGTGACGGAAGCCGGCGTCGGCTCTGTGCCGTGAAACAAAACGTGTTCGCGCTGTAGCTCGAAGGGTTTTGTTCGTGATGCCGCGGGACGCGGATTGCGGCATGTCCGTGATGATCGTGGCCGCTCGCCACGGTCGGATAAGCGACTCTTTTCATGGCGGAAACTTCGCCGCGAAGCGACGGCGTGATGGCGGCCGAAGGTTCCCTCATTTCCGCAATATGTCGGAATTAAGCCGCTGATTCCATTTGTGAAAGTCATCCAACGTGATTTGCCGGACGGGCCTGCCGAGGTCAGTTTCGGGGCGTTCGAGACCGCCGTTTCCATGCGGCGGTTCCGGAAAACCGAAACAGCACGGAGTGCTACCGATGAACAAGACCCTTGCAACCACCGCCGCTCTGCTCGCCATGCTCGGCAGCGCCTACGCCGCGACCGTTCAGGGCACCATCCAGGCCGTCGACCCGGCGACGAAGTCGATCACGCTCGACGACGGCAAGATCTACCAACTCCCGCCAAAAGCAGCGATCAACCAGTTGAAGATCGGCGCCAAGGTGGCGGTGACCGTGGACGAGAAGACCGGCCTGGTCACATCGATCAAGAAGTCATCCTAGCGTCGGATGATTTCAGGTCTGTCCGACCTGAGATCATCCGGCTCCAAATCAAACTGATGAGATCATGATGTGGTCCGAGAACAGCCTTACGCTTTTCGGCACCATGCCCTGGCGGCGATCCGCCGATATCCTTCCCCGATGCGTGATGCCGGCGCTGCCATCGCCGGATGCGGTTGCCTTCGCCGCCTCGCTGCTGCCGCGGTCTGAAGGATAGAGGTGAATCGTCGCCCGTCCCGACATGGCAAGGCCTTGTCGGGACGCCCTCGATGAGGGCAAGCTCTCCGTGTCCTGAGCCTGAATTTCCCGCCGCTATGGTCTTTGTCCGGCACCCGCGCTATCGCTTGGGCAAAGCGGGGTGGGCATGGTCGAACAGAAAAGCCGGTTTCGCCCGTCGCGGCGTCTCCTGCTGGGCGCCACGGTGGTCGGCGGCGCCGCGCTGTGGGGCGGAACGACCCTGGCGCGGCTGGCGCGCGGCCCTTCCGCTCCAAAGGATGCAGGGCGCATCGCCGATGTGGATGGCATCGCGCTGCCGCTCAAGCCGTTGGCCAATCCGCCATCCTTCGACACTTCGCTGCCGTGGCTTGCCAAGGGCGGCGACCTCAACGATGCCAGCGGCCTGTCGCGCACGCCGGTCTATGGCGTCGTCGAGGTCAGCGAGGAAAGCCATGTCACCAACGCGCTCGCCTTTGCCCGCGCCAACGGGCTGAAGGTGTCGCTGGCGGCGGTGCGGCACTCGATGGGCGGGCATGCCTTCGACGACAACGCGCTGGTGCTCGATCTCAGGAAGTTCAACCGTGTGTCGGTCGACGCGGCGCCCAGGACGATGACGGTACGGCCGGGCGCCTGCTGGCACGACATCCAGAACATCTTGCATCCGCGCTTCGCGGTGAAGGCGATGCAGTCGACCGATATCTTCTCCGTCGGCGGCTCGCTGTCTGTCAACGCGCATGGCATGGATCACCAGGCGGGCTCGGTCGCCGGCTCGATCCGCTCGATGCGGGTCATGCTTGCCGATGGCTCGGTGACTACCTGCTCATCGAGCGAGAACGGTGACCTTTTCCGTCATGTCGTCGGCGGTTACGGCTTGTTCGGCGTCGTGCTCGAAGCAACGCTCGATATCGTCGACAACGCCGTTTATCGCACGTCGCGCGAGATCATCCGTTCCGACGATTTCCCGAAATTCTTCACCGAGGTGCTGGAGCCGAACAGGCAGATCGGCCTGTTCTACGGCCACCTGTCGACGGCGCCGGGCAATTTCCTCGAGGACATGATCGTCTATCGCTACGACAAGGTGGCCGACGCGCCGCCGGCCGACCAGCCCGCCATCGGCGAGCCCGGCAGCGTCGGTTTGAAGCGGCTGGTGATGAACCTCGCCAAGAGGGGCAGCCTGTTCCAGGAACTGAAGTGGTTCACGGAGCGCACGCTGGAGCCGAAATTCGAAAGCTGCACCGTGGCGCGGACGGCGGCGATGGGTGAGGGCGAGGCCTGCCTGGTCACGCGCAACAACCCGATGCACGATTCCGTGCCTTATCTGTTCAACGACCTCGCCGGCGAGACCGACATACTGCACGAGTATTTCATTCCGCGCGCGGCATACGGGCCGTTCATCGCCGAGGCGCGCGCGATCCTGCGCAACCAGAGCCTGCCGGTACTCAATGCTTCGGTGCGGGTGGTGCACAAGGAAGACATCGCACTGACCTACGCGCCGGAGCCCGCCTTCGCGCTGGTGCTCTACATCAACCAGCCCGCCGACGAGCAGGGCAACGCAAGCATGCGCACGCTGACACGGGCGCTGATCGACGCCACGATCCGACATGGCGGCCGTTTCTTCCTGCCCTACCAGCTTCACTACACCGCCGCCGAGCTGCGCGCGTCCTATCCGGACCTGCCGGCCTTCCTGGCCGCCAAGCTGCGATACGATCCGGCGGAGCTGTTTTCCTCGACCTTCTATCGTGCGATCAAGGCCCTGGGCGGAATCGCGTAAGGACGAGAAAGACGAGGACTATGAATCTTAAAGCGATGGCCGCCTTGGCCGCGATGACGCTTGCCGCCCTGCCTGCCGGAGCCGAGGACATGAAAGCCTTCAAGCTCAGCATCGATGGGGTGGCCGTCGACATCGATCCCGGCGAGAGCCTCGACGTCACCTTGCCTGGTGGGAAGCAGGCCAAGGTGCGGCTCGACCGTAACGCGTTCGCCACCTTCTCGGGCGAAGCCTTCTCCTTCGTGCATCCGAGCGGCATATCCGTCACCAAGACCGATCTCGGCTCCGGCATAATGCAGTATCTGATGGCATCGGCGCTCGGCACGATCGTGGTGGTGCAGGAATACGGCAAGATGAATCCGGTCTCGCTGGATCAGCTCATGCTGCAGCAGATGACCAAGGAATCAGTGCAGGCCGGCGCGGAACTGACGCAGCAAAAGGCTACGCGCAAGCTCGCCGACGGCAAGGAGCTGACCGGCATCCGCGCCACGGTGAAGACCCGCACGGAAAGCGCCGATTATGAGATCGTCGGCTTCGGCCTTCCCGATCGGGGGCTGCTGTTCATCACCCGCGTTGACGGCGAGAATGTCGAAACAGAAAAGCCCCTGATCGACAAGTTCTGGGAAAGCCTGAAGATCAAGCTGTGAGCCGTCTGGCGTTCGCGGGGGCTGGTCTCGGGAGCCGCTTGCCTCTTCAGCGGCGAACGCCTGCCAATGGCAGCGGCTTCCCGCTGGGACCTCCAGGCGGAAAACCGCCGCTCGCCTTGCTTCAGAGCCCGGTTGGCACGAGGCCCGAGAGCCAGTTGGCTGGCCGCTTCGCCATGTCGACCGTAGCGGAGGCGGCTCGGCCGAGGTCGGTCTTGACCACGGCATAGCCGGTCCTGGTGCGGTACAGCACGCCGGTGCCGCCATCGACGACGGCTTCATAGGCTACCGGCCGCGCCGCGGCGGTATCCATCGCGGTTGCCGGATTGCCGACGGGCGTGCTCGGGCGATGGCTGAGCTCCGGCGGCAACGGGTTCTCCGGCTCGACCACCCGGCTGGCGGGCGTGAGGTCCGGCCGGGACGCCTTGGCGGCAAGTTCGGCCGAAGACGCTGAGCCCTTGGTGCGGCAGATCCCCGAGACCAGCGGGTAGTTGAAGTTGCGCTCGTGCAGGATCTGGCTCTTCATCGCCGCTTCGCAGTCGGCGATCGTTGCCCATTTGGCCGGCGTTTCGCCGATGTACTCGCAGAGCTTCGCGTCGCAGTCGCAGCCGACGATGGTCATGGCGACAAGGGCGGTCTTGATCACGGTCTTGTCCCTCGATTGGTTCCTTCCACCAATTGTCGGCGAACAAGGCGGGATTTGGCCACGATTGTGAAATGTGCGTGACGGCGTGTCCACAGAGGTGACGCGGGCGGCCGGTGGGCGCAAATGCCATCAGAATCGGCGGACACGCCCCCCCCGGGCGCGGCCCCCCATCACCGCCGGCGCCGCCGGAGGCAGCTGGCGCCCCGCCACAACCAGGCCCGTGCGACGGGTCGACGGGTCGGCCGGCAGTGGATAGCTGAACAGGATCCGCATCCCCTCGGGAACCGCGATCGAGTCGGTCGACAGCACCGTCACCATGATCTCGTTGTTGCCGCCGATCTCGACGAAGGAGACGCCCTTGTCGATCAGGCGCGGGATCATCTCGGTGAAGACCTGGTAGCGCCTGGTGACGAAGACCGCGCCATCGGCGCCGAGGTCGCGCTCGAGGAGCGTGTCCGGTTCGCCGCGCGTCGCTTCGCCGACTGGCCCTTTGGCCCAGACATGGATGTCGAGCGCGGCGGGGTCCGACGTGGCGGCGAGCGCCGACTTGATAAGGTCGGCATAGCCCTGCTTGATCGTGTCCGCGAAGCCGAAGGCAAGCTTGCGCTCGCTGGTGCGTACGGCGCTGTCACCCGGCGCCGGCCGCACGGCAAAAAGTCCCTGGCGCTTGTCGGCATAGGGGAACTGGTACCATGGCACCTGGTCAAGGAAGGCGGCGTAGTCGGCAGCCACCCTGGCCTGGTAGATGTCGGCCGCTGTGCGTCGTCCCGCCATCGCCTCGGTGATGCGCCCGACCGTGTTCTCATAGGCCCACTGCAGGGCATGCTCGATCGTGTGGCTGGTGCCGATGACGACCAGCATCTGGTGGTTGGCGAAGTTGAAATCGTGACCGGAACTGGCGCGGATGACCGTGGCGTAGTCCTGCCAGAAGCGGCCGATATAGGCGAAGTAGGGGAAGCCGCTCGGCTGGTCCTTGTCGACGAAGCCGGCGTATTCGCGCGCGGCGTAGACGATCGCCCATTCCGGATAGGTGAGGAAGGTCGATTCCTCCGGCCGCTGGTAGCCGGGGATGGTGGCGCGGAGCTGCGTGGCGAGGGCCGGCGGCGGCGCGCCGTCAGCGACGCCGGGCAGAGGGCTCCTGTCGAGGGATGGCGTGGTCAGGAAGCCGTAGGCAAGGCCGAGGACCGGGATCAGCACGACGATGACGACCAGCCACAGGATCGCCTTGACGATACGCTTCAGCAGGCGGAGCACCATCATCGCGGGTCAGGCCGTGGCGAAGCGGTCTTGCACGCGCTTCGCCAGCCAGAAGCCGACATAGACGGCGAAGCCGCCGATGACGATATGCGGCAGGTTGGCGAAGAAGCGGGCCGGGAACTCGATATCGTTGAAGGAGCGGAAGCCGTTGATGAAGATGCCGGCGTCGAGGCAGCCGGAACCGGTGACCAGGCCGAGCACGCCGTCGAACAGGTAGACCGAGCCGAACAGCTTGAAATAGAACACCGACTGGCGATGCGAGATGAAGGCCGCCGCGAGCGCCCACAGGCCCGAGAAGGCATGCAGCAGGTCGTCGTACCATTGCAGCGAGAACAGGCCAAACAGATTGCCGTTGGCGTCGTTGAAGGTCGGCACGTAGCCGACCGCGACGACGGCGAAGAACAGGAAGGCGTAGGCGACGGCAAGCTTCTGGATCAGCGTCATGAAGTATCCCCCTTCACGGTGTCGTGAAGGTTAGCCGATTTTGTCGCGGGATACAGCCTGTTGCTCGAGGCCGTCGCTGCCCTGGGGAAGACGGCTTGGATCAAGCGGCGGGGCAAGCCGGCGGTGACGGGCGGCGGCATGGCCGAAAGACAGTCGGCGCCGGGATTTCTCCCAGCGCCTCCCTGTCAGACCAGGGCCCGGTTCCAGCGGCAACGCCCGTAAAGATCGTCGCGCCATGCCAGCCTTGATTTTGACGGTCCTGCCAGTCGTCGCCAGAGCGACGTCCGTTCCAGACCACGCCGATCTCCACCCTTGCGGGCTTCGCCCAGCGTGCCATCGAAGGTTTCACCGCCTCCATGGCAGCATCGGTCCGCCGTCGGCGTTCGCACGCTTTCCGCGGCCCCGCAGGTCTCGGTCCCCTCCTCGAACAGGCAAGCCTGCTGGCGTTAAGGGCCGTGCGGGCCTCAGGAAATCCGCCTTTTCGCTTTGCCTTTCGGCTGGCGATCGGTAGCCGCCTGAGATGGGTTCAACGTACGCCGGTTAAGGGTATGACGCCACGGCAGGTCCGCTGTGGATAGCGGGATTATCGGGGACGGCCGCGCTCAAGCCGGGAATTTCCCGCGTGCCTGCTCTAAACAGCCTGCCCCGTTTTTCCTCTGGCGTTTCGACGCGTGATCTTGCCCCGCCAGCGGGAGCGGGCTTGAATGCCGGCAAACGACCGGGGCAACCCGGCACCATCAGGAGAGGGCAGGTCCGGGAACGCTTCACGGTTTTCGGCATCATGCCTCGGCGGGGAGGCGGGCATTGAAGGTGGGGGTGGTTCTCAATCCGGTTGCCGGCGGCGGCAGGCTGAAGCGCCACTGGCCGGAGGTCGCGGCATCGCTGAAGAAGCACTTCGGCGACGTCGACCTGCGCGAGACGCAGGCAAGCGGCGATGCCGAGCGGTTGGCGATCGACCTCGCCGTCAATGGCTGCGAACTGGTGATCGCCGCCGGCGGCGACGGCACCACGAGCGAGGTCGCCGATGGGCTTCTGCAGGCGTTCGCCGAGACCGGCCGCAAGACCGAACTGGCGCTGCTTCCCTGCGGCACGGGCATCGACTTCGCGCGCGGGCTGAAGCTGCCGCGCGGGATCGACGCGACGCTCCGGCACATCGCCGAAGGCAAGGCGAGGGCGATCGATGCCGGCCGCATCTCCTATGTGGACGACCATGGCGCGCTGGCCTCGCGGCACTTCATCAACATCGCCAGCCTCGGACTTTCCGGCGCCACTGACCGCGCCGTCAACGCCGACAAGCGCAAGGGCCGGGTGTCGGCCAAGGCGCTGTTCTTCTGGCGCACCGTCGCCGAGTTCATCCGCTACAGGTTCCAGGAGGTCTCGATCAGCGTCGACGACGGCGCGCCGATCGAGGCGAAGATGGCGCTGGTGGCGGTGGCCAACGGACGGTTCTTCGGCGGCGGCATGATGATTGCGCCCGACGCGGAACTGGCCGACGGCCAGTTCGACATCGTCATCCTGCGCGCGGCCGGCAAGCTCGGACTGATCCGGGATATCCGGCTGCTCTATGGCGGGCGGGACCGCCACCACCCCGCCATCACGATCCTGCGCGGCCGCAAGGTTGTGGTCGAGCCGCTCGGCGACAAGGACAAGAACGGCGCGCTGGTCGACATAGACGGGGAGTCGCCGGGGCGTATCCCGGCGACCTTCGAGATGCTGCCGGGGGCGCTCGCGCTGAGATATTGAGTTGCCGGCTGAGGATTTGATTCAAGTTGTTTCGACGTTGATTCCAGCTAATGAATCAAGCCGATGAAATCGCTTGCTTTTTTCTCTTGTCTTAAAGTTCCAGACGGGCCGGGAATCCGGGCGCGCGGAGCTCCGTGCCGACCGCATCCTCCAGCAGTTTGACGATCTGGGTCGACCAGGCGTCGCCGCCATAGGCCGCCTTGCCTTGCTCGAAGATGGCGTTGACCCGCGTCGCGAGATCGAGCGGCGCGCCGAAATCCCTGCCCATGGCGAGGGCGAAGCCGAGATCCTTCAGCGCCAGGTCCATGGTGAAACCGATGTCGTAGGAGCCGTTGAGGACGAGCTGGCTTTCAGTCTCGTGAACGAAGCTGTTGCCGGAGGAAGCGACGATGGCGTGGTAGGCCTGGGCGAGGTCGAGGCCGCCCTGCTTGGCCAGCATCAGCGCTTCGCCTGCGGCGACGAGGTGGATGAAGGCGAGCATGTTGGTGATCACCTTGATGACCGCCGCCGAGCCGATCGGTCCCATCAGGAACGACTTCGCGCACATCGCCTCGATTGCCGGCCTGTGCCGCTCGTAGAGGGCGGCATCGCCGCCGACCAGCGCGGTGATCCTGCCCGCCGCCGCCAGATGCACGCCGCCGGTGACGGGGCATTCCAGCGTCTCGATGCCCTTTTCCGCGGCAAGTGCCGCCAGCCGCACGATCTCGTTGCGGCCATTGGTCGACATCTCGATCCAGGCGCCGCCTGGTGGCAGGCCCTGGAGCAGTCCGTCGGGCCCCGCCAGCACGGCCTCGCTGACCTTGGGCGAGGGCAGGCAGGTGATGGCGTTGCCGGCGCGGGCGGCGGCCTCTGCCGGGCTTCTCGTCGCCGTGGCGCCGAGCGCCACGAGGCGCTCGACCGCCGCCGGATCGCGGTCGAAGACGGTGACGGCAAAGCCGTCGCGGACCAGGCTGGCGGCAAGGTTGCCGCCAAGATGGCCGAGACCGATGAAGGCGTAGGCCAGGCGATGGCTCATGGCATCAGCGGCGTCTGCATCATCTGCAGATGCAGGTCCTTGCCGCTGTAGGGATGGGCGTCGCAGACCGCTTCGTTGAGCTCGACGCCGAGGCCGGGTTCCTTCGAGGGAATGACATTGCCGTCCTGCCATTCGATCTTCTTCTTGAGCAGCGTGGCGTGGAAGCCATCCCACTGCTTCAGCGATTCCAGGATAAGGAAGTTGGGCAGCGTGGCCGCGAGCTGGATGTTGGCGGCACCGACGATCGGCCCGCAATAGCAGTGCGGCGCCACCTGGATGTGGTAGGCCTCGGCCATCGCTGCGATCTTCTTGGTTTCGAGGATGCCGCCGGAGCGGCCGAGATCCGGCTGCAGGATGGTCGCTGCGCGGTTCTCGATGACGCGGGCGAACTCGAACTTGGTGGTGAGCCGCTCGCCGGTGGCGACGGGGATGGAGGTGGCGCGGGCAACCTGCGCCATCACCTCGGGCATGTCGGGCGGCACCGGCTCCTCGAACCACAGCGGATCGTAGGGCTCGATGGCGCGGGCCATGCGCAGCGCGCCGGAGGCGGTGAACTGGCCATGCGTGCCGAACAGGATATCGGCGCGGGTGCCGACTGCCTCGCGGATCGCCTTGATCATGCGGGCCGACAGGTCGATGTCGATGAGACGCGGCTGATGGCCGTCATAGGCGGTGTAGGGGCCGGCCGGGTCGAGCTTCACGGCGTTGAAGCCCTGCTCGACATATTCCAGCGCGCAGGCGGCCGCCATGTCGGGATCGTTGTAGACGTTCTGGCCGCGCGCGTCTTCGGAATGGACGCTGCCGGTATGCGGGTAGAGGTAGGTGTAGGAGCGCAGCGTCTCGTGCACCTGGCCGCCCAGCAACTTGTAGACGGGCTTGTTGGCCTCCTTGCCGACGATGTCCCAGCAGGCCATTTCAAGCGCCGAGAAGCAGCCCATGCCGGTGACGTCGGGGCGCTGGGTGAAGCCGGAGGAGTAGGCGCGGCGAAAGAAGTTCTCGATGTCGTGCGGGTCGTGACCGATCAGGTAGCGTTCGGCCATGTCCTCGACCAGCTTGGCCGTGACGTGGGCGGAGAAGGTGGCATTGTAGGCCTCGCCATAACCCACCACGCCGCCATCGGTGGTGAGCTTGACGAAGATGAAGTACTTGCCGCCGATGCCGGGTGGCGGATTGCCGACAACCCAGGTCTTGACGTCGGTGATTTTCATGTGTGGTCCTCCAGTACCAGTTCGGCGCCCTTCCATCCGGTGAGGATCGAGGCGGCGTTGGTGTTGCCCGTGATGTTGTCGGGAAAGATCGACGCGTCGATGACGCGCAGGCCGCTCAGCCCGTGTACCTTCAGCCGCGGGTCGACGACCGAGCGGCCGGCGTCCGGCCCCATGCGGCAGGTCGAGACCGGGTGATAGACGGTGCCCGAGCGCTTCCTGAAATCGTGAATCAGATCGGCGTCGGAAGTGACTGAAGGACCAGGCAAAACCTCTTCCTCGATGATCTCGGCCATGGCCGGCATGGAGGCGATCTTGCGCACGAACTTCACCGCCGCCAGCATCTCGTCGACATCGGCGTTGGTGGAATAGGCGTTGGGCGTGATGCGGGGGTAGTCCTGTGGATTCCTCGAGCGGATCATGATCTCGCCCCGGCTCGACGGGCGGCAGTTGGAAAGCCCGATCGAAAAGCCCGGCCAGGGGTCGGGGGTTAGAATGGGGCGCTCGCCGCTCTTCGGAATGACGGTGGAGAAGGCCTGGAAATAGAGCTGCATGTTCGGCCGGGTGAAGGACGGGTCGGTGCGGAAGAAACCGCCGCCATGGTTCATCGACATCGACAGCGGGCCGGAACGCAGCAGGATGTATTGCATGCCGACCAGCAGCTTTCCCCACCAGGGTCGCAGGATCTGGTTGAGCGTCGGCAGCCGGCCCTTGAAGGTGTAGTTGATGCCGACATGGTCCTGGAGGTGGGCGCCGACATTTTCGTTGGCGTGGACGAGCGGGATGCCGAGGTCGCCGAGCAGGGCGGCCGGGCCGACGCCGGAAAGCTGGAGAAGCTGCGGCGAGTTGATCGAGCCGCCGGCCAGGATGATTTCGCGGCCGGCGCGTGCGGTCCGGCTCTGGCCTTTCTGCTGGTACTCGATGCCGACGGCGCGGCTGCCCTCGAACAGGATGCGGGTCGCCATCGCCTCCGTCTCGACGCGCACGTTGGCGCGCTTCATGGCCGGGCGCAGGAAGGCGCGCGCCGCCGACATGCGTCGGCCGTTCCTGGTGGTGATCTGGTAGGTTCCGGCGCCTTCCTGCGCGGCGCCGTTGAAGTCGCGGTTGAACGGCAGGCCCGCCTGCTCGCAGGCGGCGATGTAACGCCTGGTTAGCGGATGGACCTTGTCGGTGCAGTCGCTGACGTGCAGCGGTCCGCCGACGCCGCGCCATTCGTCGGCGCCCGCCTCGTTGTCCTCCAGCGCCTTGAAGGCGGGCAGCAGGTCGGCATAGCTCCAGCCGGGATTGCCGGCGGCCGCCCAGGCGTCGAAATCCTCGCGCGCACCCCTGATCCAGACCATGGCGTTGATCGAGCTCGAGCCGCCGAGCAGTTTGCCGCGCGGCCAATGGTCGACATTGCCGGCAAGGCCGGGGTCGGATTCGGCCTTGTAGTTCCAGTTGACGGCCGGGTCGAAGAAGGTCTTGCCGTAGCCCAGCGGCATCTGGACGTAGAAGCGGCGATCGGTGCCGCCGGCCTCCAGCACCAGCACGGAAAAGCGCCCGGAGGCCGACAGTCGTTCGGCGAGCACCGATCCTGCCGAGCCGGAGCCAACGATGATGAAGTCATAGGTCTGCATAAGGGTTCTGGCCGGCTCCGGAATTCGGGCGGCAGCCTAGCTGTAGCGGGATCGCGGCGTCGCCGGACCTTCCGGCATCGGTTGTGAAAAAAGCGACTGTGCCGCTCGGTCGGATCTCAGTTGGTGGCTCCCACTTGAGTCGGTTTTTTGAGGCCTAATTGTAAGAATCGCGCCGGCGCCCGTCGCCGTCGAAAAGGGCCACAACCCTGTCGGCTTCTTCCAGGAGGAAAGTGAAAACGCTTGAGTAGGATTTGGTGGAGTTGGACACAGGATCGCCGCTCTTCCAGCGAAAGACCGTCCCCACAGGGTTCATGGCAATTAAATTCCTGTTTTCCCCGAGGGAGCCAACAAAGAGCAAGTCATCCGGCGCATTGATTGGTCGTCTCTGAACGTTCGGCACCAATATGGAAAATGGTTGCTGAGCTGCCTCCACCAACTTCGTGCGTGACCAGTTGTTTCGTAGCCCATAAATATTTATCAAACCCGCAAACAGTCCTATCCCGTTGTGAAGCTTGAGAAAGCAACGGAAACCCTCTGGAATTCGACACGAAACTTCGGACTCCAACTGTTCAATTCCAGAAGCCCCTAGTGGCGCATATAGCTGATGTAAATACGCGGCAGGCGCACGATGCGGTGTATGGCCAATCCACTCGGTTCCATCCGGATATGTTTCATGACCGAGATTTCTCCACTTATCGATCAACGATCGGATTTCCCGGTACGCGCGAGCGTCTTCTTCGCTTGCCCATTCCTCCTGCATGCGCATTTTCCTTCGTAGACTCCATTGTTAGGCGTCCGTGTCGCGGTCAACGCGAGCCGTGTCCAATTAACCGCTGTCCCGCAACGATAGCAGGGCGGCATTCGCTCTGCGTTGACCATTTGTCATGCGACCGCTAGGGCAATCTCACCAGATTGGCGAGGAGTTGTCTTCATGGTGCACTACGCGGACGGAAAACCGCTCGGCGACCTTACGCTGCGCACGCTCGCCATGCCTTCCGACGCCAACGCGGCCGGCGATATCTTCGGCGGCTGGGTGATGGCGCAGATGGACCTTGCCTGCGGCATCCGCGCCGCCGAACGCGCCCGGGGCCGCGTCGTGACGGCGGCAGTGAAGGAGATGTCCTTCGCCAAGCCGATGAAGATCGGCGACACGCTGTGCATCTACACCCATGTCGAGCGCGTCGGCCGCACCTCGATGACGCTCAAGGTCGAAGCGTGGGCGCAGCGCTATCTCACCGACCTGATGGAGAAGGTGACACACGCCGACTTCGTGATGGTGGCGCTGGACGGCGAGGGCAAGCCGAAGCCCGTTCCGGCCGAGAGCTAGTCCACGGCCTTCAAGAATCCGGCGCAACGCTTCGTCCGTTCGCCGCATCCCCCGCGCGGGAGATGCGGGCATGGCTTTCGCGTGTTTTTCTGTCCTTACATTCGCATTTGCTCTTCCGCGGCGGCGGGAAGGAAAGACGATGCGTCAACGATTGCAGAATGGCGCGCTGACATGCGCCCTGGCGGTTTTGCCCTGCCTGCTGAACGGCTGCGGCCTGCACCGAAATGAGAAAAGACGGCGCGGCCGTCAGGCTTGCCTGATCGCGTCACGCGCTGGCCGCGCCGACGGCCGGATGCGGGTCTGGGATGGCGGTCTGGTGCAGCAGTCATTGGGCCGCTGAAGGACGATCGGCGCGACCTGCTGGAGGCACGCGCGGATCGAAGAGTTAGCAGGCGGCGTCGAAGCCGCCGGAATTTCGCAGGGGACCAGGGGTGGGGATTTTTGAAGGGGGTCGCGGCGGCGGCCCACCTGGAGGAGGCAGCATGTCGACCGAAGTGTTCCGCTTTGTCACCATTCGTCCGCCCCGCCCCGCCTCGGACAGCGCCGGCGACGACACCGTCGATCTCGGACAGTCCAAGGGCAAGCTGATCGCCAGCCTGCGCAATGCCCGGCCGAGCGGCTCGCGCGCCGCGCTGGAGAAGCTCGCTGTCGGCTATGTCGGCACCGCGGATTTCCTGGGCATGCCGGGCCGGCTCGACCCGGCAATGCTGGCGCTGGTGCGTGCCTTGCCGCAGCTTGGCGATGCCGGCTTCGCCGACGCCGCGGCCGCGGCGATCAAGAGCAGGCTCGGCCAGGATGCAGCCGGTTACGCGGCGGGCGATGCGTTCGCGGCGCTCTGCCAGCGTTCCTGTGACAGCCTCGTGGCGGCGACCATAGACAGCGACGTCGCGCCGCGTTCGCGCATGCTTCTGGCGCGGCTGGCGCGCACGCTGTGGCTGATCCGGCGCCTCGCCAGCGGCCAGGCCGTGACCCGCGCGGCGTTTCTCGGCGCGCCGATGGTGCTGCCGGCCGGCATCTTTCCGCTGCCGTCGACCAGCGATGATTTGAAAGCCGCGCGCCAGGCCCAGGCCGACGCGGCCAAGGCGGCGTCGGATGCGCGCAACAAGCAGATGGCGCAGCTCGCCGCCGATCTCGCAGCGCGTCGCGATGCGCGCGAGGAATTGCTCGGTGCGTTCGAACGCGCGGGCGCGCAGCCGGCGGCCAAGCCCGCGGGCCGCAAGGCTGTTGCCCTGTCGGCGCCGAACCCGTCCGGCTTCGTGCTTTCGGACACCGCAGCGGGCGCGCTCAGCGCTTCGACGCGCACGACGCTCGCCAACCTCGGCATCGGCGCGACCGGCGTCGACGTCGCCAAATCCGTCACCCTTCTGGAAAAGAGCGCGGCCGGCATCGCCTCGCGGCTCTATGCCGACACCGGCGCGGCCCGCCAGATGGTCAAGATCGGCTCCAATTTCGTGCCGAGCGATGCGCTGGCCGGCGGGTATGGCGTGATCATCGATCCGCTGCCGATCGTGCCGCGCACGCCGGGCCCTTGCGCGCCGACGCTCGACCAGACGCCTCCGGACAGCGAGCCTACCGTGCCGAGCGGCAAGGGCGACGCCCGGGTGCTGGGCATCGCCGACCTGCTCGTCGTCGAGCAGGCGCTGCTGCGCTACCAATTGGGCGAAATCGCTCATGTCGAGAACGTGCTGAAGAGCGAAGTGCGCTCGCGCCGCTTCAAGACGAGCGACAGCACGCAGCAGACCGACACGACCGAGACCGAGACGACCACCGACAAGGAGCAGGATCTCTCGACCAGCGAGCGCTTCGAACTGCAGACGGAGTCGCAGACGGTGATCAGCCAGACCGCCAGCAAAGACGCGGGCCTCACCATCCATGCCTCCTACGGTCCCTCGGTGGATGCGACCGCCAATTACAACAGCTCCAGCAGCACCTCCACGCAGCAGTCCAACACCGCGTCGTCCAACTATGCGCGCGAAGTGGCGACCAAGGCCGTGGAGCGCATCCAGACGCGCACGCTGACCAGCCGGACCGTGACCACGATCCATGTTGTCGAGGAGGTCAACGAGCATGCCTTCGACAACAAGGTTGGCACCGCCGACATCGTCGGCGTCTACCGCTATTTGGACAAGATCTACCAGGCCCAGGTGGTGAACTACGGCAAGCGGCTGATGCTGGAGTTCATCGTGCCGGAACCGGCGGCCTTCCTGCGCTACGCCATGAGCAACCGGCCGGTCGACGACATAACCCAGACCAACCCCGACGCGCCCGGCTACTGCGTCGGCGGCCAGACGTTCCAGCCGCTGCAGGCTTCCGACATCACGCGCGACAACTATCTCTACTGGGCAAGCAAATACGGCGCGCAGGACGTCAATCCGCCGCCGCCCAGCGTGGTGATCGCTTCCGGTTCAAAGAAGGCCCCGGACCAGATGCCGACGGTCGGCGACCGGCTGCTGAGCTCGGACATGTTCGACATCACCATCGCCGACGGCTATCTCTGCCAGAGCGCCTATGTGAACATCTATGGCGAGACCCAGGCGGGCGTGCACCGCATCTTCCTCCAGCTTCAGGAACAGCAGGGCGAATATATCGAGCCCAATGACGACCATGCCATCTGGACGCTGCATCTGCTGCCGACGCCGACGCTGACCGTGACGGTGAATTCGATCGGCTTCCACAATTACGAAGTCCTGGTCACGGTGTTCTGCAGCCTGTCGACGGAGAAGTTCCAGGACTGGCAGCTCAAGACCTTCTCGTCGATCATGAACGCCTACAACGACCAGAAGAGCGCCTACGATCAGGCGGTGGCCGAGGCCAAGCTCAGGGCTTCCGACAGCGGCGTTACCGGCACCAACCCGGACATCAATCGCGCCACGGAGCAGATCGAGCTGAAGAAAGGCTGCATCTCGCTGCTCACAGGCCAGCGCTTCGATCTCTTCGACGCGGTGGCGCGCAACGTCGCGCCCTATGGCTATCCGGAGATCGACTTCGCGGAGGCAAAGGCCGAGGGCGCTTACATCGCGGTGTTCGAACAGAGCTTCGAGTGGAACAACATGGTCTATCTCTTCTACCCCTATTTCTGGGGCAAGAAGGACGACTGGGCGACCGTCGCGCAGCTCAGGGACATCGATCCGCTGTTCACCCAGTTCCTGCAGGCGGGCGCGGCGCGGGTTAAGGTGCCGGTGCGGCGCGGCTTCGAGGAGGCGATCCTGAGCTACCTGGCGAGCGGCGAGCTGCCCGCCACGGACGGTGTATTGGTCAATGCCGACGACTACGGCCCCGACGACACGCAGCTTTCGATCATCGACGAGTTGAAGAGCCAGCAGGGCGACAACAACACGGATGGGCAGGGCACGATCAACCTCACCCACGGCTCCGCAGCGGTGAGCGGCACCGGCACGGCCTTCAGCCAGGACGACGTTGGCCGGCGGCTGATCGTCGGTGGCGCGACCTATGTCATCCAGTCGGTGGCGGACGCCCAGACCATCACGCTTTCCGCGCCGTATGACGGCCAGTCGGCGCAAGGGCAGGGCTATGCGCTGGGCGGCGTGCTCGTCGGCCAGCCCTGGGAGGTCAGGCTTCCCACCGATCTGGTGAAGCTCGACAACTCCCTGGTGATCAACTGAGGCCGGGCATGACCTGCCATGGCGCTTGAACCCGAGAAGGACGATTCCGTTGCCTTCGATGCCCAGTCCATCGCGCAGGCATGGCTGGAGCCGACCTATCTGGCCGACAACCAGCAGACGGCGCCCATCTGGGCCGAGAGCCAGTTGCTGCGCGAATTGCTGGAAAGGGGGCGCCGTGGCGTCGCGCCATCGCCGGGGGAGTTGCGTGACCTGCGCAACGCCGTGCTCCGGCAGTTGCCCTCGCTTGGGCTCTACCGGGAGCTATCCCAATTGCGGCAGGGGCCGATGGGCGCCGCCGGCAAGGACGACAAGAAGAAGGTCGGCATAGGCGGCGCGATCGGCCTCTACGTCCTGGTGTTTCCTGGCGAGGCGAAAGACAACACCGGCATCAAGGACCTCAACGACAACGTGCTCGGCTACGAGCTGAACTCCGAATGGATCGCCATGCGGCAGAAGGCAGTCACCGAGGTGTTCTGGCAACCGGATTCGACGCCGGCGCCCAAATGGGTCACGGTCGGCCAGGACTACAAGACCGCCTATGTGCTGCCGCTCGGCAAGACGGCGAAGGATTTCGCCGCCGGCCTCGTCGACTTCGACCGCAAGCTCAAGGCCTATCTCCTGCCCATCCTCGACAAGGCCGAGGCGGACGCGCGCAAGAAGAACGACGACAAGCGGCAGAAGGCCATTGGCGACCTGCGCAAGCGGCTCAACAAGAAGGACGTCTACCGCTTCCCCTATCTCTACGGCTATGCCGAGCAGCCGCTGATGGCGGGGACCACAATTGCGCTGACGCTGCGGCTGATCACCGAGGCGCTGAAGGCGGCGGCCGTCGCCCGCTGGGACGAAAAGCGCGACGATCTCGACGAGAGGCCGGTCAAGCTGGTGGCCAAATCGGTGTCGATCGGCAAGACGCCGCGCGGCGAGGACGATCGCGGCCGGGCCTTCGACGTCGTCACCTTCCTCGACGTGTTCAGGACTGCCGACAGGATCAAGGACACCGTACGCAAGCAGAGCGACGCCAATCTCAACGTCAACTACAACATCACCTATGTGAACACTGTCTGGATCAGCGTGTTCGTCATCTACCGGCGCAAGCCCTACGCCAATCCGGACGTGGTGCGCGACATCCGCAAGAAGCAGGTCACCGAGCCGCCGTTGGGCAAGGGCATGAAGGTCGCCTTCAAGACCACGGTAGAGTTCGTCGAACTGTGGCTGGTGACGCTCAACATGATCGATTTCGTCGCCGGATTCCTGGCCAAGGAATTCCCCGACCAGCTCGCCACCTACCATGCGCTGGCGCTTTCGATCTTCTCCACGCTGGTCGAGCCGGATCCGCCCTCGACCAAGCCGCCGGCCATCGACTGGGATCGGCTGATCCGCTTCCTCACCTACGACATGAGCCAGAAGATCAAGCGCTCGGTGCTCGGCGCGACGTCGGAGTTCACCTTCTACGCCTATGCCTCGGACTGGATGGACCAGATCTTCGTCGCCATGGATATCCGCGACCTCGGCGTCGAGCTGATGACCCACTACGAGATCGCCAATGAGATCATCGTCGACGACAAGCTGCGCGATGCCAAGCTGATGCAGGCCACCTTCATGGCGGGCGACCTGACGGTCGAGCGCAAGCGGGTGACCTATGACGCGGTGGTGGCCGTCTTCCGCGACTACTACAAGAAGCTGCTTTCAGCCAGCGGCGCCGGTGCGGCGCAGGACCTGTTCAGCCCGGCTCCGCTCGAGACAAGCAGGCTGCCCGATTTCGACCAGAGCATCCAGGTGATGCTCGGCGGCGACGAGGTGTTCGTCGCCGCCCATCCGTTCTATGCCCAGCACATCCCGGCCATCATCAGCGACATCAACGCGCAGACCTATCGCGGCAACCCGCTCAACCTGCGCGCCGGGGTGGGCCTTTCGAGCGCGGAACGGACGCCCGGCCGGCGCGTGCCGCAGAACCCGACCGACGAGCAGCGCAAGGCCAACCAGGCCGCGCATGACGGGGCGATCCGCGCGGCATCCGCCACGCACAAGGTGCTGAAGTCGCTGGAACGGCTGCACCGGCGCATCGAGCTACTGATCTACAAGCTGGAGAACAACGACAAGAAGGCGCATCTGGCACCGGACCATCGCACGGCGCTCGACGATCTCGGCCTGATGCGCCTCTACGCACAGGCGCGCAACAATGTCAGCGCCGACAAGAAGGGGACATTCGCGGCGAACCTGCTGAAGATGCTGAACTCGCTCGACGTCGCGGGCCTCACACGGTCGTCCGACTTCGACCTCGTCGACTACACCGGCAAGAAGGTGGTTCTGGAGAGCCTGGTCAAAAAGGCCGAGGCGCTGGCGGCGCAGGTCGCCAAGGATGTCGGCATGGACAATTACTATTTCGAGGTGCCCTACATCACCCAGATGCCAAAATGGTTCAAGAAGGTGATCGACCGCTATGTGAAGGACCAATGGCCGTTCGGCGACGAGCCAGAGGACGACGAAAAGAAGAAGCCGTGAAACGGCATCCCGTCGTCCGCTTCCGACGCGGATGCCGGCCTGCGCGCGGGGCTCCGCCGTTCAGGCCATGCGTCTCAGGTCCTTGTCGTCATGCAGCCCGTCGAACCGCGCCCGCGCCTCGCGCACGCGCGTCGTGTTCAAGCGCGCCCATTCGCCGAGCGCGCTGACGGGAACCAGCAACTCGTGGCCGAGGTCGGTCAGCTCGTAGTCGACACGCGGCGGGATGGTCGGAAACACGGTTCGGGTGACGAAACCGTCGCGCTCCAGCCCGCGCAGCGTCGATGTCAGCATCTTCTGCGAGATGCCGCCGACGGCCGAGCGCAGTTCGTTGAAGCGCAGCGGACCCTCGCCCAGCTTGCCCACCACAAGCACGGTCCATTTGTCGCCGACGCGCTGGAGAATCTCCGACACGGCGCGGCAGTCCTCGGTGCGGTGTGGGTGCCTCGGTATCAAAAAAGTGCCTCCTTGCGAATGAAGTTGACAGTATCTCATATAGCGCCGGTATCCAAACGATACCAGCTTTTGCTTTGCAAGGAGAGCCTTATGTCCAAACCCAAGATCGCCATTATCGTCGGCTCGACGCGCGCCGCGCGTTTCGCCGACGTGCCGACCCAATGGATCGCCAACATCGCCAAGGCGCATGCCGATCTCGACGTCGAGATCGTCGACCTGCGCGATTTTCCTCTGCCCTTCTTCGATGAGGTCGCCTCGTCCGCCTGGGTGCCGTCGCAGAACGAAGTGGCCCAGCGCTGGCAAAAGAAGGTCGCTTCGTTCGACGGCTACATCTTCACCGCCGCCGAATACAATCACGGCCCGACGGCGGTTCTGAAGAACGCCATCGACTATGCCGCCACCGAATGGAACAAGAAGCCGGCCGGCTTTGTCGGCTACGGTGGCGTCGGCGGCGCGCGCGCCGTCGAGCAGCTCAGGCTGCATGCGGTCGAACTGCAGATGGCGCCGGTCAAGTCGGCCGTGCACATCGTGTGGGGCGACTTCCTGGCCGTGCGCCAGGGCGAGAAGAAGCTCGAGGATTTCGAACACCTGAACCAGTCGGCCACCGCGCTCGTCAACGAGATCGCCTGGTGGGCCAAGGCGTTGAAGGCGGCGCGCGAGGCCGATCTCGTCAACGAGGAAATCAAGGCGGCCTGATCCGCCACCCAGAGTTTATCCTCCCAGGGATACGGGGCGGCGCTTGCGCCGCCCTTTTTCGTTTCAGGGCGATTCACGGGCCGGCTCGACTTCGCGGCACGACCCATGTCGTGGGCTCCTTTCCGCCGCGTTCCGGCCTCGGCCGGCTCTCCTGTCCCCAGACATCGTAGCAACCCGCCGGCGCCGCGAGCGCGCCGCGTCGCGATTTCACGCTCTCGTGACGACAATCGTCGCATATAGAGCTCAATATGCCTATTGACGTCATATTTTAGCTGATATTAGACTGAGATCGTTGATGGGAGGAGGCCATATGACGGATTTCGATGATCTCGACACGCAGATAGTGAAAATCCTTCAGCGCGACGGCTCGATCACCAATCTGGCGATCGCCGAGGAGCTCAATCTGTCCGAGGCAACGGTGCGGCGGCGCCGCACGCGCCTTGAGCAGGAAGGCTTCATCCGCCGCGTCGGCGTTGTCGCCGATCCGCTGAAGCTTGGGTACAGCGTGGTGGCCATCATCGGCGTCCAGATCCCGGTCAGCCGTATTCTTTCGGTCGAAGCCGAGATCAAGAAGCTGCCGGAAGTCCATTTCCTCGGTCTTTCGACGGGGAAATACGCAATGATGCTTGAGGTGTGGCTAAGGTCGAACGAGGATCTAGTGAAATTTACGACTGAAAAGCTTTCCTCGATCGACGAGACAATGAAAGTAGATGTTTTCCAGTTTGTCCGTATTTCGAAATACTACGGATGGGCCGGTGATCTTCGTGAAGCGTGATTCAACCCTGAAAGGATGAAATTGAGTATGCGTCTCGGATTCTATGCCAATTATACGAAGGAGACCGCCGCATTCGCCCATGAGGTCGGTTTCGACAGCCTGGAGCTTTCGGCCTGGCCTCAATCGTCGCTCGACGCCGACAAGGTGACGGCCGCCCAGACCGACGCCATCCAGGCCGATCTTGCCGCCAAGGACATCGAGATCTCCGCGCTCGGCTATTACCCCAACTATCTCCATCCCAAGGAAGGGCCGGAGGCGCAGCGCTACTTCATCAAGGTGCTGGATCTCGCCAAGCGCATGGGCATCGACACGGTAGCGACCTTCGTCGGGCGCGATCCGTCGAAGTCGGTCGAAGCCAACATGCCGAAATTCAAGGATGTCTTTTCCAGCTTCTGCGACGAGGCCGAGAAGCGTGGCCTGCGCATCGCCATCGAGAACTGCCCGATGATGAGCGTGAAGACCATGGAGAGCATCAATCTCGCCTTCTCGCCGGAGATCTGGGAGCAGATGTTCCACCTGGTGCCGTCGCGCGCGCTCGGCCTCGAGCTCGATCCGTCGCACATGGTCTGGCAAGGCATCGACTACATCCAGGCGATCCATGATTTCGGCGACCGCATTTATCACGTCCACGCCAAGGACATGGAGATCAACCGCCGCGCGCTGAAGCGCACCGGTATCTACGGCCAGGTGTTCGGCGAGCCTTTCGGTCTCGGCCACGGCTGGTGGCGGGCGAGGGCGCCGGGCTGGGGCGAGGTCGACTGGCCGAAGTTCATCAGCGCCCTGATCGAGGTCGGCTACGAAGGCAACATCGACATCGAGCACGAGGACGACGTCTTCGCCGCCGCGGCCGTCGGCAAGGTCGAGCATGAGGCCGAGATCGTCGCCAAGTACAGCGAGGAACGCAATGGCCTCAGGCTTGGCTACAACACATTGCGCAACCTGATCGTGAAGGAAAAACGCGCCTAACCTTGATGCAGTCCAAAAATGCAATCCAAAAAACAAGGGGAACAAGCATGAGACGTATCTTGAGTTCGACCACGATGGCGGCGGCCCTCACCTTGCTGATGCTGGGTGGGGCCGGCGCGCAGACCATAGCGGAAGTGCCGCGGGAGAAGACGCTGATCTTCGAAAACATCGAAGGTCGCGTCCCCATCCCGGACAATATGAACCCCTACATCTCCGGTCAGAATCTCGACTGGGGCATGTGGCAGGCCACCCAGGAGTCGCTGTTCTACTACAATCTGGAAAGCGGCAAGCTGGAGCCCTGGCTCGCCGAAAGCGGCACCTATTCCGATGACGCCAAGACCGTGACCATCAAGGTGCGCAAGGGCGCCAAGTGGAGCGACGGCGTGCCGTTCACCTCGGCCGACATCGCCTTCACCATCGACATGCTGAAGGCGAACAAGAACCTTCAGTACGCCGCCGCCATGGAGCGCTGGGTCGACAAGGTCGAGACGCCCGACGCCGACACGGCCGTGATCAAGCTCACGAATGCCAATCCGCGCTTCCTGCTCGACTATTTCGGGGTGCGCATCTGGAACACGTTGCTGATCGCGCCCAAGCATATCTGGGAAGGGGTCGACCCCAATACCTTCACCAATTTCGACCTCAAGAAGGGGCTGCCGCTCGGCACCGGCCCGTACAGGCTGGTGCGCTCGACCGAGACGGAGACGGTGTTCGACCGGTTGCCCAACTGGTGGGCGGCCGAAACCGGCTTCCACGCCATGCCCGCGCCGGAACGGGTGATCTGGACCGGCGTCGGTACGGAGGACGCGCGCGCCGCCATGGGCGTCAACAACCAGCTCGACGCCATGTGGATCATGGGTCGCAGCACGTTCGAGATTGCCCGCGAGCGCAACCCACACATCATCGGCTGGTCGAAGGGCCTGCCCTACGCCTATCTCGACGCCTGCCCGCGCAGTCTGTTCTTCAACACCTCGGCGGCGCCGCTCGACAAGGTCGCCGTGCGGCAGGCGGTGAACGACGCGATCAACCGCGACCAGTTGGTCAAGGTGGCGTTCGAAGGCATGTCGGAACCGAGCTATTCGGTCTTCCCGACCTATTCGAGCCTCAACGAGATGCTCAAGCGCAACGAGGCGACGCTCGAGAAGCTGCATTCAGATCCCAAGGCCATCGAGGGCCTGATGCAGGGCGCTGGGTTCACGCGGGGCGGCGACGGCTTCTGGGCCGACGCTTCCGGCAAGAAGGCCGGCTTCGAGATCACGGCCCGCTCCGGCGAGACCGACAAGCTGAAGATGGGCCCGATCATCGTGGCGCAGCTCAGGAAAGCGGGCTTCGACGCTTCGTTCCGGCCGGCGGAAAGCGCGATCTTCTACACCGACGTGTCGAACGGCACCGCCGCCGCCTACATCGCCGACACCTGCGGCAGCGTGCAGGACGGCTTCGCCTCCTTCGCCCAGTTCCGCAGCAGCGAATCCGCGCCGACCGGCAGCGCGTCCTCCGGCTCGACGCCGACGCGCTTCGCCAGCAACGACTACGACGCCGCCGTCGACACGATGGCCAAGCTGCCGGCCTCGGACCCCGCCTTCACGGCGGCCGCCGACAAGGCGCTGGCGATCCTGTCGCAGGAGGTGCCGGTGGTGCCGCTGGTGCAGGCGCGCCTGCTCACGCCGTTCAACACCACCTACTGGACGAACTGGCCGACCGCCGAGAACAACTACGTGCATCCCGGCCACTGGTGGGTGACGGGCAACCAGTTGATCCTGTCGGTCAAGCCCGCCGGAACGAACTGATCCGCAAGGCCGGCCGGCGCATCGCGCGTCGGCCGGCTCCGCCACCCCAGGGAACGGGTCGATGCACCGCTACCTCGTCCGCCGCATTGGTGTCTTCCTCCTCACCATCTTCGCGGCCGTCACGATCAATTTCATCGTCATCCACGCCACGCCGCTCGATCCGGTCGCCGCGGTGCTGGGACGGATGGCGAGCCGGGGCATGTCGGTGGAGGGCGGCGCGCAGATCGTGCGCACCTACACCGAGGCTTTCGGCCTCGACCAGCCGCTCTACGTCCAGTACCTGCGCTACATGGGCAATCTCCTGCGGGGGGATTTTGGCTATTCGCTCGCCTATTTCCCCGAGAAGGTCTCGTCCGTGGTGCTGCGCGCCATCCCCTGGACACTCGGCCTGCTGACCAGCGCCATCCTGCTCGCCTTCATCGTCGGCAACCTGATCGGCGCGCTGGCGGCCTGGCCGAAGGCGCCGCGTGTCTTCCGCAGCCTGATCTACGTCTTCATGGGTTTCTCGGCCATTCCGTTCTACCTGCTGGCGCTGCTGCTCCTCTACACTTTCGCGTTCATGTGGCCGCTGCTGCCCACCGGCGGCATGTTCAGCGTCGGCAGCGCGCGCGGCTTCGACCTTGCCACCGTGATCGAGGTGGTGACCCACGCGACACTGCCCGTGGCGTCGCTGGCGCTGGGGCTGATCGGCTTCTGGGCGCTCAGCATGCGCGGCGCCATGACCACTGTCGTCGGCGAGGACTACCTTTCCTACGCCCGGGTGAAG
>Ga0066256_1000743_pt1 | contig 63208 bp, 58 predicted proteins | sample ThiBio_1000_biof_FD_87107 | JGI IMG/M metagenome (GOLD analysis project Ga0066256, IMG submission 87107) | Wastewater bioreactor microbial communities from Cape Town, South Africa - Thiocy_expt_1000_biof (version 2) | ecosystem: Engineered > Bioreactor > Thiocyanate-remediating >... | reverse complement strand
ATAACATTATTGAAAGATGACATGCGCGCCGAGTTTGAGCCGTATGCCCTTCGCGATCGTTGCCGTCGGCGGTTCGGGCGCAACGTCCTGAAGGCGAAACTCCAGGATCGGGGGGTTGAGGCCGCGGCCTTGGATCGCATTCTCGCCACGCGATGGAGAAGCTGGATGACGCAGGCGGCCCAGGCTCACGATCTCAAGCTGACGAAAAACCAGCACCTCGTGCTCTCGGTGCTGGAATCGTCCCGGCAGCCGCTGAGCGCCTACAGCATACTGGACCGTCTTCGTGGACACGGGTTGAAAGCGCCGCTTCAGGTCTATCGCGCCCTGGAGAAACTTCTTGAGGCGGGCCGGGTTCATCGCCTTGAAAGCATGAACGCCTTCGTCGTCTGCTGTCATTCCCGGCATGGGCAAATCCACCCCAGGATCACCGCCTTCGAGATTTGCGAGAGCTGCGGGAAGGTCAACGAGTTCCACGACGAGAAAGTCGAGAGCGCGCTGATACAGCACGCACGCAGCAGCGGCTTCAAGATCAGGGCGAGCGCGATCGAGGTCCACGGCCTGTGCGCTGACTGCCATTAACTGCTATCCCGCCGAAGCAAGGCTCTCTCTACATGGATTTTGTTACGTTATATCATTAAGAAAGGTATCGAATGGCCAAGAAACTTCCCGTCACGGTCCTCTCCGGCTTTCTCGGAGTCGGCAAGACCACGCTGCTCAACCATATCCTTGCCAATCGCGAGGGCATGCGGGTCGCGCTCATCGTCAACGACATGAGCGAGGTCAACGTCGATGCCGCGCTCGTCCGCGACGGCGGCGCCAACCTCTCTCGAACGCAGGAGCAACTCGTCGAAATGACGAACGGCTGCATCTGTTGCACATTGCGCGACGACCTGCTGACGGAGGTGCGCGCGCTCGCCGAGCAGGACCGCTTCGACTATCTGCTGATCGAATCGACCGGCATCGCCGAGCCGCTTCCCGTCGCCGCGACCTTCGATTTCCGGGATGAGAACGGCCGCAGCCTCTCCGACGTCGCCAAGCTCGACACCATGGTCACCGTGGTCGACGCCGCCAATCTTCTCAGGGACTACAGCTCGACGGACTTCCTTGCCGATCGCGGCGAGACGGCGGGAGACGGCGACGAACGGACCCTCGTCGATCTTCTGGTCGAGCAGATCGAGTTCGCCGATGTCGTGGTGCTGAACAAGATCGGCGTGGCGACGCCTGAGCAGCGGGACGCCGCGCGCAAGATCATCGCCTCCCTCAATCCCGATGCCAGGCTCATCGAGGTCGATTTCGGGAAAGTCGATCTAAAGGATGTGCTCGGCACCGGCCGCTTCGATTTCGACAAGGCCGAACAGCATCCCCTCTGGTTCAAGGAGCTGCATGGCTTCAAGGACCATGTGCCCGAAACCGAGGAATACGGCATCCGGTCCTTTGTCTATCGTGCGAAGCGCCCCTTCGACCCGGTGCGTTTCCAGACATTCATCGACCGGTCCTGGCCGGGCGTGGTGCGCGCAAAGGGCTTCTTCTGGCTGGCGACACGGCCGCACCATGTCGGGGAGATCAGCCAGGCCGGTGCTTTCGTGCGCACCGGCAAGATGGGCCTGTGGTGGTCCTCCGTGCCGAAGGAGCAATGGCCCCGCGATCCCGCCTTCCTGAACATGATGAAACCCCATCTCGATCCGGTCTGGGGTGACCGGCGGCAGGAGATCGTCTTCATCGGCGCCGATCCGATGGCCGAGAGGGAAATCCGGGCCGAACTGGACGCCTGCCTGCTGGACGCCCAGACGTTCAGACCGGATCTCTGGCGCAATCTGCCCGACCCGTTCGCAAGCTGGGACAGAAAGGCAGCCTGAATGCCGGTACAATCGGACTGATCGGCGGTGGAGCAGGGTGCGGGATCGTCGCTGAACGCACGGCTCGTGCTTGACAGCCTGTCGGATCGGCTCCTATCTGGGGCGGACGGTTCCCGAGGCAAAGCCGGAGGGATTAATAGGGAACACGGTGAGGATGACCCGAACGGGGCCGAAACCGTGGCTGCCCCCGCAACTGTAAGCGGTGAGGGCTTGTCATCCATGCCACTGGTCCACGGACCGGGAAGGCCGGCAAGCCCTTCGACCCGTGAGCCAGGAGACCTGCCGTCATTCGCCACAGCAACCGGACGGGGTGTACCGGGAAGCGTTGTGACGCCTTCGCGCCTCTTTGCGCGACGGCCGATCATCCTTCACCAGTGCCCGCTCGCCGAAGGATGACATGACCGAAACGCCCGCCTATGCCATTGTCGTCTGCAGCCGCTGCCACGCGGGCGCCGCTGCGCCCGACCTTGTCGCCCGTCTTGCGCACCATACGGCCGCCGGCGGTTTTCGCGTCGACGCCGTGGCCTGCCTTGCGGGTTGCGGGCGGCCGCTCGCCGTCGCCTTCACGGCCCCCGCCAAGGCGTCGTTCCTCTTCGGCGACATCGATCCGGCCCGCGACGTGGAGGCCCTGCTCGCCTTCGGCCGCCAGTACCGCGAGCTTGCAGACGGCTGGTGCAACGAGGGTCAACGGCCGGCCGGCCTGCGCGGCAAGACGCTTGCCCGCATCCCGCATATCGGGGGACTCGCCGGATGAGCCGCAGCATCCTTTCCGGCCAGGGGCTCGTCTATGAGACCCGCTCCGGCGACCGGCTTCTCGATCATGTCTCGCTCGACGCCGAACCGGGCGACCGCCTTGCCATCATCGGGCCGAACGGCGCCGGAAAGACCACGCTGCTGCGCCTGCTGGCCGGCACGCTGCAACCGACCGCCGGCACGGTGCATCTCTTCGGCGCGTCGCTGGCGGCGATGCGGCCCGTCGAGCGCGCACGCCTCGTCGCCATGGTCGGCCAGACGGACCAGCCGGACCGGCGCATCTGCGTGCGTGACTACGTGGCGCTCGGCCGCATTCCCCACATGGCGCGCCGGCCGGGCGCGGCGGACGCCGCGATCATCCTGAACGCGCTCGAGCGGACGGAACTGCAATCCCTCACCGGGCGGGAGATGGGTTCGCTTTCGGGCGGCGAGCGTCAGCGGGCGCAGATCGCCCGGGCGCTTGCCCAGGAACCCCGCATCCTCTTCCTCGACGAACCGACCAACCATCTCGATCCCCGCGCCCGCGGCGCGCTTCTCGCGCTGGTGGCCGATCTCGGCCTCACCATCGTCGCGGTCCTGCACGACCTTCATCTCGTCCCCGGCTTCGCCACGCGGATCGCCGTGCTGAGGCAGGGCGCGCTCGTCGCCTGCGGGCCGGCGGAGGAAACGCTCGACCGGCATGTCGTGCGCGACGTCTTCGGCATCGACCTCCTGCGCGTGCCCCATCCGCACGAGGACCGCCAGCTTACCGTCTTCGATATCCCCTTCACCCGCAGCACCGGAGCCTCTCCATGAAACGCCTGATCCTCGCTTCCCTTCTGTCGCTGGCGGCCTCCGCCGCCTTGGCCTTTCCCGTCACGGTCGACAGTTGCGGCACGCCGCTGACCTTCGACGCCGCGCCGAAGCGGGCGGTGATCCACGATATCAACATGGCCAAGATGGCCTTCGCCCTCGGCCTCCAGCCCTCGATCGTCGGCGTCACCGGCATCACCGGCTGGTACAAGACCGACGACGCCTTCAAGAAGGAGCAGGGCTCGATCCCCGAGCTTGCACCCAAATATCCGACGATGGAAAACCTCGTCGCCGCCGATCCCGACTTCTTCTTCGCGGGCTGGTATTACGGCATGAAGCCCGGCGGCGAGGTGACGCCCGACACGCTCGCCCCGCACGGCATCAAGACGCTGGTCCTCACCGAAAGCTGCGTCCACCTGCAAAAGGACCGTCCGGCGGCCTCGATGGACCTGCTCTACGGCGACACGGAAAAGCTCGGCAAGATCTTCGGCAAGGAGGCCGAGGCGAAGGCGCTTGTCGAAGGCTGGAAGGCACAGCTCGCCGATATCGAGAAGAAGGTGGGCGACAGGAGCGGTACCCGCGTCTTCCTCTACGATTCCGGGGACGACAAGCCGTTCACCGCAGGCAAATACGCCATCACCACGGCGATGATCACGGCGGCCGGCGGCAAGAACATCATGGACGACATGGAGACGAGCTGGGGCAATACGGACTGGGAGACCGTCGCCGCCCGCAATCCCCAGTTCCTCGTCCTGCTCGACTATCAGGACGGCGGCGGCTATGCAAAGCTTCTCGATTTCCTGAAGGCGCACCCCGCCATGAAGGAGACGGACGCCGTGAAGAACGAGCGCTTCGTGGCGCTGCGCTATGAAGAGCTGACGCCCGGCCCCGACAATATCACGGCGATCGACAAGATCGCTAGGGCGCTCCACCCGGAAGCCTTCTGATCGTGCCTGGTCGTTTCGGCATCGGCGTCGCGGTGGCTCTTCTCGCCGTCGCGGCGCTGGCTTCGGCCTCCGTCGTCTATGGGTCGACCGTCATCCCGTTTGCCGATGTCATCGCATCGCTCGCCCGGGCGCTGGGGCTCGCGCCCGGCTCTGCCGGGCCGATCGACCGGATCGTCGTCGACCTGCGCCTGCCGCGGGCGATCCTCGCCATCGCGGTCGGCGCCGGGCTCGGCGTCATCGGTCTCCTGCTCCAGACCGTCACCCGCAACGATCTCGCCGACCCCTTCCTCTTCGGTCTCTCGGCCGGGGCGGCGGCGGGCGCGGTCGCGGTCATCACGCGGGTCGGCGACCGCATCGGCATCTTCACCCTGCCGCTCGCCGCCTTCGTCGGCGGCATGTGCGCGACCGCCGTCGTGCTGATCCTCATCCGCCGCACCCAGGGCTACGGGCCGGAGCGGCTGATCCTCGCGGGCCTTGCCGTCTCCTTTCTCTTCACGGCGCTCACCAATTACCTCGTTTTTTCCGGCGATCAGCGCGCCGCCCATTCCGTTCTGTTCTGGACGATGGGCGGGCTGGGGCTGGCAAGCTGGCGCAATATCGGCATCGGCATCGCGGGCGCGGCCCTGGTGCTCTGCTACGCGCTCGTCCGCCACCGCCAGCTCGACGCGCTGCTCGGCGGCGAGGAAACGGCGGAAAGCCTCGGCGTCCCGGTCGTGCGCCTGCGCACCGCGACCTTCCTCGTCGCCAGCTTTTCGACGGCGCTCCTCGTTTCCATCGCCGGCGTCATCGGTTTCATCGGCCTCATGATCCCGCATGTCGCCCGGCCCCTCGCCGGCCCGCTGCACGGCCGTCTCGCGCTCACCTGCGCACTCTTCGGCGCAGCGCTTCTGCTCGGCAGCGACCTGATCGCGCGGACCCTGCTGCCGCCCCAGGAACTGCCGGTCGGCGTGGTGACCAGTTCGATCGGCGCCCTGTTCGTGGTGACCACGTTGCTGAGGCAGAAATCATAGCTGCGGGCCATCGCGGCAAAGATCGGCCTCGGCTCGTATGCTCACGCTCAAGAGCACCAAAGTTCGAACACGATCCTGCCATTCAAGCAGGCCGATCTGTTGTGGCGGCGTGTTTCTGTATCTGCTGAACGACATGTCTCACGGCCGGGAGCTTTCGCGCAATCGAAAAACCGCCGCAATTTGTCTTCGGTCCTGTGGCTGATGCGGCAGCGGGTTTCCGCCATCATAAGCTCACGGTGAGCTCGATTGCCATGTGTCCTGCCGGAAGTTTCCACGCACGCGTCTGCCATGGCCGATCCTTTTCCTGCCCTTGACAGTCGATAGCCGGCGGCTCTCGCATTGTCGTGCAAGCGAAAAGCGGCCGCGTCCAATGGGTGCATGCGGCAAACTGGAATATGACCGCCGGTCAGTCAACGACCGAACCGCTTCTTCGGCAATGGAGTTCTTCCGGGAATTGTCCCGCCGCCGCCTGAGCTTCACTTTTCCGGCTTCTTTTCCGACCGCGCCATGCGGTGCACCCTCGTCGTCCGACCGGATTATTCCCTGATCAGGCTACTCCGGCGCAAGAGGCTCAGAAACAGCAGCGGCAGGAGTGTCGTCAGGAAGATGGTGACGAAGGCCATGGCCATGCCGAGACCCACCGAACCCTGTTCGAACTGACGCCAGATGAAGGTGGCGATGGTCTGCATGCCGACCGGCGCGACCACGACGGACGCGACGAGCTCGCGCGAGGCGAGCGCGAAGACGAGCAGCATTGCCGAGGCAAGGCTCGGGAAGACCAGCGGGATCAGGATGCGCCGGAAGGCGACGGCGCCGGTGGCGCCGAAGACGCGGGCGGCCGCCTCGAGATTGTCGCCGATCTGCACGAAGGCGGCCGTGGCATAGCGCGCGGTGTGAGGCACGAGAATGCAGCAATAGGCGAGCAGCAGGATGAAACCCGTATTATAGGGCGTGAAGGGCAGGCCCGGCATGTTCCAGGCAAGGATCAGTCCGACGGCGACGACGATGCCGGGCAGCGCATTGGGCAGCACCGTCATGATGTCGATGAGCGCCCGGCCGCGCATGCGCGTCTTGACCACGACATAGGCCGACACGATCCCGATCAGGCCCGTCAGCAGCGCGGTCGCGACGCCGAGCGTCAGGCTGTTGGCGAGTGCGCCCAGCGCACCGGCGGAATTGCCGAAGACGGCGGCGAAATTGTCGAGCGTCAGATTACCGGGGGAAAGCCCGCCGGAAATCGTTCGCGACAAAGCGGTGGCGAGAATCGCCAGCATGGGAACGCCCGTCGACAGGAAAGCGATCGCGCCAAAGAGGGCTAGCACCGGCAACTTGAGATAGCCGAGCGGGCGCTTGTCGGCATTCTGCGGCTTGCCGTTCACGGTCTGGTAGGAACGGCGCGCCAGGATCCAGCGCTGCAGGAGGAAGGCCGCCAGCGACAGGGCGACCAGCAGCAGCGACAGCGTGGCCGCTCCCGGCAGATCGATCGGCCAGTCGCCGACGCGCGTATCGATGCCAGTGACGAGGACGTCGAAGCCGGCGCGGCGGCCGAGCGCCGCGGGCGTGCCGTATTCCTCGATCGCGGCGGCGAAGACGAGCAGCAGGCTCGCGGCCAGCCCCGGCGCAGACAGCGGCAGCGTGATGCGCCGGAAGGCCCGGGCCGGCGTTGCGCCGAAGACCCGGCCGACATCCGCATAGCGCGCGCCGACCGCCTCCACGGTCCGCGACACGGCAAAATAGACGACCGGGAAGGTGTTGAAGGTCATGACCAGCGTCATGCCGAGCAGCGAGAAGAGAACGGACGCCAGGTTGAAGCCGAAAAGCTGCTCGAGATAGCCACGCGGCTGCAGGGTCATGATCCAGCCGAGCGTGGCGATATAGGGCGGGATCATGAAAGGCACGAGCAGCAGCACGTCCCAGACCGGCGCGAGGGGAACGCGGTAGAGCGCCCGGGCGACGCCGAGCGGGATCGCCAGAAGCGAAGAGGCGATCACCACGCAGGTTCCCAAAAGCACGGTGTTGCCGGTCATGCGCAGGAGTCGCGCATCTGCGAGCGTCGTCCCCATAAGCGAGAAGGGCTTCGCGAAGGAGCCCGTTCCGATCTCGGGAAAAATCGCCTGACAGAGGATCGCGACGAAGGGCACGGCGACGACGACGACAAGACCACCCAAGGCGAACCAGGCCGCTGGCGCGACGCCGCCGATATCCTTCGCATTCATACGATCACACTCAGTTGGCGCCGAAGATGTCGAAAACCTGCTGCAAGATCTCCTTGCGCTTGCCCTGAACGGCGGCCGCATCGTAGTTCAGCAGCTTCAGGTCGGCGATGAGCGGACGGTCGGCCGGAACATCGCTGCGGGCCGGCATCAGGAAGGTCTTGGCGACGAGTGCCTGGCCGGCGTCGGACAAAATGTAGTCGACGAACTTCTTCGCCTCGTCCTGGTTTTTCGACCAGTTGAGGATCATGACCGGACGCGGCGCGATGACCGTGCCCGATTGCGGGAAGATCACGTCGATGCTTTCGCCCTTGGCCTTGTTGCCGAAGGTGATGTAGTCGACGGCGCCGAAGACGGCGGCCTTGGCGCCCTGCAGCACCGGGTTCAGCGCTTCGGCATTGGCGCCGGCGATGACCGCGCCGTTTGCCTTCAGGTCCTTGAAGAGCCTGTAATCGTCCTGGCCGGCCAGCGCTGCGGTCAGTTCGAAGGACGAGCCGGACTGCGCCGGATCGGGAATGTTGACGAGGTCCTTGAATTCCGGCTTGGTGAGGTCGCTCCACTCGGCCGGCTTCGGCGTGCCGCTTTTGGTGTTCCAGGCGATGCCGAGCGCGGAGACGCCCTGCGCGACGGCGGTGTCGTTCTTCAGGAAGGCCGGGACTTTCTCGGCATTCGGGCTGGCATAGGGCACCAGCCAGCCGCGCTTTGCAAAATCGGTCGCCGTATCCCAGGAGGCGGAGATGAGGACATCGACCACCGGATTGGCGGCTTCCGCCTCGATGCGGGCCATGACCTTGCCGGTCGTGGCCTGGAAGACGTTCACCTTGACGCCGGTCTCGGCGGTGAAGCCCTCGGCGAGCTTGTCGATGAGGCTCTGCGGGCCGGCGGTGTAGACGGTGATGTCGGCATGGGCGACGCCAGCCAGAAGCAGCGTCGATACGGCGCCGGCGACCAGCCCCTTGATCGATTTCAACATGTCACAACCTTCTTTTCTTGCGCATTATGGCTTTCCTCCCCGAACCAGCGGATCCGGCCGGGGTCTATGGAAAGCCCGATCTGTTCACCGGGGCGCAGCCGCACGGCGCTGAGAAGCTGCAGCTCGACATCCGGCGAGCCGGCGAGCACCACCGTCGCCAGATGGCCGTCGCCGCGGAACTGGGAGCGCACGACCCTGGCCGGAAGCGTCTTGTGGGACGGTGCGCCGAGCGAGACGGCGGCAAGCGGCAGCAGGACCTGCGCCTCGGGGCCGCGCGATGGCGCGACCTCCTGCGCCACCGCCTGGTCGCTGCCGGCGAGAAACCAGGTGCCGCCGCGCCAGGAAAGCCGCGCCGTTCCGCCGAGCCGCAGGAAATCGGCCACCTCGGCGCTCGCCGGGCGTGCGACCAGATCGTCCGGCGCTGCGAGCTGGGCAATTTCGCCGGCGCGCATGACGGCGACCTCGTCGGCAAGGGTCAACGCCTCCGCATGGTCGTGGGTGACGTAGATGGCGGTGAGCCGGAGCTCGGAAATCAGGCCGGCAAGCTCGCCCACCATGTTTTCGCGCAGCTCGCGATCGAGATTGGACAGCGGCTCGTCGAAGAGGATGAGCTGCGGCTCGGCGACAATGGCCCGGGCAATGGCGACGCGCTGCTGCTGGCCGCCGGAGAGGTCGCTCGGGCGCCGGCCGGCATAGGCTTCGAGGCCGACGCGCGTGAGGGCGCGCATCGTGCGCGCCTCGCGCTCCGCCCGGGCGATACCCCGCATTTCGAGCGGAAAGGCGACATTGCCACCCACCGTAAGATGCGGCCAGAGCGCGTAATCCTGGAAGACCATGCCGAGATTGCGCCGTTCCGGCGGTGCGAAGAAGCCGGTCTTCGCATCAGCGACCGGCTGGCCGGCGATCCTCACCGTGCCGCGGTTTGGCTGGAGAAGTCCGGCGACGAGCCTGAGAAGCGTGGTCTTGCCGCAACCCGAGGGGCCGAGCAGCGCAAGCGTCCTGCCCCTCGACAGCGAAAGGTCGATGCCCTTGAGGACGATCGTGTCGCCGTAATGCAGCGCCAGGTCATGGGCGGATACCGCATCGGCATCCTGATCGGTTTTCTTGGACATCGGCAAAGGCTTCTTGCAACAGTTGCCGGTGCAATATTCGCCTTGGATGACAGTTGGATGACGGTTTCAGGCCCGGGAAGTCGGTGCGGTTCTCCGGAGCCTGGCGGAACGGACGATGCCGTCGACCGTCGCGCTCTCTCAGGCCTTTGCCCGTTTGCGCTTCTTGACCAGCGCTTTATCGGCACTTGGCTCACCGACAGCTTCGAGATCGTTCTCGGTCACCGGATCGAGGCGGTGCCTGATGGCCAACGCATAGACCACCTGCAGGATCTGGGCATCCTTCACATCGGGATCACTCAAGGCAAGCAGCGAAGCCTTCACGATCTTCTTGCTGCTGGCCTTCGGACATTCCGCAAGAACATGGCGGTAAAGCGCCTCGTCCACCAACCCCCGCTCCGCACCCGTGATGAGAGCCTCGTAGATCCTGTCAATTTTTCCCGTCATTCCGGAACACTCCAAAATCAAAGCCGACTTGAAACAGGTCGCCAATTCCGGTGTCACAATCAAGAATGCGACACTGCGCAACGGCTGAAATCTGATCAATAAAGCGACAGGAAGCGGGCGCGGCCTCGTCGACGAACCGTCTGTGCGAAAAAATTCATCGCGTCTGTTTGCTTCCGTTCCGGCACATCAAGGCGCCAAGCCAGCGTCAATCGCGCCGGGCCAAGCGCGTAACCATGACCGCAACATACGGGGCAACGTCATAAAACTGAATCATGCTGCCGATATTGCGCATCCCAAGACAACGGAACGCCGTCCGGGCGCTCCGCAGACGAGGACGAGGGCCGCTTCGATGGCTTCGATTTCCCTTGAGCGCGTCTCCAAGGCCTATGACCGCAAGCAGGTATTGGACGACGTATCGCTGGATGTGGCGGAGGGTGAATTCGTCGCGATCCTCGGTCCCTCGGGTTGCGGCAAGACCACCATGCTGCGGTTGATCGCGGGCTTCGAGCAGATCGACGCCGGGGCCATCCGCTTCGGACGCGATGTCATTGCCGCGCCCGGCAGGAGCGTTCCGCCCGAAAAGCGCAATGTCGGCATCGTTTTCCAGAATTATGCCCTCTGGCCGCATATGAGCGTGGCCGAGAATGTCGGCTATGCGCTCAAGGTCGCCGGCGTATCGTCCGAGATGCGGCGTCGGCGCAGCGTCGAGGCGCTTGCCACCGTCGACATGGACAGGCTGGCTGATCGTTCGCCGGCCGACCTGTCCGGCGGCCAGCGCCAGCGCGTGGCGCTGGCCCGCTGCCTGGCCGCCGCGCCCTCCGTGATGCTTCTCGACGAGCCGCTCGCCAATCTCGACGTGCACCTGCGCGCCTCGATGGAGCGGGAATTCTCCGAATTCCACCGGCGCACCGGCGCGACCATGATCTACATCACGCACGACCAGTCCGAAGCCATGGCGCTCGCCGACCGCATTGCCGTCATGGATGCGGGCCGGATCGTCCAGTTCGCCACGCCGCGCGATCTCTACCGCGAGCCCGAGAGCGAGATGGTCGCGCGCTTCATCGGCAACGGGCTGGTCCTGCCGGTCAGCGATCTGCGGGAGGATACCCGTTCGGGCCGTGTCGAGGTCGATGTCTTCGGCCGGCGCCACACGGTGCGGGCACGATACGGCCAGCCCGCCGCAGCGGCCGCGCGTCTCAGCGTCCATCCGGACGATCTGCTGCTCGCCGGCGACGAGACTTCCGGCTTCGATGCCGAGGTCGAGTGCATCATCTATCGCGGCAGCCATGTCGAAGTGCATTTCCACCCGCGCCGCGCACCGGATCTTTCTCTGAGCCTGCACGCACCGCATGACCGGGTGTTCGAGCCCGGTGCGCTCATTTCCGTCCGCGTCGGCGACGGCTGGGTTCTTCCCGGCGCTGCCTGAGCTTTCCCTTCCTCCCCCGCAAGCAAGAGGTTCTTCCATGCGCTTTCTCACCCTCCTTTCAGCCGTGCTTCTGGCCGGCGCCGCCCATGCCGAAACGCTCACCCTCTACACGTCGCAATCTCCCGAGATCGCCCAGCAGACGGTGGACGCCTTCCAGGCCAGGCACCCCGAGATCAAGGTCGAGTGGTCCCGCAACGGCACCAGCCAGTTGCTCAACATCTTGCGCGCGGAAATCGCCGCCGGCGAGGTCAAGCCGGATGTGCTCCTGGTGGCCGACACCATCAATCTCGGCCAGCTCAAGGCCGAAGGCCGGCTGATGGCCTATCCGGAAGCCAAGGTGGAAGCCTATGATCCGGCCACCTACGACAAGGACCGGATGTTCTTCGGCACCAAGATCATCTCCACCGGCATCGCCTACAACACCAAGACGGCAAAGCCCGTCGAGAGCTGGTCGGACCTGCTCGTCGAAGACAACCGGGGGCAGATCGCCGTGCCGAGCCCGCTCTATTCCGGCGCGGCCCTGAACCATCTGCACAGCGTCATCGACGTTCAGGGCATCGGCTGGGACTTCTATCGCAAGCTTGCGGAACTCGGCATCGCGCCCGAAGGCGGCAACGGCCCGGCGCTGAAGGCCGTCGCCAGCGGCCTTGCGAAATACGGCATCATCGCGGATGCGGATGTGATCCGCGCCAAGGCGAGCGGTTCGCCGGTCGATCTGATCTTCCCCAAGGAGGGCGTTTCCTTCATCACCGAGCCGGTGGCGATCATGTCCACGGCGAAGGAGCCCAAGGCGGCCAAGGCCTTCGTCGACTTCCTGCTGTCCCCCGAAGGCCAGCAACTCGTGGTGACCCAGGGCAACATGCCGATCGATCCGAAGGTCGCGCCGCCCAAGGGCTTCCCGGCGCTTTCCGAGATCAAGCTGCTGCCGATGGACGCCGACAAGGCGGTGGAGACCGACGCGCAGGTGCGCGCACGCTTCGCTGAAATCTTCGGTGGCTGAGCGATGACCGACCTTGCGTCCGCCATGCCCGGGGAGCGCCGGCAGTTGCCGGCGTTCCGCATCGAAGCCGAGACGCTGGCGCTGGTCCTTCTCGTGGCGTTCGTCACCGCAATGTCCATCGCGCCGCTCGCCAGACTGGTTCTCGCCGCGCTGGCGCCGCAGGGCGCGCTGGACCTTTCCCATGCGTGGGACGTCCTTGCCCGGCCCAAGGTCTTTGTCGCCGCGCTCAATTCGCTGAACGTCGCGCTGCTTTCGACGCTGTTCGCCGTCGTGGTCGGCGCCTTTGCCGCGATCCTGACCGTGCATTGCAATATGCGCTTCAAGGCTGCCTGGGTGTTCGGCTTCGTGCTGCCCTTGATGATCCCGCCGCAGGTGACGGCGCTCGCCTGGGTGCAGGCCTTTTCCCCGACCAGCCCCGTGCTCGGCCTGCTCGGGATGGCGCTCACGCCCGGCAGCCGGCATCCACTGTTTTCCGCCTGGGGCATCATCCTCCTGCTCGGCGTTTACAATGCGCCGCTCGTCTTCCTCACCGTCCGCGCCGCCCTGCACCGCGTTCCGGCCAATCTTTCGGAAGCCGCGCGCGCGGCCGGCGCGGGAAGGTCGCGCGTGATCTGGACGATCCTCCTGCCGCTCGCCCGTTCGGGCATTCTCGCCGGCGCGGCGATCGCCTTCGTCTCGGCGATCGGCAATTTCGGCATCCAGGCCATGCTCGGCATCCCGGCGCGCTTTCCCACCCTCATCACGCTCATCTATCAGACGCTCAACGGCTATGGACCGGCCGCATTGTCCGACATGGCCTTGCTGTCGCTCCTGCTGGCGCTGATCACCGTCAGCGGCATCGCGCTCGCCAGCTGGCTCGGTCGGCGCGGCGACCTGCGGGTGGAAAGCCTCGGGCGTCCGGCCGAGATCGACCTGCGCGGTGCGAAGCGCTGGATCGAAGCCGGCGCATGGCTCTACCTGATCACCACGCTGCTGCTGCCGCTTTCCGCGCTCTTCGCCACCTCGCTCGTGAAGGGCTTCGGGCAGGAGCTGACATGGACGACCGTGACGCTCGCGAATTATGCAAGCGCCCTTCTCCGCCAAGCCTCGATTCGCGACGCCTTCGCCACGAGTTTCGTGCTGACCGTCACGACCGTTCTGATCCTCAGCGTGATCTCGCTCTTCCTCGCCTATTTCCTGAGCTGGCGGCGCGGGCCGGTGGTGCGCGTTCTGCAGATGGCTGCGGAGTTGTCCTATGTCCTGCCCGGTATTGTCCTCGGCGTGGCGATGATCCTTTTCTTTCTGAAGCCGCTGCCGCTCGTCGGCGTTTCCATCTACGGCACGGTCTGGATCATCCTCGTGGCCTATCTCTCCAACTTCCTTGCCCTGGCGCTACGACCGCTGCTCGGCGGTTTCACGCAGATCGACCGCTCTCTGGAAGACGCCGCCCGTATCGCCGGCGCCGGCTTCCTCCAGCGCATGCGCGACATCGTGATGCCGCTGCTCGCGCCGGCCATGGTCGCGGGCGCCATCATCGTCTTCATGTCGGCGCTCAACGAAATCCAGGTCTCGATCCTGCTGGTATCGTCCAGCGCGCGCACCATCGGGCCGATGATCGTGTTCCTCGAGGAAGGTGGCTCCTCGACGCTTGCCGCGGCCGTGGGCTGCCTCATGGTGTTCATCGTTCTGGTGCTGATGTCGGTCGCCTCGCTCTTCTCCTCGCGGCTTCCCAAGGGAGCGTTGCCTTGGCTCGATTGACCGCGATCAGTGGTGTCGGCGGTAAGCTGCCGGCCGCCTTCCTGCTCGAAATCGAAGGAAAGCGGCTGATGCTGGATCTCGGCGAGGGACCGGAGCCCGGCGTGTTCCCCGCCGTGGAGGGTATCGGCGCGGTCGACGCCATCTGCCTCACGCACGCGCATATGGATCACGCCGGCGCGCTGCACCTGGCGGAGGATCTCGGCAATCCGCCGATCTACGCGACGCAGGCAACCTTCGACAATCTCGGGGCACTCGCGCCAGCGGCCACCCGCCGCCGCATCCTGCCGGTGAACGGCCCTGCCGAGATTGCCGGCGTCACGGTCTCGCTTGGCCGCTGCGGACATGCGCCGGGCGGGGTCTGGTTTCATTTCGCCCATGCGGGCGGCATCCTCTATACGGGGGACTGGAGCGTCGAATCCGCGCTCCTGCCGTTCGATCCGCCGCCGCCCGCGCATCTTCTCGTCACGGACGCATCCTATGGCGATCGGGATACGAGCCTCACCGACCAGATAGACGCCATTGCCCGAATGGCTGCGGCGGGCGCGGTCCTGCCGGTTCCAGGCGGTGGGCGCGGACCGGAAATGATCGTGGCGCTTGCCGCCCGGGGCTTGCAGCCACGTGCCTGCCCGCAGATCGGGCGCGAAATGCAGGCCCTCGCCGAAGACAGCCGCTCGGTGGATGCGGGTGGACGGCAGGCTATGCGGAATTTTCTCGCCAATCCGGTCGATGGCGACTGGCGCCCGACGGACGTTATCGTCGCGACCGAGGCCAATGCGCAGGCCGGGCTTTCCGCCACGCTTCTACGCCGGCTGGAGGAGGGTTTCCGCTTCATCTTCACCAGCCATGTGCCGCGCAACACGCCGGCCCACAGGCTGCTAGCATCCGGCAGGGCCGACTGGCTGCCCTGGAACGTGCATCCCCGCCGGCAAGACGTGCTCGACCTCGCGGACCGGACCGGCGCAAGCCGGATCATGGCCGCATTCGTGGACCCCGACGCCATGCCGCAACTCGGCGAAAGCCTCGGCAAGCGGCTCATCACCGACCGGACGATCACGCTTTCGCCAGTTGCCGGGCATAGCAACGGACAGGACTCATGATCGCCACCAATACCAAGCCTCTCCTCACAGACGCGCAGGAGGACGCCACCCCCGTTCTGTTGCCCGTCGTCGACGGCATCAATGCGGAAGGCGCGATCCTCCATATCGGAAACCGCATTGCCGCCGATGATGCGCAACTGCTTCTCCGCCACGGCATTACCTCGACCATGAACCTGGCCGTGAACATCGAGATGCCCTCGCTCATGCTGCCGGACGGGACGCATGTCCGCCGCACCCATATCGGCCTGATCGACGGTCCGGGCAATGTCGCGCAGCATCTTCTGGGCGCGGTGCTTGCGCTTCACGGCATAGCCGAACAGGCAAGCCCCGGAAAAAGCCATTACCCGGCGCATCGGAGCGGCAATATCCTGGTCCATTGCCGTGGCGGGCGCAGCCGCTCCGTCACCGTCGTCGCCCTCTATCTCCACCTTTTCCATGCCGAACGATTTCCGGCTTTCGAGGCAGCGCTCGACCATCTGAGGACGGTGCGCGGCCTGGACGACACTCAGCCTCAGCCCGCCATGCTCGACCTGGCAAGACAAGCGCTCGACCTTGCCCGGGCGCCTCTTTGCCGGAACCGGCCGACAGCGGAGGCGACCTAAATCTCGGCCGGGCAGGCTCGGCTTCGCATCAAGAAACCTGCGAGATCGGCTGAAAACCGCTGGCTTCGAGAATGCCCTGACCATACGGCGCCAGCAGAAAGTCCCGCAGCCTGCGGGCCGCATCAGGCGCGCCGTTCCGCAGGGCCATCCCATATTGGATGCATGGCGAAAGCGCCGGCGGAAGCCCGATGACACTGAACCGCGGATCTGTTTCGTGAAGACGTGCATTGGACGCGTAGCCGAGGAAGAGATCGAAGCGGTCTCCCGCCTCGATCCGCTCGCGCAGCAGCCCGGCCGGCCCGAACGTCAGGGATAGGGGAATACCCGTATCCCTTTCGAATGCGGTGGCGATTTAGGATGACGGCGCGGTTCACCTGATCGGGAACATGCACTTCGCGGCCGATCTGGTCGGTGAGGACCCGATCCGCCCAGGCGGGTGCGGCAAGCAGCAGATCCACAAGGGTCAGGGCGATGGTCGAGGCTGAGGCAAGGCGTGCAAACATGATGGTCCTCCCGTTACGGCTAAGGGAGAGCAGGGATCCGCCGATGGCGGCAACGTTATATTCCATCGAATATTTCGCTATGTGCGGCGATGCCATCGCACGTTCTCGGATATCGTCGCCGATCTGCAACAGTTCTCCCGGTTCGGACGGTGGTGCCGAGGCGGGCTGGCATGCTATGGCATTGCCTCTACAGACGCCACACAGGAGAGTTCCATGAAGATCAGCGCTCGCAACCGCCTCAAGGGCAAGATCGTCGAAGTGACCAAGAGCGCGACCACCGCGCATGTGCGTATCGAAGTCGCCGGCGGCGCCGTCGTCACCGCATCGATCACCAACGAATCCGTGGACGAACTGGGCCTTGCCGTCGGCGGCGAAGCCTATGCGGTCGTCAAGGCGTCCGACGTGATGGTCGCGGTCGACTAAGGTCGCTCGGGAGAATCGCTTGCCACGACATGGAGCGCGGCAAGCGCTTCCTAATCCGGCATCGGTGCCTGGATGACCTCCGAATGCGAGATGAGCGGCGGATTTCAGGAAATCGAAGCCGGCGCGGAGGCATCGATCCGCAGGCAGATAACGTTTGGCTGGCGCGTTGGCGTTACGGGATCGGAGCGCCTTCGGCCCCAGGTGCATCACCAGCCGCGTCTTCCGGCGATCAGCAGCCACAGGAAGAACGGCGCGCCGACCGTTGCCGTCAGGATGCCGAGCGGCACCTCGATATCGGCGATGGAGCGCGCCAGCATGTCGACGACGAGCAGATAGGCCGCGCCGATAAGCATGGCGACGGGTAGAAGCCGACGGAAATCCGGGCCGACGAGCATGCGGGCGATGTGGGGAATAACGAGGCCGATCCAGCCGATGATGCCGGTGACGGAGACAGTCGCTGCCGTCACCAGCGTCGCGCCGCCAATCAGCACGAAACGGGTTCTCGTCGTATCGATGTCCAGCGTCCGCGCCTCCTCCTCGCCAAGCGTCAGGAGATTCATGCGCCAGCGCAGCAGCACCAGCGGAGCGAGACCGATGACGACGGCGGGCAGGATGGAGAGCACGTCGAAACGGGTAATCGCCGTCATGCTGCCAAGCAGCCAATAGGTGATGGCCGGAAGCTGATCATAGGGATCAGCCAGCACCTTGATCAGCGATATGCCGGCGCCGACGAGTGCCTGGAGGCGATGCCGGCAAGCACAAGCGTCAGCATGGGATCACGCTCGCGCACCAGCGCGCCCACCGACATCACCAGGGCCACCACAACGAGGCCGCCGGCAAAGGCGACCAGCTGGATCGCAACCACCGGCAGCGAGAGAAAGATACCCAGCACCGCCCCGAGGCTCGCGCCGACCGACACGCCCAGCAGGTCCGGCGAAACCAGCGGATTGCGAAACAACCCCTGATAGGTCGCGCCCGCCGCAGCAAGCCCCGCCCCGACAACGATGGCGGCGAAAACACGCGGCAGGCGCACGTTCCACAGCACGGTCGCCAGCAGCGGGTCCGACGTCTCGCCCGTCACCAGTTGGCGCAGCGCCGCCAGCAGCGGCTGCGGACCGCCGCCATATTTGCCGACCATCATGGAGACGAGTGCGAGCGTGCCCAGACCCAGAATGCCGACAACCGCCACCAACAGGCCAGTACGGGTGGCACGCGCCGGCATCTACTTCGCCGCGCCCTTGCCGAGCAGGGTTGCAAGCTGCGCATCGCCGAGTTCGACCTGGTAGAACAGCTTGAAGAACGTCCGCACCTTTTCATCGAGTGCTGCCGGGAAAGCCTCCGGATAGAGCAGGTGTTCCAGCCAGGAAACGCCGATGAGGCGATTGATGCCGGGCGGAGAATCGATCCAGCCGAACGGCAGACTCGGCGCCGTATGGATACGCCCGGCTTTCACCGCATCCAGTCCCGCCCAAAGCGGATCGGTCTTCACGGCCTTCGCAAATTTCGGCGACGACGCGAGAATGACATCCGGTTTCCACGACAGAACCTGTTCGAGCGAGACTTGGGTGAGACCGCCTTTGCCGGCAGCCGCCGCGACATTGCGCGCACCGACGGCCTCGAGGATTTCCATGTTGATCGAGCCGGAGAGTCCGGTCTCGAGGCCTTCCGCGCCGCGACCGTAATAGACCGAAGGGCGCTTTTCGCCAGGGATGCCGGCGAGACCCTTTTCCAGCGCCGCGAGCGTCTGGTCGGCATAGGCGGCGAGCGTTTCGGCCCTTACCTCGACGCCGAGAATGGCACCGGTTTCGCGCAGCGTCGCACCGCTCTTTGCAAAGGCGCCATCGATCAGCACATAGGGAATGCCGGTCTGCGCCTGCACCTTGTCGGCCAGCGAGGCATAGGTCGGGTTCATCGTGCCGACATCGATGATGATGTCGGGCTTGGCCGCCAGCACCGCCTCGATATTGGCCGTGCCGCCCTTGCCGGTGAGTTGACCGAAACTGGGAAGATCGCGCACGGCCGGCAGAAGGAATTCCTTTTCCTCCGCCTTCGGCTCCCGCACCCAGCCGGCAAGCTTGTCCGGCGCCAGCACATAGACGAGCACCGAGGCTGGCGGGCCTGCGGCAAGCACCCGCTCGACCCTGTCGGGGATCTCGACCACGCGCCCGGCGGCATCGGTGATGCTGCGGGCGGCAGCCGGCAGGAACGATAAAAGCAGGGCGACCAGGACGACGACGCTACGCAGGGCCGGCATGAGACTCTCCAACGATATATTTCCAGAAATATATCGCTGCTTCGCGTCCGCATGGCAACTGCCGCGCCGCGACTGCTGTTCCTATTGCCCGAGAAAACCTTGCCAGACCGGCAGCACCTCGACGGCGTCGCCTGCGCCGATCTCGGCCTGTCCGGGATGCAAGACGATCATGACATCGGCCAGCGCCAGATATCGAAGGCTCGCGGAACCCTGGTCGGGCAAAGGCTCGACAACCGTCATGCCAGTGGCGGGATCCTTGCCGAGGCGGCCCAGGAGACCCTGCGTCCGGCCCGCCGGCCTGGAAAGCGCGCGGGAGACGGGCAGGCAACGAACCTGCGCAGCGTCCACCGTCCTGCCCTCAAGCCTGGCGACGATCGAACGCCCGAGCAGGGCGAAACCGGCGGCCGCGGCCAGCGGATTGCCGGGCAGGAGCAGGATCGGGCAACCGTCGACATCGCCGAAGCCGATCGGCTTGCCCGGCCGCATGTCGAGCCGCCAGAATTCGAGATAGCCGCGACGGGCGATGACCTGCGTCAGGTGATCCGCGAACCCGGCGGATGCGCCACCGGACGATATGAGAAGATCATGGCTTCCCGCCGCCTCGACCAGCCTGGCAAGGATCGTTTCGGGATCGTCCCTCGCAATACCGAGGTCGGTCACTTCGGCGCCGGTTGCCTTCAGCATTTGTGCGAGCATCGGCCTGTTGGTGTCGTAGATCTGGCCTGGTTCGAGGAATCCGGGACTGTCGATCAATTCGTCGCCGGTGGAGAGAAGCGCCACCTTCGGGCGCGGCATGACCAGAACGGAGCGGAGGCCGAGCGCCGTCAGCAGTGCCGCCTGGCCCGGGCCGATGCGCGTACCGGTCTCCAGCACCACGGTTCCGCGCGCGACGTCATCGCCGGTCCTGCGGATATGCGGCTTGGCGGTGGGCGTGGCTGTCAGGCAGACCTCGTTGCCGCATAGCTGCGCCGCCTCCTGCACGATCACGCGGTCCGCACCGGGCGGGAGGCGCGCGCCCGTCATGATCCGCGCCGCCTCTCCGGGCTGCAGTTCACGGATGGAAGCTTCGCCAGCGGCGATTGTCTGCGCGAGACGCAAGCGGGTCGTCCCATCCGGGCTGAGGTCCGCTTCCCGGATGGCAAAACCATCCATCGCGGCATTGTCAAACCGCGGCAAGGAGACCGGCGCGCGGATATCTTCGGCCAGCACATGGCCATGGGACATCGAAAGCGCCACCCGCACAGGTAGCGCTGCGGTCTCGATATAGCTTCCGATGAACGCCAGTGCGTCTCGGACCGATTTGGGCGATTGCTCGTTCATCGGGTTCATTTCTAGTCCCGGAACAGCAAGCACATCAAGCGGGGCTCGGCCCCGTCGAAATATCGCGATCGAAACCTGACCTTCACACCGGAACGAGCGAGACCGGAACGTGGATTGCCAGCCTGTGAATGACAACCGATTCATTTCCAGCCATGTCCACGGCAACGGCGTTCCACAACCGCCCATCCGCAAAACGCCATGGCCGGTGTTTCGGGTAACCGCTTCCTGGCCGACGCGATCCGGCACCAGAACAGCTCGACACCGTCGAAAGCGGCGGCCTCAAATGGGCCGTTGCCTTGTGCAGGCAACGGCCAGCGGGTCGGTTAATCATCTATCGTGCAGCGAGTTCAAGCGTGCTTGCGCAGAAAAGCCTTTACCGGCGGGCCGACACGATCCGAAGCTTCGATCAGGATGGCGTGTTTCAGGCCATCGAGGATGACCAGCTCGGAATTCGGCAGAGCCTCGGCGATCTGCCTGTTGAGGCGCGGATTGCAGCCGCCGTCGAGTTCGCCGGTCAGGACCAGCGACGGCGCCGTGACCTCGTGCAGCCACGGGCCCATCTCGGTCTCGGCATAGATGTCGAAGACGTTGAGGAACACGTCGCCATCGGTGTCGACCACCTGCTTCTTGCGCCATTCGATGACATCGGGACGCGCCGCGGCGAAATCGTCGGTGAACCAGCGCGCCGTCAGCGTGTCGAGTACCTGGGGAATGCCCTTTTCACGCATGGCGGCGACGACGGCCTTCACCTTGGCGCTGTCGTCCTCGGTGCGGAAAGCGGCCGTCGACAACAGGCCGAGCGATAGCACACGTTCGGGATAACGATGGGCATAGGCCGGGCCGATCATGCCGCCCAGGGAATGGCCGGCGACATGCGCCGTCTCGATGCCGAGCCTGGCGCGCAGCGCCTCCAGGTCGGCGACGAGGTCTTCGAGGCCGAAGCGCCCCTCGGGCATGGGCGATTCGCCATGGCCGCGCAGGTCATAGGAGATGCAGGTGAAATCGTCCTTGAGTTGCTCGACGAGCTTCGTCCAGCCGGTCTTGCGCGCGCCGATGCCATGGATGAGGAACAGCGCCGGCCCCTGCCCTTCGACGGTATAGGCACAGTCGATTGCCTTGGTCATGCCGGCCGCCCTCACGTCTTGTCCGATTGCGCGGCGGCGGCCCGGTCGGAGCAGAGCTGGCCGGCGACGGCCCAGTCGTCCTGCGCAATCTCGCTGAACAGGATATGCACCGATTGCGGCGTGGCGTTCGCGGCGGCGACGAAGCTGTCGGTCACCGCCTTGGCGATGGCGCGCTTCTGCTCCAGCGTGCGGCCGGGAAACATTTCGATCTTGATGACGGGCATGGTCTTTCCTCCGTTGGTGGGGTTGGCTGTCGCCTCAGGCGACGGATTTGCGGCGGATGCCGGAGAGATGCGGCATGACCTCGGCCGAGAGCCGGGCCATCATGTCGAGGGTTTCCGATTGCTCCTGGCCGAAATTCGAGGTGACGATCACCTCGTCGATGCCGGCCTCGGCATAGGCGGCGAGGCGGTCGATCATCTCGGCGCGCTCGCAGATGATCAGGCTGCGGCCGAGTTCCTCGATCGTCTGCTTGCGCGGCAGCGGGCGGATGCAGCCGTTGTCGACGATGCCGGGGCCGGTATAGACGTTGTCGAAACGCTGGTAATAGGTGGAGGCAAGCTCCAGCTTGGCGCGCGCATCGGCCGCATCGCAGGCGAGATAGATGCCGCGCTGCAGCGCCAGGCGGTTGCCCTTGGCTGCCGTGCCGGCCTCGGCCTTGCCGCGATGGAAGGCGTTGACCTGGTCGAGCAGCACGGCATGCGATGCTTGCAGCGGCGTCGTCTGCACGTGATAGCCTTTCCGTGCCGTGTGATAGATGCCCTCCGGCACCATGACCGCCAGCATCAGCGGGATCGTGCGCTCCGGGCGCGGCATGACAGTGATCGGGTCGAAGCGGTAATAATCGCCGTCCCAGGAGACCTCTTCCCGCGTCAGCAGCGCTTCCAGCACCGCCAGCGATTCCTCGAATTTTTTCTTGGTCTCCGCCATCGGCAGGCCGAGACGCTCGATCTCATAGGCGAAGGCGCCACGGCCGACCCCGAGCGTCAGGCGACCGTCGCAGAGAATGTCCGCCTGCACCACCTCGCCGGCGAAAACCCGCATGTCGCGGATCGGCAGCACCGCGACCGAGGTGACCAGATCGATGCGCGAGGTCACCGAGGCAATCTTCACGGCAAGCTGCAGCGGCGACGGCACCAGCAGGATGTTGATCAGGTGATGCTCGGGAATCGAAACGCCGCGATAGCCGCATTTTTCGGCCTGCACCGCCTGTTCGACCATGTCGCGATAGAGCCGGCGGCCGCCATAACCAGGGTCGGGCATGTAGCTGGACAGGAAGTGATTGAAATCCATGGGTGAAATCCTTGTTTCTTGCGCTTTTCCTCGAAGCGCGAAGACGCTGTGTCTTATCGGTCTCAGGCGATCCGGGTGGCGGTCGGCTTCACGGGGAAGTCAGGGTGCCAATCGGCCCAGGGGCGCGGCTTGCCGTCGAGCGCGGCCACCCGGCCGCCTTCGGCAGTGTCGTAATAGATGCCGAAGCAGCCGGCTTCGCGCTCGCGGAAGAAGCGCTGCACCATGCCGCGCTTCATCTCGCCCTCGATCATCTCCCATGGACGGGCCTCGACGCCGAAACTTTCGACCCGCGTGCCGTCGGCCAGCGTTTTCGGTGCGATCTCTGCGTCGGCCTCGACGGAAAAGATCATCGTGGTGCGCCGTTCGCCGTCTTCCTGAAACAGCGAATAGAGAAGCGAGGCTTCGGCGGCGATGCCGAGCCGGGCGAAAAGATCGCGCAACACGACGCCGTGCCGTTCGCCGCTGGCCAGCGGCCGGCTCGGCAATTCCCAATCGCTCGCGCCTGGCCGGCGGCAAAGCACCACCTTGCCGTCGCGCTCCAGCAGGCCGCCAACGACCAGCGGCGCGCCGAGCTGTTCGAGTTCGCCTACGGCAAGGCCGAAGCCGACATAGGCGCCGCGGAAATAGCCGAGCGGCTGGCCGCCGGCCGCCTGGAACTGCCGTACGGCCCCGAGCAGGATGACATGGTCGCCGGCATCGATCACCCGCTCGCGGTCGCACAGCATGGTTGCGAGGCAATTTTCCACATAGGGCACCGGCCCATCGGCAAGGCGCGCCAGCGCCGCCGCCTTGACTGCCGGATCGCGCGCCGCAAAGCCGTTCGACACATCGCGCTGGCCGGCGCCGAGCACGCTGACGGAAAAGCCTTCCGCCTGCGTGAAGACATCGAGGCTGCCGGAGGATTTCGCAAGGCAGACCAGCACGAGCGGCGGATCGAGCGAGACGGAGGTGAAGGAATTCGCCGTGAAGGCGCGCACCGACCCGTCCGCCGCGCGCGTCGCCACGACGGTGACGCCGGTCATGAACGAACCGAGCATATCCCTGAAGAGCCGGCGGTCGCACTTGCTCGACTCCACCCAGTCCTGCGTCATCGCTGTTCCTCCTTTATTCGCGGCGTATCGTCGAGTGTATTTGTACATTCGTACGATATGCAAATTTGTACATCTGTACTAATTTCGCTGTCAAGCGGGATTCTCGATACTGGCACAGACGCGCAGGATCGAAACGGCAATGCCAAAGGTTGTGCCGCCGACCGGGCGGCCTGTAGATAGGGGCGGACAGACGAAGGGAATTCGGCGTGACGGAAAACACCAGGAAACCCCGCACCTTCCGTTCCTCGCAGGACCGGCGCGCGGAGATCATCGAGGCGGCGCTCCGCTGCCTGCAGGAGGTCGGCTATGCCAGGCTCACCGCCCGCAAGATCGCCGAACATTCCCATATTTCGCTTGGCCATATCACCTACCACTTCAAGGACATGAACGAGGTCCTGGTCGAGACCTACCGCTATGCCTCGCGCATCCTCCTCGACGCGACCTTCCAGGATCTGAGCCGTTCGTCGAAAACGCCGATCGAACAGCTGAAAGCCTTTCTCGGCACCGGCTTCAGCCCGGCCTTCCTCAAGCGCGACTATCTTCGGGTGCGCATCGACCTGTGGTCGGCGGCCCTGTCGCATGAGGAGATCGCGCTCACCGAGCGCGAACTCTACGAGCGTTACCGGGCAAGCCTGATCGAGATCCTCGAAAAGGTGCGCGAGGAGCGCCGGGGCCGCGCGGCGGACGTCACGCTGCTCGCCGACACGATCATGGCGACGCTCGACGGCCTCTGGCTCGACTGGGAGCGCCGCCACGACGACGGCGCGATGCGCAACGGCCTCGACGGATGCGTCCGTCTGGTCAACGCCGTCATGCCGGCGGAGTGACGACCTCGCCATCGCCGACCCTCACGCTCAGGCGACGGCGGTCAGCCCGCTGCGGGCGAAATGCGGAGCGACGTCCGAGGCGAAGCGATGCATCATCTCCAGCATCTCCGCCTGACTCTGGCCGAAACCGCCGCTCAGGATGACCTCGTCGATGCCGGCCTCCTCATAGGCGCCGAGCCGGTCGACCAACTCGCCCGGCGGGCAGACGAGGACGTTGCGGGTCAGTTCCTCGATCGTCTGCTTGCGCGGCAGGGCCTCGATCAGGCCGTTGCGCACGCTGCCGGGGCCGGAGAAGACATTGTCGAAGCGCTTGTAATAGTCATGGATCAGAGCGATGCAGCGCTTCGCATCCGCCTCGTCGCGCGCCGCATAGGCGACGCGTTGCAGCGACAGCCGGCTGCCCCTGCCCTTTTCGCCGGCCGCCGCCTTGCCGCGTTTGAAGGCATCGACCTGTTCCAGCAGCACGGAATGGGATTCCTGCAACGGCGTGGTCTGTACGCTGAGGCCGCGGCTGGCGGCGCTGTAGATCGCCTCCGGCGCCATGGCGGCGACCATCATCGGGATCGGTCGCACCGGGCGCGGCATGACGGTGATCGGGTCGAAGCGGTAATATTTGCCGTCCCAGGAAACCTCTTCCCGCGACAGCAGCGCGCAGAGCACGTCGAAGGATTCGTCGAATTTCTGTCGCGTCTCTGCAATCGGCGTGCCGAGGCGGTCCACCTCATAGGCAAAGGCGCCGCGCCCGACACCAAGCGTCAACCGTCCCTTGCACAGGATATCCGCCTGGACCACCTCGCCGGCAAAAACCCGCATGTCCCGGATCGGCAGGACGACGATGGCCGTCGCGATCTCCACCCGGCTGGTCAGCGCCGCGATCTTCACCGCCAGTTGCAGCGGCGAGGGCACCAGCAGGACGTTGACCAGATGATGCTCGGGGATCGAGACGGACCGGAAGCCGAGACGGTCGGCCAGCACCGCCTGCTCGACCATGTCGCTATAAAGCCGCTCACCCCCGTATTCCTTCGTGGGCAGGTAACTTGTCAGGAAATAATTGAAATCCACGGGAGCAATTCCTCGTCGCATGTCTTGAGGGCAGCATTGCCCGGCCGGCAGCCGGACAATGTCAATGTCATGATTTTACGTTATTTTTCCGTCCAGGCCTTGACGCGCTCGGCATGGGCCGCCACCCATTCCTTGGCCACCGCCGCCGGTTCCTTCTTCTCGATGGTCATGGCGTAGATCCAGGCGCCGACATCCTCCGGTTCGATGGCCACCCGTTTCAGGAAGGCGGCGATATCGGGCGCCCGCTGCTCCAGCGATGCGGAATAGGCGATGTAGATCGGCTGCGGCGGGGTGGCGCAGGTGATGCGGCTTTTCGTCAGCCAGTCAGGCGATTCCTTCGGGTCGACATAATTGTAGCAGCCGTCGGCCTTGTATTCCGGCGTGCCCTTCTTGCTGTCCATCGCAAAACCGTCGAAGGGAGGCTCCTGGAGTTGTACCAGGTCGTAGGCCTGGTGCAGGGCTTCGGGCTTCCAGTAATAGAACAGCAACCCACCCTCCTTCTTCGCCTCAACGCTGGCAAGCTGGGTTTTCAGCAAGGCGTCGGAGGCGACGATGGGATCGTAGAGCGCTTCCAGCCCGTAGCTGACGCCCTTGATGCGATAGATATTGGTGACGCCCCAGCCCGGCGCACCGGGCCAGTAGTCGCCGCGACCGTCGCCGTTGATGTCGAACAGGGCGGCGATCTCCGGCTTCTTCAGATCCTCGATCGATTTGATGTTATGCTTCTCGGCGAAGAAGCGAGGGATGTAGAAGCCATCGGTCGCGTTGTAGGGCTTTGCATTCAGCCGAACCTTGCCCTCGCCGGTCACGAAACGGTCGATATTGCTTTGCTGTGCGCCGGACCAGACTGCCGGATGCACGTCGACGGAGCCGTCGCCCTTGGCCATCGCCGCGAAGACGGCCGTCTGGTCGGCGGCGATCAGGCCGACATCGGCGCCGTAGGTGGTGGTCAGGATTTCGGAGAGAACCGCATTCACCGCCCGCGGCTCGTCCCAAGTCAGGTCGGCCAGCACGATCTTCTCACCGGCGCTGGCAGCCGATTGCAACAGTGTCAGCCCGGCGGTCATCGCCAGCGCGCGGATCCATGTTTTCATCTGCATTGCAAAGTTCCCCTTGTTCTATGGAAGTGATTGTCAAGCGCCGCCCTTGCGGCCGCTGCCCGCGAGGCGATCGAACAGCACTGCGCAGAAAACGATGCCGAGGCCGGCGAGAATGCCCTCGCCATACTGGACGTTCTGAAGCGCGAAGAGCACGTTGTAGCCAAGCCCGCCGCCGCCGATCAGCGCCGCGACCACCACCATCGATAGGCACATCATGATCGTCTGGTTGATCCCGGTGCGGATGGAAGGCAGCGCCAGCGGCAGCTCCGCCTTGAGCAGGGTCTGCAGCGGCGTCGCCCCATGGGCCTGCATCGCCTCGCGAACATGCAGCGGCACCTGCTCGATACCGAGACATGTCAGGCGGACGAGCGGCGGCAGCGCGAAGATCACCGTGGCGATCAGCGCCGGCGGCTTGCCGATGGAGAAGAAGGCCACGGCCGGCAGCAGGTAGACGAAGCTCGGCATCGTCTGCATCAGGTCGAGGACCGGCGAGGCGATGGCGCGGCTCACCGGACTTTTCGCCAGCAGGATGCCGACGGGAATGCCGATGACGAGGCAGACGCATAGGGACGCCAGCACCAGCGCGGAGGTCTGCAGGGCTTCCGCCCAATATCCGAACAGGCCGAGATAACCGAGCGCCGCCCAGACCACCGCGAGCAGCATCGGGCCGCCGCGTTTCCAGGCGGCGAAGCCGATCACGGCAAACAGCACCGGCCAGGGCGTCAGCGTCAGGAGCGCCTCCAGGCCCTTGAGCAGCGACAGGAGCCCGCGCGTCACAACGCGGAAGAAACCGTCGCCCTGCACGGTGAGATAACCGACCGCCGCGTCGATGGCGGTCGCGGCGCTCACCCGCAGGGCCTGCGAGGCCGGAAAGCCGGAGAGCGAGGCCGCAAACGACCCCGTGCCGTTGGCCGCCGCGACGACGGCAAGCGTGAAGAGATAGAGCAGCGCCTCTAGCCACGGCCGGCGCACGGCCCCGAGACCGCGCCGCGCGGAGCGCCGCCCGACGGCAAGCCAGCCGAAGGCGATGGCAAGAAGGCGCGACAGGCCGAGAAGCACAAACGCCTGGGCAACCAGCCCTGTTGTCGCCAGCCAGACGGCGATGCCGTCGCTCAGCAGATAGAAGGCAAGGCCGCGCCGCGCCGCCTGCGAAAACGACAGAGGGCCGACCAGCAGGTCGAAGGACTGGAGCGGCTGGTTTCGCCGGGCGGTTTCCGACGCCGGTGTTTTCGCAGCGATGGTCGCCGCCCCGGCTGGCTGAAAGGTCATGCGCAGGTCTCCTTCTGTCGCTCGCCGCGCCCGCGCATGGCGAGGAGGATTTCCCGCGCCCCGATCGCGCCGACGACGGTTGCGCCCTCGACGATGGCGATCGGGCCGCCGCTTTCGGTTTGCAATTCGATGAGCCGGTCGAGCCGGGTGTCGCGCCCGGCGACTGGCAAGCCCGTGGCGGTGTCGATGGCGTAGCGGGCGGGCGGCACCATGATGCGCTGGGCATCGACGAAATGGACCGGCGAGATGCCCTCGACGAACTGGGCGACATAGTCGTTCACCGGCGCCAGCACGATCTCGGCCGGCGTGCCGGTCTGGACGATCCGGCCGTCGCGCATGATGGCGATGCGGTCGCCGATGCGGATGGCCTCGTCGAGATCGTGGGTGATGAACAGCGCGGTCTTGCCGAGCGTCTTCACCAGCCGCCGGAATTCATCCTGCAACTGCTTGCGGATCAGCGGATCGAGGGCGCTGAAGGGTTCGTCCATCAGCAGAATGTCGGCATCGGCGGCAAGCGCCCGCGCCAGACCGACACGCTGCTGCATGCCGCCCGACAACTCGCGCGGAAAACGATCCTCCCAGCCCGAAAGGCCGACGATGGCAAGCGCCCGCTGCACGGCGGCATCGGTCGCCGCCTCGGTTTCACCGCGCAGTTCCAGCGGCAGGCGGGTGTTTTCCTCCACCGTGCGATGCGGCAGCAGCGCGACGTTCTGGAACACCATTCCGATCCGGCGGGCGCGAAGATCGCGAAGCGCCCGGGCATCAAGGGCGTTGATCGAGCGCTCGTCGATCAGGATATCGCCCGATGTCGCCTCGATCAGGCGATTGACATGGCGGATCAGCGTCGATTTCCCGGAGCCCGACAGGCCCATGATGCAGAAGACTTCACTTGGATAGACGTCGAAGCTCGCCCCGTTCACCGCGACGACGCAGCCATGGTCCTTGCGGGCGCGCTCACCGTCGATCCGGCCGGCCCGGAGGTCGTCCAGGATGCGCTCGACGGTCGGACGATGCCCGAACACCTTCCAGACATCGCGGCAGGAAACGACGGGTTTCGACAGCCCGGCGGCAGGAGACGTCTCGAATAGCATCTTGGGTACCGCGTTCATTCAACCTCACCGATGACTGGAAGCAGGGCGCCGGCGGGCTCGGCGCGTGGCCGCGAGTCCCGCCCCCCGGCCGGGGGGGGGGGGTGGGATACGAGGATCGTCTCCACGCTTCCGCGCCGCCCGGAGATGGGGGGCGATCCCCCCGCCACGACGACAGGAAAAAATTGACAGAATGCAACAATCCTGTAAATCAAATTATTATGGCAATAATATTCGGATTTTTCGAATTTAGCCATGACGGGGAGATAGGAGCCGATGAACCTTTCGCATGTGCAGACATTTCTCGTCGTGGTGGAAACCGGCAACCTCAACAAGGCCGCCGCCAAGCTCCATGTGACGCAATCGACGGTGACGGCGCGCATCAACGCCCTGGAGGACATGCTCGGCCAGAAACTGCTGCGGCGCATCAAGTCGGGCGCCGAACTGACGGCGACCGGCTCCAAATTCGTCAAGCACGCGCAAATCCTCGTCCAGGTCTGGAATCAGGCGCGCCACGACACCTCGCTACCGCGCGGCTTCGACGACGTCTGCAACTTCGGCTGCACCGATCCCTTGTGGAGCGGCGCGGGCGAGTTCTGGCTCAACATGATCCGCTCCGACTGCCCCTCGGTCGCGGTCAATGTCGAAAGCGGCAGCGAGGCGGACATGCGCCCCTGGATTGCCAATTCGATGGTCGATGTCGCCATCGCCTACGAGCCCCTGCCGGCGACGGGTTTTTCGATCAGCCCGCTGTTCGAGGACGTCTTCATCGAGGTGGCGACCGTCGAGCGCGACCTGATGCGCTGGGATCCGATGTATGTCTATGTCGATTACGGCGAGGAATTCCGCCGCTGGCACGCAGAGGCCTTTCCCGTCGACGACACCGCCGTGGTGACCTTTACCAACGGCGTCTTTGCCCTGAACCATATCCTGAGATGGGGCGGCTCGGCCTACCTGCCCTATCGGATCGCCCGGGAGCCGATGGAGGCCGGGCGGCTGTTCGAGGTGAAGGCGGCGCCGCGTTTCCGGCGCACCGCTTACCTGGTTCGCAATACGATCCGCACGGCCGGCTGGCCATGGTTCGACGGCGTGCATGCGCGCTTCCAGCAGGCAATAGCCGACCTCGCGCCGGAGTCGCGCTGAGCGCCGGCAAGGCGCCTATAGCCGCCTGGAACTGACCACCGCTAAGGCGGCGCAACCGGCACAAACCCGCAAACAACAACAGCCGCATGCGCCGCCGCGCTTTACGGGGCCGATGGTCATTGCCAGAAAAAAGGAACGCCTCATGGACTTCGAGCTTCAATTCTCCATTTTTCCTCTACGAAGAGCACGCTCGCCTTCGGATTTTCCGGCCAGAAGCGCCACCGATGATCGCGATTTGCATCGACCTGCTCGGAAAATCGAATTGTGCAAAACGATCCGCAAGCATTCATCCCCCATATAACTTGACAACCATATACATGTTTTGCGATTGCCATCTCTGTATCCGACATGTGGACCGATAACGGCGAACAGGGGGCTAAAGGGGTCGGTGGGCGCAATGAACGCTGCGGCGGACGGCATCAGAGACGATCTCATGGCGCTTTATCTGCGCCAATGGCGTGTGTTGCGTGCACAATTGCGCAAGCGCACCGGTTCGGACGAGCTTGCCGACGATGCGCTGCAGGAAACCTGGATCCGGGTCGCCAATCTCGGCGAGCCGCCGGCGATCCGGGATCGCCATGCCTTTCTGATGCGCATCGCCGCCAATATCGCCATCGATCTCATCCGCCGCGAGCGGCGCCATCAGAACCGCTGTGTCGATGACGAGGGTATTCTGGCCTCCATCGAGGATCTGGCGCCATCGCCGGAAACCGTCCTCATCGACCGGCAGCGGCTCGGTGCGCTGGTCAGGGCGCTGATGCAGCTTGACGAAAAGCCGCGCGCCGCGCTGCTGATGAGCCGCTGCGACGGGCTTTCCCACCGCGAGATCGCCGGGCGGCTCGCCGTTTCTGAAAGCATGGTCGCAAAGTATCTGGCGCAATCGCTGCGCCATTGCCGCGATGTCTTTCGGGCGCTTTCGGAATGATATCGACGGCCGGGCTGCAAGTTCCGCCTTCCCGTTTCGTCCTGTAAGATGACGAACTGCAACGCCCCGCCTGGAACGCCCGCATGACTTCTTCCGAACGGATCGACGAAGCCTGGAGCGAGAGGGGGTTTGAGGGGGGGGGGCGGCTGCATGCCGCCCCGGAGCCGCCGGCGGACGATGGGGCTTCCGCCGGCGGGCGCGCGACCGCCCGCGGGAAGGAGAGGGCCGCGCGCGAGGCGGGGGCGAGCGGGCGGGGCATCGGCGCGGCGGGCCGCACGACCCGCGGCGCCGCCCGCGGCAGGGGCGGGGCGAGAATGCCCCGCCGCGCCATGCTCGGCCTGGGGGCGGTCGGCCTGGTCGGCGGCGGCCTCCTGCAGTCCGGCCTGGTGCGGCTGACCTTCCTTTCGGATTATGCGACCGGCATCGGCGAATGGAAGACCATCGCCCTTTCCGACGGATCGACCGTACAGCTCAATGCCCGCTCCGCCCTTTCGGTCGGCTTCGATCGGACGCGGCGGCTGGTGTCGCTGACCGAGGGACAGGCCACTTTTTCGGTCGCCGACGATCCGGCAAGACCGTTTCTGGTCTCGGCCGCCGGCGGGCAGACCATGGCCGCCGGCAGCCAGTTCGACGTCGATATCCGCCCCGATGACGTGGCCGTCACCATCCTGCATGGCGATGTCTCGGTCAGCGCCGAGGCTGCCGGGCGCGCCGTCACCGCGACGACCAACCAACGCATCCTCTACGATGGAAGGGGCGGGCTGACCAAGGTGGCGGATGTCGATGCCGACACCGAAACGGCCTGGCGGCGCGGCAAGCTGGTCTTCAACGATCGCCGCCTGACCGATGTCGTCGCCGAGGTCGAGCGCTACCGCTACGGCAGGATCGTTCTCGTCGGCGCCGCGCTGCAGCGCCTTTCCGTGTCAGGCGTCTTCGATCTCACCGATCCGCAATCGGTGCTGACCACCATTCGCCAAACATTGCCGGTGCGCGTGACCGAATTGCCGTTGGTCACGATCATCCGCAGCGCCTGATAGGCAAGTGATATCAATCCACTACAAAAATCTTGAAAATTCTCTTCATCTTTCGCTGCAAGATCGCCGGCCTGGCTTCGTCTAACCGATAGAAGCTGCCGGACCCGACCCGTCCGGCCAGGACAGTCACGGTCGAAGAGGCGTTGCATGAAGAAAGTTGAAACGGGGCGCGGGGCAAGGCCCGCAACGGTGCTGATGGCCTCGGTCGCGATGACGGCGTTGCTGGTCATGGCACAGGCGCCGGCGATGGCGCAGGATGCGGCAGGCCGATCATCCCGGGTGACGGCCTACAGCATTCCGGCGCAGCCGCTCGGTTCGGCGCTCACCAGTTTTGCCGATCGCGCCGGCCTCAAGCTGCTGTTTCCAGCCCAACTGGTGACCGGACGCCAGAGCGGCGGGCTTTCCGGCCGGCTGAGCCCCGAGCAGGCATTGCAGAGACTGCTGGCTGGAACCGGCCTGACCTACCGCTTCACCAGCGCATCGACGGTGACGATCGCCGGCCAGCCGGCAAGCGGATCGGCGGATATCGGCAATGCCACCACACTTACGCCGATCATCGTGCAGGGCGGACAGGAAAATGCGCTCGGGCCGGTCGACGGCATCGTCGCCACACAGAGCGCGACCGGCACCAAGACGGCGACGCCGCTCATCGAAACGCCGCAATCCGTTTCTGTCGTCTCGGCGCAGCAGGTGCGCGACCAGGCGGCGAAAGGCGTCGGCGAAGCGCTGCGCTACTCGCCGGGCGTGGTCGCCGAGGAATATGGCGGCACCGACTCGCGCATCGACCGCTTCATGGTGCGCGGTTTTGCCGACAGCAATCCCTATCTCGACGGCCTGACCACCAACACCTATTACACGCTGCTGTCGGCGAAACTCGAAACCTATGGCCTGGAGCGCATCGAGGTGCTGAGCGGCCCGGCGTCCTCGCTGTATGGCGCCAACACGCCGGGCGGCCTCGTCAGCGCGGTCAGCAAGCGGCCGACCGAGACGCCGCTGCATGAATTCCAGCTTCAGGTGGAATCGCCGAAGGGCGTTTCCGGCGCCTTCGATCTGGGCGGACCGCTGACCGATGACGGCACCCTGCTTTATCGCCTGACGGGTGTCGCGCGCGCCGCCGATACCCAGGTCGATTCGGTCGATACCCGCAACTACTATCTTGCTCCCGCCTTCACCTGGAAGCCGGACGAGGACACCACCCTGACAGTCCTGCCGAAATTCCAGCGTTCGGACGACGGCGTGCTGGTCCAGAACCTGCCGGCGCTCGGAACCCTCTACGACGCTTCCTTCGGCAAGATCCCCACCGATCTGTTCATCGGCGAGCCCGATTTCAACACGATCGCCCGCTCCAGCCAGTCGATCGGCTATGCCTTCGAACATCGCTTCGACGACGTCTGGACCGTCCGCCAGAACCTGCGGTATTCGAACACCGGCACCCATATCGAGCAGATCGGCACTGCCGGCTATCTTCCGGATACGACCGAACTCGACCGCTGGACGCTTGGCGCCGATGCCAGCCTGCATGACTTTGCCGTCGATACGCAGGTGGAGGCGAAATTCGACACCGGCCCCGTGGATCACACTCTTCTCGCCGGCATCGATCATATGCGCTCGCACAGCCGCTGGTACGAGCGCGACGGCACGGCCTCGCCGCTCGACGTCTTGAACCCCGTCTATGGCCAGCCTTTCACGGTTCCTGACGTCGACTTCGCCACCGAGGACCACCTGCGCCAGACCGGCGTCTATGTGCAGGATCAGATGCGTTTCGACAATTGGCGGATTTCCGGGGCGCTGCGCTACGACTGGGCCTCGACGCGCGACGCCGACCTGCTGGCCGAGGACGGCACCGGCGTGGAAAACAGCGACCGCCACCTGACGGGCCGCGTCGGCGTGCTGTACCTGTTCGACAACGGCTTTGCCCCCTATGCCAGCTACGCGACCTCCTTCAAGCCGACGCCCGGCCTCAACGCGACCACCGGCGAAGCTCTGAAGCCGACGACCGGCGAGCAATATGAAATCGGTCTGAAATACCAGCCGCCCGGCTCCGACAGCTATTTCACCGCGTCGCTCTATACGATCGACCAGGAGAACGTGACCTCCACCAATCCCGGCCCGCCGGCCACCCAGACGCAGACCGGCGGCGTGCGTATGCGCGGCATGGAGCTTTCCGGCGTCGCCGATCTCGACAACGGCCTGAAGCTGATTGCCAACTATTCGCTGAATGCCGGCGAGATCACCAGGGACGAGGACGAGACCATTCGCGGCAATCGTCCCAAGGACGTTCCCCGCCACATGGCCAATCTCTGGCTCGACAAGACCATCGAGACGGGGGCTGCGGAAGGTCTCGGTTTCGGCGCCGGCCTGCGCTATGTCGGCGACCGCTACGGCGACAACACCAATACGCTGAAAATTCCGGGCTACGTGCTCATCGATGCCGCCGTGCATTACGACTACAAGGACTGGCGTTTCGCGCTCAACGCCACCAATCTTTTCGACAAGAAATATGTCGGAACCTGCGACGGCGACACTTTCTGCTATTATGGCGAGCGTCGCGCCGTCGTCGGGACGATTTCGGTGAAGTGGTGAGCCAGGCGGCCCCTGCAGGCCTTCGCAACATCGCGCGCCGGCAGTTTCTGTCCGGCGCCGCGGCGGCCATGGCCCTGCGGCCCCACCCGGCGAAGGCCGCCGGTCCGCGGCTGGTATCCTTAAGCTGGGCCGTCAGCGAGACTCTGTATGCCATGGGCGTCGCACCGGTCGCGGCGGCGGAAACCGCTCTCTATGATTCCGTCGTCCGGCAGCCCGAAACGCCGGCCTCGACCGTCGACATCGGCCTGCAGGGCGCGCCGAACCTCGAATATCTGGCGCAATTGTCGCCCGATATCGTCATCATCCAGTCCTGGCAGGACAATCTGCGGCCGGCGCTGGAGCGATGCGCCGATGTCGAGACGGTCGATATCTATACCGGCGCGGGCGATGCCTTCGCCCATGCCCGCGACGCAGCACGGAAACTGGGAACGATCGCAGCCATGCCGGCAAGGGCGGACGGGCTGGTGCTGCAATGCGACGCCCGGCTGGAGATGCTGCGCCGTCGGCTTCGGCCCGGGGCGAATACCGCCTGCCTCCTCGTCCAGATGATCGATGAAACCAACCTCACCGTCTTCACCGCGGGCAGCTTGTTCGACGGCGCGCTGACCCGGCTGGGCCTGCAAAACGCATGGCCGGGGCCGCCGAGCCTTCTCTGGGGCGGGGCGGTCGTCGGCCTGGAGCAACTGGCGGAGCATCCGGATGCCACGCTGATCCTGATCGATTCTCCCGGCCTTGCGCCCGATGAAACCCTGACCGGCAGCCCGCTCTGGCAGGCATTGCCTCCCGTGCGGGCGGGCAGAAGCCATCGTCTTGCCTCGCTCTGGGGCTTCGGCGGACTACCGACGGCGCTGCGCTTTGCCGAAGCCTTGACCAATGCCATCGCCTGACAATCTGGCACCCCTTGAAACCGGCGGAAGCCGCCAGCTTCCAATCGCCCTGTCCGCGACCGCCGCTGCGATGGTTGTCGCGCTGCTGCTGACCGCGTTCAATCTGGATGCGGCCTTTCCCGGCCTTGCCTGGCGCGCGCTCGTGCGACATGCCGGGATGGGCGAACTGCCAGCGGTGATCGCCCTTTACAGCGCTCTGCCGAGGATCGCCGTCGCCCTGCTCTGCGGCACGGGGCTGGCGCTGTCGGGAACGCTGTTCCAGCAGATCCTGCGCAATCCCCTTGCCGAACCCTCGACGCTTAGCGTTTCCTCCGGCGCCTATCTGGCGGTGGTGGCATCCGCGATTTTGTGGCCGGGCCTGCTGCTCGCCGGCAAGTTCGCGGTGGCGATTGCCGGAGCCGGCACGGCGATGGCGCTGTTTCTCGCCGCCTCCTGGCGGCAGGCGCTTTCGCCGGTCGCGGTGTCGCTTGCCGGCATGACGCTCAATCTGGTCTTCGGTTCGCTCGCCTCGATTCTCGTGACCTTCCATCGCGACGGCTTCGTTTCGCTGTCCTTCTGGGGATCCGGCAGCCTGCGCCAGAACGACTGGAGCGTCACCGGCTGGCTCGCGCTCGGCATGCTGCCTGCGCTTCTGGCCCTCGCCCCCTCCGCCCGCGCCCTCACGCTGTTCAACCTGAAGGACGAGGCGGCCTCCAGCCTGGGGGCCGATATCCGCCGCCTGGGGCTGATCGGCCTGGGGCTCGCCACCTGGCTGGCGGCCGTCATCGTGGCCGGCATCGGTATGATCGGCTTCGTCGGCCTTGCCGCCCCGTGGCTGGCGCGCCGGCTCGGCGCGGCCGGCCTGGCAAACCGGTTATGGCTGTCGGCACTCTTCGGCGCCGCTCTTTTGCTCCTCGCCGACCAGACGCTGATCGCGCTCGGGCCGTTCGCCCGCGCCCTGCCCGCCGGCGCCTTCACGGCATGTCTCGGCGCGCCGCTGCTGTTCTGGCTGCTGCGCAAGCCGCTCCCGATGGCGATGCCGCCGGCCGGCACGCCGGCAAGCATGGCGACCGGAGGACATCGGGCTCGAACCACCCTGCTCATGATCGGCATCGGGCTCATCATCGCCCTCTCCGCGACCGTCACCGCCGATGCCGGCGGCTGGCGCCTGCCCGATATGCGGGAGTTCGCCACCGCGTTTCCCTGGCGCTGGCCACGCATCGTCGGCGCCGGCGCCGGCGGCGCGGCACTTGCCCTTGCCGGCGCCATCCTGCAGCGCATGACAGGAAATGCCATGGCGAGCCCGGAAGCGCTCGGCATTTCCAGCGGCACGCTTATCGGGGCGGCACTCGCCCTGTTCGCCCTGCCGGCTGGCTTCGCCGCCGGCCCCATGCTCGGCGGGATCGCCGGGGCAGCGGCGGCATTCGGCCTGATCGTGTCGATCGGCCGCCGTTGCGGCCTGTCGTCGAACCGGATGCTGCTGGTCGGCATCGGCTTCGGCTCCATCCTCAGTGCCGTCTCCGGCCTGCTGGCGCTGCTGCCCGATCCACGGCTGCAAAGCCTGCAGACCTGGATGCTCGGCTCGACCAGCCTCGTCTCACCCGACGCGGCGCTTCTGACGCTTGCCGGCACCTGCGCCGGCCTTGCCGCCGCCCTCCTGACCGCCCGCTGGCTGGATATCCTGCCACTCGGCGGCGCGGCAAGCCTCTCTCTCGGCATCGCCATGTCGGCCCGCCTTTGCCTGCTGCTCCTGACCTGCGCGCTCTCGGCCATCGCCAGCCTGACCATCGGCCCCTTGAGCTTCGTCGGCCTGATGGCGCCGCACATGGCCCGCGCCATGGGCATGCGCCATGCGCGCGCCCATCTCAAACTCTCGGCCCTGCTCGGCTGCGGCATCATGATCCTTGCCGACGCCGCCGGCCGCCTGCTGGTCTTTCCCTACGAAATCCCCGCCGGCCTCCTCGCCTCCCTGGCCGGCGGCCCCTATCTGATATGGGCATTCCGGCATCGCTGAAAACTTGCAGCAGGCTGCGAGAACTCAGCGCGCTCTCCTGACCGGGAACATGTCTTCTCCGTAGTGATGAAGTCTCGTGTGGTGCCGGCGGCACAGCCACCGCACTTTCAAAGGGTCGTCATATTGATCGTGATGGGCATCCACCGCTTCGAGACCGCAGACCTCGCATGGCTGCTTTTCCAACTCGCCGGCCTTCACGGCTCGCTGCACGGCAAGGTGGGCATCATATTTGACCGGATTGGCGCGACGCCAGTTGGCCTGGCGGGTATCGGTTTTCAGCATGGCGGGCATCCTGGCCTGTAAACGCAAAGCTCTGTTCCGGGATATACACCCTCGCCAAAGAACATCAATGGGCCCGCGCGAAGGAACGCGGCCGCCATCCTGTTGCACCGTCGAGGTAAGCATAAGCGAGACTTGGTGTCGCTTTTTCTCGACATGGGATTGAGATCAGGCACCCCGAAGCCGGCGCTGGAACGCTTTTGTCTGAAGCATAATCTTGTCGATCCTCGTTTCACTCCGGTCGGATTATGCTCTAGAACCAACCCTTGAGTTTGAACCAGACCAAGGGAATGACGGTGCTCAGGATGATGACAGCCCAGGCATAGGGGTAGCCCCAGGCCCAGTCATATTCAGGCATGAACTTGAAGTTCATGCCATAGATCCCGGCGACCAGCGTGGGCGGAATACCGGCGATGGAGACGATCGTCAGGACCTTGATCACATCATTCTGGACGATGCCGATCAGCCCGACGAGAGCGTCGAGAACGAACTGGACCTTGTTTGCGAGTTGCTCTTCATACTCGGTCAGCGAATGAATGTCCTGATGCAGGCTGGCAATGGCGGATTTCGGCGCTTCCGTGAACCAGACACCGCAGTTTTGCTCGACATAGGCGACGACCCGCGCCAGACCCTGTATGCCGTCTCGAACCTCCGACAGTCTGTCGCCGAGCCGGCCAACCTGGCGAAGCTGCACCCGCAAAAGCCTGTTGGAACGAGCCGCATGCCGGCCGCGCGTATCTTCGGCTTGAAATGTGTCGACGGCCAGGACATTCAGTTCCCCGGCCAGGTGTTCGAGGATGTCTGCGACCCGGTCCACGATCTCTTCGCAGAGAAGAACAAAGACATCGAGGCTCGATTTCGGCGCTTCCCGCCCCGACGCAAACTTGTCGGCAACGGCGTCGAAGGTGGCCAGTGCCATGAATCGAACCGTGATCAGCTGATCGCGCGACAGAACAAACCCCAACGGCGGCGTCACCTGGCTTTGTTCAGGATGCATCGCGGCGGATGGCGTACTCATATACAGGACGCCATGTTCGTTCCTGAGGCGACGCGAAGCCTGGATTTCGCTGAGCGCTCCCACGGATGGGAGCACCGCGCCGGTCATTTTCTCGATGTGCGCGACCTCATCGGCGCTGGGATCGAAAACGTCTATCCATAGCGGCGGCTTGGTTCCCCCTGCTCCCTTCCCGCCCGTCCGGTCACTGTCGGCTGGATAGAAACGCAGCATTGTCAATCACTCCCAAACTTATCCCGTCATTTTCCATATCGGCCGCCAGGACCGGCCGGCATCTTCGCGGCCGCCTTGGCCGGCTGTCTGGGGAGGACGAATACATGACTATGTTGGCGCGGAGCTGTAGCCTGTGCGACCGGGCATCCATCGTTAACGCGCTACCCTCTAGCGCAGCTTTTCACGCTGCTGGAAATACCACATGCCGATGGCGAGCGCCTGGTTGCCCAGGAAACGGCCGATGGGCAGACGCCAGTGGCGAACGTCGGCGAAGACGTCGAAATCGCCGGTGTCGCCGGTCATCGCCCGCGCCATGATCTCCCCGACGACATGCGACGTGGCGACGCCGTGGCCGGAATAGCCCTGCGCGTAAAGGACATTGGGGGCGACGCGGCCGAGCTGCGGGATGCGGTTGATGGAAATCCCGTCCTGCCCCTGCCAGGCGAAGGCGATGCGCATGTCCGCAAGCTGCGGAAAGGTCTTGACGATCGCCGGGCGCAGCACCTCGGCGATATCGGCGGTTTCGCGCCCGGAATAATTGGTGCCGCTGCCGAACAGCAGGCGGCGATCCGCCGTCAGCCGGTAATAATCGAGCACGAAGCGCGTGTCGTAGATGGCCAGATCCTGCGGATTGATCGCGCGTGCGACATCCGCCGACAAAGGCTCGGTCGTCACGATGCCGAGCGAGGCGGGAAACAGCATGCCGGCGAGCCTCATCGGCGCCAGCCGGTGCAGGGCATTGCCGGCAATGAGGATCTTGTCGGCCCGCACACGCCCGGCCGCCGTCACCAGTTCCGGCCGCCGGCCATGGCGGATCCCCTCGACCTTCGTATCCTCGAAGATCTGCGCGCCGAGGCCGCGGGCCGCCTCCGCCTCTCCGAGACACAGATTGAGCGAATGGACATGCATGTTGCGCCGGTTGACGAGGCCGGCATGGTAGATATCCGTGCCGACGAGATCGCGAACCGCCGGCCCGCGCAGGAATTCGACCTCGCTCTCCATGCCGTGCGCGCAGGCGGCGCGATACATGTCTTCCAGCTCGGCGACATGCGAGGGCTGATAGGCGGCTTGCATGTGGCCGAATTTCAGGTCGCAGCGGATCGCATATTTTTCCACCCGCCGGCGGATGATCTCGTGCCCGCGCCAACGCAGGTTCCAGACGAAATCCGCCGCATCGCGTCCGAGCTTGCGGGCGAACTGCCTTTCCATCGCCCGGTCGCCGGAGAGCGAGCCGGTGATCTGCCCGCCATTGCGGCTCGATGCGCCCCAGGCGATGCGATTGGCCTCCAGCACCGCCACCCGCACGCCGCGCTCGGCCAGCTCCACCGCCGTCGAGATGCCGGTGAAACCGCCGCCGACGATGGCGACATCGACATCGATGCTCTCCTGAAGCTTGGGAAACGGCGGGACGGGATTGGCGGTGGCGGCGTAATAGGATTTGCAGTAGCTCTCGGCCATGATCGGGCACTCGGTCCTGAATCGATTGGAATGGCTTATACCGAAAGGCGATAGGTTTCGATTTCGAAATCGGTCACGCGCGCGGCAAAAACATCCTGCTCCTGCTGCTTGCAGGCGGCGAAGGCGGTGACGAATTCCGGCTGCAGCAGCCGCGCCGCCCGCTCCGAGGACCTGAACCAGTCCAGCGCCTGCCGCCAGTCGCGCGCCAGCACCGGCGCTGCGACCTCATGCGAATTGCTGCCGACCGGCTGGCCGGGCGCGATCCGATTCTCGATGCCGTCGAGGACAGCGCCGAGGATGGCCGCCAGCACCAGATAGGGGTTGGCGTCCGTGCCGGCGACGCGGTGCTCAATGCGGCGGGCGGCATGCGGGCCGGCGGGAATGCACAGCGCCGCCGTGCGGTTCTCGTAGCCCCAGGCGACGGTGGTCGGCGCAAGGCCGCCGGGCGCAAGCCGGCGATAGGAGTTCAGGTGCGGCGCGAAGACCAGCGTCATCTCGGCCATGGCGGCGAGAAGGCCGCCGACGCCATGCAGCATGGCGTCCGAGCCGCGCGCGCTGCCGTCGTCGAAAATGTTGCGGCCGTCGCGGTCGAGGATCGAGAAATGGACGTGCAACCCGTTGCCGGCATGGTCGGGATAGGGTTTCGCCATGAAGCTCGCCAGATGGCCGTGCCGGCGGGCGGCGCTGCGGATGATCTGCTTGAAGAACAGCGTGTCGTCGGCGATGCGCAGCGCATCCGCCTTGTGCTGCAGGTTGAACTCGAACTGCCGCGGCGCGCCTTCGGCAATCGCCGCATCGACAGCGATGCCGTTTGCCGCCGCCATGGCATAGACTTCGTCGAGGAAGGGCGCGAAATCGTCGAGCTCGGCCAGCGAATAGATATTGTCGACATGCCGCGAAGGGCTGGATGCGCTGCCGCGTGCCGGCGCGGGGTGGGCCTCGGTGGGATCGATCAGGTAGAATTCGACTTCAGTCGCCACGACGGGCGTCAGGCCCAACCGGTCGAAACGGGCGAGCACATCGACGAGCAGCCGGCGCCCATCGGCGAAATAGGGCGCGCCGTCTTCCTTCTTCATCCACATCGGCAGGAGAAGGCCGCCCGCGCCGGAAAAACCGAGATCGAGCGCCGCCCGGCCGGTCGCCTCGCAGACGCCGTCGAGATCGCCGCGCTCCAGCGTCAGCCGCGTGCCGGCGACGTCCGTGCCCCAGATATCGACGCCGACGGAGGAGAGCGGCATGCGGATGCCCTCGCTCCCGAGTTTGGCCAGCTTTGCCCCCGGCACGCGCTTTCCACGAAAAATGCCGTTCATGTCGCAGATGGCGGCAAGCGCGTAGGGATCGCCCGCCTTGTCCGTCGCCGGGGCATCGTGGCGCCCGGCGAGATCGATGTTGAGCATAATATACTCCTTGGGGAAAGATTCGCGGGCGTCGGTCGAAGCGCCTTTCCTCCATCCCTAGCCGCCCCGGCTGGGGTGGAGAATAACCCGGCGGAGGTAGTGACCCCCGCCACCGCCTTTGCCAGAGTGCCCCCATCGACAGCGCAAAGGGAGACCGACATGTCGGAAAAGGACGTAACAGGGGTACGCGCCGCCATCGACGCATGGCTCGACGGCTGGACCTTCAGCCCCAGCAATCCGTGGAGCATCGAGAAATTCGCCCGCATCCTCGACAAGGACGCCATGGTGATCGACGATTATGGCGGGCAGCTTTCGCTGCTCTACGGCCATAAGGACTATGTCGGCATCTGGGGCGAGATGGTCAAGCAATACATGGTCGAATGGGCGATCAAGGCCGAGGAGGAATCGGTGCAGATCTGGGTCGACGGCAATATCGCCTGCGCCTCGTTCATCCTGCGCGGCGGCGGCATGCTGGCCAGCGGCCCGGCGAAACTGCGCCAATGGTGTACCTTTCCGATGGAAAAGCGCGACGGCAAGTGGGTCATCCTCAAGGAACACATCACCACCGACCCGGACTATTCCACCTGAGGCGGGGCAATCCCGAACGCAAGCGACGAAAGGAAGAACGACGATGCCGACACGCTGTGCCCTGACCTTCGATTTCGACGCCATGTCCGTGTGGCTCGGCTCCTACAAGACGCGCAATCCCTCAATGGTATCGCGCGGCGAGTTCGGCGCCATCGCCGTGCCGAGCATCCTCGATCTTCTGGGCAAACATCGCCTGCCGGGAACCTTCTGCATTCCCGGCCATACCGCGCTTGCCTATCCCGATATCGTCAAGCGCATCCGCGACGAGGGCCACGAGATCGTCCATCACGGCTGGGTGCATGAAAACCCGGCGGAGTTCGACGAGGCCGGCGAGCGCGAGAATATCGAAAAGGGGCTGGAGGCGCTGCACAAGGCGGCGAACGTGCGCCCGAAGGGCTATCGCTCCCCCTCCTGGGATTTTTCCGAGCGCACCATCAAGATCCTGCTCGACTACGGTTTCAGCTATGATTCAAGCCTGATGGGGTCGGATTTCATTCCCTATTATGCCCGCATCGACGACCGTTTCGACGACAAGACGCCCTACCATTTCGGGCCGAACGTCGATCTGGTCGAGCTGCCGGTCGCCTGGGTGATGGACGATTTCCCGCATTTCGAATTCGTCGACAAGGACACCTACGGTCTCTCGGCCCCCTCCAAGGTCGAAGAGATCTGGCGGGACGAATTCGATTATGTTCACAACAACATTCCGGATGCGCTGTTCTCCATCACCATGCATCCACAGGTGATCGGCCGAGGCCACCGGCTGATGATGCTGGAGCGGCTGATCGAAGATTTTTCCCGCCGCGACGGCGTCACCTTCTCCACCATGGGCGCCTATGCCGAACGCTGGCGCGCGGAAAACCCACTTGCCGAATGGCTGACATCCGGTGCGCCGCAGGCGCAATCGGCCTGCGGCCGCGACGCGCTTTAATCCTTCAAATCAAGGCAGATATTCATGGTGACGATCTATCGCTCCACCGAGATGGAGCCGCGCGCCCGCGGCCGGGAATTCGGCAACCGGTTCGCGGCCAAGGTGAAGGCCAATGTGGAAACCTATGGCGCGCTGTTTACGCGCTTTTCCGGGGGCGGCATCGATATCCCGGCCGCCGGCAAGACAGCGCTCGCCGCGACCGCCGGTTTCGCACCGGCGCTGCACGAGGAAATGCTCGGCATCGCCGAAGGCGCCGGTGTCGATCCTGTGCTGATCGGCGCGCTCAACGCCCGCACCGAAATCCTGGCCATGGCAAAGGCTGCGACACGCGGCGAATGCTCCGCCGTCATCCACCTGACGCCGGAACTGACGGCCCCGGTGGCCGTGCAGACCTGGGACTGGTATTACAGTTTTGACGATGCCTGGCTGGTCTGGGAAATCCCGCTGGCCGACGGCAGCGTCACCAAGACGATGACCGAATACGGCATCGTCGGCAAGGCCGGCCTCAACACGCGCGGCCTCGGCCTGCTGTTCACCATCCTGCATCACACGGCCGATGGCGCGGAGATCGGCGTGCCCGTGCATGTGGCGGCGCGCGCCGTGCTCGATGGCGCGGCCAATCTTTTTCGCGCGGCGCAGATGCTGGGGACGGCGAAGGTGTCGGCATCGAGCTCCCTCAACCTCGCCGGCTTCGAGGGCGGCGTCGGCAAGGCGATGACGGTGGAAATGCATCCGGGCGGACCCAGCTTCGTGCTGCCGGATGCCGAGGGCTTGATCGTCCATACCAACCATTTCCTCGCCCCCGGCCCGGCCGCGCACGACACCGAGCCGCGCGCCTTCCCCGACACGTTGCTGCGCCGCGATCTGCTGCGCCGCGAACTCGGCGGCATCGGCCGGCCGGGCGTCGAGGATGTGCTTGCGGCGATGCGCCGTCATGAGGGTTTCGAAGGCGCGGTCTGCTGCCGTCCCGAGCCCGGCGAAGACCCGGCCACGGCCTATCAGACGCTGGCGACCGTTATCCTCGATCTTGCCGACGGCGAACTGACCGTCCTCAAAGGACAGCCCTGAGAGGAATTTCCTGTTCCGAAAGCGGTGCGGACGGTCTCGTCTGCACCGCTTTTCGCATGGTCAATGCACCGCCTGCATCGCCGGCTCGCCTGCATCGAGGATGTGGTTGATGAACAGCAGGAAAAGCTCGGCCTGCGAGGAGATGCGCACCTTGCCGTAGAGATTGCGCCGGTGGACCTTCACCGTCTCGATGCTGATGTTCAGCGTCAGGCCGATGGAGGTGTTGGAATGGCCGCGCAGCACCATGGCGGCGATCTCGGCCTCGCGGCTGGTGACATTGTAGGCGGCAAGCCATCGAACGGTGATCGGCAATGCGGCCGGCTGGCTGGCCTCCCCCGCCGCCCATTGCTCCAGCCGGCTCCGGACATGGCGCTTCAGGAGAGATTCGAGCAGCGGCGCGATGTGGCGGATGCGCCCGGCATCGGCCGGCGTGTAGTGCTCGGATTTCGCCCGCCGCCCGAGGGAGAGGTGAATGACCCGCTTGCCATCGACCGGAAACAGCAGCCCGATCTCGTCGATCATCTGCACCTTGCGGTAGTAGGTCTGGTAGAAATCGCTTTCGTTGAAACTGTCGGGGGCGATCTCGTCGAGCAGGAAGGCACCGCCGCCATGTTGTTCGAGGCACAGCCGGTAGAAGGGATCGAGCACATAGGCGCCCTGGCAGTAGAGCATCTGGAAATAGTTCGGCTCCTGCGGCGACCACTGGTGCAGGATGAGCGGCGGCTTGTCGACGGCGAAGACGAGCGCCACGCAATTGTCGATCGCCACCGAGGCATTGATGAAATCCCGGAGCGCGGCGAAGAAATACTCCGTCTCGATGGAATCGACCAGCCGCGCCAGCAGCACCGGCTCGGAAAGGCCGGGGGCGCCGGAGGCTGGCTCCGGCGCCTGCGTTTGACGGGCGGGATTGTCGGGCCAGGTGTCCGCGACGGTGCAATTGCTTCGTGTCATGCCGGGCTCCCTCCCGTTTCGGCGTTTATCCCCGGTAGCGTGTCAGGCGCAGCGCAAGCGCCGAACTGCCGATGGTCAAAAGCAGGATCAGCGTGCCCAGCGCATTGATCGACGGATCGAGCCCGGTGCGCAACATGCCCCAGACCAGCGTCGGCAGGGTATTACCGCCGCCGATCAGGAAGAAGGTGATGACGAAATCGTCGAGCGACAGCGCCATGGCGATCAACGCCGCGCCGAACAGCGTCGGCCGGATCAGCGGGAAGGTGACGGTGAGGAAGGTCTTCAGCGGCGATGCGCCGAGGTCGCGGGCGCTGTCGATCACCGCATAGTCGAAATCCCGAAGACGCGCCGTGACGATGAGGATGACGAAGGGCATGGTGAAGGTCAGATGCGCCAGCACCACCGTCACCAGACTGAGCTTCACGCCGAGCACCGAAAACAGCGACAGCAACGCCAGCGCCAGCACGAGCGGCGGCATCATCATCGGCAGGCCGAAGAGGAAGAAGGCGGCGGCAGACTGGCGCGGGCGCAGGCGCACGATCACCATGGCGGCGGCGGTGCCGATGACGGTCGCCGCCACACCGACCGCGCCGGTGACGGTGGCGCTGTTGGCAAGCGCGCTCCAGAAATCGTCCCGCGCCATCAGCGCGCCGTACCAGCCGAAGGTAAAGCCCCGGATCGGGAAGGTCATCAGGCTGGAAGAGCCGAAGGAGAACAGGACGACCAGCACCAGCGGCGCGACCATGAAGATCATGCACAGGATACCGATCGTGGTATTGGCAAGGCGGCCATAGGCGATGTTCATTTGGGCCTCAACACGGTTTTGAGCGCGAGCCAGACGAAAGCGATCACGGCGATGGAGGCCGTAATGGTGAGATAGGTCATCGCCGCGCCGAGCGGCACGTTCATGCGCAGGCCGAACTGGCTTTCGATGAAATTGCCCATCATCATCGTGCGGGTGCCGCCGACCATGCGCGGCGTCACGTAATCCCCCGCCGTGACCAGGAAACAGAGCGCGAAGGCGGTGACCAGCGCCGGCACGCAGCGCGGCAGCACCGCATCGCGCACCGCAGCCCAGGGCGAGGCCCCGAGATCGCGCGCCGCCTCGATGGTCTTCTCCTCGATGGAGCGCAAGGCGCCGTAGAGCGGCAGGATGGCGAAGGGAAGCAGGTAGCTGACCAGCACCAGCACCACGGCGACCGGGCTATAGAGCAGCGCCTCGATCGGCTCGCGCACGATACCGAGGCCGACCAGCGTGTTGTTGACGATGCCGTCCCGCCCGAGAAGGGTGCGCCAGGCATAGATCTTGACGAGATAGCCGCCGAACAGCGTCAGCAGCGTCGCCGCCAGCAGGATGCCGCTGAAGCGGCGACCGCGCGTCCAGATCAGATGCGCGACGATAAAGGCGAGCACGGTGGTGACGCTGGCGATCAGGAAGCCGATGCCCATGGTGAACAGGATGGGCGGGCCGTAGGAGCCGACCACCTTGGCGTAATTGCCGAGATCGAAACCCGGCACGATCTTGAACAGCGAGACCTTGAAGAAGGACACGACGAGGAAATACAGCATCGGGCCGATGAACAGCCCGGCGAGCACGGCGGCGGCCGGCAGCAGCAGCGCCCCGTCGCGTTTCAGGGAAAGCGGTGCGCCGTCGCTCATGGCGTCACCACCCATTGGTCGGCGGACATCCAGCCGACATCGATGCTGTCGCCCGGCAGAAGATCGCCCTCCTGCAGACAGGCGATGAAGGTCTCGCCGTTTTGCAGGCGCACGGTGTATTGCACCTGCGCGCCGAGGAAGATGCGCTGCGTCACCGTTCCCGAAAAGCGATGATCGCAGCGGGCAGCGGCAGCACCGAGGCGCACCTTTTCCGGCCTGACGCCGACCAGTACGTCGCCGTCCGGCCCCGCATCGTCGAAGGCGAAGGCGCCCTCGATGCTGACGCGGGCGAGCCTGCGACAGGCCTTCAGGAAATTGGCCTCGCCGACGAAGGTGGAGACGAAATGCGTCTTCGGCCGCAGATAGATTTCCTCCGGCGTGCCGACCTGCTCGACCTTGCCGCGCGACATCACCACCACCTTGGTGGCGAGCAGCATGGCTTCGGCCTGGTCGTGGGTGACGAAGACGAAGGTGCCGCCGATCTCGGCATGCAGCCGGCGCAGTTCCTCCTGCATCGCCTGGCGCAGCTTGAGGTCGAGGGCGGCGAAGGGCTCATCGAGCAACAGCACTTTCGGCCGCATGATCAGGGCGCGGGCCAGTGCGATGCGCTGCTGCTGGCCGCCGGAAAGCTGCGGCGGCAGCTTGTCGGCGAAGGCCTCCATCTGCACCAGCGCCAGCATGTCGCGCACGCGGGCATCGACCTCGGCGCGCGGCGTGCCGGCGATGCGCAGGCCATAGCCGACATTCTGGCGGATGGTCATGTGCGGAAACAGGCCGTAGCCCTGAAACACCATGTTGGTGGGCCGCTTTTCCGGCGGCAGCCGCGTCACATCGCGGCCGCCGATGAGGATCGCCCCTTCCGAGGGCTCGACGAAGCCGCCGAGCATTTTCAGCAGGGTGGTCTTGCCGCAACCCGAAGGGCCAAGGATCGCCAGAAAGTCCCCCTCGTGGAAATCGAGGTCGAGCGGATGGACGGCCCGGTAGATCCCGTAACTCTTGGCAAGCCCCTGAAGGCGGACAAGCGGCTCAGCGTTCACACGACCCACTCCATTCCCGAGGGCGGCGATTGTTGGGGGTAAAACGTTCACGGTCATACCTCAGGCTCTCTGATAGCTCTCGAAGGCGCCCAGCACGTCGTCCCAGGTGACGAACTCGCCCTCCTGTTCGAGCGGGAACATGCCCGGCAGGAACTTGTCGGCGAAATAGGCGTCGAGATCGTCGAAGTGGTAGATGCCGGCCACCGTCTTGTCCGTCACCGCCTTCATCGCATCCTGGTTGACGATACCGAGAATATTGCCTTCGGCAAACGTCTTCTGGTTTTCCGCCGAAAGGCCCCAGTTGATCAGGGCATGATCCAGTTCGCGGTTCGGCGCATCCTTGGCGATGTTGACCGTGTCGAAATAGGCGAACGTGCCTTCCTTCGGCGAGGCGATCTTGAGATTGACGCCCTTGTCGCCGGCCCATTTGATCATCGGCTCCCAGCCCATGCCCATGACGATCTCCTTGCGGCTGAACATGTCGGAGATTTCGCCGAGGCTGGAGGGGATGGTGCGCGAATTCTGCTTAACCTTGATCATCAGCTCGACCGTCTTGTCGAGCTGTTCCCTGGTCATGCGGCTCGGATCTTCCAGCCCGTTCGCCACCTTCGACCAGGTGACGATCATGCTCATGACATCGGGATAACCGACGACCTTGCCCTTGTATTCCGGCTTCAGCAGATCGAGCCAGCTTTTCGGCTCCTCGACGAGATCGGGATTGTAGAGCAGCGGAATGGCGCTGAAGGTGAAGGGCACGCCGTAGAGCTTGTCGTCGACGCGCAGGAACTTGTCGAGCGCCTTGACCCGCGGGTGCATGGCCGAGAGGTTCGGCACCAGGCTTTCGTCGATGGCGCCGAGCAGGTCGCTCTGGCCGCAGAAGGAGACGTATTGATAGATCAGCGTCGTCAGGTCGATGGAGCCGATGCCGCCGCCGCGCAGCTTGGTGATGATGTCCTCGATGGCCGAGATATAGGTCGGCTGCATGTTGACGCCGGCCTTGCCGAGCAGGTCCGTCGACTTGAAGGCAAGGTCGTATCCTTCCCAACCGAGGAAGGCGACGTCCCGGGCCGCGGCGGCCGGGCGGATGCCGAAGCCGGCGACGGCCGCAAGCCCCGCCGCGCCCATCATGAAATGACGGCGGCTGACCGTGAGCGAACTGGCGAATTTCGAGGCGTTGTGCTGATGGTTTGTCATGGTCGTTCCCCTTTTTTCAGCGTTTGTTCCTGGCGCGGTCAGCGGACGATGTGCCCTCCGTCGATGACCATTTCCGATCCGGTCGTGTAGGGACTGCGGTCGGAGGCGAGATAGACCACCGCCCAGCCGATATCCTCGGCCGCGCCGATGCCGAGCGGCGCCAGCGTCTGCCATTCGGCGCGCACCGCCGATGTGTCGGCATCGCCGCGCTTGGCTGCGACATCGACGATCTCGCGCTCCAGCATCGGCGTATCGATGCAGCCCGGATGGATCGAGTTGACGCGGATGCGCGTGCCGCGCTGGGCGCAATCGAGGGCGGCGGCGCGGGTGAAATGGGCAACCGCCGCCTTCGAGGCGCAGTAAGCCGTGTTCAGCCCGTCGGCGATATTGGCGAAGTTGGAGGCGATGTTGACGATCGAGCCGGTCTTCTGCGGCAGCATGGCCTTCACCGCCGCGCGGGTGCCGAGAAAGACGGATTCGACGTTGACGCCGAAGACATGGCGGAAATCGTCGAGCGAGGTTTCCAGAAGGCCGCGCGTCAACTGGATGCCGGCGCAATTGGCGAGCACGTCGAGCCGGCCCTGTTCGGCCAGAACGCGGGCCATGACCGCCTCCCAGGCCGCCTCGTCGCGCGCATCCTGCGCCATGGCGCGGGCCGAGCCGCCGATGGCCTCGGCCGTGGCTTCCGCCGCCTTGCCGTCAATGTCGGTCAGGTAGACGGTCGCACCTTCGGCGGCGAGCAGGCGGGCGGCGGCACGTCCAATCCCGGAGCCCGCTCCGGTCACGACCGCGACCTTTCCCTCGACCCATCCCCGTCCTGCGTTCATCGGCGCATCTCTTTCCAGAACAGTCGAAAAAGCATTCATAGTGTTGTCACCAGTGCTTGAGGCGGGACATACCCCCGCCGGGTTATTGCCGAAGGCTCAGATGTCGAGCGTCAAGGTCGGCGTCAGCGCCCGCGATACGCAGGGCATCATGACCGTGCCGGCGGCGCGCTCCTTTTCGGTGAGCAATGCATCGCGATGATCGGGCGTGCCGTCGAGCACGCGGCATTCGCAGGTGCCGCAGAACCCCTGCTCGCAGGAGGACGGCAGGTCGTGGCCCGCCTGCCGCACGGCTTCGAGAATGCTGCAATCGGCCGGCACATCGACATGGCCGCCGCTGCGGGCGAGGAAGACACGGATCGCGCCATCGCCGTGCAGCACCGGCGGGGCGGATGCGCCGAAACGCTCGATATGCAGGTGTCCGGCAAGGTTGCTCGCGGCAAACTTTTCCTCCAGCGCATCCAGCAACCCGCGCGGACCGCAGGCATAGACCTCGCTTCCACCGCGTGCCGCCGCGACGATGCCGTCGACATCGATATGCGCCTGTTCATCGGCGGGCCGGAGGGCGATGCGACCCCGGTCGAGGCCGTGGAGCGCATCGAGAAAAGACATGCGCTGACGGCTGCGCCCGCCGTAAATGAGACGCCATTCCGCGCCCCGCGCCGCCGCGTGGCGGACCATCGGCAGGATCGGCGTAATACCGATGCCGCCGGCGACGAAGAGGTAGCGCTCGGCCGGCGCCAGCGCAAAGGCGTTGCGCGGCCCGACAAGGCCGACCATCTGGCCGACGCGCAAGGCCTCATGCACCTCGCGCGAGCCGCCGCGCCCCTCCTCCTGCCGCAGCACCGCGATGCGGTAGTGGCTGAGGTCGGCGGGATCGCCGCACAGCGAATATTGCCGGACAAGGCCGGAAGGCAGACAGAGATCGACATGCGCGCCCGGCGCCCAGGCCGGCAGGCGACCGCCATTTGGGGCGCGCATGGTGGAGGAGACGCTAGCATCGGCCTCGAGCGTGATCTGCACGATGCGGGCTTCGAGGCGGGCGGGCATGGCCGCTTCCTCCGGCGCCCGCATCGCCAAGGCGGCCACCCTCACCGCCCCTCCTCCGCCAGCGCCGCCTCGACGAACTCGTTGAAGGCGCGGCGATAATTGAGGGTGAACAGGTCGGCGGGAACGGAATGTTCGACATAGGTGCCGTCCCAGTCGATCTCGCGCGGCTCCAGCGCGCCGGCAATCGGCAGATCCTCGCGATAAACCATCTCCTCGACGCGCAGGCACTCTTCGAGATCCGCGCCGGTATAGGTCCGTTCGTTGGCCACGCCCCAGAAGATCATCACATGATCGTAAGCCATAGGTGACGGAAAACCGGCGACGATGCGCTTGCCGTAGCGGGCATAATCATAGGTGATGGTGGCCAGCCCCGGCGCGGTGCATTGATAATACATCTCGCAATCGCCGTCGTTCGCCCAGTCGCCGTTGCCGGCATGCAACGTGCGCTGCATGAAGATCTCCAGCCCTTCGCGGCGGACCTTCAGCGGCTCGACGATATGCGGCGACGGCCCCATCGACACTTCATGCACGAAGGGGAAATGCGCGACATCGCGGAAATTCTCGATGGCCACGGCAACGCCGGTTTCGGAATCGAGCGGCGGGCCGGCAAGCCATTCGAGATCGAGCCCCTTCCAGGCCTCCATCTCGTACAGCGGCATGGCCGGCTGTTCGAGCACAGTCCAGACATGGCCCCATTTCTCGACCGCCGGATAGGTGGCGATGGCGGCGCGCGGCGGGATCTTGCACTGGTCTTCCAGCGAGGGGATATGCGTGCATTTGCCATCGGCGGCGGCGAACTGCCAGCCGTGATAGGGGCAGGCGATCGCCTCGCCATGCACCTTGCCTTGCGTGAAATCCCCACCGCGATGGGGACAGCGGCGCGACTGCACGACCGCCTGGCCGGACGCCGTGCGATAGACTACCAGCCTTTCGCCCAGAAGCACGGCCGGCTGCGGCGTATCGAGATCGGCGGAACGCGCGACGGCCCACCACTGGCGGCGCATGGCGCGCTCGGCGGCCTCGCGTTTCGGGCCGGTGAGCGGCGGCAGTTCACTGAAGGGTTTGCGGACCATATCGAGCATGCGGGTCTCCGTCGTTTTCGGACGGCCACTCCCAGGCCGTCGGAATGCGTGAAGATTGCAGACGAATTCTGCGCATGTCAATTATTTTTGGCGTTTATCAATTATTTTTGCGCATAAAAAGCGCCTATTTTCTGCGCATTTGAAAATTATTGAGGAATATCAAGCGGTAACGCGAAGCGGATTTTATGCACGTCGACCTCGCTGAGAATACGCACTGCCGTCACCCCTTCGAGTGCGCAGACTTTCTGGCGCATGTCCCAGAGCGCCGGCTGGTCGGCACAGACGACCTGGGCGCAGATATCCGCATCGCCCAGCGTCGTGGAAAGGTAGGAGACCTCGATCCAGTCGCTCAGTTCCCGCACGACATCCGCATGGCGCGCCGGCGTCACCGTCAGGAACAGCAGCGCCATATGCGACGGCCCGAGCTTGGTGGGATCGGCGAAGGCGACCACCTGCAACATGCCCTCGTCCTGCAGCCGCTTCAGCCGCAGCCGCACCGTCGCTTCGGCGATGCCGAGATTGCGGGCGACCTCGCGCAAGGGGCGACGGCCGTCGCTCTGCAGCTCGCGAATGATGTTACGGTCGAGTTCGTCGATCCGGTTCGAATGGGTGATCATGGCGCATCCGTTTTCTTGACGTCGGCTCAGGATGTACATCTCCGGCGCAAGATTGGCGAGAGCAATGCGGGATATCGACGACCTCTGCCACGTCCCCGAAGTCCGGTTCGCACATCCCGAAAAACCCCTCGTGCCAACGAATCGCTTTGCTGAAACGATAAAGCACCGCGAATTGCCAACCCACAGGACGGTATTGCCATGTCGGAAAACGGGACGAACCCCGGAAGATCGGCATGGCAAAGGGCGATCGCTCACCGCGCACCGCACCCGGCCTGATCACCAGAAACTTCCGGTCGCTGCGAGGCTCTTCCACAGGCAGCCTCCAGCGCCATCGTAGGTCGCGAAGCGGCGAATGATCGGGTTGCGGTCCCGGCAAGGCAGTTGCTCCAGTTGATGAGAGGGCTGGTGATGTTCTCTGATTGAAGGAGGAGCGCCCGCAGGTCGTCATCAGGTTCACCGTCGACGCCATCTGGTTCAGGATCATCCCGTCGCTGATACAGAGGCGGTTCGACATCGCCATGGCGGACATAGTCCGCAACCCGGCGCGCGCCGTTCCGGCCAACTTCACCGAGGCGCACGACGAATCCGCAACACACGGTTCGTCGGCGCGGATGCGCTCAGGTCTGATACAGGTCGCCGCCGAGCGATCGGTGGACCGCGTTCAACAAAGCCTCCGGCAGACCTCCCCGCCGCCAAGCCATGGCAAGGGTCAGCATATGGCCGGGTGCGAGGCTGACATGGCCGAGATCGAAGGGAAGCCGAGCGATCGCGCTTTGCGGCAACACGGAGAGATAGCCGTGTTCGGCGACGAGATTGATGATCACCGGAATGGAATCGATCTCGACGATCGGGATTGCCGCCAGTCGTTCCCGGCCGAGCCTGCCTTCCATGTAATGCATGGCCTCCTGCCGTATACCGTTGCGCTGGCTGGGTAGCACCACCGGATGATCGGTCAGCAGCGCCGCGACATCCGATGTGCGCGCCATCAGCCTGCGCTGTCCCACCAGCGCGAGCGGTGTGGTGGATAGCGTTGTGCTGATGAAATCGCTGGGAATGCGGGTGTGATCGACGACGATCAGGTCGAAGCGCCGGCTCTTCAGCCCTGCCATCAGTTCTTCCGCGCTATGGCTGGAGATGTGCAGCGGATGGCGCGCCTGATGCGGCGCCCAGTTGATCGTCAGTCGGGCCAGCATTCTTGCGATACTGCTTTCATGGCCGAGAGGCACAACCGTGCCGATGCGCCATGTCGCCAGTTCCTTGCGAAACCGTTCCGAGGCTGCATGCGACAATGCCTCCCATTCCATGACGATGCCTTCGGCGATCGGCAGCAGGCGTTCGCCGAGCGCGGTCGGCAAGGCGCCCGCGGCGGAGCGGGTAAGCAGCGTCGCGCCAAGCATGCGTTCCAGATCGGACATCTGCCGCGTCAGTTGCGGCTGACCGATCTTCAGGCTCCGGGCGGAACCGCGGATGCTGCCCGAATGGGCGAGGGCGGCGAAGCGCAGCAGAGCCTTGATGCCGCCCGCCGGCGGCCTTTCTCCGACCGGCCGACCCGCCTCGCGCAGAAAATCCCGGATGCGGCCGACGAGCGCGGTCAATGCGGGAAGTCGATGCTGCGCCTCCAGCGTCAGCACGAAGCTGGCCGCGCGATCCCGGCGCACCAGCGGCACGGCGACCGCAGCCTCCAGGCGTGACAGAGCACCGCTGACCGTCGACGGTGCGCATCCGGTCTGGCGCGCAACCTTGCGGATGCTTTGCAGCGTCAGGACCTCATGTGCCAGACACAGCGTCAACACATCCATGACAATTCCATCTCGTCGTGACCCGGCGCGTATCCGGCATCATCTGTGCGACAAATGCAATAGAGAAGCCTCTTGTCAGGGGCAACGGCAGATGGAACAACATGGGAAGACCGGCAAGACCGGAGCGGACGGGCAGGAATGACGCAAAGGGCGGGGCAGTGGTCGATCAGAGCATGCGCGGTTTCATGGCCGGTTTGGAGACGGCAGGTGATCTCAGACGCATCGCGCGGCCAGTGGACACGCGTTTCGAGATCGCCTCGGTTCTGTCGCTGCGCGAACGGGGCCCGGCACAATTTTTCGATCATGTGTCCGGCAGCGCCATGCCTGTTGTCGGCAATCTCTGGAACAGCCGGCGGCGCTTCGCGCAAGGCCTGGGGATCGCGCAAGAAGCACTCGACGATGCTTGCCAGCATGCCTTGCAACACCCGATCCCGCCCGTCATCGTTGCCGATGCCCCGGTGCAGGCCGTGGTCCATCAAGCGCCTTTCGAGCTTTCGGCGCTGCTGCCCGTCCCGCACTGGTTCGAGAAGGAAGCCGGCGCCTATATCACCGCCGGCGTCATCGTCGCCAGAGATCCGGCGACGGGCCGCCGCAACGTTTCCATCGCCCGGCTGCGCCTTGAAGGCGGCGGCAGGATCATGGCCGGGATCGCCAAGAACCACCATCTGGCCATGCTGGCGGAGAAGGCCCGGCTGCGCGGCCACCCGCTGGAAATCGCGGTGGCGATCGGCAATCATGTCGCCGTCCTGCTCGGATCGCAGATGTATGTGGGGTTGGGCGACGATGAGTTCGATATCGTCGGCGGTCTCCTCGGCGAAGGCGTCGAGCTGGTCAAATGCCGCACGGTCGATCTGGAGGTGCCGGCCCATGCCGAGATCGTCCTCGAAGGCGTGCTTTTTCCAGAAGACCTGATCGAGGAAGGGGCGGTTTCGGAATTTCCGGGCTTCTACGTCTATTACGGACCGGGCAGCGGCGGGGAAATCCGCTGCGTCGCCCACCGGCGCGATGCGATCTATCAGGCGATCCTGCCCGGCTATGCCGCCGAACATTGCCTTCTGGGTGCGGTCGCCATCGGCGCCACCCTCACCCGCGATCTGAAGCGTTCGATCCCGGCGGTACGGCGCGTGCTCGTCACCGAAGGCGGCATGGGGCGCCTGCATGCGGTGATTTCCATGCATCGCCCACGCCTTGGGGAGGGCAAGAGAGCGGTGATCCTCGCCATGGGTCTGGTCAATCTGCTCAAGCATGTCGTCGTCGTCGAGGATGACATCGATATCGAGGATCCGCGGCAGGTGGAATGGTCACTCGCCGCGCGCTTTCGCGGCCATGAGGATCTGGTCGTGTTGCCGGGTGTCAAGGCCGATCGCTGCGATCCGCTCCATGAAGCCCTGACCGTGACCAAGATCGGCATGGTGGCGACGACGCGGCCCGGCGACGGCGAAGCCGGCGGCCGCGCGGAGTTCGCCCGCCCGCCGGCAGACGTATACGATCGGGTGCGTCGCGCTCTGGACGACTACTGAAAAGGTCCGCGCCCGCATGGTCCTGCCCGATTGCGCCTGTCGCATCCGCGGCGGAGCGGACCAGCCTGATGCCCGCCGGCAAATGCAGCGAGAAGAAGACATATGACCGCCTCCCCCACCATCCTCCTCGACGAAAAGCCGCTCGATGCGGATGCGATCGCCACCATTGCCCGACGCGGCGCCCGCTTGGGACTCGGACCGGCGGCGCTCAACAGAATTCGCGAAGGCCGCGCGCTGATCGAGCGGTTCGCAGCATCCGGAAAGCCTGCCTATGGGCTGAATACGGGCCTTGGCGCCAGCGTCGACACATCCCTGTCCGCCGCCGATCTCGTAGCCTTCCAGCGCAGCGTCACCCACAGCCATAGCGTCGGCATCGGCCCGGCCTTGCCCGTCGAGGCCGTGCGGGCGATGCTCGCGGCCCGCATCTGCGGCATGGCTGCTGGCGGAACGGGGGCTTCCGAAGCGGTCGCTGCCGGGCTGGTGGCGGCTTTGGACGCCGGCATCCATCCCGTCATTCCCTCCTGGGGATCGATCGGTGCTGCCGACCTGCTGCCGCTCGGGCATCTGGGGCGCGCGCTCGGCGGCGAGGGCGAGGTGAATTATCAAGGGCGCGTCATGCCCGCAGCGCAGGCACTCGCCCTGGCCGGATTGCCGCCGCTCGACCTGCGCGAGAAGGACGGCCATGCGCTGATCGTCGCCAACAGCCTGTCGACGGGAACGGCTTGCCTGCTGATCGAAGACGTTCGCCTTTTCATCGATTGGTCGCTGGCAGCCGTCGCACTGAACTATGAGGCGTTCCGCTCACCTCTGAGCGTGATCGATGCGCAAGCGCTGGCCGCCCGCCCCGCCTTCGGGCAACAGGCGATCGGAGCACGCCTGCGCGCGCTGCTCATCGGTAGCGATCTGTGGCGGGAAGGAGCCGCGCGGCGCCTTCAGGATCCGCTCAGCTATCGATGCGTGCCCCAGGTCTGGGGCGCGCTTTCCCATGTTCTGGAACAGGCGCACGCGGCCACGGAAATCGAACTTCACCATTCCGGCGACAATCCGATCGTCCTTGCGGAAAGCGGGCGCATCGTTTCAAACGGAAATTTCGACCTGACGAGCTTTACCCTGTGCTGGGAACAACTCGGCCAAGCGCTTGCGCATTGTGCGGCGGGCATCGCCAATCGCTGCCTCCGGCTGATGTCGCCCGCCGCTTCCGAACTGCCGCGCTTTCTGTCGGCAAGAGGGCAGAGCCGGGCGGGCTATGCCGAACTGCAAAAGCCGCTGGCGGCGCTGGAGGCGGAAATCCGCCATCTCGCCAATCCGATGTCGATCAGCCCGCTGGCCGTTTCCGACAGCATAGAGGACCAGTCGTCCATGGCGCCGCGCGTGGTCGCCAAGGCCTCGGCGATCGTCGAGCGGCTGCGCTATCTCGTGGCGATCGAGATGATGTGCGCGGCGACGGCGATCGAGCTGCGCGGGGTGACAGGCAGGCTCGGCCCGCAGATGCGCCAGCTTCACGACGCCATCCGCGACCTCGTTGCGCCGTTGGAGGAAGACCGGGAATTGAGCCGCGATCTCGAGAACATCTCCCGCATGGTTTCCGCGCCCTGGCCGTTTGCCACCATTGCTTGGCTTTGAGGCCGTCGGCGCGCTGCACCGAACGATCTGACGGTCAGGAACGGCGCGCCTGGATCCGGTCGCTCCATCGGCAGATTTCCAGCTTTCTTGATTGTGACGCCGGATTTGGCGACCTGTTTCAAGTCGGCTTTGATTTGGGAGTGTTCCGGAATGACGGGTGCCGAAAAAGCCACACCCCTTCCGCTGCCACAGCACCGCTTCGAACCCAGCGGTTGGCCGCAACCGTGAGAACCGCCGAGAAGGCGAGAAGGGCTGCGCTCACCACGGACAGGTTCACTCGCCTTCCCACCGCGATGGTCGCGCCGAGCGGCAGGATATCAAGCCACCGGCCGACAAGCACGACGCCGCCGAGCGCAATCGCCAGCACGACCATCCACAGGGTCGCTTCCTCACGCCGCACCGCATAGGTCGAGCCCGACAACCAGCCAGATGACGCCGAGCATTGCCCCGGAGGAGACGCCCAGCACCTCCGGCAACCCAAGCGAGTTGCCTGTCATGCGCCATCCGAAGAGGGTCATGTAACAATCGGGCAGCGGCGTTCGTATTCATCGGCAGGACGCCATTGAAGGAGTGCATCAGGATGAACAGACGCGGGCTTCTGGCAGCAAGCGTGGCAACCTTTACGGCTGGGTTCCTGGCTCGCGGGACAGGCCCATTGCTCGCAGCGACGCCGGGGAGTTTCACCGTCAGCCGAAGCAAGGACGAATGGCGAAGCCTTCTGACACCGGAACAGTTCAGCATTCTTCGCGAGCAAGGCACGGAGCGGCCGGGTTCGAGCGCGCTTTTGGCCGAGCATCGCAAAGGCACTTTCTCCTGTGCCGGCTGCAACCAGGCACTCTTTTCCTCGGACACCAAGTTCGAGAGCGGCACGGGCTGGCCGAGCTTCTGGGCGCCGCTCGACAATGCCGTCGGCATGACACGCGACACGTCCCATGACATGGTCCGGGTGGAAGTGCATTGCAGCCGCTGCGGCGGCCATCTCGGCCATTTCTTCAACGACGGACCGCGGCCGACGGGGCTGCGCTATTGCATGAACGGCTTTGCCATGACCTTCACCCCGGCGGCGGCGTGATCCGGAAAGGCTGACCCATGACCCTTGCCGTCCTGGCCTATTTCGCGGGCGCTCTCACCATCCTCAGCCCCTGCATCCTGCCGGCCCTGCCCTTTGTCTTCGCGCGGGCTGGACAGCCCTTCCTGCGCGGCACCTTGCCTATGCTCGTGGGCATGGCGCTGACCTTGGCCCTCGTCGCATCGCTGGACGCACTCGGTGGCGGCTGGGCGGCAGAGGCCACCGAATATGGCCGGCTGGCGGCGATGATCATCCTCGCCGGCTTCGGGATCATCCTCCTGTTTCCAGCCATTGTCGAGCGTGTGACGCGCCCGATCGTCTCCCTCGGCGCACAGAATTCCTCGGCGCCGACGGAATCGTCAACGATACCGTTCACGTCTATGTCGCAGAGGATGCGCGCCGCAACGAATGGGGCCTCACCGGGCGCTGGAAGGTCGCCCCAGAACGCGCCGATCTGACGAAAGAAGGTGGCATCCACTATCGCTTCCGCGCCCGAGACCTGCATCTCGTGCCCGGCTCCGGCAGCGGGGACAAGCAGGTCCGCTTCCAGGTAACCATCGACGGCAAGGCGCCGGGCGACGACCACGGTCTCGACACAGGCCCGGAGGACAATGGCCCGGTGACGAAACAGCGCTCTACCAGCTTGCGCGCCGCGACGGGCCGATCACCGACCACACAGTCGAGATCCGCTTTCCCGATCCGGGCTTCGAAGCCTACGCATTCATCTTCGGTTGAGGAGACCGCCATGAAACGCATTGCCAGGATTTCCACTCTTTTCGCCGGAATGGGCATCGCCCTTGCGGGGCTGCTGTCCGCGACAACAAGCGCCGGCGCGCAGGAGGGTCTCGCCATTCCCGCACCCGTCCTCGACGAGGAGAACGCCGCAAGCCGGGAAACCGCCGTCTTCGCCGGCGGCTGCTTCTGGGGCGTCCAGGGCGTCTTCCAGCGTGTCGAGGGCGTCAGCAACGCCGTTTCCGGCTATGCAGGCGGCGCGCAGGAGACCGCGCATTACGAAATGGTCGGCAATGGCGATACGGGCCATGCAGAAGCGGTCCGTGTCACCTTCGATCCCGCCAAGGTCACCTATGGCAAGCTGCTGCAGGTCTATTTTTCCGTTGCTCACGACCCGACCCAGCTCAACCGGCAAGGTCCCGACACCGGCCCGCAATACCGCTCGACACTCTTCCCGACCAGCGAGGAACAGGCCGGCGTTGCGAAAGCCTATATCGGGCAGTTGAACAAGGCCCGCATCTACGACGCCGCCATCGTCACGACGATCGAGCCGGACAAAGTCTTCTATCCGGCTGAGAACTATCATCAGGATTTCCTGACCAACAATCCGACCTATCCCTACATCGTCTACAACGACATGCCCAAGATCGACAACCTGAAGCGCTTGTTCCCGGCGGACTTCCGGAGTGATCCGGTCCTTGTCGCAAAAGTGGGAATCGGCGAATAGGGCTCGTCACGGAATCTCTCTGGAATGGCTTCGCAAAAGCAGGTTTGTCGTTTTGGTTTCGCATCCGGCAGAGGCAGCATCCGCTTTTCCCGCCGGGGTCTGGTCCGTCCGGCGCAAGGTCATCGATCATGTCGCCGGGCAACGGATTGCGTTTGAAGGAACAGCGACCATCACCAGGGACACATTTGCCGAACGGGACGAAGCTCTGGTCGACGCGCGCAAACTCTCCACTGTGCGACGGTACAGGTTGCGGCGAGGCCAGGCCGCGACCGAGGTCTTCTTCCCTGATGGCCGGCCTTTCATGACCTTCACGGAGTTTTCAAGCCAGCGGATCGAACATCATTGCGGCAACGATCTCTACACAGGCCGCTTCGTTTTCGTCCGCCCGGAGTTCTGGGCGGAATTCTGGCGCGTTCGGGGCGACGGAAACGCTACTCCAGCCTTACCCGTTTCGAAGGGATGCCGGACGGCGTACCGGTACTGACGATTTCATCGGCGTTCAACGTGTCGGCGTCGTCACGCGCTACCGCCACATGCCGCGCATCTTTGCCTTGAGGTCGACGCGGATACCGGGTTGCGGCGCGCGATCGCGTGTGGTCGCGGATGGCGGCGGCCAGGATACTGGCGTGAAACGGTCGAGGATACTATCGGGGATGAACCGCGTGCGGGACGCATAGACGTGCCTGTCGCCGCGCGATGCCTGCCCATGCACGAAGAAGCGCTGCGGCGTGATCAGGTACAATCCATCCTTCGCACGCGTCATCGCCACGTAAAGCAGGCGACGTTCTTCTTCGAGTTCGTCGCGCTCGCCCACGGCCAGATCGATCGGAATGCAGCCGTCGACGCCGTTGAGCACGAAGACCTTGGTCCACTCCTGACCTTTCGCCGAATGAATGGTCGAGAGGATGAGGTAATCTTCGTCGAGATGCGGAGGACCGGCCTCGTCGCTGGTCGCGTCCGGCGGGTCGAGCGTCAGGTCGGTAAGGAAGCGCTCGCGCGACGCATATCCAGATGCAATCTGCTCCAGTTGCAGGAGGTCCGCACGTCTGGTCGGCGCATCCTCGTGGATGCGCTCAAGATGCGGTTCATACCATAGCCGGACCTGCTCCAGATCGGCGGGCCAGGCCCCACGCGACCGGAGAGCCGCGAAAAGATGGACAAAGCCCGGCCAATCGACTTGCGCGCGAGCCGGCGCGCGGAAGAATTGCAGGCCGAGCGCCGGATCGAGCGAACGCGCCATCGCCTCCATCGCAGACGCCGCAGCCGATGGGCCGATGCCGGGAACGATCTGCATCACACGGAAAGCGGCCACCCGGTCCTTCGGATTTTCGGCGAAGCGCAAGACAGCAAGGATGTCTTTCACATGGGCGGAGTCGAGGAACTTCAATCCGCCGAATTTGACGAAGGGAATGTTGCGGCGTGTCAGCTCGATCTCGAGCGGCGCGGAATGATGCGAGGCGCGGAAAAGGACGGATTGCTGTTTGAGCGCGATGCCCTCCTCCCTCGCCTCCAACACGCTCTCGCAGACGAAGTTTGCCTGCTCGACTTCGTCGCGCACGGTGACGATCCTCGGCTTTTCGGCCGAGCGCCGATCGGTCCAGAGGTTCTTGGTGAAGCGCTCCGGCGCCTGACCGATCACCGCATTCGCCGCGTCGAGGATCGCGGCGGTCGAGCGATAATTGCGATCGAGCGTGACGACCTGGGCGGGGATCGGAAAATGCCCCGGAAAGTCGAGTATGTTGCGGACCTCGGCGGCGCGGAAGGAATAGATCGACTGCGCGTCGTCGCCAACCACCGTGAGGCCGCGTCCATCCGGCTTGAGCGCCAGGAGGATCGACGCCTGCAGGCGATTGGTGTCCTGATATTCGTCGACGAGGATGTGGTCGAAACGGGCGGCGAGATGTTCGGCAATGGCGGGTTCGGCACACATATGCGCCCACCATAGCAGGAGGTCGTCGTAATCGAGGACGTTTTGCGCCTGCTTGGTGTCGACATAGGCCGCAAAAAGCTGCTTGAGCTCCTCCGCCCAACCGGCGCACCACGGAAAGCTTTTCGCGAGAACCGGTTCCAGCTCGGCCTGCGCGTTGACTGCGCGCGAATAGATCGCCAGGCAAGTGCGCTTTGCCGGAAAGCGGCTTTCGGTCTTCGACAGGCCGAGGTCATGCCGGACGAGGTTCATCAGGTCGGCGGAATCCTCGCGGTCATGGATCGTGAAGGCCGGATCGAGACCGATTTCAAGCGCGTAGTCACGCAGCAGCCGCGCGCCGACAGCGTGGAACGTGCCCGCCCAGGTCAATCCCTCCGTCAGCGTCGCGGCCTTGTCGCCCATCACGCGTGCCGCGATCCGTTCGACCCGGCTCTTCATTTCCGTTGCCGCGCGCCGTGAGAAGGTCATCAGCAGAATGCGGCGGGGGTCCGCGCCGCGAACGATCAGATGCGCGACGCGATGCGCCAGCGTGTTGGGTTTTCCCGAACCGGCGCCCCCGGTCCCCAC
>Ga0066256_1000742_pt1 | contig 63310 bp, 55 predicted proteins | sample ThiBio_1000_biof_FD_87107 | JGI IMG/M metagenome (GOLD analysis project Ga0066256, IMG submission 87107) | Wastewater bioreactor microbial communities from Cape Town, South Africa - Thiocy_expt_1000_biof (version 2) | ecosystem: Engineered > Bioreactor > Thiocyanate-remediating >... | reverse complement strand
CCACGCCGGCAAGCGGAAATCCCTTAAAAATTGAAGCGCAGCCGGTAGTGGATAATGCGGGAAACCAAAACAATGCTACATTTGAAAACTCTAACTAAACCTGGCACTAAAATATGGGGAGCTTACAGATCTTTTTGATTTGATCAATCCAGGTTGAATTTTGGGAACGCCCAATTTCCATGTAAAATGGAACAGCCCACTTTCTAACGAAATCAGGAGATAAGTCCACATCGTTTTTATGAGTCGGTAAGTTGTCAAATGGCGAAACGTGTCTTATTATTGCACCAGCAGAATGAAGTCTTGCCATTTCGTTTAGGTCGTCCATAATATAGCAGCTAACGAGTAGGTATTGCCGATGGTGGGGAATTAGAATTCCGTCCGCCGGAACCACTGCCTGGCTTTTTGATAAAGTTAAATATTAAAAACTAAAGCTGGGCTTTATTCGTCGAGCCCTGAACCGCAGCACAGCAGAATTAGCGCTGCTGATTGCTCCAATGTCCAGCCCCACTATTGGCAATACCAATGTTGGCTGCCGTTAATTCAATTTAGGGTGTTCAATATGAAAAAAAGTCTTTTACATTTTTTTCGTCAGCAATTTGACGATGCACCCAGTCAACTATGTAAAGGTTTTCTGCCTTTAAAAATTTTGAAATTTTGTCAACGGAAATTTCTGAACCCACGTCGGTGTCTGCTATATAAAAGCACAAGACTGAAACAACATTATTTTCGTCTTTTATTCCGTAGTAGTTAAACCCCTGCGATGAAATTGAAAAACCATTTTTAACTTGCCCAACGTTTCCATTTATATTAATTCCAGCAAGTTTATTTTTTGCGTCCCCTAAATACAGTTGTACTTTTTCAAATGTCAGTGAAACGGGCTTTGTAATAAGTCGTCTAACGTAAAGATTTTTAAAAGTTGAATAGTCTTTACCTTGATGCATCTCGTGTTCAAAAATGTAAGTAATACTGTCAATTTCTTGGTCAATCAAATGCTTTTGGTCTTTAGAAACAAATTCAATCTGCCGCCAATCATCCTCAAGAATTTTTAAGTTGTTAGTATCGGATTTATTTTCAAAATCTGGGAATGTGTTTTCAATGGTCGGAATTGTCATTAATAGCTCGTTAGGGTTTATTGTCTGAACATTTCCTGAACTGTCGGTCGCAATGATTTTGGTTTCCTTTTGATTGTTGCAGCCAAAAAAGGAAAATAGTCCGGATATTATTCTCATAAAAATTAAAAGTTGTTTCATGCAGTAAGTTTTAATTGCAGCCAACGGTACGGCTTGGCGATGTGGCGGTATTCCGTGATTCGTCTGCCCGTAACCGAAGTTAAATATAGAACTAAATGTTCATTGTTTATTCCATTGCCCGGCGTTATTCGTCGGCTGGTACTGAAGCTGAACAGCGAACAAAAAGTTGAGGATATGTTCGTCGCGCCGCCATATAGCCAAGCCGAATGTTGGCTGCTGCCTTAGTCCTGCAACTTTTCCCATTTGTTATAATGTTCTTGAATTGGCCCGTGATTAACTGTTTCTCTTTCTATTCCCAAACTGAGACCATAAAGATGTTTTAAGATGTCCATTTTAAAATGTTGCTGGAAGTGCAAAGTAGTTTTATCTTTTTTGAGCAATTGCAATTTTGAAACCACTCTTTCCTGGCTCTGTTAAAGGTATTTCTTCTGTAAAGATGACAATTTTTCCTGAAGAATAAGTTGTCACTTGTCCGCCATACTCATTTTCTTTTTTGCTTAAAATTTCAAAATTTTGTTTTTTTATGCCTTTGCTGATTTCAAAGAAATGGTTTTTACTAAAAGAAAGGTATTCTAAAATATACTTTTTGTAATGATAAATCAAAAGCTCTTTTGTTGTCTCGTCATTATCTTTAATAAAATATATTCCCTCATTATCAGTTGCTTCGTACCTCCAATTCTTGTTTAATTGGTTCAGATAATTTGAAATAGTTTTTGAGTTAAGATTGTCTGTAGTTATAAGAGCAACTAGGTCTTCTATGTCAAGAAAGTTTTTTGTGGTAATTACTTTTTCTACGTCTTTCTGATTATCTTTTTCTTTTTCACTTTCTGCCATTGAAACGGCTTTTCCTTTTGCTTTGTCGGATTGCACGGCTTCGTTAGTGTCACAACCAAAAAGTATAAATGTAAGCGATACTGTAAAAATCAAAAATCCTTGTCTCATATTGTTTGAAGCGTTAAAAAAATAATGCGATTTGTTTCGTGTTGAAGGCTATGTCGGAAGATAGCAGCCAACTCAAAATTGGCTGTAGACCTGGCTTTATATATCGCAAAGGATTTCATATTCGCCTGTGAGACCTTTGTTTATTTGCCACTGCAATTGAGGTTCTCCATAAAGTTTATTTGCCTCATATTTTTTTGTCAGCCAGTTTTCAAAATTTTCTATTGTTTCTGAATCTCGAATTAAGAGATGTCCTTGTTCTTTTTTTATGATGCTGTCAAACTCCTTCGGAATAGGAATTGCATTTTCACCAAAGTAATAAAAGTTTGTCGACAGTAAGGTGTACTTCCCGCTAAGATCTCTTGGTTTGTCTTTTTCTTTATGTAATACTTTTCGAAGTCTGGGAATGTCGCCATAGGAAAAATCGTAAATACTGTCGCCTACAATTCTCTTCCAATCTTTTCTGTCAATAAATGCAATCTTCTTTTTTTTATTTTCTTTGCAATATTGGTCATAATTCTGCATTGTCATTTTTTTTGTAACCTTCATTGCAAAAACTAATTTTCCTGAATAGTCTTTAGCGGAGCCATTTTTTGTTTTTACATTTTTAGAGCCTGTGCCAATTATCCAATCGTCAATTGAAGCACTTTGTCTAATTTTTGGCTTACAAACGTTTAAAGTTAATTCGTCCCAAAAAGGATTCGGAGCTAGTCCTGTGTCAAATGCAATTATATACGAATAAAGTTTCATAAAATTTAGAAGCTGGTTGATTTAAGCTTGCAGCCAACGAACAGGGCTTTATGCAGGTTGGGTATTAGTATTCCGTCTGCTGATAATCGCTGCCGATTGAAAATATATTGTTGAAGTTAAGAACTAAAGCCGATAAATATTCGTCTGCCCGAACTGAAGCCGGGATTTTCAATTAGCTGATGATATATTCGTCTGCCCAACTTGCATAAAACCCCATGTTGGCAGTAGTTTTTTAGCTGTCAATTAAGTTATATTCAGCAAGTGTGTCTGCCCAAATATACTCTTGGTTAATTTTAATAATTTCCTTAACCAATGATGTCAATTTCTTTTGGTCTAACTTATCCCTCGTTATCTCTTCAACGAGTTTTTTGGACATTTCTGTAGTTAGGGGATTTGCTTTGTCTGTTATGTCACAGCAACCATAGCCGTCAAAAGATATTCTACATAATGTAATGTTTCCATCACTTGTTTGGTTGAAATCAATAAACACGGAACCGTCAAGACAACCTAAATAGAAGTCTGCTTTTCTACTGTCAGGCATTGTTGTTTTAAAAAAACCAAGGGCTTGTCCCATTACAAAGGAATATTCCATTTTGTTTCAAAGGTTATCTTCTCTATTTCTCTAACTTGAAAATGCTTTTTAAAATCCTCTAAAAGTAAATTGTTGTCTGTCCAATAGCCATAATTGTCTTTATAGGGCATTTTCAAAATTGTGTTCCCTTTATCGTCAAGTCCGATTTCTCTTTGTGGAATTCCTGAATCAGTTTCAAGTTCAACAAGCCAACTCTTTACATTATCAATTTGGTTCTCATAGTCTGGATTTGCTTTTGGAATAACAGTTGTCAAAACTCCTATGATTGCTTTTTTTAAAGACTTCTTTAAAAGTCCGTCTGGCGAAGTTCGGCTTTCGCTTTTTGGTACTTCAAATTGTATGTAGATTGTCTCCATAAAATTACTGCCAACGGTACGGCTTGGCGATGTGGCGGTATTCCGTGATTCGTCTGCCCGTAACCGACGCTAAATATATAACTAAAAGTTCATTGTTTATTCTATTGCCCGGCGTTATTCGTCAGCCGGAGCTGAAGCCGAACAACGAACAAAAAGCCGAGGATATATTCGTCCAGCCGCCATATAGCCAAACCGCCTGTTGTAGGCAGGCTTCTCAATCAGTCCAACTACTTGGAATGCCATTCACTTTAAGTCTTCGCTTTGCCAAACTGTCTAACCATTTATTGTTTAGTTTATCCATAATACATCCTAAAGGTCGCTTTCCATTTGAACCTTCAGCTCTGCGATGTCCTTCCGCAGAGTCAGCAATCAAGCGCTGATTGTCAACTGTAGTTAAACTGTCAATAAGTTTAAAATCTTCTTCTGATAAAATTGGTTCTGTAAAGCCGCTGTGGTCAGCATTAATAATTTCTCTAACAGCAGTTGAATTGTCATAGCTTTTAATTAGTAGTTGTCGAAAATATGTCAGCTTAAACTGGTTAATGTAAATGTCTTTGTACTGTGCTTTAAGAGACTGTGTCCTACGTGAATTTTCGCAGGAAATTGTCGTTAGTAAAGTTGTCAAGAAAACAGAATAAATTAAAAGTCTTGTTATCAGCATATATTATTTGATAATTCTTTTTGTGAGGCGTGTCTGTCGCAATGCTTGCCTACAACGGTACGGCTTGGCGATGCGGCGGAAATCCGTGATTCGTCTGCCCGTAACCGATGCTAAATATATAACTAAAAGTTCATTGTTTATTCTATTGCCCGGCGTTATCCGTCAGCCGGGACTGAAGCCGAGCAGCGAACAAATAGCCGAACATATATTCGTCGCGCCGCCATATTGCCAAACCAAATGTTGCCTGTAGCCTTATGTCATAATAGGTTTGGCTTTGATTGTCCTGATAAAATAAATCAGAAACAAAATTTGTCCAACGATAAAAAGTGTCCAAGCAACAGGTATTACTTTTATTCGAAATTCTATCGCTCTTATCAATTCATTCTGGTCTGTCAACTGAACGTCTAAAAGAATAGATGGAAACTTCAAATAAATTATTGTCGGAATTGTCAATACAAAGTGAATTGCAAATAAAGTCCAGTTTGTCTTGTCTGTTCGTTTTGATAATAGCCAGTATCCTATTGTCACAAGAAGCAAAACAATCATAACAATAAGTCCCCAAATAAAATACGGCGGAAAAATTGTCGTATGCCAACCTGGAACTACAGAAGTTGCGAAGTCAAATGAAAATGGGATTGTCAGCAATAGTAAAATAAGAAATGCAAGAAATGGTATGTAGGGTTTTGTCATAAATTGTATGTCTTGTCTATGCTGACTTATGTTTGATGCTCTCACGAAGGGTTACAGGCAACGGTACGGCTTGGCGATGTGGCGGTATTCCGTGATTCGTCTGCCCGTAACCGATGCCAAATTTATAACTAAATGTTCATTGTTTATTCTATTGCCCGGCGTTATCCGTCAGCCGGGACTGAAGCTGAACAGCGAACAAAAGACGGGCATATATTCGTTCAGCCGCCATATTGGCAAACCGAATGTTGCACGCCATTTATTTTGAGTTGTCTATTAAGTATTTTTTCGCCTCAACCATTAATGGGTTATTGTCAATTTCTTGTTCAGCCAAAGTTTCTTGTTCTTGAACCTTAAAGTCAATTGTGTCGGTCAAATAAATGCCTATGTCATAAATATGTTTAGGGTGCTTGTCGTTTATGAATTGAACTAAATTATAAACAGCCGCACAAGCATTCAAAGCGTATGAACCTAATTCGTCACTTCCAAAGTCTTCCATGTCTGGTGTGATAGCGTCTAACTGACTTAACGTTTTTACGATAAGGCTTTCTTTTATGTCATTAGTTCTCGATTGCTCTACAATGGTTATTGCATCAAGCAAAATGTCTTTGTCGCCCCATTGATATTTCTCTGAAAAGTCAACGTAGTCAAAATAGAGTCTTTTACAAATGTCAATAGCCAAGGTCAACTGCTTATGGTAGTCAATTGAGAATACCTGTTTATTGAACTTTGTTATAAACTCCTGATACGTCATGATGGTTGTGTCTAATGGCGTGCAACGAACAGGGCTTTATGCAGGTTGGCAATTAGTATTCCGTCCGCTGCTAACCGCTGCCGATTGAGAATATATTGATAAAGTTAAGAACTAAAGTTGATAGATATTCGTCTGCCCGAACTGAAGTTTGGATTTGCAATTAGCTGATGATATATTCGTCCGCCCAACTTGCATAAAGCCCAATGTTGTACGCTGCCTTGGTCTGTCCGCTAAAATGCTTTTAAACATACACTTTACTCTCCCCACAAATGATAAACTGCTAATTCGCTTTTGTCTTGATTTAATATTACAAAACCATTTTCTTCAATGGAGTTGTCTGTTCCTGGTTCAATTGTTACCCAACCTGTTTTGAATTTGTAAAGTTTTAATTGTCCGCCAAACCACCTCGGAAAATATTTGTATGTCGAAATGCTTTTGATTGTGTCGTTAAACCCTGTATGGGAAAGTGGAAATATTTCCCTGTTGCCATAAGTCCATTTTATTGTCTGGTTTTGGTCGAACTCTGAACTATCCGTAAGAGTCCAACCATTTTTTGCTGCAAAGTCAAGAATGTCTTTCGTGTCGAACGTTAATGATTTTTCGGACTTCCAATAGACGGCTCTGTATCCCCCGTAAGGACCTTGGTCGCTAATATTTTTTACAAGAAAATTTGTCTTGTAGTTTTTCCAAAAACCTGTCGGTGTAGCTCTGTTGCAAGAAACCAAAGTCACAGTCAAAATAAGGGGCAATAAAATAAAAGGTTTTGATGTCATTATAAACTGTCAAAATGGAATATTCAAATTTGAACGAAATGTCAAATAAGGTAGCGTACAACGGTTGAGCATTTGTGTTTGTGGCGGAATTTGGAAAACGTCCCGCTGGGAACAAATGCTGAATAAAGATATAAAAGTTCATTGTTAATTCTATAGCCCAATTTATAACGTCCGGCCGGAACTACAGATGATAGCCCGGTGAAGCTGAGGCGGTGTTGTCTGTCCGCCGACATAACACAAATGCACATGTTATAGGCAGGGCAGTCGAGAGTTTCCGGTCTAAATACAAAGTATTGTGTCAAGGTGAATAAAGCCGCCAATTCGTTTTGAACTGACGGCTTTAGGTCTTACTGTTGTTCGTCCAGCCGGATAATGAGTAATTTGTCCATTGTAGTGACTGTCACCCGTTGCTCGGGGGCAAACCCTAACTTGTCAAGCCAAACGCCACTTAGCCTGATTACCGGAACAATCGTCCGGCTACATTCGTTAAACCTGGTGTCTGGTTGGATTTTTAAGCTCCTGACCTCTGGTCGTTTGCTTACTTTTTTCTTCTTGGATGTACGCATAGTCTTTTGAAGATTTTAAATAAGTAGCCCGACAGTGCTGCGTACATCCAAGAAGTCTTGAAGTGTGCAGGACTTTCACCTGCTCTCTGTCAGGCATATTGTTAAGTAATAAAACTGTCATTGGAATTGACTTTATGGATTGTACGCAACACAAATATAAAATAATTTTTGCGTGGTTAATTGTCAAAAGTGGAATTTAATTTTTTTATAGGATGTCAATATGTGAACAGGCTAATAGTATATAGTCAGTCATGCTGGTTTTATTTTTAGAGAGCTGTTGGTTACGCCTTGCCTATAACTCAAAAATATGCGAAAGTTTTAAGGAATAAAAACTTTCGTTTTTTTTAATATTTAATTGATAAGTAATGCTCTGTAAATATTGTTACGCTCCTTCGAACTTTCGCAAATACAATTTAGTCAAGCTTTAGATCGTCAAGTGGACTTATAATTTGCAACATATCCCGGTTGGTTACATGTAAGTAACGAAGCGTTGTTTTTATATCATTGTGACCAAGCAGCTTCATTATCATGGTAACATCCGTGCCCTTATCGAGCAAATGAGTAGCAAAACTGTGCCTTAGGGCATGAATGCTTCCGGATTTCATAATTCCCGCTTTTTTCTTTACAGCCATAAGCACCATTTGCAAACTCCGGGTGCTATACGGCTCGCCTTTTATCTGCCCTGGAAAAAGATAGCCGTCTTTCCCCGGATGATAAGCATTCCAATATTCACGCAGCATTACTAATATCACAGGACTCAATGGTACTATACGGTCTTTTTTGCCCTTTGCCCGGCTAATAAAGATGCACATTCGCCTGCTGTCTACAGCACTTGTTTTAAGAGTAACCACTTCGCTAACCCGTAAACCAGCACTATAGGCAAGCATCAGCATTACTTTATGTTTTAAGTTACCTGTTGCTTTTATGATGTTTGCTATCTCATCCTGATTAAAAAAATGCGGCAGCAGTAATGGCTTCTTCGGCCTAGGTATCTCCAAAAAAAATTTCTCCTTTTTCAGCACGTTCTCATAATAAAACTTTAACGCACTTATCCTGCCGTGCAGGGTGTTTTCGCTCAGCTTCAACTGGGCAAAGCAATATTGCAGGTACGCTTTGATACGATTAACCGGGAATGTGTCTGCAACTTCAGCTTTGAGCGCCTGCAAAAATTGACTCATTTCGTTCGTATACGTTTTTATGGTGGATGAGCTGTACGCCTTTAATACCAGCATCTGATGTACTGCCTGCAATACATGACCATTAACCGGGTGAATGCCCGCAATTGCTTTTAAACTTCCTGCTGTTTTGAGTTGCGGTAACAGCGCCCTGCCAACAGGTGAAGCTGTAGCAGTATTCTCTTTTTTACCATTATATTGCTTTAGCGCGCTGTTGTCAATACCTGCAACCGGCTTAACGTTCCTGAGCAGGTCATCATAGTATTCTTTTTCAAAAGGGATATACCAGCATTTGCCGGACTGGCCCCATCTGATATTTCTGGTTTTTCTTACTGCCCGCTGCAGGACTGCCGTATATGGAAAATGCACGGCTATGCATTTTTTGCCGCAATGCTCAAATACCGTTAAGGTTTTTTTCTGTTGGTGTTTTGCATGGTTTGCTGATAAGCGTTACTATAGTATAAGTGTGCAACTCGCGATATTCATCGGGGCAGGCGCAAGGGGTGGTGATCAGCGATCGAAAACCGGCTACGAGAAATCCTCATCCTGTTGCGCCGGCTGCCTGCGGCTTCGCCTCCCTCACTACCATATACACAGCAGCGCAGTAAAAATAATTTTATGAAACGGCGTATTGATCAAAAGATATACAGGATTGAAGTAATTAAATATAAGCAGTTTTTATAAAAAGAACGTGCGGACTTTGCAGCCCGCACGCATGGAACAGTATCAGGTAATATATGTCTATTTTTTCTTCTTCGCTTTCTTCACAGCCTTGGCCGGTGCAGCAGCGGGCTGGTTCAGGTCTCTCACCCGGATATTGCGAAAATATAAAATATCCCCATGCCCGAGAAAACCGATATGACCGGTTTTGTTGAACAAGCCCGGGTGCTCCCTGTGATCAGGAGTGCCGTTCTTCGTGGCTTCGGCTATATCCCCGTCCACTATCACGGTTCCGTTGAGCGTCACTTTGATATGGTTGCCTTTGGCTTCTATCTCTTCCTGGTTCCACTCTCCTACCGGCTTGAGGTAGCCCCGTTTTGCAGGAATGATACCATATACCGAACCATGGTACTGGTAAGGCTTGAGGTCTTTGTAAATATCGGCGTCATTGTCCAGCACCTGTATTTCCATACCCTGGTACGCAGCATCGCCTGTGAGCGGCGCTCTTATGCCTACCCCGTTGTTGGCGCCGGGAGTTAACTTAAATTCAAAACGGAACACAAAATCACTGTATTCATCGTTCGTGTACAGGTTACCGTTACCTCCGCGTTTGGGATATACGGCTATAGTACCGTCTTCAATAGTATAGGCGGTTTTATTACCGGTCCATTCGTGCAGGCTGGTACCGTCAAACAGCACCTTGTATCCTTCTTTCTTTTCATCGCCTGTAAGCGTGTAAGGCGTCGGGCGGGGGATCTCTCTTACATAAATATCCCTGTACGCTACATAAGTGCCATGCGCCTGCAGCTCAATCTGTTCTTCGGGGAAGATGGGCAGGCTCCTGTCCCAGTAATTTTCGAGCGGCACGCCATTCACTACCAGCTTGCCGTTGAGATATACGGTTACAAGGTCGCCAACCATAGTAATATGGAAAGTGTTCCAGTCGCCGATGGCGTTATCAGCCAGCACCAGTGGCTTGCTTGCATTCTTCTGGTTGTTGTACAATCCGCCTGAGCCTACCTGGGCGCCTACATCTGTGCGTGAGGTATCCCATATCTGCACCTGCGGTGAACCTCTCAGGTATATACCGGCATCACCCTGCGGCGTGATCTTCCAGTCTACATACATTTCAAAATCACCATATTTTTTATCGGTGCAGAGATTGTTGCCATGCCCGTTGAATACCAGCAATCCGTCTTTCACGCTCCAGCCGGCACGCATCTCTTCGTCGGCTTTTACCTGTGCAGCCGCCAGCGTTTTTGCATCCATCTTCGCTCTTTCGATGGGATTAGCCACAAGTCCTTTCCACCCCGTGAGGTCTTTGCCGTTGAACAAAGGAACAAACCCTTTGCCTTCAGGCATTGCCGCCAGGTGCTTGCGGATAGCTTCCGTCTCGTAAGTAGCTTCCGAGCCTTTGAGCACGGTAATAGTCTTTTCGAGCAGGGCACGCACATTGTCGCCATAAATATTTTTATCGCCTAAGGCAATGTTCATTACGGCGGAACCTGCCTGTGACTTCAGATCAGGATTGTCCAGAAACTGTCCTGCATATAGCAACGCAGGGAAGGTCTTGCATTTTTCCACCTGCGACAGGATGGCTTTTTTCTGATCGGTGGTTTGTGCAAAATCCATGGCATCCCGTAGCATGATCAGCTTTTCATCCCCGGTATTATCAGATACGCTGATCTGCTTTACAAAAGCATCTACCGCATCTTTGGCATAAGCGCCGCTGCCCGGCTGGTTAAGTATTTTGTACAACTGGTAAGTGGCAAGTCCGCCTTTCCAGTCAGCAAGCGAGGCAATGACAGCTTTCTTAGCAGCATCGTCGCCGTTGGTAAAAGCATCACCTGCTGTTTGCAGGTTGTCTTTGCCGCCAATGCCCGACAGCACATTATAGAACTGAGATCTCTGGGCCGCAGGCACTTTATTCACCAGGTCGAGCGCTGCTTTGTTGCGGTCGGCTTCATTGGGAATACCATTGAATGCTGCCACCATGGCATCCTGCAGGTCGGATACATCTTTTTTATCTTTTGCCGCCAGCAGGAGCGGGTACAGTTGCCCTATTTGCTGAGGCGTTACTATCTGCTTCACTGCGGCGCGTGCAGGGGCGCTTATATCCGCATCGCTGCTGTTCATAAGGGGCAATATCTCTGATATACGGCTGTTGTCGCCGCGTGCGCCAAGCACATCAATGACAGCAGCTTTGCCGGCAGGAGAAGCGCTGCCAAGCGCAGCACCTACAGCAGACACTACATTTTCACCTTTTATAGACAGCAACGCTGATTTTACCGCCGTTGCTTCCCGGGTATCTGCCGTTTTGAGCAATCCCAGTAAAGCAGGCAGGGCATCCTGCTGTCCGATCTTTCCGGCAGCAGCAATGGCAGCAAGCTTCAGGGATGCATCTTTACTGCCTGTAGCCTTAAGCACTGCAGGCAACGCTGCTTTTACATCATTGTTGCCAAACATTTTAATCATTTCAGCCTGGGCAGGAGCAGAAGATTTGCCGAATGTCTTTAACCATGCAGCAGTATTGGCTTCATTGAGATAAGGCTGTGCAAACTTGAGCGCGGCTTCACGATACTCCGCATTCTTATCTTTCATGGCGCCGGTAAGCAGGCTGATATTTTCAGCGCCGTCAATATCAGTGAGTATTTTCAACGCGGCGGTACGGGTATGCACCAGGTTGTCGGCACCTGCTTTTTTAAGCAGCGCTGCGGCGGCTTTGGAAGCATCTGCAGTTTGCCCGTTAGCTACGAGCTGATTCAAATATTTGAGATAAGAAGAGGTAGCATTGGTAACATCGTAAGTATACCCGCTTTTGGCAGCAGCATCGCTGAAGATCTTCAGGGAAGAAGGATCAGCGATCTCAGCCAGAGCGTGCAAAGCTGTTTTTGCCAGCCCGGGATCAGCAGCATTCGCAAAAGCGCTGATCGCCGGTACCGCAGGCTGATATTTTGTATAGCCCAATGACTCAATGATAGAAAGTCGCGCGTTGCCGGAGGCGCTGCCCAGTGCATCCAGCAATGCTTTTTCAGAAGCGTTGCTGTGGATAGCAGCCAGCGCCCTGGAAGACGCATCAGATAAACGATCGTCTTTCAAAAAAGGGGTAAGCGCAGCTATGGCATCGTCCTTTCCAACATGTTCGAGTTGGGTAATGATGAACAGCTTTGCTTCATCGTTGCTGAGCCGGGGCAATGCCGAGCTATACGCTTTGACAGCCAGTGCGCGCCAGGCTTCCTTACCGGTTTCGGTGGCGGCGTATGTAAACCCGTTTATGGCAAAATGGAGCTTTGTATCATCACCGCCGGCATCAAGCTTTTTAACCAGTTCTACAATGCCCTGCTCACCCAGCCCGGCAAAGGCAACGGCATTGGCTTTGAGTTGTGCGGCATCTTCGGCAGGCGCCTTTGCCAGCAGGTCGGCGATCTTGGTGGTCACCGTTCTGTTGACGTCGTTTTGCGCCACAGCGGAGCCCGCCACCACACATACAAATAACAGGGAGAAAATAAGTTGTCGCATGTATATTCTTGTTGTGATTGATTTGTAATTGAAACTTTGAAAAAAACAGCATTAAAATTTTTGCTGCATTTGGTTATCAAATAAACCAGGGCTCGCGCATCGGGGGATTGAGCAAACGATTGGCGCCATCATCATTGATGAACTCCTGCTTAACAGGATCGAATTTCAATGACCTGCCAAGCTCCAGGGCTATTTTGCCGAGGTTCACTATGGTGCAGGAGCGATGACCGTTCTGCTCGTTGAGCGCAAATTTTTTCCTGTTCTTTACCGCATCTATAAAATCAGTAACCTGCGGTTCCGGATCAGGGAATGCGGCCAGCTTTTTCTCAAAGTCGGGTATATCGCATTTAAAGCCTTTGAATAATTTTCCTTTGGGTCCTTCAATATATGCCGCGCCTTCTGCTGTGCCTGCGCCGTCAAGAATGATCTGGCAGCCATCTTCATAGGTGAAGCTGATCTTACGCCAGGTGCCTACCGCATCATCATGCTGCTGCGGGGCGTCTACCTCTACCGATACCGGGCTGGTATCATCTTTGCCAAGGAAATACTGAATGGGATCTATATAGTGTTGTCCCATATCGCCAAGACCGCCTCCGTCATAATCCCAGTAGCCGCGGAATGTGGTATGCACACGGTGGGGATTATAGGGTTTGTAAGGTGCGGGGCCAAGCCACATATTATAATCAAGCTCTGCAGGTATCGGCTGCGGCTCCAGGTGTGTTTTGCCCACCCAGTAAAATTTCCAGTCGAAGCCGGTATGACGGCTTACGGTAACTTTTAAAGGCCATCCCAGCATACCGCTGTCCACCAGCTTTTTGATGGGCTTCACCGTAGTGTTCATACCGTAAAAATTATCCGAGAACCTGAACCATGTATTGAGGCGGAATATACGACCGTGCTGCTGCACTGCTTCTACCACTCTTTTACCTTCGCCTATTGTTCTGGTCATTGGCTTTTCGCACCAGATATCTTTGCCGGCACGCGCCGCATCGGCAGCGATGATGCCATGCCAGTGCGGGGGAGTGGCGATATGTACGATATCCACTTCGGGTAGGGTGATCACCTCCCGGTAGTCTCTGAATGTTTTGACACCTTTACCTCCGCCCATGGCGTCGAGGGCAAGCTGTATATGACTGCTGTCTACATCGCATACGGCCACCACTTTAGTGCCGCCATAGGGAATATGACCGCGACCCATGCCGCCTACACCGATGATCGCTTTTGTAAGGGTATCGCTGGGCGCGAGGTATCCCTGCCCACCCAATACATGACGCGGCACTATGGTAAATGCCGCCAGGGCGCCTACTGAATTTTTAATAAACAGGCGCCTTGAATTTTTTTGCTTTGATTTCATTGTGCTGATGAGAAGTTTAAGATATGCGCACTAAAATACCGATAAAATCAATAACAGGGATAATTTAATAATGGAGCGCAGGATGCTTTGTGTCTCTGTGCCTCCGTGGTTCAACAGGGTTTCACGCAAAGAACGCTGAGGAAGCAAAGAGCGCAAAAAAAAATCTCTGTGAAACTTCGTGTCTCCGTGACTCCGTGGTTCAACAGGTGTTTCACGCAAAGAATGCTGAGGAAGCAAAGCGCGCAAAGAAAACCTCTCTGTGAAACTTCGTGTCTCCGTGACTCCGTGGTTCAACAGGTGTTTCACGCAAAGAATGCTGAGGAAGCAAAGAGCGCAAAGAAAACCTCCCTGTGAAACTTCGTGTCTCCGTGACTCCGTGGTTCAACAGGTGTTTCACGCAATACGCTGAGGAAGCAAAGAGCTCAAAGAAAACTTCTCTGTGAAACTTCTTGCCTCCGTGACTCCGTGGTTCAACAGGCGTTTCACGCAAAGAATGCTGAGGAAGCAAAGAGCGCAAAAAACATCTCTGTGAAACTTCGTGTCTCCGTGACTCCGTGGTTCAAAAAACCACAAGGATCCACACCATTCAATGCACCTATAATGCATCTTCTTCGGATCCTTCTTCGCTGCTTTCTTCACCGGTATCTTCATCATCTCCATCACCTTCTTCTCCAAAACCTTCAACACCTTTTGTAAGATCATATTTTTCTTCCACATCTACAAAGCGATCGCCCAGCACACTTTTAGTACCGTACTGGCTGGGAGCAATACCTTCACTCCGGATGAGCGCCGGATAAGTAAGCTTGGGATTTTCATCTTTTGACACCCCAATAAGCTCTATAAGAAATGTCCAGTTCCTGGAAAAATCATATACATATACAAATTTCTCGTTCGGGTTTTTGATCTCCGAGCCGATAGTAGTTTCAGTCATGATCAGGGGGGGAACCTGGTATGACTTATCATATTTTTCAAACGTTATTTCGCGTCCGCGAAGCCATTTATCATTGCTCCTGAAAAAAGTAGCCTGGTGCTTATTATCAAACTCAAAGCTCTTCAGCAGCGTGAAATGAAGATCCTGGAAAGACTGTGTATGCTTTATTGCAATATCCCTGTAAATGCTGTCATCTTCCTCAAAATACACCCTGAATTTTAAGATGGCCATGTTTATCTTTTGGATTTGAAGCGGTTTAAAATTTTCAAATTTAATATAAATAAACCAGTTACGCTCTATTTAACGGGTTCCAGCCCCAGTGTTTTGGCCGTCTTGAGCATGAAATCAAAAGCGGCATCATAATTATTTTCTATTTCCCCGTCTAAAATAGCGTCTTTAATAGCAGATTTCAAATCACCAACCTTCTTACAGGGCCCTATACCGAAAATATCCATGATCATCTCACCGGTAACAGGCGGCTGCCAGTTCCTTATCCTGTCGCTTTCTTCCACATCGTGAAGCCTTTTGCGCACCATTTCAAAATTATCAAGATAGCGCTTCACTTTTTGCTTATTCTTTGAAGTAATATCAGCTTCGCAAAGCATCATCAGCGCCTCTATATCATCGCCTGCATCAAACAGCAGCCGCCTGATGGCAGAATCTGTTATATTCTCCTTTGTAAGGCTGATAGGGCGAAGATGAAGTTCCACCATCTTTTGCACAAACCTCATCTTATTATCCAGCGGGAGCCGCATTTTGGCAAACAGCTTTGGCACCATTCTTCCTCCTACCACCTCGTGCCCGTGAAAAGTCCATCCATGTCCTTCTTCAAATTTCTTGGTAGCGGGCTTTGCAATATCATGCAAAACTGCAGCCCACCTGAGCCAGAGATCATTTGTCTTCATCGCGATATTATCTGTTACCTGCAGGGTATGATAAAAATTATCCTTGTGCCCCATCCCGTCTTTATATTCAGCTCCTGCTAATTCTACCATCTGCGGGAATATAATATGCAACAGCCCTGATTTGTACAGAAGGTCAAAGCCGATGGAAGGCCGGGGGCTCATCAGTATCTTATTCAATTCATCGGTTATCCTTTCCTGTGAGATGATAGTGATCCTGCCATTATTATTTTTTATTCCCTGCCAGGTATCTTCCGCTATGTCAAATTGCAGTTGCGTGGCAAAACGTATTGCTCTCATCATCCTGAGAGGATCATCGCTGAATGTCTGATCAGGATCGAGCGGCGTGCGAATGACCTTATTACGGATATCTTCTATCCCGTTAAAAGGATCAAGCAACGCGCCATAGTCATTCCCGTTTAAGCTTATTGCCAGCGCATTTATGGTAAAATCCCGCCGGCGCTGATCATCTTCCAGCGTTCCGGGCAGCACCTGCGGATTACGCGAATGATACTGGTAGCTTTCTTTTCTTGCCCCCACAAATTCAATATCCATATCTTCCACGCGGATATGCGCCGTACCATAATTTTTAAACCATGACACATGAGGCTCAGGATTGAAAAGCTTTGCTGTGGCCTGCGCCAGGGCAATCCCGTCTCCCACGCATACAATGTCGGCATCACTGGTCTGCCTTCCGATAATCTTGTCCCTGACAAATCCCCCGATCACAAAACAGGCAACACCTGTCTCAGCAGCGGCATGAGCTATTTTTTTAAAGATAAACCTCTCCTTTTCAGAACAATCAATATACATACCCGCAAAAATAAGATGGAGATGTTATACAAAGATATTATTTCACGCAGCGCTCGTCAGATGTGAAAAGTCAAACGTCAGAAGTCAAACGTGAAGATCTCACGTCTCACTTCTGACGTCTCACGATTGTTTACGATACAATAGTCTTAGCTTAACACCAGCTATTTCTGCTTTATATATTTCTGCCCCGAAAGGATGGTTTTAATCGCCGAGGCCAGTTCGGCGGGGGCTGAATCTTTGTTCAGATATCCTGAAGCGCCTGCGGAAAGAACATTATCTGCATATTGATCTTCGGGGTAAATGCTGAGCAGGAGCACAGGCACGGCAGGGCTTTTGTCTTTGATCACCTGCAACGCTTCCAGTCCGCCTTTGCCCGGCATGGAAATATCTGAAATGATGATATCCCATTCCTCCGCAAAGGCAAGATCTAAAAGTCCGTCGGTATCCTCGGCTTCTTTGACATATAACTGATCAAATTCATCAAAAAGTATCTGTTTTATCCCCTTCCGGATAAATTCGTGATCGTCTGCAATTAATATCCTTAACATGTAATAGGCTTAACTCGTTGCTCAACGAGAAAGATAGGCAAGAATGGGGGTTATGAATGTAGAATAGATATTTTAAAACTTGTAGACAGTTTACTACATGCAGTGCCGGAACGACAAACGGGAAACGGCAAACGACAAACAACAGCTATCCGGGCGTTATATCAGGTTGTTATTTAACGCATACCTGGTAAGGTCGGCATTTGATTTAAGATTCATCTTTTCGAGTATCCTTGCCCGGTATGTGCTCACCGTAGTGACGCTCAGGGAAAGCTGGTCGGCTATATCAGACACGGCTTTTCCTCCTGCCAGTAGTTTAAACACATCAAACTCCCTGTCCGATAATTTTTCGTGAGGCAGTTGATTGGTATCGCCCTCAAGCGCCTGGGCTAATTTTTCAGCAACAGAGGGAGTGATAAACTTTTTGCCGAGCAATACAGTGCGTATGGCCTTAATAATATCTTCGTGGATATTGTCCTTCCCCAGGTAGGCTGAAGCTCCTGCTTTCAATACCCGTAAGGCATACTGATCTTCATCATGCATGCTCATTATCAGCACCGGTAAAGAAGGATGCATCTGCTTTATCTGCCTTAAAGCGTCAAGTCCACTCCTCCCGGGCATGCTCAGATCGCATACAACGATATCCCAGTCTTTATCCGACACTTTAGATATCAGCTCTTCGGCGTCTCCTACTTCAGCAATTTCTGCCGAGGCAAATTCATCCCTGATCAATTGCGTCAGTCCCTTTCTTACAATGGCATGATCATCTGCTATAAGGATCCTTATCATTGGTAATCGTTTTAGTAGTTAAGTTTTCTGCGCCGGCTTCAATAGGGATCGTTACCATTACCGAAGTGCCCCTCCCGGGATAACTTTCAATGATGTACTCCCCGCCCATACCAAGGCTTCTTTCTTTCATACCTAATATGCCCAACGTTCTTTTTTGTGAAGAAGCAGAAATATCAAATCCTTTTCCATCGTCTTTAATATGCAATATAATCATCTTGTCGGCTACTGCTAAGCACACCTCTACTTTTTTCGCCTCTGCATGCCTTACTACATTAGTAAGGGACTCCTGGAATATCCGGTACATGCCCGTCTTTATCTCCGGTGTGAGGTTGCTTATTTCTTCAGGAGCATTAATGTCAATATTGATACCTGTGCTCGACTGAAGTTGTCCCGCATGCCACTGCAAAGCCGCGACAAGCCCGAGGTCGTCGAGTAAAGTAGGACGTAGCTCCGAGCAGATCCTCCTGACAGACCGCATAGTGCCGTCTATTGTTTCCAGCAAACCTTCCAATTTTACTTCCTGCTTCCCGGGGTGCTTTAGCTTCCTGATAGCCCAGGCCACCTCCATTTTTAGCACGGTCAACTGCTGGCCGAGCTCATCATGTATTTCCCTCGCAATATTTTTTCTTTCCTCCTCGCGGATCTCCAGCAGGTGCCCCGTAAGCATCCGTATTTCCTCAAGATATTGTTTAAGCTTATTATCGGCCTCCACTTTCTGCGTTATATCATGTGCCAGTATCAGCTTGGTTTGCCTGCCTTCAAAGATCATTCCGTGTGTAAAGAGCTCAACATATATCAGGCTTCCATCCCCTTTTTTATGCTTACACTCGCCACCGTAATGATATCCCAACGATTCTTCTGTTAAAAGACTACTGTAGGATTCGCCGTCAGCGGCCAGCAGATCATATATTGTTTTTCCTACAAAAAGCTCTTTCGGGTAGCCGTACTGCTCAATTGCCGCATCGTTTACATCAGTGATCCCCATCCCCGGCAACGTAACCATCATCATGGGCAACGGGTTATTTGCAAACAACAGCTTGTACTTCTTTTCAGACAGCACAAGCTGCTCAATAACATCGTTCAGCTCGGAACGGCGTTCTTCCACCTGCTTACCCAGCTCTTCATTAAACATCTTGAGCTGTTCTTCTACCTGCTTCCTCGATGTGATATCCCTGGCTATTGCAACCGTTCCCGTGATTTTGCCATAACTGTTCCTGATCAGCGAGCCGGATAATAATATGGTGATGATATCGCCATTCTTTTTTTCTATGTTTACTTCCCCCGACCATATCCCGGTTTTTAGGAACTCTTTTATTACCGAGGCGCGGGAACTGTCTTTATAAGAAGGACTCATCATTGAAGCGAAAGTTTTTCCTTTCATCTCCTGTTCTGTCCATCCAAAAATAATTTCTGCCTGTTTATTCCAGCTTACGATATTAAAATCTTTATCAGTAGATACTATGGCATCCCTTATATTATTCATAAGGGTAGCGTTGTATTGCATGATACCGTACGTCTCTTTATCGGCAATAACTTCAACCCGCAGCTTTTGAATGAGCACCATCACCAGGATAACAAGCAATGAAATACCAACATACAGCACTGCACGCAGGTTCGACATAGCGTTTATATTTGCCGTTCTCCTGTCTTTTAAAAGCTTTTGTTCATGATTCTCCACGTTCACTATCAGTTGCCTGATCATGCTTCCTGTCTTTTTTACTTCTTCCGTTGCCAATAGCCCGGCTCCTGCCGAACGTCCACCGGTCTGTACCAGCACAACCAGGCTGTCGGAAATTGCTGCACCCTGCCGGATATACCTACCGAGGGAATCAAGCCGCTTTTGCTGATCGTCATTGTCTACGGTATGGGCTTTCAGCCTGGAGAACTCGTGATCAACAGATTGCCCCGACTTCTCCAGTAAGCGCAGGTAGTCCTCATCGCCTGTCAGCGCATACTCCCGGGTAAGCGTCTCCCTTTCGGTTAATGCAGCCAACAGCTTTTCCGCCTGGAACAATACTTCCTGTGTGTGGGAAACACGCTGGAAAGTAATGTTCATCTTTTCAGACTGGTCAGCAGAGATATAAAGCGCAATGCCCACAGTAATAGCTGTCAGAAAAAGTGTGATCAGTAATATTTTTCCGGTAGATAATCTCATTGCAGGATAAAGCGAACTATTTTAGCCGAACCTGTTATCATCAGGAAGCCCGAAATGGCTATAAATTAATATGCTACGACAATTAAAATTAACAAAAATTACTGTTAACCCGATGTTTACGGCAACAAATCTCTGCCCGTATTTCTGCATAATAAAGCATAAGTATAAACCTCTATCGGGAATAGCAAAAATTATTATCAACTACCCTGTTAGCAGACTGTTAATCGTTCATTATCATTTAAACCGGTAAAACGGAAGGTAGTCTCTTTATGTATAATAGTAGTAAAGTGATAGGTGGTAAGTGATAAGTGATAAGATAAATAAAATGGTGAACGGGTGAAAAGTCAAAGGAGATAACTGAGATATGAGCCATTGACCGCTCACGTTTCACCTCTCACGTTTCACCTCTCACATATACACTATAGCCTGTTCACCCCATCAATAATGCAAAATGAAAAACGAACATTATGAAAAATAAATCTCGTATAATGGCGAGCATTGCAACCGCAGGGCTGTCGTTGCTGCTCCTGGATAGCTGCACCAAAGATCCTATTAAGCATTTATCGGATGATGACAGCAGGATATATATCACTAATTACGACAGCACAGTCCATTTTGGCGCTTTCAGCACCTATAGCATTTCCGATTCTGTAGCTGTGATCAGCAATGGTCAGTTAAAAGACAAGACCCTCTCCGGGGCTGACGCTTCCCTGATCAATGCTGTAAAAGACAATATGCAGCAAAGAGGCTACCAACTGGTAAACAAGGATAATAATCCGGATATCGGCATTAATGTTAATAAGGTGATCAGCACGCAAACAGGTATTATAAGCTATCCTTCTTACTGGGGATATTACAATAGCTACTGGGATCCGTATTACTGGGGATACGGCGGGTATGATTATTACTTTCCCTATGCTTCTTATGCTGTATACCAGGTGAGCGAAGGCGCATTGTCTATTGATATGGTTGACCTGAAGGACGCAGGCGCCAACAAGCAGATTAAGGGTATATGGAACGGATTGATCCGGGGAGAAGCCATTTTCGACAATGCCAACGCCGCTGTCCAGGTAAAAGCCTTGTTTGACCAGTCACCTTATATTAATTCGGCTAACTAAAAATATTTTACAATGAAACGGTATATAGTATTTGCAACAGTGCTGTCTTTAGGCTTTGGCGCCACAGCGCTTGCGCAGCAGGGAAAAACAATTATGAACGTCAACTATTCAGTGAATACACCGCTTGGCAGCTTTAAATCGGATGTAGTTGGCAAAACTTCATTACGGGGCTGGAATGCAAGCGTACTGTATGGTCTGAGCAACAGCTTTTCACTTGGGGTGCAGGCTGGTTTTAATGATTTTAATGAAACATATCCTCGAAAAGTGTACGACATAAAGGATGGCGCCATCTCAGCAGTTTTGACCAATTCAGTACAGACCATACCCATACAGGTGAAAGCGAAATACAATTTTTTGCCCGGCGCTATCGTGCAGCCTTATGTAGCTGCAGGTGCAGGAGGAAATATTGCCACTTTCAACCAGTATCTCGGTGAGTTCTCTAACAGCGGTAAAACGAAATTCAGTTTCGCAGCTACACCGGAAGCAGGCGTAAATATCCCCTTTGGAAAAATAAGCGCTTCGGGAATTACTATCGGGGCTAACTACAACTATATGCCCTTCTCGTACCAGGGTATAAAAAATCTGAACAACTGGGGCGTTTTTGCAGGAATAAAATTCCCGCTTAAATAGCAGCCTTCATTCCGCCGGTAAAAATTATTGGCAATGTGCGCAGAGCGTCCCCCAGGCTATTGCCGGGGGACTTTTTATACAACAAAGCCACGAATGCACTAATGTTTTAAGATATTTATTCGTGCATTCTGTACAACAAAAGGAGATATAGCCCCAAATGCACGAACGGATGGTCATTTTAAAAAAGCCTCATTCGTGCATTCGTGGCTTTGTTGTATTCATAAATCAGTCCGCTTGCGGACCTATGGAATTAGCGGCGTACTTACTTTAGTTCAACTGAGGATCGGTAGGAAAATTGGTCATCATTACATATTCTCCACCCAAAAGCCGGAGCGCATCCTTCCATACCTCTTCAGCTTTGCTGTGAAATACGAGCCTCCGGGTGGCTTTCGCCGTCATCCAGCTTTTATTTTTCATTTCATCATTCAGTTGCTGATAATCCCAGCCGGAATAGCCTACATAAAACCTTATAACGTCTTCATCCAGCTCTCCTTTTATCAACAGGCTCTTCATGATCTCAAAATCACCGCCCCAATAGATCCCGTCAGATATCTCATGACTACCCGGAAGCTTCTCGGGGCAGGTATGCAAAAAATGCAGGGTATCCGCCTGCACGGGTCCTCCGGCATATACCGGTATCTTCCTGCCCTCAAGCTCGGGAATCAGCTCATCAAGCGTATATTTAAAATGCTTATTCAGCACAAAACCAAAGCTTCCCTCTTCCTGGTAGTCGCACAATAAGACTACGGTTCTCATGAAATTAGGATCCTTCAGGAAAGGTTCCGCTATTAACAATACTCCCGGCGAAAGTTCAACCATATCTTCTAAGATAGGATAGAATTTATTTTTCAGCAATTAATATTGCCGAATTTTGTATAATTGTTGCACCCAAACCTCATCCTCCTCTATCAACTTGTGTAAAACTTAGTTAAATACCCTGTATGCAGGCATGCTGCAGATATTATGCAAGTAATTTTACAGGCCGATGAAGAAAGTCTACATTCTGATTATCATACTGATCTCCATTTCCCTTATAGGCATTATCGCCGTGCAGGTGATGTCTATAAAGAACGCGCTTATTCTTCAGAACGAACAGATAGAACAAAATATCCAGTTTGCATTGAATGATGTGGGTCAGGAGATCGCCGAACAAAAGGGCAAGATCCCCGCTACCGGCTTTCCTAAGTTATCGCCGGAATGGCCCTCCGATCAATTTCTCTTCAGCCTTCGCCCTCCCACCGTCGCTCAACGCTATACGCCCAACCAGATACTTGACAAATTAAAGGCTTCCTTTCATAAGCATAATCTTAACAAAACAAACTTCGAATTTGCTATTCTTAACAGGAACAGCCTGAGCAACACTTACGAAATGCAGACGGTAAATTTCAGCAAGCTCCTGGCAGACACCGCACAGAACCGCGCATTCATGTACCCCCTGTCTGCCCCAACAGGCAGCATAGCGGAAGGGCTTGTTGCCGATGAAGAGCTTTGGGTGATCGTGCCTAATCTCAACACTTTTTTATGGAGGTCGCTGGGCTGGATGATCGCAGGCTCCGTATTGTTCACGCTCATCATTTGTACCGCTTTCTTTATCACTGTGCGCACTATGCTGCTGCAGAAAAAGCTGAGCGAGATCAAAAGCGACTTCATCAATAATATGACCCATGAATTTAAAACACCTCTTGCTACCATATCACTTGCCGTAGACGCACTGAAAAATGAAAAAGTAATCCGGAGCAGAGAAAAGATGGATTATTTCAGCAGCATCATAAAGGATGAAAACAAGCGTATGAATAAGCAGGTAGAGACCATATTACAGGCAGCCCTGCTCGACAAGCAGGATTTCCAGCTCAATATGAAGCCACTCCATGTGCATGAAACGATACGGAATATGATGGGTAATTTCCGGCTGCAGCTCGAAGACAAGCAGGGGAAAGCAGAACTGAAGCTTAAAGCAGAGAATGATATTGTACTGGCAGATGAAGTGCATTTTACAAACCTGCTGAGTAACCTGGTGGACAATGCCATTAAGTATTCAAAGGATACGGGACTTCAGATTGCTATATGCACGCAAAACGCCGGCAATTACCTCCGCATCAGAATAGAAGACAACGGCATCGGCATGAACAAGGAGACGGTGAACAGGATATTCGAAAAATTTTACAGGGCGCATACCGGCAATCTTCACAATGTAAAAGGGTTTGGACTGGGACTTAGCTATGTAAAAGCGATGGTTGATGCCCACAAAGGCCGGATAAAAGTAGAGAGTGTTCCCGGCCGCGGATCGGTATTTACACTTGATTTCCCGCTGAGCTGAATAAAAGGCACCCGTCTCCATAGCTCAGGAAGCGAAACGAATGATCAAGCGCATATTGATATATTTTCTTCCAGTCATCTCCCACTAAAGCGGCTACCAGCAGTAAGAGCGTGGATTGCGGCTGGTGGAAATTGGTAATAAGCCCACGGATGATCCGGCCGGTATATCCCGGAGCGATAAGGATCCGAGTTTGCGTAATCAGTTTTTGTAATTTTTTATTATCCATCCAGTCCAGCAAGCGCTGCAATGCTTCGCCTGCGCTTAATGTATATTGACACAGCTCATCATATACTTCCCACTGGCCGATGACCAGCTCATCTTCGGTTATAGCCGGCCGTTGGTTTATTTTAACGCCCATCCAGTACAGGCTCTCTATCGTCCGGAGGGATGTGGTGCCTACACAAAATATACGGCCGGTATTTTGCCGAAGCTTTTCAATGGTGCTCCTGTTCACTACTATATACTCTGCGTGCATCTCATGATCATGCATGAGCTCAGCCTTAACAGGCTTAAAGGTACCTGCGCCTACATGCAGGGTCACAAAATCGCTGTCAATATTTTTGTGTGTGAGCGACTGAAATATCCCATCCGTAAAATGCAAACCGGCAGTGGGTGCAGCAACAGAACCATTATGGGCTGCGTATATTGTCTGGTATCTTTCGGCATCATTTGTTTCTGCCTCCCGTTTCATATACGGCGGTAAAGGAATTTCTCCTGACAGATGCAATACTTCAGCAAACGATAAACCTGCAGGCTCCCAGGTCAGCTCCACTACAAAATTTTCTGCAGCCCTGCCTGCGATAGCGGCTTTCAACAGTATTAAGCCATTGCTTGTTTCAATCTGCTTTTCAAGCACCATTCCATGCTTCCATTTTGAAGCCCCGCCTATCAGGCAGTTCCACCAGACTTTGCCACACTGCAGCATGGCGGAAGTGATATCGGCATATTGACTATGTGGTGAAAGACAGAATATCTCAATGGCGCCGCCGGAAGGCTTTTTGAACTTCAGCCTCGCTTCTATAACCTTTGTATCATTAAAAACAAGCAACGACTGTTCGGGAATGTGCTCACTGATATTTTTGTATATATCTTCTGAGATGTTTCCTGATCGGTAGATCAGCAGCTTTGAATCATCTCTCTTACTGAGCGGATATTGTGCAATCCTGCTTTCAGGCAGGTCGTAAGTGAAATCCTGTATAGTGAGGTATTGTGGGTGCATGATCAATACAGCCAACTGCTGTAATGCTGCAAAATAAGCACATAAAGTTGTATTATCTTATTGTACGGTCACTTTTGAGAAAATATTCATTTTTGCAAACAGCCGGAACAATGTTTTCAATATTTCCGGCCCTGCAAATCCTGTATCCATTTCACAGATGATCCTGTTGTCCTCAACTTCCGTTCGCCAGTTGTGCACGGCATCTTCCTCGTTCTTTTCAGCTTTTATGTTAAAATCATTAATGCATGTGTCAATTTTTTGAATGGCCTCTTCAGCCTGGCTTAAAGCATCGTCTTTAAGCGTCATGGTAAGAATACAATCAATATTCAGGCGTTCTATTATTACCTCAAAAGGAAGGTTTTTAAGATTAAAAGGAAGCTCTACTTTAGGATATAATTGTTTGTGATAGAGTAAGGCGTCAAAGCTGTCATCAAACCAAAATTCAATATCATCGCAGGGAATGCCGGTATCCGCAAGATCGTATATTTTGTGTGATTTTGATTTCCAAAGGATGAAAAGGCTGTTACCATTACCATTAACAATTAAATCAATACTAAGTTTTGAAAGAACGTTTTTCCCGTATAAAAACTCATTTCCATGTACAGGAATAGAGATACAGACATTCCTGTTAATTTTAATACCTGTTCTTGTCTCAAATTGTTTGGATAACTGATCGTCTGCACATTTTATAAACTCTAAAGATATTTTCCTTTTATGGTGACGTTGTAATCGTTCAACTATAGTTTCCGGGAAGGTAACCAGGCTCCATTTGGGTTTTATGAGATGGCTCATTTTAGCGGTATCAAGCCCTTCTAATTCAAATACAATGTCCGCACAGTTAATATCAGTGTCTGCAATATCGTAAATTCTCCCGGATTGAGAATGCCATTTTATATTCACCGGCAAATGCCCATATACAAATGAAAACTTTGATTGCAATAAAGATATTCTTCCCTTAGTATACATCAAACTTCCCCCGCTATCCCAGCGTACTCGCGTATGTTTTGAGCTACCGGGCAGGCTTTCTTCTAAAAAACCTAAAATCCTATTATTTGCACAATCAATAAATACGACAGATATGTCTCTATTGAAATAAAGTTTAAATAAGTCCACCCAATCATGACTAAAGACTTGCATAAGTGAATAAGATTTTTAATCAGGTTTTAGATAAATGAAGTTTTAATCTCCTATTGAGCTATGCATAACAATAATAAAATTTCGCATAAGAACACCAACCTCATTACTTCCATAATAAAGCTTACACTTTAACCCCAGCCTTATTACTTTATCGATATTATTTTTAAAATGGAAAAGGCATACGCCAATTAATGCCAGGTAAATCTTCCAATGTTGTTATTTACTATCCTGGTAATATACTTTTCTAACCTTTTCCGATAATGCCCGGTAATCAATGGCACCATGTTCTTCGTGATCAGAATAAAATGTGTGTAAAGACTGTAATATTCTATTTTCATGATTAGCTATATAAGGTAATAAGGTGAGGTGTGTAATGAATTATCAGTTACTAAGGTAATAAGGTTTTTTGAATACGTTGCCTTTAACAGGGCGTATTCCAAATTTTCGCATCATTTCTCTTTTTGTCGCTAAGTAAAAAGGGATTGCAGGGGTAAGAGAAAAACAAGCAGCGAAAATTTGGAATGCGTCCTATTTAACAGCATATTAAATTATGAACCTATAAAATGGGACTGACCAAAAGGTTAATTGATGCCTGATCTACCCCGGGTAAGAGATGAAGACAGGTAGTCGTTTAAGCGATTCTCAGGGGCATCATTTACCTTCTTAGCCAGCTTCAATTATTGTATATTACAATAAGCGGGCAATTCTCACCAATTTGTATGCCATTAAAAAGCTTGCCCAATCATCCGCAACGCCAGCACCGAAGGTTATTATATCCTCTACGATTGTACCTACTATTATAGTAATCGCTGCACCAACAGCAGCAGCTTTAATATAATTTACAATTTCCGGATTGTCGCGTAAATAAACGAGTATTTTTTCTTCCAGGTTATCCATATCCTTTTTTAATTCCTTTAAAAGATCTTTTATTTTATCAAGTACGTTTTTAGGCACTACCACAGAAAAGGGAACAGTATTTTTTTGAACTAATTTATATATTATTACACCGGCTTGGTTAAGTTCCGTTGTAAGTTGCTTTGTGGGATCGGGAGGGTAAGGCAATACCCTTGATTCATACAACACACCTGCTGTCCATTTTTTATTACCTCCTGATATTGAAGGTGAACAATACTTATTAGCCTTGTCTATATAATTGGCTACTTCTTCTGCCCCCAAAGCAAATAGGTCTTTGGGCTTGATCTCAAATATCTCATAACTATTTAAATTTACTATATCGGCTCGCCCCCTGTAAACACCTCCTTTACTGCTTTCAGGAATTGAATATTCCCGAAAACTATTAGGATGCGTTGCTAAATAATCGTATTGTATTAACCAATGCTGAAGTGTTCCGTTACGATTAATGTTTCCCATAGCATGGGTTCCATAGCATGGAGGCGGAGTATTTAATATTTCATCCGCCATTTCATCTTCTTCTTTGATCTGGTTGATGATCCTTTGATCTTCCTCGGTAAGGTTATATGTAAGCTCCAGCTTTGGCTTCGGCTCATACGGCTGTATGGTAGCGCCGCAGCTTATTTCCTTATATGCATTGCCGGGAAGCTGCAGCGCCAATACCTTCCCGTCCTTACACCCGTCATACCAGTTTACAGTTGCAAGTGCGCTTGCGCTGCCGCTACTGCCGAGCGGCTGATTGGAAGATACACCGGATGGAAAGGGAATGCTGCCTCCACCTGAAGGGAAGGGTATTACCGGGTCAGGGAAATAAATAAAATGAACATAGCATATTTCCTCCGTCCAGTAGTAATTATTACTCTCGCCGGGCGCCGTGCCGGTAAGATTACCTTTATCACCTTCATGAGTAACCGTATAGCACTGGGTAGCCTGTATTAAACGGTTCGAAGCAGATACATTTGCTTTCACGGGTGTTACAGTTATTGTCTCTTCCTTGCTTTCCATTCTTTTTGATGCCTTACTGTTGAACAGTCGGTTGTCTTTTATCCTGAAAACACTATCGCCGAATATTTTTTGATCAAACGATAAGCTTTGAAGCACTACCGTATTAGCTGTTACTTTGCTTACGGTATTATCAAACCCGTAGGCTTCGTAAAAACGGGTTCTCACCAGGTCAATGATATCAACGTTCTCCCTGCCCGCTTTACATACGAGGAAACCGCTTACCTGCTTATGGTTTTTGATCACCAGTGGCACGAGCACAAGCGTATCAGTGTTGTTGTCTGTTGGGGAGAGGCTGCTAATGACAGATTTGCCCCATACGGGTATCCCTTCTTCCTCCTGGATGCGCGGCAAAAAGCCTGCAGAAAGGTTTTGCTGACATATCCTGTTTGCAATCCTGTGTAATACTGCCGGGCTGGAAGGAGATAACCGCAGGAATTCATAATCATGAGTGGGCAGTAAAGGGTGTAAGGCTTCATTCTTCTTCTGGCAGGAGAGCGTATACAGCAAAAAAAATGACAGCAATAGCGCTGCCTGTAAGGTGCTTTTCTTCATGGTTGGTGTTTTTGATGGTTTGAAATTACGGCGATGCATGAGGCATTACCGTTTAGCGGAAGTAAAATAGTAACTTTTCAGATCTTTTCAAAAAAAATACTGATTCGTGAGGCACCATAGCCGGTCAACTTAAGCAAAAAAGAAATCCTGACGATCCGGCGGATTTAATGCTAATAAACTGTTATACCAATGCAATTGCTGAAGGCTCTTATAGATGAAGAAGAGCAACATCTCACCATGTTTTGTATAGCAAAGAAAAATACAACACTCAATCCTGTTCTTTTTCAGCAGGACCGGTATTTTTTGCAACGCCCAATATTGCAATAGAGTTCAATGTCGGATACTATAATAATTCGGTAAGAGATGAAAACCCCATTGGCACAACCCGTTTGTAGACAAAGATGGTAATTTTCAACCATGCGCCCGACCTTCCAGTATTACCCGGATTCAATTACCGCTAAACATTGAATATTACATATCAGCCTCAGGAGGAAGTTGTTTATTCCTGGTCAAATCAATAGCATCCATGTATATTTCTTTTGAGCGATCAGGAGAAAGACTTTCGATTTTTGCTATCAGGAGAAATCTTTGTAGATCTCTGGTATATTTTTTATACAGATATTTTTTAATGAAAGCCATCTTTTCATCCTTCTGCAAGGCAACTTGTTCAACGCTAATGCCATCAAAAATAAGAAGTTGGTTCTTTTGGATTATCGGTTAAGTAATACCAAACACATAAACTGTCAGGCGATTCATCCGCAAAAACTATACGTGTAACCATGGGACCTCCCTCAACACCTCTGAGATTACTCAATGAATCGAACTCAACAATATAAGAGGCATAAATAGAATCCATTTGAAAGGAATATGATTTTAAAATTCCAGTCTCGTAAAATTCATATCTATTGCCATTGTCATTTGAATTACTTGTATCTCCGGCTTCCTTCAATTTCCCACTTTCAAAGAATTCTTTCCTTTTGGAATTCAGATCATCCACTTTAGATATTGTCTCCACAGTATATATGGTACCTGAATCATTATCTAAGCATCCCGACAACATTAACTATTGTGATGAAGGGATATAAGTAGTTTACTTTCATGTCTTCTCAACGGGATTTTTTCTCCATTATTTCTCCCTTTATGGCAGTCCCATTAATTACGCACTGCATTTGCGCCTTTCTTTTCCCTCTTTGCGCTCTGCGTGAAAACCCCATCTTTTCCACAGATATTCACACTAATTCACATTAAAAGCAGGTCAATACAGCCGTCTCAACCGCTCCCACCCTCCTAACTCCCTATGGGGAAAGGGATTTTGAAAAATATTTTCCTGTGGATAAAATAATTAATTTAAAACTTGCGTTAAAGGTGGGAAAATGTGTTATTTTGTGGGAATAAATGGGAAATTGATATAACGCACTGTAAATGATACGGTTTTTAGGGGAATATGAAGCTACTCTGGACGCAAAAGGTCGGTTTCTCTTTCCAACAGGATTTAGAAGGCAAATCCCGGAAGGAGAAACCGGTAGCTTCTTTATTAACAGGGGGTTTGAGCGTTGTCTGACCCTGTACCCGATGAAAAACTGGGAGCCGATATTTGAGGAGATAAGCAACAAGAATGATTTTGACGCAAAAGTACGCGAATTCAGGCGCTACTTTTTGAATGGGATCACGGTAGATATGGACAGCGCCGGAAGGCTGCTGCTGCCGAAAAACCTGATGGAATATGCCGGACTGCAAAAAGATATTGTATTGCTTTCGGCTATTGACAAAATTGAGATCTGGGATAAAGATAAGTACCAACAGCTCTTTGACACTTTTTCACCCGAAGCATTCAGCGCTCTGGCACAGGAAGTAATGGCTGCTAAAAAAGAAGGGTAGCCCCGGCAGCAACACGCTGAACGGTGGAGGTTAAAGGCAATGGTAATTTTTTCACTTACCTGCCGGTGCATATTTGCCGGGAGGGCTATTGGTTCAGCACGGTGTCGCAACAATACCACATACCTGTTTTGCTCAGCGAAACGATTGACGCCCTGCAGGTAAAAGCAGGGGGAACTTATGTGGATTGCACTTTTGGCGGTGGCGGTCATAGCAAAGCCATACTCAATATGCTGGATGCTGATGGCAGGCTGCTGGTGTTTGACCAGGATGCTGACGCCAGACAGAATGTGCCTGACGACCCGCGCATTACTTTCCTCCAATACAACTTCCGTCATGTGCAGCGCATACTGCGACTGCACAGGATAGAGACGGTAGATGGCATATTAGCCGATCTTGGCGTGTCGAGCCACCAGTTTGATGAAGCCGGACGCGGGTTCTCCACCCGGTTCAATGATGCATTGCTTGATATGCGGATGGACCAGCGGCAGGAGCTCACCGCCGCCGGTATTATAGAAACCTATACCGAGCAGGCGCTGCACAAGCTGTTTGAGCAATATGGCGAAGTGACCAATGCAAAAACGCTGGCGAAAACCATCGTGCAATACCGTCAGCTTACCCCCGTCAAAACAGTAAATGAGCTCAGGGCGGCAGCAGCTTCCGTGGTGAAAGGTAATCCCAACAAATATTTTGCCCAGGTATTCCAGGCGCTGCGCATGGCGGTAAACGATGAAGCAGGCGCATTGCAGGAACTGCTCCGGCAACTTCCCTCCCTCCTGAAGAAAGGCGGCCGCGCTGCCATCATCACTTTTCACAGTATTGAAGACAGGCTGGTAAAAAACTTTTTCCGCAGCGGAGGGTTTGACGAAGTGGCGCCGGATGCTCTTTTTGGCACACGCCCTGAGAGCCCGTTCGTGCTGGTCACCAAAAAACCAATTATCCCTTCCGCTGCCGAAATACGGCAAAACCCCAGGAGCCGGAGCGCTAAGCTGCGGGTGGCGGAGAGAAGATGAAAAAGGGTGAATGGTGAATAGGCAATGGTGAATGGCGGCAAATTCACCATTCACCATTGCCCATTCACTTTTATTACAGACATATTTTGGAGAATAAAAACATCATGGACCCGACTAATGAAACAGAAGAAAACAACCAGCCCCGGGCACCGGTGAACAAAACGGCAGCAGGCTGGAAAAAGTGGATCAACCACCAGTGGATCGTGAAGCATATTTATTACTTCCTTTTCCTGGCGGTTTTGGCTGTTATATATATATACAATGGCCATTATGCTGAAAACACTATTAAAGACATTAACCGTAGCGCAAGAGAACTTAAAGAGCTGCAATATGAATATAAAACAGTAAAAGGTGAGCTGATGATGCGCGGCAAACAGAGCGAAATAGCCAAAGCGGTAGAACCCCTCGGGCTGAAAGAACTGAAAAAACCACCGGTAAGGATCGTTGTCAGTGCTAAATAATTATTAAAGAGCAATTGGAAATAAAGAAAGACATATTGTGGAGAGTTTACCTGTGCTTCCTGGGTGTTGTAGCGCTCAGCCTTTTCGTAGTGGGAAAGGCTTTCTACATACAGCAGGTACAGGGCGCCTACTGGAAAAGCCTGAGCGACAGCCTTCATCTTGAATACCGTGCGCTCGATGCCGACAGGGGTACCATCTACAGCGAAGACGGCAGCATGCTGAGCACTTCTATACCGTTCTTCGACATACATATAGATTTCCTGGCAGACGGGCTGCGCGAAAAAGACGGGAAAAGATTTAAAGAAAATATAGACTCCCTGAGCATAGGGCTGAATGGCTTGTTCAAAGATCAGCCTGCTGCCGCCTATAAGAAGCAGCTTGAATCGGGATACCGGAAAAGAGACAGGTATTTTTTGCTGAAAAAGAAGATCAGCTTTGAGCAATACCAGGCGCTCCGCAAGCTCCCGCTGGTAAGGCAGGGCAGGAACAAAAGCGGCTTTATCATAGAAGATATGGAAAAGCGGCTCACCCCGTTTGAGCTGCTGGCAAACCGCACTATCGGCTTATCAAGGTCTTATGTTGATGGCAACAAGCAGGTGGTGACCCAGAATGTAGGGCTGGAAAAAACTTATGACAGCCTGCTGAAGGGTATTTCCGGAAAACGATTAGTAAGAAGGATTTCCGGCGGAGCTTTTGTACCCGTGGAAGGGTCGGAAATAGAACCGGAGAATGGTAAAGATATCGTTACCACTCTCGATGTAAATATCCAGGATATTACCCAAACAGCCCTCATGCGCATGATGATTGACAACGAGGCGCTGGAAGGCTGCGCTATTGTGATGGAGGTAGCTACCGGCAAGATAAAAGCCATAGCCAACCTGGGGAAAATGCCGGATGGCTCTTATTTTGAAAATGACAACTATGCGCTGAAGACCTCTGAGCCGGGCTCTACGATTAAGCTGGTCACCGTGATGTCGGTGCTGGAAGACAAATATGCTACCATATCGGATATGGTGAATATTGACGATGGCACCTGGATACTGAAAGGAAGGCGTATACAGGATGCAGAAAGATCTCCCAAATCGGTAATGACCATCAAAGAATGCTTTGAGCATAGCAGTAATGTAGCCATGGCTAAGCTGGCATACAATTATTACAACAGTAACCCGGGAAAATTTTATCAGCATTATGAAACCCTGGGACTTACTTCCCGCACCGGCATAGATCTCAACGAAGAGTTCAGACCTACCGTTAAAAATCCCAAACGCAAAGACTGGCACCTGCAAACCCTGCCTTCTATGGGATTTGGTTATGAAGTGATGCTGAGCCCGCTGCAACTGCTTACTGTATACAATGCCGTAGCCAACAACGGGAAGCTGATGAAGCCCTACCTGGTCAACAGTATTGAAAAAGACGGGAACATACTTCGTGGTTTTGAACCCCAGGTAAAAAACGAAAAGATATGCTCTCCGGCAACACTGAAGCAGTTACAGGAATGCCTGCGGGCGGTTTGCATCGATGGCACGGCAAAAACGGTTTTTAAGGATGCGGCATATACAGTAGCCGGTAAGACCGGAACAGCCAAAGTGAATGACGGTAATTTTAAATACAATGATGGCGTATACCAGTCCTCATTTGTCGGGTATTTTCCGGCAGATAAACCTGTCTACACCTGCATAGTGGTCATCAAAAATAAACCTCATGCGGTGAGGCATTTCGGCGGCGCTGTGGCAGCGCCGGTATTCAGGGAGATCGCCGATAAACTCTATGCCGAACGCAAAGAAGATCAGCCGGAGTATATAGCCGTCAGGGCAACAGACAGCAACAGCTACAGGTGGAGCGGCTATGCGGAAGAGGTAAAAAGCATTATGAAAAAAATGAACGTCAGCTACCAGGATTCCAGCAATAAGGATCAGTGGAGCTATATATATAATAACAACTACACCCCGGCGCTTAAAGCGCTGGCAGTGTCAGATGATATCATTCCTGACCTGAAAGGTATGGGGCTTAAAGATGCGCTGTACCTGCTGGAGAATATGAAGCTGAAAGTAGAGGTCAAAGGAAACGGCAGAATAGTGAATCAGTCTCCCGCATCCGGAGCGACATTCAGTAAAGGGCAAACCGTAACACTGGAATTAAATTAAAGCAATATAGCGCTTAACCAAGCAGATGGCTGTTTTACAGGACATATTATATAAGGTGCATATCCGCTCTGTGCAGGGAAACCTTGGTGTGCAGGTAACCGACCTGCAGATAGATTCGCGTAAGATCGCTGCAGGGTCGTGCTTTATTGCCATTAAAGGCACAGCGCAGGATGGGCATAATTATATAGAGGCGGCGGTGATGAAGGGAGCAACTTCAATAGTAGCAGAGCAATTACCGCCTGTATTATCCGGAGAGGTCACTTATATACTGGTAGAGAACACCGCTGTTGCTGCCGGCTATATGTCGGATAACTTTTACGGGTCGCCCTCTTCAAAAATGAAAGTGGTGGGAATAACAGGCACCAACGGCAAAACCACTATTGCCACACTACTGTTCAAATTATTTTCCGGGCTGGGCTACAAATGCGGGCTTTTATCTACTGTACAAAACCAGATCGCGGATAGGGTACTTTCCGCTACGCATACTACTCCCGATGCCATCAGCATTAATGCATTGATGCAGCAAATGCTGGACGAAGGATGCTCACATGTATTTATGGAATGCAGCAGTCATGCCATACAGCAGCATCGCATCACGGGGCTGCACTTTGCAGGAGGGATATTCAGCAATATTACCCACGACCACCTGGACTATCATAAAACATTTGATGAATATATCAGGGTAAAAAAATCTTTTTTTGACAACCTCCCTTCCGACGCTTTTGCTATCAGCAATGCCGATGATAAAAGAGGTTTGGTGATGCTGCAGAATACCCATGCTAAAAAACATCTATACAGCCTGCGGTCACTGGCGGAATTTAAAGGGAAGATCCTGGAGAACAACCTTACCGGCCTGCTGATGAATATAAATGAGCAGGAAGTGCATTTCCGGCTGATAGGGGAATTCAACGCCTATAACCTGCTGGCGGTATATGGAGCAGCTATATGTCTCGGCGAAGAAAAGCAGAGGATCTTACAGGTACTGAGCAACCTTACCGGCGCAGAGGGCAGGTTTGACTATATCGTATCTCCCGGTGAAAGAATTATAGGTATCGTGGATTATGCCCATACCCCTGATGCGCTGCTGAATGTGCTGGGCACGCTGAAAAAGCTGAGACAGGGCCATGAAAAGATCATCACCGTGGTAGGCTGCGGCGGCGACAGGGATAAAACAAAACGTCCTGTCATGGCCGAAGTAGCGTGTGAGCATAGCGATAAGGTGGTCTTTACTTCAGACAACCCCAGGAGTGAAGCGCCGGAAGATATATTGAAAGATATGGAAGCAGGACTGCAGCCGTCGTTGCGGCGCAAATATATTTCCATCGCTGACCGGAAAGAAGCCATAAAGACAGCGATCAGCCTTGCAGCCAAAGAAGACATCCTGCTGATAGCAGGCAAAGGACATGAAAAATACCAGGAAATAAAAGGAGTGAAATATCCATTTGACGACAAACAGGTGCTCACAGAGCTGTTTGCATTACTTGGCAAATAAAAAACATAAACAATAAAAAGCAGGCATGCTGTATCTACTATTTGAATGGTTTAAACATGAAGGCATAAAATTCCCGGGGAGCGGGTTGATGCAATTCATCACCTTCAGGCTGCTGATGGCGGTATTGCTGTCGCTTTTTATATCTACCGTATATGGCAAGCAACTGATCAACCTCCTGAAAAAAAAGCAGATCGGCGAAAGCGTGCGCGACCTGGGCCTTGCAGGGGAACAGCAAAAGAAAGGCACTCCTACCATGGGTGGTATCATTATACTGCTCGCTATCCTGATACCTACCCTGCTGTTTGCCGACCTGAGCAAGCTGTATATACGGCTGATGTTGCTTTGCACGGTATGGCTGGGATTTATAGGATTCATGGATGATTACCTCAAGCTGAAAGCCAGGAAAGCCGCACAGGCAAAAGGGGAAAAATATAAAAAGAAAGACAGCGACGGGCTGGCAGGCTTTTCAAAAATAATAGGCCAGGTTGGACTGGGCATCATCATCGGCGCTACGCTCTATTTCAACCAGAAGGTAGTAGTATGGCGGGAGTATTATGATCCGCAATCTTCCGGCCAGGTTTCCCCTATCCTCAAAAGCGGGGAGAAGAAAGTTGGCGATACGATTGTTGTAATGGAAGGAAAAGAGCACCGCTACGCCATAGTTAAAACGCCCATTACTACTATACCTTTTGTAAAAAGCCACGAGTTCAATTACAGCCGGCTTATCAGCTGGATAGGCGAAGGAGCCGAAAAATATACCTGGATCATTTACATCATTGCGGTAACGCTTATCATTACCGCTGTATCAAATGGTGCAAACCTTACAGACGGCCTTGACGGGCTGGCAGCGGGAGTAAGCGCATTGATAGGAGCATGCCTGGGAGTATTCGTATACGTCAGCGGCAGCACCCGCTTTGCGGAATACCTCAATATCATGTATATCCCTAACCTTGGGGAATTGTCTGTATTCGTGGGTGCATTTGTGGGTGGGTGTATCGGTTTCCTGTGGTACAATGCCTATCCTGCACAGGTATTTATGGGCGATACGGGAAGCCTTGCGCTGGGAGGCATTATTGCATCGCTGGCGATAATAGTGCGGAAAGAGCTGCTGATCCCGATATTCTGCGGCGTTTTTCTCGTGGAAAACTTAAGCGTGGTATTGCAGGTGAGCTATTTCAAATACACAAAGCGAAAATATGGTGAAGGGCGAAGGATATTCCTGATGAGCCCGCTGCACCATCATTACCAGAAGCTGGGATACCATGAGAGCAAAATAGCGGTCAGGTTCTGGATAGTGACTATTCTTTGTGTATTGTTTGCGATAGCAACATTCAAGATGCGTTAAGTATAAAAATAATAAAGGAAACGATTGAAAGGAAGATGTCAAAAAAGTTAGTGATACTGGGTGGCGGCGAAAGCGGCGTGGGAGCGGCTATCCTTGCACGTAAGCAGGGATACGAGGTCTTTCTGTCTGACGGGGGACTGCTGAAAGAACAATATAGAAACGAATTGCTGCAAAACAATATTGCATTTGAGGAAGGAAAACACAGTGAGGAAAAAGTTTTAGCGGCAGACGAGATCATGAAAAGCCCGGGCATCCCCGAGAAAAATGAGCTCGTAAAAAAAATAAGAGCCAAAGCCATCCCGGTGATCAGTGAAATTGAGCTGGCTTACAGGTACAAAAGTGAAAGCCGTATCATAGCCATCACGGGCAGCAACGGTAAAAGCACTACCACTTCTTTGATATATCATATCTGCAAGACAGGAGGTATGGACTGTGCGCTGGTGGGCAATATCGGTTACTCTTTTGCAAAGCAGGTAGCAGAAGACCCGAAACCGTTGTATGTGGCAGAGATCAGCAGCTTTCAGTTGGACGACATTAAAGATTTCAGACCTGATGTTGCTGTGCTGCTCAACATCACCGAAGATCACCTTGACAGGTACGAGTACAAATTTGAAAACTATATCCGCTCCAAATTCAATATCACCAAAAACCAAAGGCCGGAAGATACATTTATCTATTGCGCCGACGATCCTGTGATCACACAGTTCATGAAAGAAAACCCATTACATTCCAACTTATTACCATTTTCTATGTATCAAGAACTACCCAAAGGAGCTTATATTAAAGACAGGATGATGATACTTGCCGTTGACAGTGACAAGCTGGAAACGAGTGTGTATGATTTTGCATTAAAAGGAAAGCATAACCAATATAACAGTATGGCTGCAGGACTGGCAGGCGCCACAGTTGGCATCCGCAAAGAAAAGATACGGGAGGCCGTTGAAAATTTTGAAGGGCTTGAGCATCGCATGGAGCATGTCCTTACCGTTCGTGGTGTTGACTTCATCAACGACAGCAAGGCAACCAACGTCAACAGCACCTGGTATGCGCTGGAGAGCATGACACAGCCTGTGATCCTTATTCTTGGAGGAGTAGATAAAGGAAATGATTATAGTGCACTCCTCGATCTTGTGAAAGAAAAGGTAAAAGCAATAGTATGCCTTGGAGTAGATAACAGGAAAATTCATGAAGCATTCGGCAAGCACGTGGAAGTGATGGTGAACACCGCCGGCGCGAGGGAAGCCGTGCATGCAGCCTTTCACCTGGCAAATAAAGGAGATGTGGTGTTGCTGAGCCCCGCCTGTGCCAGCTTTGACCTCTTCAGGAATTATGAAGACAGGGGAAGGCAGTTCATTGAGGCGGTAAGGGAATTGTGAGGTATCGGCTGTCAGCTATCAGGACATAAGGCGTAAAGAATAAGAAAGGAAGGCTTAAGGTGTAAGGCGCAATCTCAAATTTCAAATCTCAAATCTCTCATGCAGGGATTATTAAACAGAACAAAAGGCGACAGGGTAATATGGGCTGCTGTAGTACTGCTCACCCTGGTAAGCATGCTGGTAATATATAGCAGTACCGGCACGCTGGCTTATCGCCTTTCCCGCAGCGCCGAGTCTTACCTGTTCAAGCAGTTTGCATTTACTGCCATCGGGCTGTTCATTATATATTTTGCCCACAGGGTAAATTATACCCTGTACTCAAGAATAGCATTGATATTATTTATACTCTCTATACCCTTACTTATATATACTCTCTTTTTCGGAGCAGAGATCAATGAAGGCACCCGCTGGATAAAGCTGCCTATTATCAACCTCACTTTCCAGACTTCCGACCTGGCCAGGCTGGCATTGTTCATGTATTTGTCACGGCAGCTCAGCCGCTCGCAGGACGATATCAAGGATTTTAAAAAAGGATTTCTGCCGCTCATCGTTCCCGTGATCATCATTTGCGGGCTCATCGCGCCGGCTAACTTGTCTACTGCCTTACTGATCGGCGCTACAAGCCTGATCCTCATGTTCATCGGGCGGGTAAGCGTAAAGCATATAGCCATGGTCATCGGTGTAGCGCTCATCCCGATATTGATCCTGGTAACTATTGCCTTTGGATTTTACAACAAGGAAGAGCACCAGCCTAAAGAATTGCCTTCCATATTGCGTATCGGCAGGATACCCACATGGATCAAACGTATACAGGACTTTGCTTATGCAGACAAAGAAGAAACCGCTTACCAGGTGCAACAGGCAAAAATTGCTATCGCGAAAGGCGGATGGCTGGGGCTCGGCCCCGGCAACAGTGAGCAGCGCAACTTCCTGCCCCACCCTTACAGCGATTTTATATATGCCATTATTATCGAAGAATATGGAATTGTCGGCGGCATAGTGATATTATTTATATACCTGCTGTTCCTGTTCCGGAGCATCAGGATATTCAAAAAATGTCCTTTTGCCTTTGGAGCATTTTTATCGCTGGCATTAAGCTTTACGCTGGTCATACAGGCGCTGGTGAATATGGCGGTGAACGTAAACCTATTCCCGGTGACGGGTGTGCCATTGCCACTGGTAAGTATGGGAGGAAGCAGTTTTCTTTTCACCTGTATGTCTATAGGTATCATATTGAGTGTTGCCAGGAATGCGGAAAAGATGGAAGGCAAAACAGCAGCGGCAGTTAACGAATAACAAGAGAAAGCATTGGCAAAAAAGATCATCATAGCAGGCGGAGGTACGGGAGGACATATCTTTCCTGCCATAGCTATTGCCAATGCCATAAAAAAGACAGACAACGATACACAAATATTATTTGTGGGGGCAAAGGGGAAAATGGAAATGGAGAAAGTGCCCCAGGCAGGATATGATATAAAAGGACTGGATATAGCAGGATTGAACAGAAGCTCTTTGATAAAAAATATCGGGTTGCCTTTTAAGCTTATCAAAAGCTTTTTCCAGGTAAGAAAGATCATTAATGATTTCAAGCCGGATGCAGTGGTAGGCGTGGGAGGTTATTCAAGCTTTCCTGCACTGCGTTATGCACAGCAAAAAGGTATCGCCACATTTATCCATGAGGCTAATTCCTTTGCCGGTAAGGCAAATATGCAGTTGGGCAAAAGAGCCAGGAAGATATTCACAGGTACGAAAGGAATGGAAAAGTTTTTCCCTGCAGAAAAGATCATGGTAACGGGCAATCCTGTACGAAAATCCATTGTGCAGAGCCAGGTGAGTAAAGCAGACGGGCTGAAATTTTTCGGGTTGCAACCGGGTAAAAAAACAATACTCGTTACCGGAGGAAGCCTCGGCGCTAAAACGATCAACGAGGCAGTAGCGGCCCATATCAATGCCTTTGAAAAAAATGATGTGCAACTGATCTGGCAAACCGGGAAATTGTTTACGGAACAGGCAAAAGCAGTATCCACAGGGAAAGCCAATATATGGACCAATGATTTTATCACCCGGATGGAATATGCTTTTGCAGCAGCGGATGTGGTGATATCGAGAGCCGGGGCAATGTCTGTGGCAGAGCTGTGCGTGGTGAATCAGGCAGTCATATTTGTGCCTTATCCCTTTGCGGCAGAGGATCACCAGACCGTGAATGCACAGCAACTGGTGCAGCAGGATGCTGCAATACTGGTAAAAGACAGTGAAGCAAAAGATCAATTGGTAGATGCTGCCATAAGTCTGGCAAAAAATGAGCAAAGACAACAAACGCTCAGAACGAATATTGCAAAGCTGGCAATAACCAATGCCGACGAAATAGTGGCGAACGAAATTTTGAAAAATATATAATAACAGTAGCAGGAAGTACCCGGAAAATGAAAACGATAGACGACATACATAAAATATACTTTATAGGCATCGGCGGCATCGGGATGAGCGCACTGGCAAGGTATTTTAAGTCGAAGGGTAAGGAGGTAAGCGGCTACGATAAAACTGAATCCGTATTAACGCAGCAGTTAGCGGAAGAAGGGATAAGCATAACCTATACCGATGATGCGTCGCTTATACCAAAGGATGTGGATATTGTGGTATATACCCCTGCCATACCAAAAGACCATGCAGGACTGGCATACTACCGGGAGAACGGGTATGAACTGTTGAAGCGGAGCGATGTGCTGGGCATCATCACGGAAAGTTCTTTTAATATATGCGTGGCAGGCACACACGGAAAGACGACCACCACTACCATGATAGCGCATATCCTGCGTCATTCGGAGTATGGGTGCAATGCGTTCCTTGGTGGCATTGCCGTTAACTACAACAGCAATTTCTGGAGCAGTGAAAGGAATGTGTGTGTGGTAGAGGCGGATGAATACGACAGGAGCTTCCTGAAGCTGAGCCCTGATATAGCCATCATCACGGCGATGGATGCCGACCATCTTGATATTTATGGTACGGCAGCGGAAATGGAAAAGGCCTTCATGGATTTTGCAGGCAGGATCAAGAAAGGCGGCACGCTGATCAGTAAGCTCGGACTGGAAAAAAAGGGAGCACTGCATGCAGATCATCACTTTACCTATGCGCTGGATAATACCGTGGCTGATATAACCGCCGTAAATATTATTGCGGGCAACGGGGGATACCTGTTTGATGTGAAAAAGGATGGTGCGGTCATAGAAAAGATCAGCCTGAATATGGGCGGACTGCATAATGTGGAGAATGCCACCGCCGCCATAGGTGTGGCAATGCAGTTGGGCATTGAAGCAGCTAAGATCAAAGCAGCTGTGGCTGCTTTCAGGGGAGTGAAAAGAAGGTTTGAGTATATCGTGGCGCCTTCAGCGGAAAACGATGTGGTATATGTAGACGATTATGCTCATCATCCTGCGGAGCTGGAAGCGTTGATCAAAAGCGCTGCATCCATGTTCCGCGGCAAAAAGTGTACGCTGATCTTTCAGCCGCACCTGTTCAGCCGCACCAGGGACTTTGCCGCTGAGTTCGCGCAAAGCCTGGAGCTGGCGGATGAAGTGATACTGCTTCCCATATACCCTGCAAGGGAGCTGCCTGTAGAAGGAGTAACAAGCGCTACAATAGCGGACAGGATGGATCCGGGGCGGGTGAGCATAATGGAGAAGAATGAATTGATGCGCTGGATTACGCAGGAATATAAAAACGGGAAGAACGGGTTATTGATCACCGCCGGTGCAGGAGATATAGACAAGCTCGTGCCGGAAATAAAAAATATTTTAACAGGAAAATAAATATATGCGGGTAAGCAGGAAAAAAATAGGAAGGTTTATTGCAGCTACGCTGTGGATCAGCGCAGGGATAACCCTTATTGTTTTCCTGGTAGCGGCTATGAGAATGCGTGATGACAAGCTTTGCTCCGGCCTGAACATAGAGATCACAGACACAAAAAACAATCTCTTTGCAGATAAAAATGATATAGGCGGAATGATCAGTTACATGGTTTCCGGTATCAAAGGAAGGCCTATAAGCGACTTCAACCTGCAACAGATGGAAAAGACGCTGGAAGGTAATATATGGATAAAAGATGCAGAGCTGTTTTTTGATAACAACGAGATATTACAGGTGAAGGTGAAAGAGCGGGAGCCGGTAGCAAGGATCTTTACTCAGTCTGGAAAAAGCTATTATATAGATAAAGCGTTTGTGAGGCTGCCGTTGAGCACAAAATTCTCTGCAAGAGTGCCTGTCTTTACCAACTGCCCTTTGGATAAAACAAAGTGGAATGCGGAAGACAGCACAGTGCTGGCACAGGTCACCGCCATCAGCTCATTTTTGATGAACGATGACTTCTGGATGGCGCAGATCGAACAGGTGGATTACACAGCGCAAAAGCAGTTTGTCATGTATCCCAAGATCGGAGATCATGCCATCATACTGGGCGACGGCAATGATCTTGAAAGCAAATTCAGGAAACTGTTCATTTTTTATAAAGAAGTGCTGGCGAAAAGCGGGTGGGATAAGTATTCAACCATTAATGTACAGTTCAAAGGGCAGGTAGTGGCGGTGCCGGGAAATCAGCAAAAAATGTCAGTCAATTAAAAATATTTAACCAACAGTTATACAACGCAATAAACAACAGACCATGAATAACGAACAACCCATTATTGTAGGACTTGATATAGGAACAACGAAGATCGCCGCCATAGCCGGAAGAAAAAATGAATATGGCAAGCTGGAGATATTAGGATTTGGCCGCGCTAACAGCAATGGTGTGCAACACGGCATGGTGCTGAATATAGACCAGACGATCAAAGCCATACAGGCAGCCCTGGAAAGCTGCTTTGCTTCCAATCCCGATCTTGAGATCAATGAAGTATATGTGGGTATAGCCGGACACCATATAAAAAGCTTGCAAACGAGAGGCGATATCGTAAGGCAGCATACCGAAGAAGAAATATCCCAGGTGGAAATTGATCAGCTGATAGAAAACCAGTATAAGACCTATATACCTGCAGGCGACCAGATCATTGATGTGATCCCCCAGGAATTTACAGTGGATAATTTTCAGAATATCGCGAATCCCATCGGGTACAGCGGTGTAAAGGTTGGCGCCAACTTTCATATCATCACCGGCGACAGGAATGCTATCCGTAATATCAACAGGAGTGTTGAAAAATCAAACCTGAAGGTAAAAGACCTGGTGCTGCAGCCGCTTGCTTCAGCAGCGTCGGTAATGTGCGAGCAGGATCTGGAAGCTGGTGTGGTTATTGTTGATATAGGTGGCGGCACCACGGATATCGCCATCTTTTATGAAGGGGTATTAAAGCATACTGCCGTGATACCGTTTGGCGGGGAGAATATCACCAATGATATCAAAACAGGATTAGGCGTGCTGAAAACACAGGCTGAGCAGATGAAAGTACAGTTTGGCAGCGCGCTTACCGATGAAGCCCGCAGCAATGCATTCATCACTATACCCGGGCTTCGCGGTATGACACCCAAAGAGATAAGCGTGCAAAACCTGGCCAAGATCATACAGGCGAGGATGAGCGAGATACTTGACTTTGTAACCTATCACCTCAACCAGGTAGGCATTGAGAAGAAATTGCTGAACGGGGGTATCATACTCACCGGCGGCGGCTCACAGCTCAAGCACCTGATCCAGCTCACGGAATATATCACCGGGCTTGATGCACGCATCGGTTATCCCAACGAGCACCTGGCCTCAGGGCATATGGAAGAGCTTACCAAGCCTATGTACGCCACCTGTATAGGGTTGATACTGAAAGGATACAATGTGTACGAAAATGAAATAGAAAAGCAGAAATACAAGGTAGCACCTGCAAAGGAAATAACAGCAGATCAAAAAACCGTAACAAAAACAAAGCATAAAGAAAAGGGTGTTGACGTCGTGAAAACAAAAAAGCGGTCAAAAAGCCTTAAGGATTTCATGGATTCCATCAAAGGCGGATTGATAGAGCTTTTCAAGGAGGAAGAAGACGAGCAATTCAAATAAGCACAGCAAACAACATTTAACCATAAAAACAGACTTACTACTTACAACCATTAATTCACACTCATTCCCGGCAGTTGGCAAAGCGCTGCGGGGATCAAATTAACCTGATATTATGATACATTTTGATTTGCCCAAGGAAAAGTCCTCCATCATTAAGGTCATAGGCGTAGGCGGTGGCGGCAGCAATGCGGTTAATTACATGTTTAACCAGGATATTGAAGGCGTGAACTTCATTATCTGTAATACCGATGCGCAGGCACTTTCGCTGAGTAAAGTCCCCAACAAGGTACAGTTAGGCCCCATGCTCACACAGGGACTTGGAGCCGGCGCCAATCCCGATATCGGCAGGCAGGCCACCGAGGAGAGCCTTGAAGAGATCAGGCGCATACTGGAGGTAAACACCAAGATGGCATTCATCACCGCCGGTATGGGCGGTGGTACCGGTACGGGCGGTGCGCCTATTCTTGCAAAGATCTGCAAGGACCTTGGCATCCTGACGGTAGGTATTGTTACTACTCCCTTCGCCTACGAGGGTAAAAAACGTTTTGCCCAGGCAGAGGAAGGCATTGAAAAATTAAAAGACTATGTAGATACGCTGCTGGTGATCAGCAACGATAAAATGCGGCACCAGTATGGCAACCTCACCATGAGGGCTGCCTTCTCCAAAGCCGACAACGTATTGGCTACTGCCGCCAAATGTATCACGGACGTGATCAATTCCACCGGGCAGATCAACGTGGATTTTGCCGATGTATGTACCGTTATGCGCAACGGTGGCGTTGCCATACTGGGAAGCGCGGCAGCAGAAGGAGAAAACCGTGCCCAGAAGGCGATACAGGATGCTATCAACTCACCGCTGCTTAATGATAATGATATCCGCGGCGCTAAATGGATCCTTATCAATATCAATTCCGCTGAAGGTGAACATGAATTTACCATGGATGAAGTGGATGTTATCCAGAACCACCTGCTGAGCCAGGCAGGCGAGCACACCAATGTGATCATGGGACTGGGGTATGATAATACGCTTGGAGAAAAGATCGGCATCACGCTTATCGCCACCGGTTTTGATCATAAAGACCCCTTTGCACAAACAGAGGTGAAAAAAGAAGCTGTAAAAGAAGAAAAGATCATTCTTACGCTTGACGGTCAGCAGGTGAATAAGCAGGAAGCCCCCCTGCCGGTAGTGGAAGAAAAAGACCCGATGGCGCCAAGCATTGTGGAAGTAATTGAAAATAAGAACATTCTGGAGGTAGTGCCGGCAACGCCCGGAAAACCGGAAAAAGAAGAGAAAGAAATATTGCATTTAGAAATAACTTCTTTACCTTCATCCTCTCCTGAATCCGTTGAAAAAAGCACTGCTTCAGGTGCTGCCCAAACCTTTGAACCAAGCCCCACCCGGTTGAATAATAGTACGATCAATAAAGAAGCTAGCACCACCCCGACGTCAGGTGGTTATTTGTCCAAGCCATCCAACATCTATGCAGAGGAACCCGAGCAAACTTCAAATTCTGTAGAAGAACCATCACCTGTGCAGCATCATCCATCGTCCGACGGGAAGATGAATGAAATGCATATCGTGATCAAAGATTCCGGTGCGGCGGACGAGCCGTTGGTACAAACAACTCAGGGCGAAAGCCGTTCTGTCGAGGAACCTGCAACGCAGGACGAGGCAGAAGAACAAAAAAGGCGTGCAGCCGAGCGTTTGAACAAGTTGCGCAACTTGTCTTACAACTCTAACCCTGCCGATCCTACTAATGAGTTTGAAACAGTACCGGCTTATGTCCGCCGCAATTTTCATTTAAAGGATGCCCTCGCATCGGTAGAGAAATTCTACAGCAATTACACCGTAAAAAAAGATGAAAACGACCAGACCCAGATCAGTACTATCAATACTTTTCTGGATGGTAAAAGACCAGACTGAATATGAGATCGGGACATGCGGGAGCAAAAGAATATGATTTGCTCCCGCTGCCCGCTCACTAACTGATTAAGTTCTACCCCCGCTTTAATTTACCGTTTCTTAGGCTGCGCCTTAATCATATAGTTAATTGCCAATGCTATCAGGAGATTGCTTCTCCCGCCGCAACATTCATTCAATTCAAATCTTGATGCTGGCGGGATCGCAATACGGCTAATGGTTGAGTTAATGTATACTTTGCTTTGATGCCGGTTTTAAAAACAAAATACTTTTGTCACTGCGATCCCAACCGAGGGTCGGGAGAAGCAGTCTCCCGAAGATGGAACAGATCGCTTCATTCCTGCAATCTTCCCAGCCGAGTCTCTGCTTAGCTTCACCTGTGATAGGCTGGCAGGACTTGGCGTTCTATAATTTGAATATATCCCTCCTCTTTCTCAGAAAAGTAAATACATACGTAATATTGCTGAACAAATATTCGTATGCCGGTTGTACTTATATGCGGCGGGTCTGGCTTAATAGGGCAAAGACTCACCACCATGCTCATCGAAAAGGGTCATGAAGTAATTATTGTAACCCGTTCTCCTCAAAAAGCCCGCAATACTACCGGCAACCCCTCCTATGCTTTATGGGATACAGAAAAAGAAGCTATAGACACCGGCGCCATTTCCCGGGCCGATTACATTATCAACCTCGCCGGCGCGGGCATTGCCGATAAACGATGGACGGCTAAAAGAAAAAAGGAAATTACTGGCAGCCGTGTGCAAAGCGGAAGAACTATTGTAAAAGCACTGCAGCAATATGACAACAGGGTAAAAGCAGTGATCAATTCCTCAGCTATAGGATGGTATGGAGAAGATAACCCCGCAAAGACAGGTAAAAAATTTACGGAGGAAGATCCCCCTGCTCCCGGCTTCTTGGGCGATACCTGCAAAGCCTGGGAAGACAGCATAGCGCCGGCAAAAGCGCCGGGAAAAAGACTGGTAATACTCAGGACAGGAATTGTACTGAGCAATAAAGGAGGGGCGCTGAGCGAATTTGCAAAACCGGTGAAGTTCGGCATCGCGGCCATACTGGGCAGTGGAAAGCAGGTAGTGAGCTGGATTCATATTGATGATCTTTGCCGCATCTTCCTGTATGCCATCGAAAACGAAAGCCTGCACGGTGTATATAATGCTGTAGCGCCTGTGCCCGCGGACAATAAATCGATTACCATAGCCATTGCAAAAAAAATAAAAGGATCTTTTTTCATTACTGCCCACGTGCCTTCTTTTATCCTGAAATTAATGCTTGGTGAGCTTAGCGCTGAAGTATTAAAAAGCACTACGGTAAGCAGCAGCAAACTAAGAGCAACAGGCTTTCAGTTTATCTATCCCTCCATTGAAGCCGCCATACAGCAGTTGGGCTGAGCTTGCCGCATCTATCCGGGAAGAGCAGTCACGAATTCCCGCGTCCCGCGGAACGCGGGATGATTTTGGGATATAACAAAGCCACAATGCACGAATAAAATATTAAAATACATTCGTTCATTCTGTACAAGAGAAGAAGGTATAGCCACGGATGTACGAATAAAAATACATTCGTGCATCCGTGGCTATTTTTAATTGTATTCATAAGTCAGTCCGCTTGCGGACCGCTGGAATTCGTGGCATATTTATAAGAAGTGCGTGGCTATTTACAACGCCACTTTAATTCCCCCACCAAAGTATTTCTTATTGTCAGGCGATACCGGGTAAGTGGCTGAATCAATAAGATTACGGCTGCTGAGAAACAGCTCTCCATCCAGGCGCCGGGTATTGAACCCATAGGCAAGAAACAGGTTAGCCAACTGGAGGGTATTGTATTTTTCAACCAGCACCTGGCCCATGCTCATACTTCTTTCTTCGTGGTTCAACAGAAAAACCATATCCACCCCGGCATAAAAGTTTTTATATTGAACCCTGTTGATCAGCCCGCCTGTTGATGGCTGCTCCGTATATACCAGGAGATCAGGTGAAGGAATATTATCATATCTCGAATCATTCTTTACAATGTTGACAAATAGCCCGGAATTCCATTTAAGATTATCAGTATGCAAAATATCCGCGTCTATGCTGAAATGGTGTTGCTTTCTCAGGTATTCCCCGGAGATTATCCTGTATCCCATTCCGGTTCCCGGAAACACCGCTATGGCTATGAGCTGAATTTGCTCGGTATTCAGGTAATTATAATTGATCCGGATCTTTTCTTCAAGAAACGACAGGTTGCTACCTGTCTGCCATTGCGTAGCTATCTTATTGGCAGGAGTAATAGCTGATGGAAATCCAATGACATATATAGAAGGTTGAAGTCCCTGGGGCAATACAGGGCTATGATTGAAATCGTTCAACTGGTATACTCCGTCATAGCCTGAAAAACGTTCGGAATACGATCCAAAGATCTTCCAGCCAAAATGCGCTTCCGGTGACAGGAGTTTTGCCACGTTAACCGTACCGTTCACGAAAGGATATGACCTGGTATTCCTATACATAGAATCAATAATTTTTGAACCATCCAGCAATATCCCACCCTGCAGGAGAAAGAGGGATGCATAAGATAGCGTAACTGATGGCGTAGCGGTCAACAGCTTTCCTGTTTCTCTTTGCATTGACCAGGAGTATGATCCGTACAGCGGAGATTGTTCATAAGCATCAGACATAGCAGAGGTTACTTTGTAGAAGGCTTTCTGGAAGCTGATATTTAAAGAGGGTTCTATTTGCCAGTTCCCCGCTTTTTTGATGAACGACAGGTTATCACTGAAGATAATGCTCTCAGCCCGCAGACTGTCCTTCACGCGGGCATTCCGGATATTCCCGTTGTAATACTCGGTTCTGCGCAAAGTACTATCCAATGCCCTGCCATTGGTATAGCTGAAGGTGAATTTATTTAAAAAGTCAGAAGCCCTTGTTTCCAGGCTGATATAAGGATTGATGAGGTATTGCTTATTTTTTTGCAGATCGTCAATATTCCTGTCGTCCTGTATTTCATACCCTTGGCTCCTTTCCGTTTGTGGCACATAGTTGAGGTAAGCCGACAGCACATTGTTTTTGTTTATGGCAAACCTTCCCCACAGGTTAAGCTTTACCCGGTCAATGCCCGGTATTTTTTTATCGTAAAGGGAGTCTTTGCTGTTCCTGCGCGGCAGCGCATCATGTATAAAGCCCACTGAGCCGCCATAACTGATCCGTTCATTGCCGCCCCGCGCCGTAAGAGCATATTGCTGAAAATTGCCTGAAAAAACATTTTCTGTCTGCTGGTCGTGGGATGAGATCTTTGTAACCACTTTACGGTACAGTGCAGCGCCCTGCGCTGAAAAGGTGATATGTCTGGAGCCCTCTTTCCACTGCTTTGTTCTCACCAACGCCAGCAGTTGCAGGTTGCCGGCGCCGTTCTGGTTCACAAGCGCGTTGCGGATGATGGTAATATCCTCAATGTCCTGTATGTTGTAGGCGTCAATATCGGCTACGGTTATGCCATCCACTACATATACCATCTGGTCTTTTTGGGTGAGCGCCCCGTTAGCCCAGCTCCTGATCACCTCGCTGAGGCTTAAAAAAGGCATCCTGGCAATATCCGCTGCCTTAATAGTGGTAACCTGGGTGAACTCCTTTCTAAGCTGTAGCCTGCCAATATCAAGATAACCTGAATCAGACTGGGCCGAAGCGGCTTGTGCAAGCAGCAGAAAGGCAAAAATTGTCCGCAATTGTTTCATAAAGAGGGTTGAAATAAAAGGCAAATATACCTGTTTCGGGGAGGATATTCCTTTTGGCACAGGACAGAAATATAGCCAACAGGGAGTGATGCAAAAAAATAAGCAAAAGATAATTCCCGGTGCTGCATTTGCCTGATTGTATACGCCGTTGTGATGTCACAATGCCTTAAACTGTGTAGGCGTCATACCGGTTTGCGACCTGAAGAACTTTGAAAAATTAGCATGATCGTAAAACCCCAGCTCATACACTATATCCTTTACCGACATTTCCGAAACCTTCAGCAGCCGTTTTGCCTCCAGCAAAATGCGATCGTAGATAAGAGAAGAAGCTGCCGCATGCAGGTTTTTCCGGCAAACAATATTGAGATAATTGGCAGAGATATGCAGCTTACCGGCATAAAATGCCACCGAATGCTCCTGCTTAAAATGCTGGTCAACCAGGGTTATATATTTTGTTATAACAGGGCTGGAATGATATCCTTCAAAATCTGCAGAAGCGCCTTCCGCCATCTTGCTGATCAGTAAGCAGATGAGCTGGCAACGGGTTTGCACAAGCTCCCAGCCGGTGTTTGCACCGCTCAATTCTTTTTGGATCTCCCTGAATTCATACAGCAGCAATTGATAATGCGCTTCTGAAATATCCATTACAGGATGGCTTTGGTAATAGGATGCAGAGAACCGCAAGGAAGGGCGGAACCACTCAAACCATTCGCGGCTGATCATCAGTTGGTAGCCAATGGTCTGCTGCGCCATTTTCCACCGGTGCACCTGGCCGGGAAAAAGCAGGTGGGCCTGGCGGCTTTTGATCCGGTGTGGGATGAAGTCTATTGTATGTGTGCCGCTGCCGCGCTCAAACAGCATGATCACAAAAAAATCATGCTTATGCGGATCATCAATCGAGTGTGCTCCCCTCAGCTCATGGAATAATACATTACAGCGTGGGGACTGGCCTTCGCTGAACCCGCTGATGCTTAAAACCGGGAAGTGACCGGGCGGATGCTTCATACAGCTTCAAAACTTGTTGCTTAAAAATAGGATATTCTGAAGCAATACATGGTTATCTTATCGGGTCATTTTTACCCTCATCAGATTCAATTAAGTGCTGTATTTCTTCCTGGAGTTAAATTATAATGGCTGATGGTTACCTTTCCCGGAGCAACCGACCGTTTGTCATTCCGGGTATAAATTTCTATCTTGAACAATGCTTTATCATCCAGGCATCCACCATTTTTAGCGTTCATACAATGGAAAAAGACCAGCTTTTTAATTTCAGGCAACCGCTTGTTACAGCCGCCGGCATCATTTTGGGGTTCGTTTTAAACTTTGCAACGGAGTTGGTAAAGCGGGATACCAGAAGTGATGTAATCCCTTTGCTGATACTGTTTTTTACCCTCATTGGAATATCACTTTTAATAGTATCGTTATACCGTATATTATATAACGATTATGACCGGGTGCATGCGGACAGGTTTTACCGGAGAACCCTGAATTACTTTATGACCGGCGTAATTTTCTCATTTCTGGGCGGGCTTTTGAAAATGGTACATACCCTTTTTCTTTCCTGAACAGCATGCTATTACTAAGTCAGGCCAATTATGTCTGTATGTTATCGTGAAAAGTGAGAGCCCGCCCGGCTGAATACCATTCGGACGGGGATAAAGGTGAAAGAAATGTTTCACTTCTCACATTTCTCGTTTGACACAGCACTATACAGTGTTCACTAAAGCAGAAATTTGCTAACTTTATTCAGTACCCCATTGGTCCGTATTCCAAATTATCCGGGCAGGCACGTCTGCAAAACACAGTATATATCCGGTGAGTTTCTTAGTTCATTAAAAGGATTGTAAACAAGTTATGGTTCCTTTGAGGTCTTTGCCCACCTGAATGACCAGTCGGGCAGGCAAAGAACCAAAGCCGTGTTAAGGAGTATATATAATTCCATTCCAAACCCGCTGCTTCATCATGTGATATAATAATTATAGTAACCGTCATAAAACAATCTATTATGCATACACTGGCAAAACAAATTGTAGCAGCTATATTGCTTATTACCTTTTTACCTGCAGCAGTTAATACAACAGAAGCCTGTACAAGAGTGGTGTATAAAGGGCCTAATAATACTGTTATTACAGCAAGGAGCATGGATTTTTCTATGGAGATCCCTGCCAATCTATGGTTGTTCCCAAAAGGAATGGAACATACCGGCAATGTAGGAAGCAGCTCCATCAAATGGAAATCACGATATGGAAGTGTTGCTGCAAGCTCGTGGGACATTGCAGTGTCGGATGGCATGAATGAAAAAGGGCTGGTTGCCAATTTGCTATGGCTGGTAAGCTCGCAATATCCCGAATTTAAAAAAGACGGAGATAAGAAAGGGCTTGCCGTATCACTCTGGGCACAATATGCATTAGATAACTTTGCTACCGTAAGCGAGGCTGTTGACCATTTCAAAAAAGAAGAATTTGCAGTGGTTACAGATTTTATTCCCGGCACAGATAAGTATACCACCGTTCACCTTTCACTATCCGATGCCACCGGCGACAATGCCATCCTGGAATATATAGGAGGAAAGCTGGTCATTCATCACGACCCGTCTTATGTGGTGATGACCAATGACCCGTCGTTTGAAGAACAACTGGCCATCAATGAATACTGGAAAGGTGTCCCGGGAAATATCTTCCTGCCCGGTACGAACAGGGCTGCCGACAGGTTTGTACGGGCCTCCTATTATATCCATGCCATACCGCAAACAGACAACACCAGGATCGCAATAGCAAGCACCTTCAGCGTCGTCAGGCAATGCTCGGTTCCTTATGGGATCTCTACCGAAGGATTTCCCAACCTCTCTACCACAAGATGGAGAGCCGTGGCCGATCAGAAAAACCTGGTGTATTATTTTGAAAATGCTCTTACCCCCAATACAGTGTGGGTGGATCTGAAAAAGCTGGATTTTAATGAAAAAACCGGGAAGGTAAAAAAGCTGCCGCTGGACAAAAACCAGACCTATGCAGGCGAATCATCCCGGCAGTTTATCATTGCAAAGCCATTTGTATTTCAGGGGATATAAGCGCACTGATATGGGGGGACGGAACAATTTGTATAGCCGGTTTGCTGTACTTAAAACACCAGCTTCCCCCCATAGATCAGCGACTCCACCTGCGAAACCCTCGACACCGCTTCAGCAGAGCAACTCGCATTCAAAAGCACCAGGTCGGCTTTGTCTCCAGGTTTTGGCCATTGCCGGTTGCCTTTATCATCTAAGGGCAGCACGCCTGCTGTTGCCAGCCGCAGGCTTCGCGACAATCCGAACTCCGTGGAATAGCCATACAGTTGCGCCATCATGTTAGCTTTGTGCAATACGCTTCCCGTGCCGAAAGTATTCCAGTGATCCACGATGCTGTCGTTACCGGTCATCACTTTTACGTTATGCTTATATAGTGTGGGGATAGGCATGATCAGCCCCCCGAATGGAATAGTGGAGTTGATGCCTATCTGTGCAGCACCTAATTTTTCTGCTATTGCTTCCTGCTTAAGATTGTCAATTTTTCCCAGCACAAAGCAATGGCTGATATAGGTCTTTCCCTTTAGCACAGGGTTTTCATTTACTTTGTCTATTAAATATTCCACCGTTTTCAATCCTGATTCCCCGGTTTCGTGCAGGTGAATATCTATACCCTTGTTGTGATCCAGTGCCAGTTGAACGGTAAAGTCAATCGTTTTTTCAATGGCACCGTCAATAGTGTAGGGATCCAGTCCTCCTATAAAATCAATATCCATTGTAGCCGCTTCCTTCATGTAAGGAACGGAGTTGGTATAGAATACGCCGTGTTGCGGAAAAGCCACCAGCTCAGCGCCAAAGCTGTCTTTCCTGTTTTCCAGGGCTTGCTGCAGATGCTGTAATGATTCCAGCTTAGAGGTAGGCTCTATATTCACATGGCTGCGTGCAAAGCCCGTGCCTTTGGATTGCAGCAGCTCCATCATTTTTTCCGCTTTGTAGGTGGAGTTTTTCAGCATTTCAGGAAGTATCTTTTGTTCCAGGGCGATCATTCCTTTCACGCCGCCTGTTCTTTTCCGCGCTGCCCGCCAGCTATCGCCGTAAAAGGTTTTATCCATGTGAATATGCATGTCCTTAAAAGAAGGCAGCATCAGGAAGCCCTTTGCATCAGTAGCATCGGCATTGGGCTGGTTGGGAGATATGGCAGCAATGTTGCCGTTCTCTATCTCAATATAAAACAGCCCGGTGGTGGTTGCCGTCACTTCACCCTCTTCATATACAAAGCCGGTTTCCAGGCGAACATTTTTGAGGCTTAATGTATTTTTACCTGCTGCGGGTGTATGTTCCGGGGTATTTTTTAAACCCGGTATACCCGGTGTTACGGTTAATCCTGCCATAGCTAAAGCTGAATTTTTGATGAAATTTTTACGGGAGATATTACTGGAAGTATTCACTGTTATTTCTTTATCGCAAAAGTATGGTTCACCTGGTTTGGATAAAGGTAGATGTTATAACAGATGCTGTAGGATTTATTGATCCGGTGCCAAGAATTTCGGCGTTCTGCAATCGGGCTGATTTATGAATACAATAGCCGCGAATGCACGAATGCATTTTAATATATTTATTCGTGCATTCGTGGCTATAATACTGGGATTAGAATCAGTCCTTTACATGACTGCCCTCATAAGGTTTAGGATAAGCTTCTCAATAACTTTCGGGAAACTATTCGAATATGAAAAGATTACTTTTTATTTTTCTTGGCGCCGGCACACTGACCGCCTGCAGCTCCGGGGCCGACACAACAACTGACGCATCACCAGGAACTGCTGTTGAAACGCATTCGCAGGCGGGTGTGATAGACAGCACCTCTCAGCCAAATGTAGTGCAGGTCGCCGTCGGCAGTGCAGACCACAGCACTTTGGTGAAAGCAGTAAAAGCCGCCGACCTGGTAACTTCACTGAGCAACGCAGGCCCCTTTACAGTATTTGCTCCCACCAACGCTGCTTTCGACAAGCTCCCGGCAGGTACAGTAGAAGATCTGCTGAAACCCGAAAAGAAAGACGCTTTGATTGATATTTTGCAGCATCACGTATACGTGGGCGTGCTTAAAGCCGAACAACTGCAGGATGGTCAAAGCCTTGGTATGGTGGATGGAAAAAATATAACGATCAAAATAGTAAACGGCAAGCCGCTGATCAACGGGAAGGCAAATATCATTGCTTCCGTGCCTGCATCCAACGGGATTGTTCATGTAATAGATGAAGTGTTAACACCCGCGCAATAAATCTTTACGCTATGGTTGTTTAAGCAGGAGCTTCGAAAGGCTCCTGCTTTTGCCCCCAATCAGAGCGTTTGGCAATTGATTTGATCTCTGCTTCCGAAGCTACAGATACGTATACCAACCGGTTTTCAGGATTAAGAAAGTTAATAACACCAGCATAATTCCGGGAACGTACAATGGCCAGCAGGATGTTCGTGTCAAAAAGCAAATGCATACCCGTCATTTATTTTGCTCCAATTGCTTCAATGCTTCTTTCCACTCGATCGCCATGGTACGTGTCTCACGTACCATCGCCAGGAACTCCTTTTTGCTCAAGTTGACAGCTATGATAAAGACACCCACCGATAGTGAAATAAATCCCGTTACGGAGATCAGGGGTTTTATTCCTTATGCCGGGCCTTGCGCCGCCATTGCCTCAACCAGTAGTGGCGCTGCTTTTTTCTCCATTTGGAAAAACATGCAATTTATTGCAATCTAAAAAGTACAACATTCCCTACCTTTATAACAATGAAAAACATTCCTGAACACTTACCCAACGGAAGCAAGCTGATATCATTAAGGATACGATGAATCCGGGAACGGTCATCTTATTTTTCGCAATGAGAATGCTATAATAGCAGCAACCGTATTTTATTTAGCTAACCATGACAACAGAAGAACTGGAAATACTGATAAAGCAGGGCGAAGGCTATAACATAGAATTTAAGAGTTCTATCCCCTCCAAAGCAAGCGACCTTGCAAACGAAATATGCGCCTTTGCCAATACTGCCGGAGGAACGATCATAGTGGGAATAGATGATAAGGGGAATACGACAGGCATTACAACAACGGATAACATCACCCGGTCGCGACTTCAAAATGTGTTCAGTATCATCGAGCCGCACATTGAAGTTTCCATTCAGGAGCTTACCAGAGACGGTAAAACTGTGCTTTGCCTGCAATGTAAATCAGGCAGGGAAAAGCCCTATATAGTTTCCGGAAGCATTTTTGTGCGCAATGGGCCTAATTCCGAAAAAATTACTTCCGCCGATCAAATGCGGGAATTCTTCCAGTTGTCCGACAGGATATTTTTTGACGAAGGGCCGTGCAGGAATTTTAAACACCCTGATGATTTTGACCACGACCTCTTTAACCGGTTTCTTACTACTGCTGGTATAAGCAATGTGCTGCCGCAACAAACCCTCTTGGACAACCTGCAATTAGTAACCAACGATCACCAGTTTAAAAACGGCGCGGCGTTGTTTTTTGGCCGAAATCCGCAAAGGTTCTTCCCTCAGGCTATTACCCGCTGCCTGCTTTTTAAAGGCACTGATAAAGTGCATATAATGGACGATAAAACTTTTGGTAGAAATATTCGATGACAGGGTAGATATAACCAACCCGGGCGGCTTAGTGCTTAGCATACCAAAAGAAGAGTTTGGCACCAGGAGCTTTTCGCGCAAATCACTTGTGTTCGGGCTTTTCCTCCGGATGGAAATGGTAGAAAAAATTGGCTCAGGGATTAAGCGGATGAAAGATGAAATGGCCCGCGCGAACCTGCCGGAGCCGGCTTTTGGTCTGGAGGGCTTTTTCACTGTAACGTTTTACCGGCCGATGGAGTTTGAAAGGTGGATAGATACCTGGATACCATACCTGACCCCTTCGTTAATCAATGTTCTAAAAGCGATTAACAACAATGCGTTTATAACCAAACCTGAGCTATCTGAAATAATTGGTCACGGTCACACCTCGATCTCAAAATATACTTCTCAATTAAGGGGGTGGGCTTGTTAAAACGCACCAGTTCACGAAAAGCGGGGAGCTGGACTGTTATAAAAATACCGCCACAAAGCAAATAGTAAGCGATAAAGTGTATGATAAACTTAAGCGTGTGTTTACAATCAAAATTTATAAGCTATTTATTATCAATAATATACAAAAACACTACCTTCTTGTAAAAACATAAAGCGTATGATAAAGTGTATGATAAGCTTAAGTCCCGGCTTCTATCTCTTATAAGTATAGATGCTGCAAAGGCTGGAAGTTACGGGAGCGGCATATGTGTAATATTAAAAGGAAATTGAAAAAGCTGAGCAAATAGGCGGGCAGAAAATCATTATTTGGGTAACTAGCAGTTGAATTTCTATTGGGCTTTTGTTGCAGCCTGTCCCGCCTGGGCGGGATACTTCAACAATACTATTCAACTACTCATGAAGCACATTGATGAATATCAGCGACACATTCGGCTCATTATTGAGCATATACATTGTGCAAAGTATGAAACAAGCTATGTGCTAAACAAATAACATACAAAGGACAGCTTCGCTACAGGCCCGACAGAACGGTTACTTAAAACCGTCATTATCTATCACCTATGCAAAATTTGAACAAATGTTGTAATTTAACAAGCGTAATTCCATAACGCTTTTGCAGCCAGACTTTACAATAAATGAAATTATTCAACGATCTACTATTCACGACTCCTATGGAGGAAGTCGCCAGTCTGGAATTTCCGTTTCTGCTACGCATCCTTACATTTTCATTTTTTCAGGTACTACCGGCCATAAACATGGTTACAAAGATCAATGGGAAAACGAGAACGTATTTTCTTATACCGGAGAAGGCCAAACAGGGAATATGAATTTTGTGAAGGGGAATTTAGCTTTGCTTGAACATAAGAAAAATAATAAAAGCATTTTTCTTTTTGAATATGTTGCCAAAGGATTTGTACAATATAAAGGAGAACTAGAGTTAATTGATTATGACTTTTTTACGGGGCCAGACCGGGAAGGAAAAGAAAGAAACGCGATTAAATTCTTTTTTAAGAAAAAGGGAATAACGCTTAGCTATCGGGAAGATTTTCAGGAATTGATTATGGAAGATCCGCCTGCTGAATATGGCACTCAAATTCCAAACGAAACTGAGCGGAAGGGATTGGTTACTTCCCGAATAGGGCAAGGAGCTTACCGTAAAAGTGTATTGCACCGTTGGAAGTTTGCTTGCGCTGTAACTGGTTATACAAAGCATGAAATTTTAATTGCCTCTCATATTGTACCATGGCGGCTTGCCAACAATAATGAAAGATTAGATGTACATAACGGTATATTGCTCACCCCTGCTTACGATGCATTGTTTGATCAACATCTGATCAGTTTTGAAAACAACGGTAAAATTATTTTATCAGCCCCCCTCAAAGCAAGTGACTATCATAGGATAGGTATTAGTGGAAGAGAAATGATCAAAAACCTGTCACTGGAAAATCACGATTATCTAAGCCGGCACAGAAGCGAGCTGATATTTTAATGTTCCTTACTTAGGTGTCTCACTCACCAACAAAAATCCTCTACTAACGCTATCCACCTACCAATAAAGTAATCGGGGAGCAGGTTACAGGGAGGCGTATCTATCTGCCGGCAGAGCATCCGGAACTGGTGGGGAAGGATAAACTCAAGATGTTTCTCTTTTTACAAAAATTGTTTCTGGTATATAGCCAAATACAAATTCTGTTACAGCGCATAACCATAAATGCTGGTTAACTGTTTTGTTCTCCCATTGTGGCATGATATAATTGCCTCCACCGATATAGGGATCACATTTCTCCATCAGTATTATTTTCTCTGCACCATCAAATTCCTTATCATCAAACTTGAGGGTAATGGAAGAGCCATCTTCTGCCATAATATCCAGCATAGTATCCGCACCGTCCACCATTGCTAAATCTGCTTTACTGCCACCTTGGGCGATATACTCCGGTAACTCAATGTACCAGCCGGATAATTCTTTGGTGAAAATGTGGATGTGCATTTGAGCAAAAATATTATTATACTCCTAAACTTTAGCCGCTTATTTCAATAGCCTATTCTTCTTTCGGCTTTGAAATAATAGCTCTACCTCTGATTTCTTCTAAAGCGGTGAGTCTCTGAATTACATTACCAATTTCATTATCTAATTCACTCCATAAATATCCAGTAATATCCTTTTGTCCATATAAATCATTTTGCTTTCTTACCAATTCTTCTAAGCTCTTAAAAAAATTGATTTCTGGCTTAAGTGTGAAATATGGGGAATTATACCTTTTTTTAAGAATTTGAGCAAACTCATAGATTCTTTGATTTTTTTGCCGCAAGTATTTAAAGGCTTTTTTATGATTGAACTCCTGAAATATTGGCTCTATTATGTAGCTTTCATTTGCATCAAATATAGCTTCTCTGAAGTCGGGAAAGCTTTCATAATATAATTTCTCAATAAACTTAAACCTAGTTATATCTTGTTGATGCTTAAGTTTGCTATTTGTTTCTATGATGACATTTCTTACCTCTGCTAATAGTTTATAATATTCTCCTTGTTCATTAGGCTCCGGAATATAATGTGCTAAATCAGAATGATATTCAGATAAAGAGCGGTTCTTTCTAATTGTAACCAAAATTCTCTTCCTTAAATTTTCAATTTTATAATTTAAGGGATTTCCAAATCTTGTGATGTAATGTAATGCGGTAATTGTATCTGCGAAGCCAAAATCTCCTTCTAAACAATGCCTATATAATTTCCTAGTCAGGTTATGATATTCTTTTTTTGATAAGAAAAAGCATTTGCTATAGCTAAGATCATTTAAAGTTTGATATTGAGGCAGCATCTGAGGTCCTTGAAGGTGATATAAATCTTGCAAATCCTTCTTCATTTCTTCATGATTAAGAGCCCCTCCTCCTGTCAAAAAATTATATATCGCACTAAAAAAATAATACTCTCGTTGCCTGAAATAGTTTTCTTGAAAAGAGGCACTATAAATATACTTTTCATCTGAATTCTGATTTAATCCAAAAATCGCTTTGTGTACTATAGAATTATTGATTTTATCAATCTCTTTTCGATCGTTAAAATTTAATTGACCTAACTTGTATTCATTACTAACAGCTAATGTAAACTTTAAGACATCTCTTAATATTCTATCTTTCAAAGCTTGAGTAAAATCTTCATCTAAAGAAATTTTAGTAATACTTTCAAATATATATTCAAAGTAGTTTAATGCGAAGATCATCGTTCTTATATTCTTTCCATGATCTTCAAAAAAGTGTACTATACTACTACCATTTGCATCTAGGAATTGGTAGTACTTTGAATTCGGGTTAAATCTTTGGTTAATTATACCTTTGAATGTTGTAAGTAGGTCAGGTGTAAATTCAATAGTATTCCCAATTACCTTTTCTTTAAGTTTCTTATAACTTTCATCACTTATTTTTCCCTCGTTAGCAATAATTATAATTTTAGCATTACTATTCTCCACTAAGTCGTTTATGAAACCAATTACTTCTTCTATCTTTAATTCTGGGCTAGTACGTTCTAGATCATCAAAACATATCACAAAATCTTCAAACCTAATCCAATCAGTTTTTTCAATTTCTGAAAGTAAATCACCTTCTTTTATCCCTTTTAATGCAAATAAACCATTCACAACTGCTTTGCCAATGCCCTTCACGACTTTAGCATACTTGTTTTGAAAAATAGGATATAATGATAAAAGAATCTGTGTTTTAATTTCATCGACACTCTTTATACCAAAAAGTGAGATCAATATATTTTTATATTCCCTCTTGCTTTCTTGATGTAAAATTTGTGTTTTAGCAATTCTATCTTGAAGAACATTTTTATAATAATAAGTTTTTCCCAATCCCCATTCACCATTTATCATGAGTGCATGTTGAGTATCCATTTTAAGATAGAGATCAATAGTTTCTTCTATATTATTCATAATTTTTTTTTGCAGAAATAGATGTATCAACGCTCATTAACCAAATCATATATCAAATATATTAATAATAACACATTAATGTTGTTAGGAGCAAAAAGCGAATCCATCAGAGTAGATATTGGATTATTTTGTTCTTAGCGCATATGGCAGCATAAAAAAGTTGACCTATTATGACATATTTGCTAGGAGCTTTTCTCTACTGATATCTTCATCTGTTAGAAGAAAATTAGAAGTGTCATTTAACGACTTTATAATAATCAACTATCCATAAGCGTTTTTTAATATTTAAAGTTGTGTAAAAAACAATAACACATTCTTAATCAATGCTGTTATATTTATGAAAACAATATTTACCCTTCTCACTGTGCTATTTACTTGCTCAATAAATGCATTGGGGCAAGAACCTATTGATATTACTGACCAGACCATTAAAATTGGGGGATTTAAGGAAGAAGAACTCTATTTTGGTTTTGCAGCAGGTGACAAAATCATATTCAATTTTAAGGAAGCAGATAACAAACAGTTAAAGGAAGTTGAAATTGTTGAATATCCTAACAGCTCAAAATTTTCCGACTACAAAACCAAATTGGTAGAAAACAAAGCCATCGCAGTAACAAAACAGGGTGTGTATGTTTTTAGGTTTAAAAATTCAGCACTCGGTGGCAGGGTTTGTAAAATAAAAATTCAACGCATTCCAGCAAGTGAAGAAACAAGAAACTTTAACCCAACAGTAACCTGGGAAACTAAACAGGAAACAACCTACAATACATACACTAAAGATGTAATTGTTGGCTACGATACTACTTATATTCAGAAAACAAAAAGAGTTCTTGTAAGTACAGAACAAAAAGAAGATTTAATTGTTGATAAACCACAAAGAGTTCACTCAACCAGTAACGGCAAGGGAAGCAAAACAGCATTGTTTTTTACTCTTCCTCAAAATCAAATAAGCCTATACAAAACAACAAAAGTAATTTCCTGGGCGTATTGGGTCGGCGTGGGTGAAGAAGCTAATCAAGCCTGGAAACAAAATGCCGCATCTATTAGTAACGTTGTAAAAGGCGCAGCAACCTACTTTACAACACCATTAGGGGCATTAGCTATCGGAGCTATAACTGATTTAATGATTCCTAAAGTGGGCGAAGATGTCTATTATGCAATTTCAGACCAAACAAATAAAGACCTTTTTCTATCAGGTAATCAATATAGAATTTTTGATGAAGGTAAAGGGATAGCAGGTTTCAGAAAATTTACAGATCAATCAATTTGCCAGGGAACTTATTATGTCTTGCTTTCAAATGACAATGTGGTGCAAGGAATAGATGCAACAGTAAAAGTTGTTGCAATTACGGAAACAAATATTTATGAAGATCAGGAATATATTGAAACAAAAGTGGAGCCACGGTATGAAAAAAAGACTTTTTCAGATCCAATAGTAAAAACATCTAAAGTACCAGTTACAGGGAAATAAGAAGAAATCATCGCATCACCAATTCCTTTAACTGATCAACCGTAATGATCCCAAACTGTTGGTATAGCTGTAATAGCTACAACTTAATCTGACAGTTAGGGTTAACTTTAGTAACCACTGCATAACGCTACCCATGCCAATAAATTATTTGATATTATCAAAAAAAAGCTTGCCACTTAAACCTTCAATCTTTATTTCATTTTGTTTGCTTGTATATAGTTATTCTTTAAATGCGCAGCAGGCAAAAAAGCCCCAGTTGGAAGTAACCTGTAAGCTCCCCATATTTTAGTGCCAGGTTTAGTTAGAGTTTTCAAATGTAGCATTGTTTTGGTTTCCCGCATTATCCACTACCGGCTGCGCTTCAATTTTTAAGGGATTTCCGCTTGCCGGCGTGG
>Ga0066256_1000738_pt1 | contig 63364 bp, 59 predicted proteins | sample ThiBio_1000_biof_FD_87107 | JGI IMG/M metagenome (GOLD analysis project Ga0066256, IMG submission 87107) | Wastewater bioreactor microbial communities from Cape Town, South Africa - Thiocy_expt_1000_biof (version 2) | ecosystem: Engineered > Bioreactor > Thiocyanate-remediating >... | reverse complement strand
TGATCCGCGCACCCCGCAACGGCTGCGCCGCCCCGAACTCAGCCCGCAGCGCCATCAGACCAGGCATCTCCGTCTCCGCTATCTCTATCTCCTTGCGACCAAATTCAGACAGCGACAGATCCTTGACTACGTAATCCTGGGCGATGGTTGCCACCTCAAATCTCCTCACGATGGATGCGCGTCGGGGACGGCGCCGGACGAACGGCTCCGCCGCCCGCAATGCGCGCGCCTTATCAAGCGCCGTTGCCGGGAGCAAATATAAAGACTTCTTTATGTGATTCCAGACCGGCGCTCAGGCGTGGCCGCTGCTGCTCGCCAGCATCGCCGGGTCGATCCCCTCCAGCGCGAAGGCGGTCGCCCAGCGCTGCTGGGGGCTGACGTCGAACAGCCGGCGCGGATTGGCCTGGCTGATATACCAGCCCGGCGCCGCCAACTCGCGCTCAAGCTGGCCCGCGCCCCAGCCGGCATAGCCGAGCGCCACCAGATAATCGCGCGGCCCGGTGCCGCTCGCGATGGCATTCAGCACATCCAGCGAGCCGGTGAGCGCGATATCCCCGGCGACCACATGGCTATCGTCCGTCGACCAGTCCCGACTGTGCAGCACGAAGCCGCGCTGCGGCTCCATCGGCCCCCCGGCCAGCACCGTGCTATCCGCCACGTCGCCGATCGCGAGATCGAACGAGGAGAGGAGATGGTGCAGGCTGACCCCGCTCATCGGCTCGCCCAGCGCGATGCCGAGCGCGCCGCCATGGTCGTGCACGCACAGCAGCAGGACCGAGCGGTGGAAGCGCGGGTCCGGCATGTCCGGCATGGCCAGCAGCAGATGCCCGGCCATGGACAGGACGGCGGTCTCGGTCATGGGTCTCGCGGTCCTCCCAGTTCAACGAATCGCCGCAAGGATGCGCTCGCGCACGCCGCGCCGTCCAGTGCCAAAGGCGCACGCGGCCAGCCGGGACGATACGCCGTGCCCGGCGCGCGGGCGGCGGCGGCGCCCTTGACAGCGCGGCGGCGAACGCCGACTTCCCTCACGGGGCCGCACGCCGGCCCGCCACCTTCATCAGGAGACCCGCAATGACCATCAACGTTGGCGACAAGCTGCCCGCAACCACCTTCGCCGTGATGACCGAAAACGGCCCCGAACAGGTCGCCAGCGCGGACTATTTCGCGGGGAAGAAAGTGGCACTGTTCTCCGTGCCCGGCGCCTTCACGCCCACCTGCTCGGCCAAGCACCTGCCCGGCTATATCGAGAAGGAAGCCGCGCTCAAGGCCAAGGGCGTCGACGAGATCGCCTGCACCGCCGTCAACGATCCGTTCGTGATGGGCGCGTGGGGCAAGGCCGCCGGCGCGGACGGCAAGGTGACGATGCTGGCGGACGGCAACGGCGCCTTCGCCAAGGCGGTCGGGCTGGAAATGGACGGCAGCAAGTTCGGCCTCGGCACGCGCGGCCAGCGTTATGCGATGCTGGTCAACGACGGCGTCGTCGAGCAACTCCACGTCGAAGCGCCGGGCGAGTTCCGCGTTTCCAGCGCGGACTATCTGCTCGACCAGATCTGAGGATTAGGCGCGGCGGGGAGCGGGCGGGATAGCTCGCTCCCTGCTGGGTAGATGGCCGATCAAGGCACAGAAGCAGATACCCGACGAAATTCGATTTCGACCCCTCTGAGATACTCGATGGGTTCGTTTGTGGCATTTACTTCCCGTATCGGTTTCCAGCTTGCGGGTAGAGATCGGCAAGCCGCTTCAACGAGCGCAATTTCTTTCCCCCTCGCCCACTGGGTCGGCGCGCATGCGATGATGGCACCCTTTCTATCGACTGCAACCGCGAGAGCCATGCGCTTGCCGTCATCCTTCGGAGCGAGGGTGCCAGTCATATCTACGACGACCAAGGGCGGTTCTTTGAGGCTCGCCTTACTGCCACCGCCGGTCATAAAAACAGCGGACCGCTGGAAGATCATATAAGTAGGCTTCCCATCCGCCCCCAACGAGGACTGCGACCGAAATCGCTTGAAGATGATACCGCAAACCAGAGGCTCGACTGTCTCATCACCGACACGCTTCACAATGATGCACCGATCAGGGCGACCTTCGGGATTGAAGATCACCTTGAACAGGACCGCTCCATTTGCTTTGGTTTGCGCATTATCGGAATTTCGAATCCACTCGGAGACATTACCGATCGGATCGCCGAAATGGAGTGCGGTTGGACTCGCGACAAGTAACGCAAGTGCGATCATGAATGCCCCCAAACAAATACTGCGACAACGCTATTCTGCTCATATCTCGATGACAATCGGGGAAGTGCGAAAGCCGTTCGTTGATACATCTGCCCTCGCATCACCTCTCATCAAGCTTTGACACAAGACGCCGGGCTTCCACATCACTGGCAACCCACGTTCCCACCTCCTCTTCCGCCCGCCACGGCTCCGGCTTATGAGGGGCCATGAGCCAGCCGGATAGCCGCCCCATCATCGACCGCCTCACCGCCGAATACGAGGCCGCCACGGGCAATCTGCGCGATGCCCTGCTCGCTTATGCACGCAACGGCACCCTGCCCTCGCCCGACGCGATAGCCGAGCGCGCTTTCTGTTATCCCCAGCTCACTATCGACTATCGGCACGTCGTCGCCGACCCGCCGCCGCGTCGTTCGTTTGGGCGCCTCACCAACACCGGCCGTTATGCGACGACGATCACCCGCCCGGCCATGTTCGCCTTCTATCTCAAGGAGCAGCTCGATCTGCTGATCGCCGATTATGCGGTGGAGATCGGTGTCGGCCGCAGCGATCAGCCCATCCCCTTCCCTTATGTGTTGGAGAATCTGGAAGCCGGCGCGCTCGCCGCCATTCCGCCCGCCGAACTGGCGCGCCATTTCCCCTCCACCGAGCTGGCCGAGATCGGCGACGAGATCGCGGACGGGCTGTTCCTGCCCGATCCCGGCGGGGTGCGGCCGCTGGCGCTGTTCGACGCGCTGCGCACCGATTTCTCGCTCGCCCGCCTGCGCCACTACACCGGCACCCCGCCCGAGGACGTGCAGCGCTACATCCTGTTCACCAACTATCACCGCTATGTCGACGAGTTCGTGCGCTGGGGCTGTGCGGAACTGAAGCGGCCGGGCACGCGCTTCACCGCCCTCTCCGGCGCGGGCGGGGTGCGGGTAACGGCTGGCACCGCCGACCCGGAGAGCGCCATCGCGGACAGCGCCTGGCGCCGCCACCAGATGCCGGCCTATCACATGATCGCGCCGGATCGCACCGGGATCACGCTGGTGAACATCGGCGTCGGCCCCTCCAACGCCAAGACGATCTGCGACCATCTGGCCGTATTGCGGCCGGAGGCGTGGCTGATGATCGGCCATTGCGGCGGCCTGCGCCCCAGCCAGCGGATCGGCGACTATGTGCTCGCCCACGCCTATCTGCGCGACGACCATGTGCTGGACGCGATGCTGCCGCCGGAAATCCCGCTCCCCGCCATCGCGGAGGTGCAGGTGGCCATGGCCGAGGCGGCCGAGCAGGTGCTGGGCGGGAATGGCGACATCAAGCGCCGCCTGCGCACCGGCACCATCGTCACCACGGACGACCGCAACTGGGAGTTGCGCTACGCCCACTCGGCGCTGCGCTTCTCGCTCTCCCGCGCGGTCGGCGTGGACATGGAGAGCGCGACCATCGCCGCGCAGGGCTATCGCTTCCGCGTACCCTACGGAACGCTGCTCTGCGTCTCGGACAAGCCGATCCACGGCGAACTGAAACTGCCCGGCCAGGCCAACCGCTTCTACGAGGAGGCCATCGCCGGCCACCTCGCCATTGGCCTCGAAACCTGCGAACGCCTGCGCGCCCAGGGCGACCGCCTGCACAGCCGCAAGCTGCGCGCCTTCAACGAGCCGCCGTTCCGGTGAGGGCGCGCCGGTAGCCGATGCAAAGGCTTCCGTGGAAGCAGCAGCCTGTGGCATGCGCGACAGCATCGGATTGGGCGGGGAAGGGCTGCACCTGTCCACCCCCCGGCCATGCGTCATGCTCCATATGGAGCGGCGCACTCGGCCGCCCTGGGACCGATCGACATTCAGTTCTGGCGGCCTGCAAATGGCGGTTCCCCGCGCTTCCGGTGCTCACGTACCTGTAGTACGCTGCGCTCCGGTTCACGGAAAACCGCCATTTTCGTCACGCCATCTCCTGAATGGCGATCGGTCCTAGGCTCCTACCTTCGCAGGAGCACAAGTCTTATGCCTTGTAGTGACGGCGGCGCGCCGCCGGCTCTCACCAGCCGCAGCTCTTGCCCTTGTTCTGCTTGTCGAGCCACGCCTTGAGCGGCGCAAAGTAGCGGATCAGCGCCTTGCCGCTCATCTCGCGCGAGCCGGTGAAGGCTTGCAGCGCGTCCGGCCACGGCCTGGAGGCGCCCATCTCCAGCATGGCGTTGAGCTTCTCGCCCACCGCCTTGTTGCCGTAGAAGGAGCAGCGGTGCAGCGGCCCCTTCCAGCCCGCCTGCTTGCACGCCGCCTCGTAGAACTGGAACTGGAGCAGCCGCGCGAGGAAATAGCGCGTGTAGGGCGTGTTGCCGGGAATATGGAACTTGGCGCCGGGGTCGAACGCGTCATCGGGGCGCGGCCCGCCCGGCGGGACGATGCCCTGATACTGGAGGCGCATGTCGGTCCACGTCTTGTTGTAGTCGGCCGGCGCGATCGAGCCGTCGAACACGCCCCAGCGCCAGCGGTCGATCAACAGGCCGAACGGCAGGAACGCCACCTTGTCCATCGCCTGCCGCAGCAGCAGGCCGATGTCCTTGTCCGCGCTCGGCACGCGGGCCGGGTCGAGCAGCTTGATGTCGACCAGATATTGCGGCGTGATCGAGAGCGCGACGGTATCGCCGATCGCCTCGTGGAAGCCGTCATTGGCGCCGTTCAGGTAGAGGAAGCTCTTGTCCTTGTAGGCGCGCTGGTAATAATTGTGGCCCAATTCGTGGTGGATGGTGACGAAATCGTCGCTGTTGACCTTGGTGCACATCTTGATGCGCAGGTCGTCCTTATTGTCGATATCCCAGGCCGAGGCGTGGCACACCACCTCGCGGTCGCGCGGGGCGATGAACTGGGTGCGCTCCCAGAAGGTCTCGGGCAGCGGCGCGAAGCCGAGCGAGGAGAAGAAGCCCTCGCCGATCCTGAACATCTGCTTTTCCCACACGCCGCGTTTGGCCGGGTCCATCTCGCCGGGCGCGGTCTCGACATAGCCTTTGGCCTTGAGCAGATCGCCAATGTCATAGCCGAGATCGCCGGCACCGGCGGGGGCGACCAACGGGTAGATATTGCCCCATTCCTGCGCCCACATATTGCCGAGCAGGTCGGCGCGGATCGGGCCGGTTTTCGGCTGCACCGCGTCGCCATATTTCTCGTTGAGTTTGGTGCGGGTATAGCAGTGGAGCGCATCGTAGAGCGGCTTCACCTCCTGCCAGAGCTTCTCGGTGAGCGCGGCGAAGTCGTCCGGCGGCATGTCATAGCCGGAGCGCCAGAGCGCGCCGGTATCGGCAAAGCCCAGCTCCCTGGCGCCCTGATTGGCGATCTCGACGAGGCGGGTATAGTCCGCCTTCATCGGCTTGCCGACCGTGTCGTGCCAGCTCGTCCACATCTCCTGATATTGCGCGGGCGTGTGGCCGAGCTTACCCATCTCCGCCTCGATATCGCTGCCGTTCAGCACCTTGCCGTCGAGCGTGCCCTTGCCCTTGCCGTAGCTGGACTGGAGGCGCGTCGCGATGGCGCTCAACTCATCGGCCGCGCCGGGGGTGGTCGGCGCCGGCAGCACGATGCTGGAGCGCAGGATATCGAGCTTGCGCTTCGTGTCGGGCGAGAGGCCGGGAATGGCCTGATACTTCGCCGCTTCCAGCGCATAGCGCACCTGCATCTCGGTAAATTTCGCGGCGGACTGCGCGGCCAGCGCATCGGTATCCTCGGTGATGTAGGTGTTGTTCACCCACTGCGCGCGCCCGACATCCACGATGGACGCGAACAGATCCTTCTCGGCCGCCGCCACGAACGCATCGACCTGCGCGGCCGTGGCGGGCGCCTGAGTCGCCGGCTGCGCGACCACGGGCGAGGCCGACACGCCGAATGCCAGCGCTGCCGTAACGGCAAGGCGCGATACCAGTGTTTTCATGAGCTTGATCCCCTTGACGATCTCGTTGGGGCCACGCTGCGCGCCACCGCGCCCCGCGTCAACCCGCGAGATAGGCGGCAATCGCCTCGCCGAAATCGGGGAAGGTGATGCAGCTCATATGGCCGCCGGGAACGGTGCCGCGCCCGGCATTGGGCAGCGCCGCAACCAGATCGTCGGCCGAGCCGTTGTCCGTATCGTCCGCGCCGCACAGCACCAGCGTCGGCATGGTAAGCGCGGCGAGGTCGTCCAGCGCGATATCGGACATGGAGAGCAGCAGATGCCGCAGCGCGACGGGGTCGATCTTCACCGTCTTCATGAACTGGATCGCCATATAGTCGCGATCGCCGGATCTGGCGGTGTCGAAGCGATCCAGCGCATCGAGAAAGAACTGCCGGCGCGGCGCCCAGTTGGTGAGCCCCTCCAGCCCCATGCCGCCGAGCACCAGCCGCCGGGGCCGCATCCCGCGCCGCACCAGCGCCACGGAGAGCCGCGAGCCCATCGAGTAGCCGACCAGATCGAACGCCCCGAGCCCCAGCGCGGGGATGACCGCCTCCATATCCAGCGCCATCACGTCCGGCGGATAGGCGCTCGCCTCACGCGGGGCGGCGCTGCGGCCGTGGACGCGCTGCTCGATCATGATCGCCTCGAACCCGGCATCGGCGAGGCGCCGCGCGGTGCCGTAGCGGAGCCAGTTGAACCACGCGTTGGAGCTGAGCCCGTGCAGCAGCACCACGGGCCTGCCTTGCCCCAGCCGGTGGACGGCAAGCCGCGCGCCATCATGGCCGGGCAGGAAATCGACGGTCGCCTCGCTGGTCATGCCCGCCGGAGTGGGCCGAATCCGGGCACGAGGCAAGCGGCAAATCCGCCTTGCGAGCCCGCGCGGCGGCCTGTCCCGCAGGCGCGGGACAGCGATATTTTACGTTTGCTCTTAATAAGCCCCCTTATTATATCGTGGGGGATGGAAAACACGCATATTGCCTTCGTGATCGGAGACGTCGCGCGCCTTTACCGGCGCCGGTTCGACGAGCGCACCCGCAGCTTCGGCATCACCGGCCCGCAGATGCGCGCGCTGGTGGCGATCATGCGCTTCCCCGGCATCAACCAGGGCGCGCTGGCCGACCGGCTGGACGTGGAGCCGATCACCACCTGCCGCATGGTCGACCGGCTGGAGCAGGCCGAACTGGTGGAGCGCCGCCGCGATCCGCAGGACCGGCGCGCATGGCAGCTCTACCTCACCGAATCGGCCGAGCCGATCGCGCAGGAGTTGCAGGCGATCGGCCAGACCGTGCTCGACGATTCGCTGCAAGGCATCACCCCGGCCGAGCGGGAGGGCGCGCTGGCTATGCTCGCCAAGATCCGCGACAATCTCGCCCAGGCATCCTCGCATCCGCACCCGGTGGACCACCCGCCGGTCGCCCAGCACGGAGGCCAGGGCCATGGCTGAGGCGGACCCGGCCCTCAAGCAGCCCGCCGGCGAGGCCGTGGCCGTGGACGCCCCGGCTCAGGAGCGCCAGCCCGGCCGGCTGCGCCGCCGCATCCTCATGTTCTCGGTGCCGGCGCTGGTCATTGCCATCGGCGCCTATTTCTGGGCGACCAGCGGCCGCTTCGTCTCGACCGACAACGCCTATGTGAAGCAGGACATCGTCTCGGTGAGCAGCGACGTGGGCGGACGGATCACCCACGTCAACGTGCGCGAGAACCAGATCGTCAAGGCCGGCGACGTGCTGTTCGTCGTCGATCAGGAGCCCTACCGGATCGCGCTGGAGCAGGCCAACGCCCAGATCGCCAACGCGCAGGTGCAGGTCGGCAAGCTCAGCACCGATTTTCAGGCCACCTCCGTCGACATCACCGGCGCGCGCGAGAACGTCTATTATGCCGAGCAGGACCTGAAGCGGCAGCAGGCGCTGCTCAAGGACGGTTTCACCACCCGCGCGCGCATCGAGCAGTCCGAGCAGGCGCTGGACAATGCCCGCACTCAATTGCGCACCGCGCAGGCCGATGCCGCCAAGGCGCGCGCCGCGATGGCGACCGGCGCGCAGGTGCCCGGCGTCAATCCGGACCTCGCCGCCGCGCAGGCCGCGCGCGATTCCGCCGCGCTCAACCTCCAGCGCACCACCGTGCGCGCGCCCGTGCCCGGCCGGGCCAGCCAGGCCGACCGGCTGCAAGTGGGGCAGATGGCCATCCAGGGCCTGCCACTGGTCAGCATCGTCGCCAGCGACCGCACCTGGGTGACGGCCAATTTCAAGGAGACCGACCTTGACCGTATGGAGCCCGGCCAGCCCGCCACCATCAAGCTGGACGCCTATCCCGGCATGACGATCAAGGGCCATGTCGAGAGCATCGGCGCGGGCACCGGCTCGGAATTCTCCGTGCTGCCGGCGCAGAACGCCAACGGCAACTGGGTAAAGGTGACGCAGCGCGTGCCGGTGCGCATCGCCATCGACGGAGCGCCTTCGCGCATGATGATCGCCGGCCTGAGCGCCAAGGTATCGGTCGACATCAGGAACCACGGCAAGGCAGCGCGGTAAAGGGCACCCGGCCATGGCCCCGCACGAGGACCGCGCGCACCTGCCGGTGAAGCACAAGGCGCTGGTGACGGTCGCGATCATGTCCGCGATGGTCATGCAGGTGCTGGACATCACCATCACCAACGTGGCCCTGCCGCATATGCAGGCGTCTCTCGGCGCCACGCAGGAGACGATAAGCTGGGTGCTGACCAGCTATATTCTCGCCTCCGCCATCGCCATTCCCATCACCGGCTGGCTGGCGGACCGGATCGGCACCAAGAAGCTGTTCGTGGGATCGGTCGCCACCTTCATGGTCGCTTCCATCCTGTGCGGCGTCGCGCAGAACCTCACGGAGATGGTGCTGTTCCGCACCTTGCAAGGCGTCGGCGGCGCGTTCCTCGGCCCGCTGGCGCAGAGCCTGATGCTGGACATCAACAAGCCCTCGCAGCACGGCAAGGCCATGTCCGTCTATGGCATGGGCGTGATGATCGGGCCGATCATGGGGCCGGTGCTCGGCGGCTACCTCACCGAGTGGTTCGACTGGCGCTGGTGCTTCTACGTCAACGTGCCGGTCGGCGCCGTCTGCCTGATCGGCCTGATGCTGTTCCTGCCGGAAAAGCCGCTGACGCGCCGCGATTTCGATCTGTTCGGCTTCGCGCTGCTCGCCGCTGGCCTCGCCGGCCTCCAGCTCATGCTGGACCGGGGCCAGCATGCCGACTGGTTCTCCTCCACCGAAATCTGGATCGAGGGCGCCATCGCGCTGTGCGGCCTGTGGATGTTCGCCGTGCATCTCGTCACCGCGCGCAAGCCGCTGTTCGCGCCGGAGCTGTTCGCCGACCGCAACTTCGTCAGCGCCGCCGTGTTCATGTTCATCATCGGCATGGTGATGTTCGCCGCCATGGCGCTGCTGCCGCCGCTGCTCCAGACGCTGTTCGACTATTCGGTGGTCGATACCGGCGAGATCCTCGCCTCGCGCGGCATCGGCGTGCTCGGCGCCATGGCGATCTCCGGCCGCATCGTCGACAGGATGGACCCGCGCCTGATCGTCGCCTTCGGCTTCGCGCTGGCCACCGTCTCGCTGTGGATGATGACGCGCTGGTCGCTGGAGCAGGACTGGGTGCCGTTCGTCACGTCCGGCGTCGTGCAGGGCATGGGCATCGGCTTCGTGTTCGTGCCGCTCCAGGTGCTCGCCTTCGGCACGCTGCCGCCAACCTCGCGCACGGAGGGCGCGGCGGTGCTCAACCTCACCCGCAGCATCGGCTCGTCGATCGGCATCGCCGTCGTCATGGCCCTGCTCGCCCGCAATATCCAGGTGAGCCACGCCGACCTTGTCCAGCACGTCACGCCCAACAACCTGCCGGTCGACCCGACCCAGCTCAACCGGCTCGGGCAATATGGCAGCGTCGTGCTCCAGGCGCTTGACGGGATCGTCAACCAGCAGGCGGCGATGATCTCCTTCCTCGACGATTTCTTCATCATGACCATCGCCTGCGCGGTGGCGATCCCCGCCTGCTTCTTCCTGCGCAAACCTCGCCCCCGCCCACGCGGCGCCCCCGCGCCGGTGATGGCGGAGTGAGGGGCAGCGCGTGTGAGGAACAAGGGACAGCAGGTGAGGCGGTGACGTAGCGCGACAAGTTCACGCCTCCGGTTCGTGTCGAGCGTGGTCGAGATACGTTAGAACAGCGCTCGGCGTGTCTCGACCTCGCTCGATACGAACGGCAAGGGAACGACAGCCCCCACAATCCCAGGCCGCGCTCCTGCGCAGGCAGGAGCCCAGAGCGGCAAGATACCTCGGTTGGACCCTGGACTCCCGCTTTCGCAGGAGAACCGTCCGCCTTGGACGAAAGGTAGAGCTTCCTACCTCCGTCGCCACCACCCCAGCCCCGCACCTATCCCTATCGCACACAGGCTACCGGCCATCGCCAACGCCATGTCCTTCTGCGGGTCCCACATGTCGCCCTGCTGGCCATTGTAATAATCCGCCGTGTCGCCCGCCGCGACCAGCGTCAGCAGCCACTCGAATATCTCGTAGAGCGCCCCGATCGTGCCGACGAGCGCGAAGCCGAGCAGCCATGCCGCCCGTGCGCCCAGCCCGCCGTGGCGCCGCGCGATCTGCGCCAGCGGCGCCGTGCAAAGCAGCCCGAACATGGCATGGACGAAGCGATCATAGCCATTGCGCGCAACCGCCGCCGCCGCGCCGCCGCCGGTCAGCGCCGCCCACCACGCCTCATAGGGCACGTAGGAATAGATGTAGCGCCCGCCCAGCGTGTGCAGCAGCAGGAACAGCCAGAGCAGCGCGACCATGCCGGTGCCGAGTGGCCAGCGCCGCAGCAGCCACGGCGCCGCGCAGAGCAGCGCCACGGTCGGCCCGTGCTGGAGCGCCGCCAGCGCGGGATAGGGCGGCGCGATGTTGGCCACGCCCACCGCAATCAGCAGGCCGGCGAGCAGCGCCCATTGGCCGGCGGGCAGAGCAGCCTTGCGCCCCCGCCCGGCCATGCCTTCAGCCTTTCTTCAGGTGCCGCCGGCCGAGCAGCTCGGCGATCTGCACCGCATTGAGCGCCGCGCCCTTGCGCAGATTGTCGGACACGCACCAGAGCGACAGGCCGTTCTCCACGGTCGGGTCCTCGCGCACGCGGCTGACGAAGGTGGCATAATCGCCCACGCACTCGACCGGGGTGACGTAGCCGCCGTCCTCGCGCTTGTCGACGAGCATGATCCCCGGCGCCTCGCGCAGCAGTTTCTGCGCCTCCTTCGCGCTGATCTCCTTCTCGAACTCGATGTTCACCGCCTCGCTATGGCCGACGAACACCGGCACGCGCACACAGGTGGCCGTCACCTTGATCTTCGGGTCGAGGATCTTCTTGGTCTCGACGACCATCTTCCACTCTTCCTTGGTGGAGCCGTCATCGAGGAACATGTCGATATGCGGGATGACGTTGAAGGCGATCTGCTTGGTGAACTTCACCGGCTCGGCCGGATCGCCGACGAAGATGTTGCGGCTCTGCTCGAACAGCTCGTCCATCCCCTCCTTGCCGGCGCCGGAGACGGACTGGTAGGTCGCCACCACCACGCGCTTGATCGTTGCGGCATCGTGCAGGGGCTTGAGCGCCACAACCAGTTGCGCGGTCGAGCAATTGGGGTTGGCGATGATGTTCTTGCGCTTGTAGCCGTCGATCGCGTCCGGATTCACCTCCGGCACGACCAGCGGCACGTCCGGGTCCATGCGGTAGAGCGAGCTGTTGTCGATCACCACGCAGCCGGCCGCCGCGGCCTTGGGCGCATAGTCCTTGGTGGCGGCAGAACCGACGGCGAACAGCGCGATATCCCAGCCGGCAAAGTCGAAATGCTCCAGGTTCTTCACCTTGAGCATACGGCCGGTCTCGCCATACTCGATCTCGTCGCCGGTCGAGCGCGCGCTGGCGACCGCCGCGATCTCATCGGCCGGAAATTCCCGCTCGGCCAGGATGTTGAGCATTTCCCGGCCGACATTGCCGGTGGCCCCTACGACGACGACACGATATCCCAAGGGCTTTCCCTTCCGCATGGCAACAAGTTCGCAAGCCCCGCCGATTAGCCGATTGGCGAAGCGACGCAAAGGATGATAACGCCGCCGCACAAAAAGGGTCGCATCCTGAGTATCGAACGATGAGGCAAGCGATGCGATCCATCCCGCGCGCCGTGGCGCTGACCGTCCTGACAACCCTGCTCGGCGCCTGTGCCACCCGCGGCCCGCTGGCGGTCGACTGCGGCTCTTTCGACCGTTTCGTGAGCGACCTGCCCTATTCGCCACTGGAGGCGCAGATCCGCAACAACTGGCCGCCGCAGCCGGACCGCTCCGGCGAGCAGACGATCGCGATCGACAACGCCCGGCCGATCCGGCCCGGCGCACCACTCCCGCCGCCGCCGCCATCGGAAGCCATCGCGCCGCCACCTGCCGCACAAACCGGCCCGCTTGCGGCGGATCGCATCCGCAAGGCGGTCGCCGCCGCGCAAGCCGCGCGGGACCGGCGCGCGCCGCCGGCCGAACCATCTCCGCCGCCCCCGCCGCCCCCGCCGCCATCGCCGGACCGGGCGCTGCCTTCCGCGCGCCTGCCCGCGCCGCCAAGCGCCTCCGCCGTCTCCGCACCCCCCGCCCTGCCGGGGCCGGAGACGCCCTCCGTCCTGCTGCTCTCGGGCGGCGGCCAATGGGGGGCGTTCGGCGCGGGCCTGCTCACCACGCTGGCCGCCGACAATTCCCCGCAGCGCCCCAACCCGATCGCCATTACCGGCGTCAGCACCGGCGCGCTGCAAATGCTGTTCGTCGGCGCGGGGCTGGAGCATGCGGACGTACGCGCCGCGCTGCGCACCGCTTATTCGCCGGCCTCGGAGAGCGAGATCGTCGACCGCCAGTCCAAGGCGCTGGCGATCCTCACCGGCGCCATGTCCGGCCTCAAGCCGCTGCGTCGGCGGATCGAGACCGCGCTCTGCCCGGACGATTTGCTCGCGCAGGCCGAGCGCGCGGACGCCGCGCCGGTCTGCCCGGTGCTCGACCGGCTCGCCGCCAGCCCGGTCATCCTGCTCGCCGGCTTCGTCGAGGCGCGCGGCGGGCGCTTCCGGTTCGCGGACATCAACGCCATGGCCGCCGATCCCGAGCTGACCGCGCGCGAGAAGCGAACCTGCATCGCCGGCGCGGCGCTCGCATCGGCCGCCATGCCGGTGTTCTTCCAGCAAGTGCAGGTCGGCGGCAAAACCTATTTCGACGGCGGCGTGCGCCAGTCGGTGTTCGCCACCTTCGTCCAGCGGGAAATCGCCGCGCAGATGGGCCATGCCGCCGAGCCGCTGCCGCTGTTCGTGCTGCGCAACGGCCCGACCGACACCGACAGCGACGACAAGGCGGACGGGCGGCTCAACGCACTCAGCGCCGCGTTGCGCGCCGAGGCAATCATCGTCAACCAGGTCGAGGTCGGCTCGGTCTCGGCGCTGCGCCTGCAAATGCCGCGCGGGCCGATCGGCTTCGCCAGCGCCGACGGCTGGCAGGACGAGCGGGTCGATCCCCTCGTGCCCGGCGCGCCCACCTGCCGCACCCTCAAGGCCGCCGGCAAGGACGCACAATTCACCCCTGCCTTCATGGCCTGCCTGATGGCCTATGGCGACCGCCGCGCCCGCGAACCGCGCCTCTGGATGCCGCTGCTGGACCTCGATACGGCGGCGGCGATGCGGTGAGAGGGCGCGTGGTCGTACAGGCGTCGGCGAGTTGCTACACCCCGGCGATAATCCCAAGCACGTCATATTGAATTTGTTTTCAGCACCCATCGTGCGTGCAGGCACCAGCCTCAAAGGGAACATGAATGCTGAAACACGTTCGGCGCAACGAAGTGCGCGGAAGGCGGATAGTCCCTTACCGCCAGACGCCCGCCCGCCCCTGCAAGGCTCTGGAATGCGCCCGCCGCAGGTGAACCATGCTTGTGCTCCTGCAAAGGCAGGAGCCCAGGGCGGAAAAGAACCGCTCCTGCGCTATGGCTCGTGCCTTCGCAGGAGCACTGAGTTCATCTCATGCGAACTAACTCTGAGGCGTCCCGATGATGCTCGGCGCGATTGGCTACTCGTGTAATCGGGGGGAGCGTCCCGCCTCTGCCCTCACAGGACGGCGCTGCTCCCAGCAAACGGCAGGCCGCTCGCTGCGACCCACCCGTTAGCCCTCGTGCGAATGCCCCGCCTCAGCTCGCCGCGTTGGCCGATCCCGGCGGCGGCGCCAGCTTCAGCTCCGGCGGCGCGGTGTAGCCCGGCGCGAAGTGCTCGTGGCAGCTCTCGCAGGCCGCATCCAGCTCGCCGCCAATCTCGAAATAGGTGTCATAGTCCTTCTTCTCGGCCGCCGCCGCCTCGCGCAGCGCCACGTCGCGGACCTTCGCCACCGCTGCGTCCCAGCGCGGATCGTCGACCCGGCGGTCGGCGGTGAGCAGCATGTTGGTGACTTCCGCCAACGTCAGGCTCGCGCTCTCGGCCTCTTCCCAGTCCTTGTCGGTCTTGGGGCGCAGATCGCGCTCGCCATTGGCGTCGGTGATCGAGCCCTGCCACTTCCAGACCTGCTCGCCGGCGAACTGCATCACATGGCCCATGAATTCCTTCATCGGCAGCTTGACCGGGTCGGCGGCCGCGCTGGCATCGCCGCCGTCATTGTCTGCGTCAGCGCCTTCGGGCGCAGGACTACAGGACGCGAGCAGCAGCGTCGCGATGAGGAAAGGTCCGATTTTGCGCATGGCTTTTCGCCCCTCGTTCTGGAATGTCCCGGCCGTTTTAGGAGACTTTATCAACTGGGCAAGCGGAAAGGGGCGCCGCGGATGCCGCGTCGCCCCTTTTGTAACCGTTCAACCGCGTTCTGAAACGTTCGGTAACGTGCGCGCTCAGGCGTCCGTTTCGCGCACGTCGCGCCGCTCGGCGATGCGAGCGCGCTTGCCGGTGCGGCCGCGCAGATAATAGAGCTTGGCGCGGCGCACGATGCCCTTGCGGACGACGGTGATGCTGTCGATGTTCGGCGAGTAGAGCGGGAACACGCGCTCCACACCCTCCCCGAAGCTGAGCTTGCGCACGGTGAAGTTGCTGCCCATGCCCTTGTTCGAGCGGGCAATGCACACGCCCTCGAAATTCTGGACGCGGGTGCGCTCACCCTCGACCACGCGCACGCCGACGCGCAGCGTGTCGCCGGGGCGGAAATCCGGAATATCCTTGGCGATGGCGGCGATGTTCTCCGCCTCGATCGTTTGCAGCAGGTTCATCTGTCCTGTCTTCCTTCGTCTCGTGTCGCGCGCCAGAGGCAGGTCAGTCCCGAGCGCTCCCGTAGCGCTCCCAGAGGTCCGGCCTGCGTAACCGTGTATCTGCCTCCGCCCGTTGTTTCCGCCAGGCGGCGATCTTCGCATGATCCCCCGATCGCAACACTTCGGGGATCGTGCGCCCTTCCCACTCGGCAGGTCGGGTATATTGCGGATATTCGAGGAGACCGTCTTCAAACGATTCCTCGACCCCGCTAGAAGCCGCGCCCATTACGCCGGGAAGCAGCCGAATGCAAGCATCCAGCAGCATGAACGCGCCGATTTCTCCGCCCGACAGGATGATGTCGCCCATCGAGACCTGCTCGATCATCGGCCGCCCTTCGAACAGCCGCTCGTCAAACCCCTCGAACCGGCCGCACAGAATGGTCGCGCCCGGCCCTTCCGCCAGCGCCCGCACCCGCGCCTGCGTGATCGGCGCCCCGCGCGGCGTCATTGCCAGCACCGGCAGGTCCGGGCGCGCTGCCACCGCATGGTCCACCGCCCGCGCCAGCACATCGGCACGCAGCACCATCCCCGCCCCGCCGCCGGCCGGCGTATCGTCCACGCTCCGGTGCTTGTCCGTCGCGAAATCGCGGATCTGGATCGCCTCGCACGCCCAAGTCCCCTCCGCCAGCGCCCGCCCGGCCAGCGACGCGCCCAGCGGGCCGGGAAACATCTCCGGATAAAGCGTGAGGATCTGCGCGGCGAAGGTCATGACCTCCCCTTCGTCATTTATCGACCAATGGCAAGGCGTTCACCCCGCCAGATAGGCTGCGAGCTGGTCGAAGCTGCCAGCAAGCCCTCCCTGCATGGAAGAGAGATTCTCGACAAAGGCCTGTTCTTCCTCCGGCGTCGCATCAAGCGGTCGCCAGCGCAGCGTCACCTGTGTGCCGGCACTCATGGTTTCCAACGTCACGGTGGTCAGCAGCTTGAGCGGCCAGATCTCGAAGAAGACGGGGCGAATGAGATTGCCTGCGGCGTCGCAGAAGCAATGCTCATACGTCAGCAGATGCGGCCGCACCACGTCCCGGTAGCGAAACAGCGTGAACATGGACCATGTCGCCGTCTCCATGCGCATGCGCAGGACGCCCCCGGGCCGGATATCACCCTCGACGACATGGCTGGTCGAGCCCTTGGGGCCCAGCCAGGTCGCAACCGCTCCAGGCGTGGCCCAGGCATCCCAGACGCGCTCGATGCGGTGCGCGAACACACGCTGGATGAATAACTCACCCGCCTCGGCTCGATCGGTCATCTTGGCGCTCTTCCATCGTTGAGATAGGCATCGAGCCGGTCGAAGCTGTCCGGCCAGAAATCGCGGAACTGGTCGATCCAGTCGCGTGCATGCTTCAGCCCCACCGCGTTGATCCGCCGGGGCCGTGTCTGCGCGGTCTTGCTCCAGCTCACCAGTCCCGCCGCCTCCAGCACTTTGAGATGCTTGGAAACAGCTGGCTGACTGATCCCGAACGGCGCGGCCAGCTCCTTTACCGTTGCTTCCCCAGCCGCCAGCCGCTCAAGCATGGCGCGGCGCGTGGGATCGGCTAGCGCGGCAAAGATCGGGCTTAACGACTCACTCATAGCTGATAGTTTATATAACTATGTGGATATGCAAAGCGCTGGATATGTGGTCTCGTGCCCAGGAGGCGGCCGGTCGAACGTCGCTAATGGCAAAGTGCTCGTTAAGAGATGAACGCCACGTCAATCACGGCCCGCTCGGGTTCGATGCGCGCGGCATGGATCGGCGCCATGAAGCGCTTGCCGTCCGGCTTCTCGATCTCGACAATATCGCCCGCGCCGAAATTCTCGATCGCGACGATGATGCCCACCGCCTCGTCCGCCTCCGTCACGCACGGCAGGCCGATGAGGTCGATGTGGTAATATTCGCCCTCATCGAGCGGCGGCAGGGCGGAGCGCGGCACGGTCAACTCCAGCCCGCGCAGCGCCTCGGCGGCGTTGCGGTCGGTCACTTCGGCGAAGCGGGCGACCGCGCCGTTCGGCCCGGCACGGACGGCCTTGAGCGTCAGCGCCCGCCCGCCTGCGTCGAAGCTCTTGTAGCGTTTGAGGCTCTCCGGCCCGTCGCCGAACAGCTTAAGGCGCACCTCGCCCGTCACGCCGTGCGCACCGATGATGGCGGCGAGCGTGACGGGGCGATCGGGCTGCAAGCTCAGCCCTCGGTCTTTTCTTCCGCAGCCTCCTCGGCGGCGGGCGCCTCGGCAGGAGCGGCCTCCTCGGCGGGCGCCTCGGCAGCCGGAGCCTCGGCGGCGGGCGTTTCCTCAGCGACAGCCTCAGCGGCAGGCGCTTCCTCGGCGGCCGGAGCCGGTGCCTCGGCCGCGGCCTTGGCGGCTTCCTCGGCCTCGGCCAGCTTGCTCGCCTTCTCCTCGGCGCGATCCTTGGCCTTCTGGCCCGGCTCGCCCTTGTTCGGGTTACTGCGCGCCGTGCGCTCCTGGACGCCGGCGGCGTCGAGGAAGCGGGCCACGCGGTCGGTCGGCTGCGCGCCGACGCTCACCCAATGCTTCGCGCGCTCAACGTCGAGCACCACGCGCTTCTCGTCGTCCTTGGCGAGCAGCGGGTTGTAGCTGCCGATGCGCTCGATGAAGCGACCGTCACGCGGCGAGCGGCTGTCCGTCACCACGATCTTGTAATAAGGGCGCTTCTTGGAGCCGCCACGCGACAGGCGAATGCTTGTTGCCATAAAGTCTTACCTTACCTTTCTGTGCAAATTCAAAATATTGAAGATCATTTTTTGAGGAAGTTCTGAAAACCCGGTGGCAGCCTGGGCATGTCCGGCAGGCCCGGCAGCCCCTTGAGTCCGGAGAGGTCGCCGGCCGGGCCGGAGTCACCCCCGGCACCGCCCGCGCCACCCAGCAGGCCACCCGCGCCGCCGCCGGTGAACATCTTGGCCAAGCCTTTGAGGCCGCCCATTTTCTTGATGCGCTTCATGGCGCTCTCCATCTCCTTGTGCATCTTGAGGAGACGGTTGACGTCCTGCACCTGCAACCCCGCACCCTTGGCGACGCGGATCTTGCGCTTGGCGTTGAGCAGCTCCGGCCGCGCGCGCTCCTTGGGCGTCATCGAGCCGATCAGCGCGTCAAGATGCAGCAGCGTCTTGTCGTTGACGCCCGCCGCCTGCATCTGCGCCTGCGCCTTCTTCATGCCGGGGATCATGCCCGCCAGCATGCCGAGGCCGCCCATGCGCTGCATCTGCGAGAGCTGGGCGCGCAGGTCGTTAAGGTCGAACTTGCCCGCTGCCAGACGCTTGGCGAGCTTGTCCGCATCTTCCTGCTGGATCGTCTCGGCCGCGCGCTCGACGAGGCTGACGACATCGCCCATGCCGAGGATGCGCTGCGCCACGCGCGCGGGGTGGAATTGCTCGATCGCGTCCAGCTTCTCGCCGGTGCCGGCAAACTTGATCGGCTGGCCGGTCACGGCGCGCATCGAGAGCGCCGCGCCACCGCGCGCATCGCCGTCCATGCGGGTCAGCACCACGCCGGTCAGCGGCACCTGTTCTGTGAAACTCTTGGCGACGTTGACCGCATCCTGCCCGGTGAGGCTGTCGACGACGAGCAGGATCTCGGCCGGGTCGGCGACCTGCGCCACCGCCTTCATCTCGTCCATCAGCGCCTGGTCGACATGCAGGCGGCCGGCGGTATCGAGCATCAGCACGTCGAAGCCTTGCAGCTTCGCGGCCTGCAACGCGCGCCTGGCGATCTCGACCGGCTGCTGGCCGGCGACGATCGGCAGCGTCGCCACCTCGGTCTGCGTGCCGAGCACGGCCAACTGCTCCTGCGCGGCCGGGCGATTGACGTCGAGCGACGCCATCAGCACCTTCTTGCGCTCTTTCTCCTTGAGCCGCCTGGCGAGCTTGGCGGTGGTCGTCGTCTTGCCCGAGCCTTGCAGGCCGACCATCATGATGACGGCCGGCGGCGTCACGTCGATCAGCAGCTCGCTGGTGTCCGCGCCCAGCGTCTCGGTCAGCGTGTCGGAGACGATCTTGACGACCATCTGCCCCGGCGTGACCGAGCGCAGCACGTCCGACCCCACCGCCTTCTCGGTCGCCTTGTCGACGAATTCGCGGACCACCGGCAGCGCCACGTCCGCTTCGAGCAGCGCGATTCGCACCTCGCGCATCGCCGCGCGCACGTCCGCCTCGGTGAGCGCGCCACGCCCCCGCAGCTTGTCGAAGACGCCGCCAAGCCGATCGCTCAGACTGTCGAACATGCCACACCTCACACACGGCCTCGGCCGCGAAAAACCTTGCTTCAAGCCCCACAACGGAAAAAGCGCCGGTGGGCGAAACCTCGCCAACCAGCGTCGATCCCCAATGCCCGATCAGGCGGACATAGCCAGGATTGTCAGGGCGCTCGCACGGCGGAACACCGCCCGCGAACCCGCGCCCTGTAGCGGACGGCGGGCGGGATAGCAAGCTTGGGCAGGCAAGCGGGCGGCAGCGCACCACCTAATCCTCCCCCGGTGGCAGCCTCCTCACCACCGTCACCCCGACTCCTCACCGCCGTCACCCCGGACTTGATCCGGGGTCCCGCTTTCTCATCCGCGGATGATGGAGTGCGCACAGCGCTGCGGCTGGTCTACCATGGGGGCGGTCTATTCTTGCACCTCAAACGCTGAACCGGCCTGCGCCATCAAAAAGCGGGACCCCGGATCAAGTCCGGGGTGACGGAATGGGCTGCAAACGGGGCCGCCATTGTCACGCAGCCCCGTCCCCCGCTTACCGGGCCTCGCTCGCCACCGCTGATTGAGAGCGCGGCGATTTGGACTGCCATCACTTGCGCAAACCACAAAAGCACCCGCGCCACTAACCCGGCCGCCCGGAACCTGACTCCCGAACGCAAGAGCCCGCCCCTTCCCGTTCGTGTCGAGTATCGACGAGACGCATCGCGCGACGCCGCCGCCTCATACCCCGTCACCCGGAGCACCCACGAGCCATCACCGCTCCGCGCCTCCCTCCGCTTGACAAAATCAACAAAACCCCCTCCTCTCCCCGGCAAACGGCCACGCCGCACAGAGGGGGGAGAGACAGCATGCCATCAGCCTGGCGCCAAGCCTTGATCGCGGGGGCCTGCGCGGGCGCGCTCTCCCTGCCCACGCTCTCCGCCGCCGCCCAGAAGGCCGCGCCGCTCCCCAATGCCACCAGCGCCGCCGCCGAGGGCTTCTCGCCCGAGCGTCTGAAGAAGCTGGACGACGCCATGGCCCGCGCCGTCGCCGCGCGCGAAGTGGGCGGCATGGTCACGCTGCTGGCGCGCGACGGCAAGGTGATCGCCGCCAAAAGCTATGGCGAGGCCGCACCGGGCCGGCCGATGACGCGCGACGCCATCTTCCGCATCTATTCGATGACCAAGGTCGTCACCGCCGTCGCCATGATGATGCTCTACGAGGAAGGCCGCTGGCAGCTCGACGACCCCGTCACCAAATTCATCCCGGAATTCGCCAATCTCAAGGTCGCGGCGGGCACGGACAAGGACGGCAAGCTGATCCTCGAACCGATGAAGCGCCCGCCGACCATGCGCGAGCTGATGAGCCACACTGCCGGCTTCTCCTACGGCGGCACCGGCCCGGCGGGCGACATCTACCGCGCCAAGGATCCGCTAGGCGCGGACAATCTCCACGGCATGATCGAGCGGCTGGCCGAGGTGCCCTTGCTCTACCAGCCGGGCACGGCATGGCAGTACAGCATCTCGGTCGATATCCAGGGCTATATCGTCGAGAAGCTCTCCGGGCAGACGCTCGGGGAGTTTTTCCGCACCCGCATCTTCGATCCGCTCAGGATGGTCGACACGGCCTTTTTCGCGCCGCCGGAGAAATATGGCCGCCTTGCCGCCGTCTATGCGCACGACAAGGCGGACGACCAGCTCAAGCCCGCCACGACGCTGCTCGGCCGCCCGATGCCGGACTACAAGGCGCCGCCCAAGCTCGAATCGGGCGGCGGCGGCCTCGTCTCGACGCTCGACGATTATGCGCGCTTCGCCGCGATGCTCGCCAACAAGGGCGCGCTGGACGGCGCCCGTATCCTCGCGCCGCAAACGGTCGAGGTGATGCAGACCAACGTGGTGCCGGAGGAGGTGCTCGCGCGGCCCAATCCCTACCCCATTTTCAGCAAGGGCCTCGGCTGGGGCATGGGCGTGATGACGGTCAACGATCCGCGCCTCGCCGGCCGCACCGAGGGCAAGGGCACGATGAGCTGGGAGGGCGCGGCGGGCACATGGTTCTGGGCCGACACCGAGAATCGCGTCGCCTTCGTCGGCCTCATCCAGAATGCGGAGCGGGCCGGGCCGAACAACTACAACTGGATCAGCCGCCCGCTGGTCTATCAGGCGCTGGTCAAGCCCTGAGGCGGACGAAGGGCGGCCACGCTGCAAAAATCCGATCCCGTTCACGAGGGACCAGGGGTAGAGCGAATATCATAAATTAAATCATTGATATTAAAGAAATAAATATAACAACCGTCATTGACGCCCCTCACATGCAAAAGACCAAATCGTTGACTACAAGTTTCCAAACGCCCCGCCTCGCTAAGAACCTGGCAGGGATTTACCGCTAGGGCGATTGGCGGTTTTGGGGCAGCGCTTTTGCTGGTAGAGTCCCCGCCGCATCGAGAGAGCGAGGTTTGATCGTGCCGGCTGAAAGCGAGTCCATGCGGGACGGCGTCCCCTCTGCCGCAGCGCAGACCCCGTCGAAACTGACCTTGTCCCGGCGCCACCTTGTGATGGGCGGCGCCCTGCTCGCCGTCAGTGGCCTGGCGCTGGCGCGCGAGCCCAAGCGGCGCTATCCGGATCTGTCCGCCAAGCAGTTCGAGACGCTGTTCCCGGCCACGTTCGGCGGATGGCGCACGCTCCCGGTGAGCGAACTCGTCATGCCGCCTGAGAGCGATCTGGCCAACAAGCTCTACCAGCACATTCTCACCCGCACCTACGTTAACGAGGCCGGGACCGGAGTGATGTTCCTCGTCGCTTATAACAGCATGCAGATCAACAACGTGCAGCTTCACAGGCCCGAGGTCTGCTATTATGCAGGCGGCTTTTCAATCGACATCAGCCGCCCTCTGGTCCTGCCCCTCGGTCCCGGCCTGGATATCCCCGCCCGTACCGTGCTGGCATCCGGTGACTCACGCAAGGAGAACATCCTTTACTGGACGCGGATCGGGGACGAATTCCCGCAGAGTCAGGTCCAGCAACGCATCGCGATGACCAAGGCCAACATCGAAGGTTATCTGCCCGATGGCTTGCTGCTGCGCATGTCGGTCATCAATCCCGACAACAGCCGGTCGGTCGCGCTGATGAGCGCGTTCATGAAGGATATGCTCGCGCACAGCACCCCGGCGGGACGGCGAATGATCGTTGGCGTTGCATAACGACACGCCCGCACACACTTTGAAGGAAAACGGTTTGCGTGGCGGCAGCGCCTTAGGGTCCCCGTTTTCGCGCGAGTATGTGGGCGGATAAGGCTCGGCAGATACTCATTTTGGCCGTTAAGACGCCGCATCTTCCCCACATTTGCCGAAAACGGCGCTACACGGCTCAGGCGGCCACGACCTTCCTTGCCGCCGACGCGGTCTTGAGGCCGGGCCAGAGCAGGCCGACCAGATGATCGACGGCGAAGATGGCAATGAGCGCCGTGAAGAACATCGTCATCCCCGCGAAATCGTGCAGGAAGCCCTGCGCGGCGGACTCGCCGGCGTAATAGGTGAGCAGCACCAGGATGAGAATGCGCACGAAGTTCGCAAAGACCGCGACCGGTACGATCGCCAAAAACAGGAGCATCGCGTAGCGGACATGCGCATGATGGCGCAGATAGACGTAGAACAGCGCGATCGCCGACAATGAGATTAGCGAGTTGAGGCCGGAGCAGGCATCGGCGACGAGCAACTGATACTGGCCGATCTGGATGGTCACGCCAGCCGAGGCGATCGGGTAGCCCAGCGCGTGGAGGAGCGCCACGGCGGTCTCCGACAGGGCGACCTTGAGCCAGTTGGTCACATACCAGACGATGGTTTCGGGCGGCGGAAACACGAACAACAGATACAGCAGCGGAAACCACATGATCCGCATCGCCTTGAGCCCGGCGAAGCTGAACAGCACCGCGACGAGCAGGGCATACATGAGATAGCCCTCCGTCTCGATGATATGGCTCACTCGCGAAACGAAGTAGAGCAGCAGGATCGGCACGAAAACGGCTGCCACCGCCTTGCCCGATGGAGGCTGGAAATAAGGCCGGGCGTTTTTCCATTCCCGCGCCAGCAGCCACAGCCCGGTTGCCAGCACGATGGGGCCGTGCGCGCCCTGGTCCGTCGACCAGCTCTCGTTGGCGACGAGCAGCATTGTCGGGATGAGGATGGACAGCATGCCCGCCGCCAGCAGCGGATTCGCCGACAGCCAGTCAAACGCCGACCAAAAAACCGACTTTTGCTTAATCTCCGCCGCGTCCGTCGCCATTCTCAACCCTTCATGTTCCGCCGCGTCTTTATCCCAGGGTGGTTAAGAGCTGATGATCGGACGGCCAGCGGGCGATGATAAAGTCTGCTTGCCGTCTTCACAAGCCGGCGCGGCAGAGCACGCTCACTGCCACCAGTAGGCGATGGCGCGGATCTCGGCCGAGACGCGGGCGGGCGCGTCCTCGGGTGCCAGCGGATCGTCGAAGGCGACATGCGGCACGCACGGCGCCACGTCCGCGCGGCTGTCGTGCGTCTTGAACACGATCGCCTCGTCGCGCGCCATGTCGGGGAACCAGTGCCAGCGATGCGCAGCCTCGTGCCCGATGACATAGCCCTCGAAGCTCCAGTCGTTGCCGTCCGGCCGGTCGAAGATGGCGTCCGCGCGGATCAGCTCGCCGCCGGTCATGCTGCGCGCGTCGCACAAGGCGAGCGGCACATCCTGCGGCGGATCGGACAGCGCGCGCCAGACATTATAGTGCGCCGCACGCGCATAAGGTCGCTCGCCCGGCTTCGAGCGGTCCGAGAAGGTGGCGCCGGTGGTATCGCTGAGGTCGACATGGGCGAAGCGCGCCGGGTAGCTGTTGTCGCTGCTCCCCGCCCTGCCGGAGCGCTCGGAGAAACGCGGGATCGGCATACCCGTCACCACCACCGCGTCGGCGCCGGTCAGGTCGCGCAGCAGTGCCTCAACCTCGGCGGCATAAACGGAGCCGTTCGCCTTGTCGCGCAGATCGCCCGCCGCCGAGCGGTGGGTGACGAGGCCGAAGCCGGCGCCGTCGAGATCCAGCCCGCCCGCGCGGCCATCGACAAGCGGCATGGCATGCTGCTCGATCACCACCGTGTCGCGGCTGTGATCGTTGGCATAATAACGCGGCCGCTCGGGCGTGCGCGCCACATAGTTGATGAGAACCGCATCGCGATTGCCGGAAACCACCATCTCTCCTCCTCTTGCTCACCCATGTTGCTAGAGCATTTCAAAACCGGATTAAATCATCTTGGTATCGGGACAATGCGGCAGATCAAGGGTTGTGCCGCCTTCCGCAAAGCAAGCGTGCTGGATTTGCGACTGGACAGGCCACGCCCTCCCCCGGCAATAGGCGAGCGAGCCGACGGGAGCGGAACGGACCAGCCTTGCCCGAGACCAGAGACGATCCTCGCCGCCGCCAGAGCGTGCTGCGCTCCATCATCGGCGGGTCGCTCGGCAATTTCGTCGAATGGTATGACTGGTATGTCTATGCAGCTTTCTCCGTCTATTTCGCCGGGCGCTTCTTTCCCTCGGGAGACCGCACGGCCGAACTGCTGAGCGCTGCCGCCATCTTCGCGGTCGGCTTCCTGATGCGGCCGATCGGCGCATGGCTGATGGGCGTCTATGCCGACCGTCATGGCCGCAAGAGCGGCCTTGCGCTCTCGGTCGCGTTGATGGGCGGGGGTTCGCTGCTCATTGCGGTCACGCCCACGGCGGAGACCATCGGGGTAGCGGCCCCGGCACTGCTGCTCGCCGCCCGGCTGCTCCAGGGCCTCAGCGTCGGCGGCGAATATGGCGCCAGCGCCACCTATCTCGCGGAAATGGCCGGCCCACGCCGGCGCGGCCTGGTGTCGAGCTGGCAATATGTGACGCTGATCGGCGGGCAACTGGCGGCGCTCGCCGTGCAACTCAGCCTGCAAGCTTTGCTCAGCGAAAGCGCGATGGAGCAATGGGGCTGGCGCATCCCCTTCTTCGTCGGCGCGCTGATCGCCATCGCCGTCTATCTGCTGCGCCGCAAGATCGAGGAGACCGCCGATTTTGCCGCCGCACGCGCCAGCGGCCGGCGCTCGGGCGGGATCGAGCTGATCCGCTCCCATCCCGGCGCGGCGCTGCTGGTGCTCGCGCTGACGGCCGGCGGCACGCTCTCCTTTTACGCCTACACCACCTACATGCAGAAATATCTGGTCAACTCGGCCGACTTCACCCGCCCGCAGGCCACGCTCATCATGACCGCCGCATTGGCCGTTTTCATGCTGCTGCAACCCGTGTTCGGCGCCCTGTCGGACCGGATCGGCCGGCGCCCGCTGCTCATCGGCTTCGGCCTCGGGGGCACCTTGCTCACCGTGCCCCTGTTCCAGGCGATCGGCGCGGCACGCAGCGGCGGCACCGCCTTCCTGCTTGTGCTCGGCGGCCTCGTCATCGTCTCCGGCTACACCTCGATCAACGCCATCGTGAAGGCAGAATTGTTCCCGCCGCACATCCGCGCTTTGGGCGTCGCCCTGCCCTATGCCATCGCCAATGCGCTGTTCGGCGGCAGCGCCGAATATGTCGCGCTCTGGCTGGTCAAGGTCGGCCATGAATCGCTGTTCTTCTATTATGTGAGCGGCATGTGCGCGCTCTCGCTCATCGCTTATTGGCGCATGCGCGAGACGGCGCTGCATGGCACCATGCGCAACGATCCGCATTGAGGGGAAAGCCGGCGCGCCCGCTCGCGACGCGCCCGTTCCCTATACTCCGATCAGCTCGGCGGCATCATCGAGCCGTTCAGCTCGTCCGCGCTCAGCGTGCCGTCGCCATCCTTGTCTGCGGCCGTGAAGCGGCCCGGCCCCGCAGCGAGATACACCGCTTTCGTGACCTTGCCCTCCGCATCCGGCGCGATGCCGACGAAGGCGCCCTTCATCATGTCATCGAGATCGGCGATCTTCACAGCTTCCGCCCCTTGCGAGATGAACGACCAGCCCTGCTCCATGAAGGTCGCATATTCGGCCTGCGTCACCTTGCCGTCCTGATCGGCGTCGGCGAACTGCATCATGTCCATCCCCTGAGCCAAAGCGCTTCCGCCCAGGCCAAACGTCGCGGCACCCAGTGCCGCCAGCGCAATCACTGCACGCATTTGGAAAACTCCTCTCCCCTTCGATCTGCGCGGAGAGTTTATCAACTTTCGGACTTTGTCAACGGAAACGCGATGGCGCCGCGTCGCTCAGGCCTCATCGGGCAGCCGGATCAGCCCTTCCTGCGCCACGCTCGCGACCAGCCGCCCCGCGGAATCGAAGAAATGCCCACGCGCGAACCCCCGACCGCCGCCGGCAAAGGGGCTATCGGTCGCATAAAGCAGCCACTCGCCGCACTCGACATCGTCATGGAACCAGATGCTATGGTCGATACTCGCGCTGACCACGCCGGGTCCGCCTATCTGGAGGCCGTGCGGCCGGTAAGCCGTGGCGAGCAGCAGCAGATCGCTGACGAAGGCGAGCACGGCGCGCTGTATCGCCTGCTTCACACCGAGCGACCCGGCCCCGACACGCATCCAGCAGGCGGCGTGCGGACTGCGCTCCTCACCGATCCGGCCTTGCTGAATCGGACCGATCGGGCGGATCTCGATGGGGCTGGGCCGCGTCGCCAGCCGCCGTAGCGCCGGCCCGGCGGCGATGGGATAGGTGCGGATCAGCGCGCGCAGATCGAGCAGGCCGTCGGGCGGCGGCACGTCCGGCATCGGCACCCCATGCACCGGCCCGCGCTCGGCACGGTGGAAGGAGGCGGCCATGCTGAAGATGACCTTCTCCTGCTGGCGCGCGATCACCCGACGGTTGGAGAAAGCGCGGCCATCCATGTCCGCCGCCACCTCGAAGGCGATGGGGTGATCCTCGCTGCCCGGCCGCAGGAAGTAGCAATGCAGCGAATGGACCGGCCGGTCCTCCGCCACGGTCTTGGTCGCCGCCATCAGCGCCTGGCCGACCACCTGCCCGCCGAACACGCGGCCCACCCCGCCCGGCCGGCGATGGCCCGTGAAGCAGCCAGGCGCCGCCGGCTCCACGTCGAGCAGGTAGAGCAGCCCACGGGTCAGCATATCGAGATCCGGCGCTCCATCCGTCATCGCAGCGGCATCGTCCTTTCCCGGCCGGAAGCGGCCCAACGCCTCACCGTGCGCCAGACGCCGGGCGCAAGGCAAGCGCTGGACGCGCGGCGGGCGTTGCCGTAGCGTCGCGTGATGACAGAGCTGTTCGCTTTCAAGCTGCTACGCCCCGAGGAATGGACCGAGTGGCGCGAATCGGGCGTGTTCACCGGCGCGCCGGTGGACCGCACGGACGGCTATATCCACCTCTCCGCCCGCGATCGGGTGCGCGAGACCGCCGCCAAATGGTTTACGGATGTCGACCCGCTCTTTCTGGTGATGATCGACCTCGCCGCGCTCGGCGATACGGTGCGCTGGGAGCCGTCGCGCGGCGGCGCGCTGTTTCCCCACGTCTATGGCCCTATTCCCCGCGCGGCGATTGCCGGGAGCAGCCGGTTGCGGCTAGGGGACGCGGGCGCCCACATCTTCCCCGCGGGCTTTTGAGCGAAGGCAGGCCCGGCATGACGCATCAGGTCCACATCATCGGCGGCGGCCTTGCCGGCAGCGAGGCGGCCTGGCAGCTCGCCAACGCCGGCATCCGCGTGCGCCTCTCCGAGATGCGCGGCGGCGGCGACATGACGGCCGCACACCAGACCGACGCGCTGGCCGAGATGGTCTGCTCCAACAGCTTCCGCTCGGACGATCCGGTCAACAACGCCGTCGGCCTGCTCCATCAGGAGATGCGCGCGCTCGGCTCGCTGGTGATGGCGCAGGCGGACAAGGCGCGCGTTCCCGCCGGATCGGCGCTGGCGGTGGATCGGGACGTGTTCGCGGGCGGCGTGACCCGCGCCATCGAGGGCCATCCGCTCATCACGCTGGTGCGCGAGCGGATCGACACGCTGCCCGGCGAGGGCCCGACCATCATCGCCACCGGCCCGCTCACCGCCGCCCCGCTGGCCGAGGCGGTGGCGGCAGCGACCGGCAAGGACCAACTCGCCTTCTTCGACGCCATCGCCCCCATCGTCCACGCCGACAGCATCGACATGGATATCGCATGGAAGGCCAGCCGCTGGGACAAGGGCTCGGCCGAGGGCGACGGCAAGGACTATATCAACTGCCCGATGGACAAGGCGCATTATGATGCGTTCGTCGATGGGCTGCTCGCCGGTCCGAAGACCGAGTTCAAGCAGTGGGAAGCGAACACGCCCTATTTCGACGGCTGCATGCCCATAGAAGTCATGGCGGAGCGCGGCCGCGAGACGCTGCGCCACGGGCCGATGAAGCCGGTGGGGCTCGACAATCCACGCACCGGGCGCTGGCCCTATGCCGTGGTGCAACTGCGGCAGGACAACGCACTGGGCACGCTGTGGAACATGGTCGGCTTCCAGACCAAGCTCAAATATGAGGCGCAGGTTGCGCTGTTCCGCACCATTCCGGGGCTGGAGAAGGCCGAGTTCGCAAGGCTCGGCGGCCTCCACCGCAACACCTTCATCCGCAGCCCGGAGTTGCTCGACCGCGAGCTGCGGCTGCGTTCGCTCCCCCATATCCGCTTCGCCGGCCAGATCACCGGCTGCGAAGGCTATGTGGAGAGCGCTGCCGTGGGGTTGCTGGCGGGCCTGCTGACGGCGGCGGACCTACGTGGACGCCCACTCTCCTCCCCGCCGCGCGAGACCGCGCTGGGTGCGCTCCACGCCCATATCACCGGCGATGCCGAGGCGGAGACCTACCAGCCGATGAACGTCAACTTCGGCCTGTTCCCGCCGATCGAGGACGAGCGCGTCCGCAAGAAGCAGCGCAAGCAAGCCTATACCGACCGCGCCCGCGCCGCGCTGGACGGCTGGCTGGCGCAATGCGCGGCGCTGCGGGAGACGCTGGCGGTTTGAGCCGGGGTAAGAGGGCTGCCCATGACCACACAAGGGCTCCTGCCCAGGCAGGAGCCCATGGCCCAGCAGCACGGCGGCGCGCTAGAGTGCGTCCGCATGAGATGGAAGCAGTGCTGCTGCGCAGGCAGGAAACTACGAAGGAAAAGAACCGCTCGTGCGCCTTGGGTTCCTGCCTGGGCAGGAGCACGACATAGTTCAATCTGAATCGGACGGACTCCCGGCGCTGTCTGCATTCAGATGACGAGGTGACGGAAGCGGAGAGACCGAAAGGCAAAATAGTGGGCTTGCGTGATCCCACACGCAGGGAGCTTTCAGCCCATGGGCACCGCAAGCGCGCAGAGCTGCCATTTGCAGACCCTCAGGGATGAAGGCAGACTGCGCCTAATCCCCCTCGCACACGCACGCCGCCTGCTTCGCCGGCGCGCGCGGCTTGGGAGCGGTCGTGGCGAACTCGGCACGGCTCAGCCGCCCGTCGCGGTCGTGATCCGCTCCGGCGAAGCGGTCGGACGTGCGCACGGCCCATTCTTCGAAGGAGAGCAGGTTGTTCCCATCCTTGTCGAGTTTGCGGAACGCGGCGGCACGGCTCGCCATCATCTCGGCGCGGGTGACGATGCCATCGCGGTTGCGGTCATAGCGGTCGAAGCGCTTCTGCTCGCGGGTGCGCGGGGACGCCTCCGGGACGGCAGGCGGCGGGGCGCCGCGCGCATTGGGATCGCCCTCGGGCGGGAGCGCGAGCGGCTGCGCCTTCGCGCCGCCATGCGCGACGAGCGGCTGGGCGGTGCGCTCCGCCTCGCTCTGCCACCAGAACAGGCCCGCCGCGACGAGCAGCAAAGCTGCGACCGATCCCGCCAGAAACCGTCCCATATGACTCGCGGCCCCCTCTCCGCACCCGGCCTAACGATGGAACCGCCCGGCGCGCAGGTCGAGCGGAAAATGACGGCTCTCAGCCCCGCAGCGAGGCGCGCAGCAATCGGCCGTAATGACGCAGCGAGAAGCCGGCGGTGGGAACGGCGCCGGCGCGCACGTCCGGCAGCGCCACGGCATAAGCGAGGCGCAGCGGCTTGAGTGCGCGACCGGATGGCACGTCGTCGCCCGCCGCCGCCAGATCCTGCGCCGTTTCCAGAGCCTGCCGCGCCAACGCCTCGTCTTGTACATGGGCCGCGAGGTCCCACAGCGCCCACACCGCACCGGGACCGCTCAAGGCTCCGTCCGCCGTATCATCTTCCGCGAGCAAGCCGAACAGCCCGCCCCCGCGCGCCACACCGTAGGCCCGCAGGTCCGCCTCGCTCAGCGGCTCGGGCGAGAGCAGCATGCGCCAGCCGTCGATCAGCCGTTCGGCCGCCGCGTCGGCACCTGCCGGAGCGAGGGCGCGCCACCGCTCGACCAGCGGTTCGCCGCCGCCCTTGGTGCGATCGTCCTCCACCAGCACCGCGTCCCACCAGGCGAGGCGGATCGCCGCGATAGTCGGCTCGCCCCCGCGCTGCGCCACCGCCGCCAGCCGCTGGTCGAGCAGCCAGCACAGCGCTTGCCACGCCCGCATGGAGCCCGGCGCATAGGCCAGCAGCAGCCGCTGCAAGGGCGCGAGATCGGCGATGGAGAGCCCGGCTCCCGGCTGCGTATTCACCATCCGTCAACCATCGCATTTAGCGGTTTGTGCACGGCTCTGCTGTAGGGCGCAACATGGCTCACCGTGCATGAGGAGGCACGGCAGCCGGAGGCAGCGAGACAGTCCATGAAGCGCATGAGGGGCAAGCATAGTTTCCTGACACGGCTGCGGCACGACACGGCCGGCAACACCATCGCGCTCGTCGCGGCGGCGATAATCCCGCTCGCGGGCATGATCGGCGGTGCTGTCGACATGAGTCGTCTCTACCTCGTCAAGACGCGCATGCAACAGGCCTGCGATGCTGGCGCGCTCGCCGGCCGCAAGGCAATGGGCGGCGGCGGCTGGACCACGGGCACCAACAATGGCAGCACCGAGGATACCGCGAACAAGCTGTTCAACGCCAATTTCGTGACCGGAGCCTATGGCACCGGCACACTCATCAACACATTCGAAGAATCGAACGGCACCGTTACCGGCACAGCCAGTGTCATCGTGCCCATGACGCTGATGCGTATCTTCAACATGACGGAGCGTAACGTCTCGGTCAGCTGCACGGCCAAGATGGAAATTCCCAATACGGACGTGATGTTCGTGCTGGACGTGACCGGCTCCATGGCCACGGACAACAAGATCGGCGGCCTCAAGAGCGCCGTGAAATGCTTTTACGAATCCCTGCTGCGCGTCAACACGACGGAAGTGTGCGGCAATGACCCGACCGCAACGTCCTCGACGACAACCGCGCAGATTCGCATGGGTTTTGTGCCCTATTCCGTGAACGTCAATGTCGGCAAGCTGCTGCCCAACGCCTTTCTGGCGGATGATTGGGCCTATGATTCGCGCCGCTATGGCTGGGATGGCGTCACCTATGACACCAACAACAGCGCATCCAACTGGACCTATGTGAGCGGCAGCGCCGTCACTGGCAATCGCTATGAAGGCACCTGCCCCAGCAACACCAAATCATCCTCCGATGTGACAAGTCCCACCACGACAACGACCGCGCCGGACGGGACGATCACGACCAGCTATACCATCACCCGTACGACGACGGGCATGGAATATGAAAGCAGTACGAGCGGCGGGTGGAACAACAGGAAATATTATTGCACAGCGACGACCTACACCAACTATCAGGAGCGGCAGGTCAATTCGACGGTAAAGTCGCCCCATTACGCTTATACATATGAACGCCGTACCCTGAACGTCAGCGGCCTCAAGGCTGGCGGCGATACATGGAACAACAGTATCCCCCTTGACGTCGGCACTGCCGGCGCAACCACCAACGTCGTCTGGAAAGGTTGCATCGAGGAGCGTCATACATATCAGAATACCGACGGCACACCGGGCGACGAATGGTCGCCAGTTCCGGCCGAAGCGCTCGATATGAATATCGACCTCGTGCCCACCGCCACTTCCACATATAACAGCTTCTGGGGTCCACTTTTGAACGGGGCAACATGGGCCCGGTATAATTGGGGCTACAGCAATTGCACCAAATCCGGGCGGACGACCTCCAGCGTTGACACGAGTTGCAATGCGAGCAGCAGCAGCGTCGCTTGCCCGACCGAAGCCCGGAAACTGACGACATACAACACACCCGGCCCATTCGAGAGCTATGTCAATTCGCTCTCGACCGGGGGCAACACCTATCATGACATCGGCATGCTCTGGGGTGCCCGGCTGATGTCGCCGACCGGCATCTTCGCCAGCGAAAATGCCTTCACCCCCGCCGGCCGCGCGATCCAGCGCCACCTCATCTTCATGACGGACGGTGACACCAATACGACCAACACCGACTATAGCGCCTACGGCATTGGCTATTACAGCCGCCTCCAGGCGCAGGGCAATCTGTCCGACACGCAGATGGACAATATGACGGATGCGCGCACCGCCGCGCTCTGCACGGCCATCAAGAATATGAACATCACGCTCTGGGTGATCTCCTATGGGAGCGGCGTCGGCACCGCGACGGAGACCCGGCTTGAGAACTGCGCCTCTCCGGGTCGCTATTACAAGGCATCCGACGGCGCGGCCCTGATTGCCCGTTTCCGCCAGATCGCATCGGAGATATCCGAACTGAGGCTCATCAATTGATGCAGCGCCCTTCCCCCATAGCAGCCCGATTGGCCGCTTTGCCCGCTGCACAGGAAGGTGCAACGCTCCTTGAATTCGCCTTCATCGCGCCGATGCTGTGCCTCCTGCTGATCGGCGCGTTCGATGCCGGTCACACGCTTTACATGCAGAGCGTGGTGCAGGGCGCGGTGCAGAATGCCGCTCGCTCTGGCACGCTCGAAAGCGCGTCCGGGTCGGATTCAACGCCACGTGATTCCATTGATCAGGTGGTAAAAAACCAGATCCTCCCCCTCAACAAGAGCGCGAAGATCGACATCAGCCGCCGCTTCTACCGGACCTTCTCCGATGCGGCGGCGGCCAAGGCGGAAGAATTCACCGATACGAGCGATCCGGCCAGCCCCTTTCACGACGGCAAATGCAACAACGGCGAGCCATTCGTGGATGCCAACAATAATGGCCGGTTCGATCGCGATGGTGCTGATTCCGCCAATAATGCCGGCGCGCGCGACAATATCGTCTACACCGTGACTGTCAGTTATCCGCGCATGTTCCCTCTGAACAGGTTCATTGGCGGTAGCCCGACCACAACGGTGACGGCATCGACCATCCTCGCCAATCAGCCTTACGGAGACCAGGGCACCTATAGCGCGCCAACAACCGGACATTGCGGGATAGGGACTCCAGGTGTCGACGAGCCGGCGCCCGAGGCCACGCCATGATGCGTCTTCCCCACAAGTTTTGGCGTTTGTCGCACGATAACAGCGGCCTCGCTGCCGTGGAGTTCGCCCTCACGGCACCGCTCGTGTTGACAATGTTCCTCGCCGGAGCGGAAGTAACCAATTTTGCTATCACCAAGATGCGGGTGAGCCAGGTCGCGCTGCACGTAGCGGACAACGCATCGCGCATCGGCACTAACAGCCTGCTTTCAGACGTCCAGATCAGCGAGACGCAGATCAACGACCTGTTCATCGGCGCCGCCCTGCAAGCAGGTTCTCTTGACTTGAAACAGAACGCCCGGATCATCCTCTCCAGCGTGGAGGCGGTGGCCAACCCCAACACTTCCAAGAAGTTCAAGGTTCGTTGGCAGCGCTGCTATGGCGACAAGGCTTATGTCACCGATTACAAGAAAGTCGGTGATGCCGCGTTCGATTATATGGGCCCCGTCAACCAGAAGGTCACGGCGCCGGACGACACGGCCGTCATGTTCGTCGAGGTTGCCTATGATTATCATCCGTTGATTGCCAGCAAGCTCGTGACGAGCACTGTGATCAAGGATATCGCCGCCATGACCGTACGCGACCAGCGCGACTACGATAAAAATGGCACGGGCGGGAGCAATCAGGGCGTCTACAATAAGGAGGGCGCGGCGGTTTCCACCTGCACCGCATAATCGACAACGGCATGCTCCCCTGGCGTGCGGCCGCCGGTCGATCAGGCGACGATCCGAGCCGTCCCGCCCTTCTCCTCAGTTGGTCACATGTGCATGGATCGCGGTGTAGGGCGGCTGGAAATAATCGAGCACCTCGCCCGCCGCGCGGCCGGCGCGTGTGCGGCTATCCCTGAAGAACAGTTCGCGTAGATTGACGCCGACGCCGAAGAAGATCCGCCGCTTGGGCTCGATCCCCGCTGCGCGGTCCTCATTGGTGAAGTCCTTGCCGTAATAGCCGGCATGCAACTCCAGAAACCGCAGCGGGCCGCGCTCGAACGCCTTGAAGCCGGCCAGCTTGAGCGCGAAGAAATAACGCTGCTGCTCGAAATGGCGCTTGCCTTCCACCGTGACGATATCCGCGTTCGGCTCGATCATAAGGCGGAAATCCAGCTTGCGGTCCAGCCCCGGCACCGAGTTGCGCAGCAGCGACATGCCGGAGCCGAGCGTGTTGAACGCCACATCTTCCCATGACCAGCCAGCGCTGCGCTCGATACTATCCCAGAACTCGGTGTAGAGCATGGTGGCCGAGGCGAGCGCCGCGGCGGTCAGCGCGATGCCCGGCGCGTCGCCCGTCTTGTGCTTGAGCCGGCCATAAAGCAGCTCGGCGATGACATAGGCGCTATAGGTATGGGCCAGCTTGTCCATGCCGAGATTGCGGGTCGATTTGCCGAACCAGCCTTCCTTGTGGAAATGCGGCGCGACGGCATCTTCGAACAGTTTGGGTCCGTTGATCGCCGTATAATAGGCAAGGACAGCGCCCATCTCCCACTTGATGGCGCCGACCTGACGGCCGAACCCGTGGAACTGCGCAGGATCGGGCCGGTCAGGATCGAGCGAGGCGGCGGCCGGATCGGGCGGCCCGTAAGCCGGGGGCACCGGCTCTTCGGGGCCGGCAATCGTGGCCGGCGGGGCGGCCTCTAGGTTCGCGGCAGCCTCCAGCGCAAGGCTGGGCTGCGGCTCATCCCCGGCTGGCGTCACCGGCGGGGCCGGCTCTGGCCCGGGTGCAGGGGCATCGAGGCGGAAGGCACTGATCGGCGTGGGTTCGGCCGACCAGGCGAGCGCGGCTCCCGGCAGCAGCGATGAGGCCAGCAGGGTTGCCGCAAGCCGGCGGATCGCGCGGCGAGCCACGGTGCACGGGAGGACAGACGATGATTGTGGGTTCAATTCGGCGGGCTCGTTTTCTGGCCGGTCGTGAAAGGACGGACGAAGCGCGCGGATATTGAAACGAAATTGCCATGCTCGGCAAGGCAATGAGCGACCCTTGACGTGATCGTTTCATCGCCCATATGGCCCATCTCAACCTATTCGACTTTGGTTACTGATTGATGACGCCTTTTTCCTGCCCAAATTTTCCGTCACTTTAAATGAGGGCTCATGGCCGCTGGGGCGTTCGGCTGGCAAGCCTCCAAGGAACAGAAACCAGCGGCACCAAGTTCATGAACATGCCTCATTTTCCAGTCAGAAGCCGTTGGGCGGCCGCCAATCCCGTACCGCGGGAGAAGCAGGCGCTACCGCGCGTCGGCGTCATCACCAACCCGCGCAGCCACCGCAACGGCGGCGGCGTGAGGCGTCCGCTCGACTTGCCGCAAGCCGTCGTCATCCGCCATACTCCGGACACGCGCGATGCGCTGGAGCGGGCCATGGAGGACTTCGCGCGCGAGGCGGTCGACCTGATCGTGATCGACGGCGGCGACGGCACCGTGCGCGAGGTGATGAGCGCCGCGCACCGCGTCTATAACGGCCGCCTGCCCCGCCTCGCCGTGCTGCGCTCCGGCAAGACCAACGCGCTGGCGATGGATCTGGGCGTGCCCGAGCATTGGTCGCTGGCCGATATCGTCGCGGCCTATTGCGACAATCGGGTGGCGTGGCGCAGCCCCATCCATGTGCGCTGGTCGCACGGCCGCCATCGCGATCAATATGGCTTCATCTTCGGCTTCGGTGCCTATGTCCGCGCGACCACGCTGGCGCAGCGCGTGCACGGCAGCGGATGGTTCAACGGCATCGCCGTGCTCATCACCCTGTTCTGGGCGGTGCTCCAGACCTTTCTCGGCGGCCCGCGCAGCCCGTGGACGCGGGGCGATACCGTGCGCATCTCGCACGATGACGTCGATATCGTCGGCCAGAACATCTACCTGATCTTCGGCTCGACGCTGCGCAATATGCCGATGGGCCTGCGCCCGTTCGGCCAGCCGCGCGACGGCCTCAAATTCCTCGCGATCAAGGCGCCGCCACGTCACCTGCTGCGCACGCTGCCGCACGTCCTGTGGGGCACCCGCCCCGCGCACCTCCAGCGCGACGGGTTCACGCGCCGTGATGTGGATCAGCTCATCCTCTCCATCCGCAAGAGCTTCATCCTCGATGGCGAACGGTTTCCCGGCGGCAATCTCACCATCAAGCGCGGCGCGCCCATCGCCTTTCTGGTGCCATGACCGCGCTGGCAGCGCTGGTCGCGCGCGAACTCCGCCGGCCGGCAGCAGCGGACATCGTGGCACTTGCAGCGCATCTGCGGGAGGCGCTGGGTGGCGAGGCGGTGCTATTCTACGGCTCGGCCCTGCGCACGGACAGCCTCGACGGCGTGCTGGATTTCTACGTGCTGCATGCCGATCCGGCAGGCACGCGCCCGAAATGGGCGTTCCTCTGGCCGCGCGTCAGCTATCACGAGCATGAGATCAACGGCCGGATTGTCCGCGCCAAGGTCGCCGCCATGCCGCTCGCCACGTTCGAGGCGGCGGCACGCGGCGACACGCTGGATACGACCATCTGGGCCCGCTTCGCCCAGCCGGCCCGGTTGCTCATCGCCGCCACGCCGGTCGTCGAGCAGCGCGTGGTCGCGGCGGTCTGCGATTGCGTGCGCACCGCCTTGCGCTTCGCGGCTGCGCTGGGTCCCGTGTCCGGCAATGCCGAGGCTTATTGGCTCGCGCTGTTCGCCCACACCTACGGCGCGGAACTGCGGGTCGAGGCACAAGGCCGGGGCCGCTCGATCCTGCTCAGCGATCCGGCTTATTACCGCGACGCGCTCCACCAGGGCTGGCAGGATCTCGGCCTGATCGGTACGGACCCATCCGAACCCCTCCGCCCGGCAATAAGCGAGGCCGAGCGCCGGCAATGGCAGGCGCGCTGGCAGCGGCGGGCACGGGCGGGCAAGCCGCTCAACATCCTGCGCCTCATCCGCGCGGCCTGGACCTTCGACGGCGCGGCCCGCTACGCGCTCTGGAAGATCGAGCGGCACAGTGGCATCGCCATTGCGCTCACGCCGTGGCGCGAGCGGCACCCGATCCTCGCCGCGCCCGGCGTACTCTACCATCTCTGGCGCGCCGGGGGGCGATGAGTTTCACCGCCCTGATCCTCGCCGGCAGCCGCGCGGAGGGCGATCCGCTCGCCGTGCAGGAAGGCTTACCCGCCAAGGCGCTCATCGCGCTGGACGGCCAGCCGATGCTGGCGCGGGTCGTCGCCGCCGTGCGCGCAGCGGGCGCCGACCGGATCGCCGTCTCCGCCTCGCACCCCGAAGTGGCGGCGCTCGCCGAGGCGCTCGGCTGCGAGGCACTCCCTGCGCGCGGCGGCCCCAGCGAAAGCGCGGCCGAAGCGTTCCGCCACCTTGGCGCCCCGATGCTGCTGACCACAGCCGACCATGCCCTGCTCGATCCGCAATGGGTGCGGCATCTGGTCGAGATGCATCCGGCCGGCGCAGACCTGAGTGTGCTGCTCGCCCGGCGCGAGACCATCGAGCAGGCCGCGCCCGGCACGCGGCGGACCTATCTGCGTCTCGCCGACGGGCATTGGTCGGGCTGCAACCTGTTCTATCTGGCGACGCCCGCCGCCGGCGCCGCATTGGACCTCTGGCGTCAGGTCGAGCGTGACCGCAAGCGCCCGTGGCGTATCGCCGCACGGCTCGGGCCCGGCCTGCTGCTGCGCTATCTGCTCGGGCGCCTTACCATCCGCACGGCGATTGCCCGACTGGGCCGACTGGCCGGTCTCCGCGCCGAGGTGGTGGAGAGCCCGTTCGGCCTCGCGGCTGTCGATGTCGACAAGCCCGCCGACCTCGCGCTCGTCCGAGCACTTATCGCACGGGGATAAGCGGAGTCCTCACACAGCCTGCTTCAGGCTGGCGCGGTCGTCCCGTGGGCCGGGGCATAGCGTGCCAGACCGATGCCGAGGAACAGCGCCGCCAGCACCGCGCCCAGCAGCACGCTGACGCTCGCGCCCCAGGCACCGAACGGCGGGAGCAGGAAGGCCATCGCCACGAACTGGATCGCCACCGCTCCGCCCCGCGCCAGAATCACCGTGCCGGCACGCCGCACGCTGAGCAGGATCGGCTCGAACGCCGCCGCGGACAGCTCCACGCAGCCGGCGCCCGCCAGCCAGAGCAGCAGCACATAGCCCTCGGCAAACGCGCGGCCGCCCACCACGGTGAGCAGCGAATGGCCGGCGAGGACGACGATCAGCATCACCACCGCCGCGCCGGCGAGGCTGCCCAGCAGCATCCGGCCCACCAGCCGCCAGAAGCCCTCACGCGAGACGCTGCGGATCGAGCGGACGATCTCCGGAAAGGCTGCGCGCATCACCAGCGTAGAGACTTTGGAGAGCGCGTTGGCGAGCTGCATCGCCAGCCGGAAGGCGCCCGCCGCCGTCGGCCCGTCGAACCCGCCGACCAGCAGCAGCGCCGCCTGCCGCGAGGCGAGGCCGAGGCTGGACTGGATATTGGTGCTCCACATGAAGCGGATCAGGCCGACATTCTCGGCCAGCGCGACGCGCCATTTGAATGCCTGCCGGCGCAGTGCCGAGAGGTCGATGGTGCTCAGCGCGACCAGCCAGCAGGCGATGGCGGTCAGCAATTCAGCCACCGCATAAGCGAGCAGGAAGCCCTGGATCGTCGGCCAGAAGAGCAGCGCCAGCACCGAGCCGACAAGCCGGCCGATCGGCTGCACGCTGTCGGCCAGCGCAGCGCGGTCATATTTGTCCTTGAGCCGCAGCAGGCCGGTGGGGGTCGAGCGCATCGCGAGCAATTGCGCCGCCGCATAGGCCATCGCATAGGGCCGCACGTCCGGGGACAGGTTGAACGGCTTGCTCCAGATCAGGAAAATCGCCGCGACGCCGCAGATTCCTATAATCGCGCTGATAAGCTCGATGCCGATCGACGCCTGCACCAGCCGCACCATGGCGGGCTTGTCTCCCTTGGCCTCATGCTCCAGGCCGTATTGGACGATGATCTTCCACGTCTCGAAGCTGGCCAGCACGGTCAGCATCTGCGCAGCGCTGGTGATGAGGGCGAAGCGGCCGAAATCGGTGATGCCGAGGCTGCGCGTGATGATGCCGATATAGATCAGCGAAAGCACCGCCATCAGCGCGTTGCTGGCAAGCAGCCAGCCGAGATTGCCGGCCAGCGCCTGCAACCAGCGGCGCGGCGCCGATTGGGCGGCCTGCCCTGCCCCGCTCATGAGCCCGCCAGGTCCATGATCGCCACCACCGCGCGCTCGGACGCCGTATGGGCCGGATCGCGCGAAACCGTGTCGGCAAAGAGGCGCTCCTGCGCATCCCGGTAGAGCGGGGCGCGCTCGGCAAAGGCAGGCAGCAGCCGGGTCAGCTCCCCGGCGGAGCGAACGACATCGCCCGCCTCCCAGGCAGGATAGCGCCCTTCGCGCGAGCGGCGGTCGCGCGAGAAGCGATCAATGAAGAAGGCCGGACGCGGGCGGATAAGGAACTCGTATATCTGGCTCGACACGTCCCCGATATAGGCATCGGCGGACAGTGTATAGCTCATGTCCACCAGCCGCTCGCTGCCGGTGTCGATCAGGACGTTGGGCGCCTCCCGCCACACGGGTCGAATCTCCGGCCGCAGCCGCGCCGTGCGATATTCGAGCGAGACATGCAGTTTTTTGCGGAACAACATGATGTGCGGCGCAAAAACGAGGTTGAAGCGCTGCCCCTCGCCCGTCGCGAACCAATCGAGCAATGCGGGTCCTTCATCATACCAGCTTGAGAGAAACGGGTCGAAATGCGGGTTGTAGAGAAATACCGGCCGATCATTGTCGAATAGCCGCAACGGCGCCCTTCCCGCCACGCTATCGAACTTGGGGTAGCCGACCACGCGTATCTTGTCCGCCGGGGCCACCCCACGCGCAATCAACTCCCGCGCCGTCTTGTCGCCGGCCACCAGCATCCGGTCGAACCCGGCCTTGGCGGGATGGAAGCCGACCGCCCGGTCGCCCGCGCCGTGCGGCACATGCACGAACCGCGCGTGCGAGCCCAGCCGCGCCTGCTGCTTCCGCAGCCGCAGGCAGGTCCGCTCGGTGCTCACCAGCACATCGCAATCGAGCAAGGCGCGGGCGTGATGAGCGAGCTTGGTCAGCCGCCTGACCGGCGCGACCCGGTTGGGCAGCGCCAGCGCCCCGTCGAGCCATGGCGGCAGGCTGATGTCCAGCCAGCTAACGCCGGCCGCCGCCGAGTCGCCCAGCAGTGTTTCAAGATGGCGGCGGATCGCCGGTAGGCCCGTCGCGCAGACGATCCGCACGTCCGGCCGCGCCTCATGCATGGCGCGCACGATCCCGCCGAGATGCGCAATCTGGTGCGGCGCATCATGATTGAACAGAAACAATATCCGGGCGGAACGCATGGATGTGCGATTGCCTATGCCGCCGCATGTTGCAAGCGCCGCATGACGCGCCCGGCCTGCAATCGCCGTCATCGCTCACCCGAAGGTGAAGCTGAACGCCTCCACAGCCGGGTCCAGAAACTCGATGACGAACTGATGCTCGTCGCCCGCCTGCTTCAGCCGGACGAGTTGGTAGAGCCGCTGACTGTCGACCGTGCCGTTACCTGCCGCATCCACGTCCACGCCCGCATCGGCACCGGGCGCCTTGCCGTCGATGGTGACGCGGAAGCGCACCGGACGGCCGTCTCTGCCCGGCCCCATCACCAGATGAAGATCGCGCGCGCGAAAATGGTAGAGAATGCGCCCGCCCGCCTTGCCGAGCGTCGCGCTCTCGCCGCCCACCGTCCAGGTGCCGGCCAGACCCCATTGATTGAACGCGGTGGGGTTCGCCTCATAGGCCGCAGGCTTGTCGCGCACGGTCGCGGGCTGCGAAACCGAGCGCTCGGACCGCGCATAGCCGATGTAGGTTTCCGGCGACCGGCGCCCGCGTAACACCGAGGCAGCTTCCACACCCTCGCCCTTCACGGCCCCGGCGACCATGCCCTCGAACGTGCGGCCGGGCTGCGCCTCGGCAAGCAGGCGCTGGATCACCCGCTCCGAGCCGGCATAATCGCCCTCGCCATAATGGTGGTGGCGGATGCGCCCGTTTGCGTCGATGAAATAGTGCGCCGGCCAGTAGTTGTTCCTGAAGGCCCGCCAGATGCGATAGTCGTTGTCGACCGCCACGGGATAGCGGATGCCAAGATCGGCAATGGCCTTGCGGACGTTGGCGACATCCTTCTCGAACGCAAATTCGGGAGTGTGGACGCCGATGACGACCAGCCCGTCGCGGCCATATTTCTCCGCCCAGGCGCGCACATAAGGCAGCGCGCGCAGGCAGTTGATGCAGCTATAGGTCCAGAAATCGACCAGCACGACCTTGCCCTTCAGGCCTTCGCGCGTCAGCGGCGGGCTGTTGAGCCATGTCACCGAGCCGTCGAGCGCCGGCATGGGGCCCTCGTCGGCCAGTGTCGCGGCCTCGCCCTCGCGCTGCTGACTCGCCGGATTGGCGATGCCGAGGCGTGCCATCAGCCCTTCCTCCACCCGCGTCGTGCCGGCGAGCGAGACGCGCGAGAGAAAGCCGGTATCGACCCCCAGCGCAATCGCCGCCACCGCGACGAGCACCGCCGCGCCGACCGCGCGCCGCACCCATTCGCCGACGCCGAGCGACTGCTTCATCGCGCGGAAAATCCGGCCGCCGACCAGCAGCGCCAGCGCGAGCGATGTCGCCGCGCCCAGCGCATAGGCCATCAGCAGCAGGCTCGTCGCCACGCTCGCGCCCTGCAACGCCGCACCGGTGAGCACGAGGCCGAGGATCGGCCCCGCGCAGGGCGCCCAGAGCAGCCCGGTCGCGATGCCGAGCAGCAGCGAGGCGCCGATGCTCGATCCGCCCGCATCGGCCTGCGCGGAGAGGCGCGATCCCCAGCCGACCAGCGGCTGGGTGAGCCGGTCCGCCAGCCCCGGCAGCAGCAGCGCGAGACCGAACAGGGCCAGCAGCAGCAACGCGGCGATCCGGCCATATTGATTGGCCTGCACCGCCCAACCGCCGCCGACGGCAGCCAATGTCGCGACCACCATGAACATCAGCGCCATGCCGATCAGCATCGGCAATCCGTTGGTCAGGAACGGCCGCCCGGCGCGCGCAAAGACGAACGGCAACACCGGCAGGATGCAAGGGCTGATGATGGTGAGGACGCCGCCGAGATAGGCAAGGATATAGAGAACCATGCGTGTGTCTCCTTCGCCCCGCCTCTCATCACCGCCCGGTAGGCGGCCATGCCGCATTCCGTTCAGCCGCCGCTTGATGCACCCACGGCCCAAACCGCGATCACAGGTTTGCGCGAGACCCCGCCGGTCTCGCGCGCCGCATCCCTCATCCGGCCAGCGGAATGAGGGATAGGGTCCAGCCGGGCCGCCGACAACCCCTATGGCCGATCGGCTGGCATTGTTCAACGCACCCACGGCAACAGCCGCTGTCCGCGGCGAACAGTTTTATCAGCGCCAATCGAATCCCGTCCCTCCGGAGGGGAGCGAGGCGAAACTCACGATCAGGTGGAACGCCGCCTCATTCCCCGGTCCCCTCTGACGCGGCATCCGGTGCCACCGCCGGCAGGAAGCCGTATGGCGTCAACATTGCCTGCGCTGCGGGGCTGAGCAGGAACATCGCCAGTTGCCCGGCCGCCGCCTCACGCGCCGGATCGCCGGACGTGGTGAGGATCGCCATGCCGTAGGCCGGATGGATGGCAAGTTCGGGCGGCACCTCCACCTTGTCCACGCTGGTATCCGGCACGGTCGAGCGCGAACTGCAATAGCCGATCGACACGTCCACGCCGCGCCCGGCCATCGCCTCGCGCGCGCTCACCGGCGCAGCCGGCGCGGTTTCGATCCGCCCGCCGACGACCTGCCGCGCCTTGCCCTTGAGGGCGGCCGTGGCGCCGGGGCGCACCGTGTCCGCCTTCTCGAACAGAAGCTGCGCATAGTCCCCGCCGGGGTCGGCACCGGGAGTCGATGTGCCGATCCGCACCTTGGGGTCGAGCAACCGATCGAGCAGATTGGCGGCGGTCAGCCCCACCTCATGCTGTGCCGTCACGCACAGCCGGTTGCGCGCGAACAACGCGACCGGCCCCGCCTTGCCGCTGGCATGGAGCCGCTCGGGATGCGCCGTATTGGCGGAGACGAACAGATCCACCTTGTCGCCCGCCTCGATCCGCTCGCGCATCAGCCCGGCGGGGCCGGTACGCAGATCGACCGGCTGGCCGCTCTCCTCGCTATAGCGCTTGAGCATCGCGCCGAGCGCGCCGGTGGTGCTGCCGGCGGCATAGACCACCAGTGGCGGCGCGACCGGCGCACGATCCGCAAGCGCGGGGCCACTCGCCAGCGCGGCAGCGAGGATCAGCAGCCGCTTCACAGCGCGACCTGCACCTGCAACCGCACGGAGCGCGGCGCGCCGAGCGTGCCGATGCCGTTGCCCGCGGCATTATAGCCGTTCTGCCCGGTCGGCGCGATGTTCGCCCAATAGCGCTCGTCGAACAGATTATCCACGGCGAGACGGAACGCCAGCGCCTGCCCGTTGAGGTCCATCTGGTAGCGCAGCCCCAGGTCGACCGTGGTGTAGCCATCCACCATATTGGTGTTGGCGTTGTTGCCCGGCCGCTCGCTCACATGGGCAACGTCGGCACTCACCGTCAACTCGGGGAGCATCGGCAGGCGATATTCGGCGAGCAGGTTGAAGGCCAGTTTCGAAAGGCCGAGGATCCGCTTGCCATCGGTCAGCGCACTGCCGGTGTCGAACAGCTTGGGATCGAGCAGCGAGAGGCCGGCGAAAATATTGAGATGCTGGGTCAGGCGGCCATTCGCGGTCAGCTCGATACCGCGATTGCGCTGGCGCCCCTGCTCGCGGAACACATTGTCCGTGCCGACAAAGGCATAGGGCCGTTCGATCTGGAAGCCGGCGAGCGCAAGCTGCACCTTGCCCAGGTCCAGCTTATAGCCCACTTCCCACTGCTCGCTGCGATAGGGCGCCAGCGCCTCGCCGGCATTGGCGGCGGTGGACGGCGCGGCATCTCCCTGCTGGAGGCTGCTCGCGTAGGTCACATAGGCGGTCATGTTGCCGCGCGGCTTCACCATCAGGCTGGCCGTGGGGCTGAAGCCATTGTCCTTGTAGCGCGAGGTGACGGTGCCCGTTCTGTTGATATTGCGCGCCTCGATCCAGCTCTGGCTGGCAGCGAGCAGCACCGAGACATGCTCACCGATACCGAGCGTATCGCCGAAGGTGATCGCCTGCTGCTGCGTGGTCTGCGCGTGGAAACGAAACTTGAAGTCCGGCAGCGCGGGCTGCGCGAAAATGGCCGGGTTGGCGAGATTGCCGGTGCCCAGCGTGATCGCACCCGTGTTGAACGGCGTGTAGCGCTTCCACAAAAAGCCGGTCGTGCCGACGAACAGGTCATGCGAGACGCCGCCCGTGACGAGCTTGCCGCGCAGCGTCGCGTGGTTGCTCAGCACCCGGTCGAGGGCGAAGGTGGTCGTCACCGTCGTCGCGCGATAGGCGCCGGCATTGTCGGTCAGCGTCAGCGTCGGCACGGTCGAAGCGCGGTCGTTGCTCATGTAGAGCAGGCCGGCATTGAGCTGCCAGTCGCTGCCGATCGTCTGGAACAGGCGCCCGCTGGCGAGAAAAATCGTGTTGTCGTCGCCTGCCCAGCGATAGCCCAGGCCGGCCTGCTTGGGGTCCGGCGTGGGATCGGGATAAGTGACGCCGCTCGCCAGCGCGAAGGTGCCGGGGAAGCCGGTGGCGGTGTAGCGATAATAGCTGCTGTTCACCTCCAGCCGCGTGCCTTCCGCCGGCCGCAGATCGAACGAGGCGCTGGCCAGCCGGCGGCGCATGTTGCTGGCTTCGGCATAGCTCTCGCCGTTCTGGCTGAGCAGGTTGATCCGCGCGCCGAACAGGCCGTCCGGCCCCACGCGGCGGCTGACGTCGGCATGGGCCAGGATATTGCCTTCACTGGTGTAGCCGAACTTGAGGGCCGTCAGCGCCCGCTCGGTCGGCCGCTTGAACACATAGTTGAACGTGCCCGCGGGGCTGGCCGGCCCGTAGAGGGCGCCGGCAAGGCCATTCAGCACCTCGATCCGCTCGAACTGCTCGATGGCGTAATCGGTGGTCGCGGCGATGTTCAGCCCGTCGATGCGGGTGTTCTGCACCACGCCGGCCTGCAACCCGCGCGACTGCGGGCGGATGTTCTCGCCCTGCACCGACGGAATGTAGCGGAACAGCTCGCGCACATTCTGGAGCTGCTGGTTCTCGGCCAGGTTCACCGGCACGACGCTGATCGAATAAGGCGTATCGAGCAGCGAGCGATCGCCCAACGGCCCCACCTCGACGCGCGTGGTCCGATAGGTATCGTCACTGGCCGGCAGCAGGCCGTTGACGATGATTTCCTGAACCCGCTCCTCGGCATGGCCGATCGAGGCACAGCCCAGCAGCGGCAGCACCGCGAGGCCGCGCATGATTATCTTGCTCAAATGATTTGCTCCCTACTTATTTTTGCGGTGCGCTATATTCTCAAAAATATAGTTAGGGAAGGCATGCACGCCGATCTGTGCGGATATGTGCGCTAGCTCTCTGATTATACGGGTGGAAGTCGGCGCAGCGCAGGGAAGGTATGCCCGTTTCGTTGTCGCGCGCGACTCGCGCACGGGCAACACCGCGCACGTGATGCCATGCGCCGGGCCACCTTGGCTCGTCAGGGCGCAACCGGGCGCCCTCGATTGCCCAGCCGGCAGAGATGGATGCGCCGCGCGGACGCCCGACTATCTGCGCCACACCGCCATCGGCAGTCGCCACGGACCACAGCCGCGCTCCCCCGACAGGCCGGGCCAGCCGCCAACGAAACGCCAGCCGGGAGATCGGGAAGCGCCACGCCTACGGTGCGCATTCATGCAAAGCTCCGCTGTCAGCATCTCGCGGCGACGACGCCCGATCCAGATATGCAAGGAGCCCCCCGCATTAGCCTGCGTCTTACCGATTTCCCCACATTAAAGGCGCGACATGCTTAACAGCCCGGCGCCCCCCCAACCGCTCACCCCCAGCCGCAAAGGGACCGAAATTGCATCGCGACTCGCGGAAAGTCCTCGGGCAACAGGCGCTTGCACCTGAACCGGGAGAGCGGTGGCCGTAGAGTTTCCGCGCAAGAATATAATGACAACATCCTGATAAATATCAATTTCTTATGGGAAACGCGGTAAAATGGGCTTGACCCAAGCCAAAGCTTAACTTGGTTTACGCATTGTTAAGCATAAGCTATCTGACGATATGTCGGTGCAAGATTCCGACAAATAATAGGAGTCGTCGATGGTTAATGAGCAGACCCTCGTTGAAGAGCTCAACGAGAATGAGATCGAAGCGGTTGCTGGCGGTCGTCCGAACAGCGAAGGAACCACCGGTCCCCGTGGCTGATTGAATTGCCGGGCGGGGCAAGCGTCATGCTTAAGCCTGCCCGGCTCTCTCAATTCATATATGGCCTGACATCGCATAGCGTTGTCGGGCATTTTCTGCGTCAGTATCGGCATGGCCCCATGCCGTTCCTGATTCTCACCAATGGCGCCCGACAGCGTTTCCGTCGTTCAGTCGCCAATTAAAGGTGGCCCTTTCTCTGCGGACCGACCTACAAGCACGGCCGGGGTCGTAGATCATGCAGCTTTTTAGACAACAGGCGATCGACTATCAGCAGCGCCTTTACGGCGAAGTGTTGCTCGTGCCGCCGCTGCGCTGGTCGGTCGTCATCGGCCTGCTGCTGATCTTGCTGGCCGCAACCGCCGCTTTTCTGACCTTGGGAAGCTTTAGCCGCACCATCGCGGCCAGCGGCACGAGCCTCTCCGACAAACGGATCGAACTTCAGCTTCCCGCTTCAGCAATCCGCCAGCTAAGGTTGGGGCAGCCCGTCCGCATCCTGCCCACCGATACGGCGCAGCGAGTAGCACCTCTCCTTCATGCGACGGTAGAGCAGATAACACCCGCCAGCTCTGCGCACCCTTATGTCCGCGTCACGGCGCGCCTGCGCCAAACACGGACCAGCGACGCCATCCTCGCGTCCGGCACGCCGGTCGAAGCGCGGATCGTCCTCGCCCCGCGGCCGCTGCTGCACTGGATCATGACGGCGCGGGACATGGGCGCCGCGCAATGAGCCTGCTCCCCGCCAGCCTCGCCGGCCGCAAGCGCATCCGGCCGATCCGCCAGACCGAGGCGGCCGAGTGCGGGCTCGCCTCGCTGGCGATGGTCGCCAACTGGCACGGGCATGACGTCGATCTCAACATGCTGCGCCAGCGCTTCGGCGTCAGCGCGCGCGGCATCGGCCTGCGCCAGCTGATGCAAACGGCCGACGCGATGCACCTGCTCACGCGGCCGCTCAAGCTGGACCTGAACGGCCTGTACCTCCTCCACCTCCCGGCGATCATGCACTGGGATCTCAACCACTTCGTCGTGCTGGAACGGGTCGAGCGCGACCGCGCTTACATCGTCGACCCATCCGGCATCGCCCGCTGGTATCCATTCGAGGAATTGGGGCGCCATTTCAGCGGCGTCGCGCTCGAATTGCGACCCTCGCACGATTTCCAGCCGCTCCAGGCACGGCGGCGGCTGCACTTCCGCGATCTGTGGAGCGGCATGACCGGCGCACGCCGCACGCTGCTCCAGACACTCCTCCTCAGCATCGTCATGCAAACCTATGTGCTGGCGACACCGTTCTACCTGCGCGTGGCGGTGGACAGCGCGCTGCCGGCGCTCGACGAGGGACTGCTCGTCACTCTCGCCGTCGGCTTCGCGGCGCTGGCGCTGATCGGCGCCGGGGCGACGCTTTTGCGCAAGTTCGTGCTGCTCTCCTCCGGCGCGGCACTCTCCTTCGGCATCACCTCCAACCTCGCGCGGCGGCTGTTCCGCTTGCCCATCGCCTGGTTCGAGAAGCGCAAAGTGGGCGACGTGCTCACCAAATTCCTCTCGGTGCTGCCAATCCAGCGCTTCCTCATCGAGAGCGCCCCGCTGGCACTGATCGACGGCACCCTCTCGATCCTGACGCTGGTTATGATGCTGCTCACCGCGCCGCAGCTCGCCATCGTTACGCTGCTCGGCCTGCTGGCTTATTGCGCGATCCGTGTCGCCTTGCTGCGCGCGGAGAAACAGCGCGAGGAAGAATATGTGAAGGCGCTCGGCCGCGAACAGGGCGCTCTCATCGAAACGCTGCGCGGCATCGTCACGCTGCGACTCGCCGGGCGCGAGGCGATGCGGCACAGCTACTGGCAGAACAAGCTGACCGACGCGCTCGGCGCTCGCTACCTCCATGAAAGAACCATCGCCTGGCACGAGGCGGCGAAAGTGCTCATTCCCGCGGTCGAGCTGGTGATCGTCATCTTTCTCGCCATCAAGAGCACCATGGCCGGCGCACTCAGCCTCGGCACGCTGTTCGCCTATCTCGCCTATCGCCAGCAGTTCGTGCAGGCGGGCCAGTCGCTGCTTGATGAGGGCGTCAAGCTGCGCCTGCTCGACCTGCATCTGGAGCAACTCGCCGATATCGCCCAGAGCGAGGAGGATAACGGTTTCGACGAACCGCTCACCCAGGCGAATTTCGAGGGCCGCATCGAACTGCGCAATGTGCACTTCGCATATGGCCGGCACGATCCACTGGTGCTCGCGGGCATCGACCTCACCATCGCACCGGGCGACTATATCGCGCTCACCGGCCCCTCCGGCGGCGGCAAGACCACATTGGCCAAGCTGATCCTCGGCCTGATGGACCCGACAGAGGGGGAGATACTGGTCGACGGCATCTCCCTGCCGCAATTCGGCCGCCGCGCGTTCCGCAACAATGTCGCGGCGGTTCTACAGGACGACGTGCTCTATGCCGGCTCCATAGCGGACAATGTCGCCTCGTTCGAGGAGATCGAGATGGACCGGCTCGACGAATGTTTGCGCGCCGCCGCGATCCTCGATGACGTCATGGCGATGCCGATGCGCCATGAGACGCTGGTTGGGGACATGGGTTCCACCCTCTCCGGCGGCCAGCGCCAGCGCATCCTGCTCGCACGCGCGCTCTATCGCCAGCCCCGGCTGCTGCTGCTCGACGAAGGCACCGCGCATCTCGACCTCGCCCACGAGGCGAAGGTTAATGCAGCCATCAACAATCTCGGCATCACGCGCATCGTTATCGCCCATCGGCCAGAGACGATCGCGGCGGCGCAGCGCATCGTACGGCTGGAAAACGGCAGGCTGATCGAGCAATAGCGCCCGGTTCAACGTCCCGCAAAAGTTGAGAAATCACCATTACCCTCTATTCTGGCATAGGGGGCGGCTGGTCACTGTGCCTTAGATTTCCGCTACTTGGGAAGAAGTTGTTCATAGTTTCCTGCCATTGTCCATCATCGGTGGATTGCGCCGCCCTGAGAATGGACCATGTTTCGATTGCGCCTCCTGGCGGGCCTGACCAAATCGGCTCGCAGCATCCTGATCGCCACGGCCTGCCTGATCGGCCTGGCCGCGTCGATCACAGGCATCAGCCGGGACGTGGATAACCAGTTGCGCAGCCTGCGCTACGAGCATTTCCCCAAGACGCCGAGCGGTCAGCTCGTGCTCGTCACCATCGACACGCCGAGCGTCAAGGCCCTCGGCGCCTGGCCGTGGGAAAGGGGACAACATGGCGCGCTGGTCACTGCGCTGGATCGCGCCGGCGCTAAGCTCATCGCTTTTGATGTTGTCTTCGACCAGCCAGCCACCGATCCGCGCCAGGATCAGCTTTTCGCCAAGGCGCTGTCACAGAGCAGGGCCGACGTATACCTCCCGGCCATGCTGGAAAATGCGGCAAACGGGGGGGAAACGCACGAAGCTTTGCCAACGGCGACGTTGCTGCCTTATATTTTGCCTATCTCCAATTGGGTTCTGAACGACCCCGACCAGGTCATGCGAAGAGTGCCCCTCAACGTCCCGATCCTGGGCGAGACACTCCCCTCCATGGCTCAAGCCTTGGCCCACACTCATTTTCCCGACAACGGCAGGGTCATGATCGATTGGGCCTATTCCCCGGAAAGTCTGCCGCACGTCTCGTATGCCGACGTTCTCGCCGGTAACTTTCCCAAGGATTTCTTCAAGGGCAAGACGGTCCTCATCGGGTCCGACACACTAGGGATCGGTGAGCAGTTCACCGTCCCTTACCATAATCGCACGGCCGGCATGTATGTTCATGCCATCGCGGCTGAAACACTGATCGCCGGCCGGCCGATCCCGCTGAAAGACACACCCATGCTGCTCGGAGCATTGCTGCTCGTCGGCATGAGCATATTTCTCAAACCACTCTGGCGCTATACCTTGCTGGGCGTGGGTCTGATCGCATTGTGTCCCGCACAAATCGCCATCGAGCATTACACCGTCTTCCGGCTCGATGTCGGCCCGGCGGTATTCGCGATCGGCGCCGCCCTGCTTGTCCAGGCCCTGCTCACCATGGGGCAGGCCATGCTCGATCGCATCATGACTTCCGCCGAGGCCGGCTTGCCCAACCTCGCCGCGATGGAATTGCAGGAGCGTGACCCCGCCATCACCATCGTCGTCTGCCTGCGCAACTATGTCGAGACGACGGCGCTGCTCGGCTTCTCCGCGCAGGGCACGCTGCTCAGCAAGATCCGCGACCGGCTGATCCTCGCCGCCGGGCATGACCGCATCTACCAGATCGACAATCATAGCTTCGCCTGGCGCAGCGTGGAGGAGGTGCCGGAGGTGGTCGCCAGCCTGGAGGGGCTGGAGGCACTGTTCGCGCCCGGCATCCAGGTGGACAATCTCACCGTCGACATTACCCTCAATGCAGGCTTCTGCGAGACCACCTCCCTGCCGGTGCATGACGCGCTGCCCAAGGCGGTGATGGCCGCCACCAACGCGATCACCCGCGGCGTTCTCTGGGAGCGCTACGAAACCGACGAGGAGGAGATGTTCTGGAAGCTCTCCATCCTCAACGAGTTCGATCAGGCGCTGCGGCGCGGAGACGTGTGGGTGGCCTACCAGCCCAAATATAATCTCCACACCCAGTCGATCGGCGGGGCCGAGGCGCTGATCCGCTGGACCCATCCCGAGCGCGGCTTCATCCGCCCGGACCGCTTCGTGCGCGCGATCGAGGATGCCGGCCGTATCGAGAAGCTGACGCTCTACGTGCTCCAGCGTGCCATCGCCGATTTCGCGCCGCTCGGCCTCAACATCGCCGTCAACCTCTCCATGCGCATGCTCGGCAACAACCGGCTGGAGGCGCCGCTGCGGCGCCTGCTCGATGCCTATGACATGCCCGCCGAGCGGCTGACGCTGGAGATCACCGAATCGGCCACCATGGCCGACGAGCGCGGCATCACCGAACTGGAAGCGCTCCGCCGGCTGGGCGTGAACATCTCCATCGACGATTATGGCACCGGCCAGTCGACGCTCTCCTATCTCAAGCGACTGCCCGCCTCGGAACTCAAGATCGACCAGAGCTTCGTCCGCCAGATCCTCACCAGCCGCAGCGACGCGGTGCTCATCAACTCGACCATCAAGCTCGCCCATGAGTTGGACATGCGCGTCGTCGCCGAGGGGGTGGAGGATCAGGGGGTGATGAACGCGCTCGCCGGGATGGAGTGCGACATCATCCAGGGCTATCATATCGGCCGGCCGGTCGCCTTCGCCGAATTCGTCAAGCGCTACCGCCCCCGCAGCGCGCGCGACGCCGCGTAGAATAGGACGTGGCCCAACAGATCACCGGTAGCGTCAAAGGGCTGTCCCGAGTGGATGCCGCCGGTAGGCCGTCGAAAAAACTGCTTTCTTGAGCCTGCCAAGCGCGAGAACAGCCCTTTGAGAAACTCGGGGCGAGCGGAGCGGAATGTTTTGTCCGCACAATTAACGTCAAGGAGGCTTTGAAGGCCCGCCCCACGTTCGACCTATTGGACGAACCACGGGCTCCCACGCTGGCAGGAGCCCGAAGCTGCAAGGTCGAACGGCTCAACCGGTAGCGCGCAGCTGCACGGCCGATCTCAGATGTTCGGCAAAGCCGACAACCACGCCGTCGACTGGCTCTTTTCGCCTGCCCGCCGCCCGTCTCAGCGCATCCGACCGCGCCGGATCAGGTTCACCGCGGCGAGCAGGATGACCGCGCCGACCAGGGACACGATGATTGAAGGCAGCGAGATCACGCCCGAGGTGATCGGGGGCGTGCCGATCAGCGGCGAGAGGATCAGCCCCGCCAGCACCGCGCCGACGATGCCGACGACGATGTTGAGCAGGATGCCCTGCTGCGCATCGGTGCGCATGATGAGGCTCGCCAGCCAGCCCACGACACCGCCGACGATCAACAATATGATGAGGTTCATCGCACATCTCCTAGCTATGAAGCGGAAATGGCTGGACAGGCGGGTTGGTTCCGCCGGCACCCCGTGTTTTTACGCGCCGCGAACGATCCGTTCCAAATCGTTGAAACCATATGGCTTCTTGAGGACGTGCGCGGTGCCCCAGGCACTTGCCGGGCTGAGATCCTCGCCGAAGCCGGTGGCAAAGACGATGGGCACCGCCAGAGCGACCAGCCGCTCGGCGACCGGCAGGCTGTCCTCGTCACCCAAGTGAAGGTCGAGAATGGCGAGATCGAACCGCTCGGCCTCGATCAGCGCCAACGCCTCCGCCACGTTCGCCGCGGTGCGCACGCCGCCCACCTCCAGCTCCAGCAGCAATGCCTCCGTATTCATCGCGATGATCGGGCTGTCCTCGACCAGCAGGACGAGCGAAGGAGGTGCGGTCGCTGCCGGATCGGACGGGAAGGAAGGCATGATCCTGCCTTTGCCATGCCACGGCCCGGCCGTCCATGGACTTGCTCCGCGCAGGACCGCGGTCAGGACTGCACGACCTTGTCCAGCTCCGCCAGAATATCGGTATGGGCCACGGATTGCACGGGCAGCCGCGGCGTCGCCTGCCCGTGAGCGCCCAGCATGTCCTCAAGGCTGCGCCGTGCGCGCGCCACCCGGCTCTTCATCGTGCCGACCGCGCATTTGGCGATGTCCGCCGCTTCCTCGTAGCTGAAACCGCCCGCGCCGACGAGCAGCAGCGCCTCGCGCCGCTCGGGCGAGAGCCGCATCATAGCATTGCGCAGATCGCCCATATGGAGGCCGTCCTCCTGGCTCGCGGGCTGGCTCAGCAGCCGCTCGGCGGCGTCGGGATCATAGTCGCCACGGAAGCGGTTGCGCCGCGCCTCGCTCAGATAGACGTTGCGCAGGATGACGAAGGTCCAGCTCCGCATGCTGGTGCCCGGCTGGAATGAGTCGCGTGCGGCCCATGCCTTGAGCAGCGTTTCCTGCACGAGATCGTCCGCATAGTCGGGCCGACCGCACAGCCCGCGCGCGAACGCACGCAGATGCGGAGCCACGCGGGTCAGTTCGCGCCGGAAGTCGAACGGCTCGCCGCCGTTATTTGCTGCCACTATCGACATCCAGCTTCTTCAGGAGAGCGAGAAAATCGTCGGGGAGCTTCTCATCGACGACTTCGTCATACATGCGCTTCAGGCCCTCGGCCCATACCGGCCGGGTTCGCGTGCCACGACCCTTGCCCCTGGCGGATGTCGACTCCGATTTGCTGGACATGACGGCATTAGTGCCACGCCGCGCGAGATTGTCGAGATGAGATTCCATGACGTCAGAGAGAAGTTCCATGAGCGGGCCAGTTTGGGACAGTCACGCGGAGACGGCCTTCAGCATCCAGACATTTTCCTCATGCTTGCCGATCCGGGCGGTGAGCATATCGGCGGTGAACACGTCATCCGCCTCGTCCGCGACCGACACGGCCTTGCGCAAGCGCCGGGCCACGGCCTCGTTATCCTTGACGAGAGCGGTCAACATGGCCTCGACCGAGGCGAGCGTCGTCTTGCTCTCCACCACGCTGCGCTTGGTGAAATCGCCGAAGGCCGCTGGCGCAATATGGCCGAGCGCGCGGATCCGTTCCGCAATGGCGTCGATCGCCGTTTGCAGGTCCTCATATTGCGCCTCGGTCAGCTTGTGCAGGCCGAAGAAGTTGGAGCCGACCACATTCCAGTGGACTCCAAGCGTCTTGAGATAGAGGGAGAAGCTGTCCGCCAGCGCATTGCACAGCTCATCCGCAATGGCGTCGGTCCCGGCGCGGGAGATTCCGGTTTGGATGGATGTCTCCTTGGGTTTCGCCTTGAGCGCCGTGTCGGCCATGTCAGTCTCCCGTTTCTTAAGGGCTTGCATGGTAGGAACGAATTGAGGAGCGATGAGTTCCAAAACTGGGGAAGTCCTGAAAGCGGGTGATGAAGTCCTGGAATATCGGCGAGCAGGCGAAGGGGCGCTTCGATCGTTGGCTGCGCGACTATCCGCGCGCGACACCCATCGGCGTCTTTATCTTCGCGCTGCTCCTCGTCGGCATCAGCGCCTGGTCGGTCGAACTGGCCGGCGAGCGCACGCGGCAGGCTGATGCCGCCGTCCAGGCCAGCGAGATCGCCGCGGCGATCGAACGGCAGGCCGCCGCCAACAACGCTTATTTCCAGGCGACCAGCGCGCTGTTCGTGGGGCCGCAGCCCGTCTCGCCCGATTTCTTCCACCAGTTCGTCGAGCAGTTGCGGCTGAATTACGACCTGACCGGGGTCGTCGCGCTTGGCTGGTCGGAGACGGTCCCGCGCGATCAGATCCCCAATCTCATCCAGCGCATGGCTGCACAGGGTCATGCCGATTTCCGCCCCCACCCGGATCCGCCCGGCGCCACTGGCCCGATCGACGTCATCACCATGCTGGAGCCGCGCACGCCGCGCAACATGGGCCTCATCGGCTTCAACATGCGCAGCGAGGCGCGGCGAACCGAGGCGATGGAGCGCGCCCGCAAGACCAACAGCATCGCCGCCACCGATCCGCTGACGCTGGTGATAGACGAGGGGGTCACGCAGGTGCCCTCCTTCGTCATCTACGTTCCCGTCACCTCGCTCGGCGGACCGCCCGCCTTCAAAGGGTTCGTCTACGGCGCGATCCGTATCCCGGATTTCATCCGCTCGGCGCTCAAGGCGCGCTCGCCGTCCTCCGGGCGCATCGAAATATTCGATTCCGGTCCACAGGGGTTGCAGCGCATTTTCTCCGCCGGCGAGACCGAGGAGCTGCTCGGCACGCCCATCGAGCAGCGCCTCGCGGTGTTCGATCAGCAATGGCTGCTGCGTTACTCCCCGCCCGGCCAGCACGTCTTCTATCCGCTGACGCTGGTCGTGCTCGTCGGCGGCGCCTCCTTCTCACTGCTGCTGCTCGCCTATATCCTGCTCGTCCAGCGCCGGAACGAAGACCTCCACCTGCTCATCGCCGCGCAGGGCGAGCGCGAGACGGAGCGTGCCGCCTTCGTGCGCGAGCTGAACCATCGGGTGAAGAACACCCTCGCCAACGTCACCTCGATCATTTCGCTGACCCGGCGCAACGCGACCGATATCGACAGCTTTGCCGGCGATCTGCTGGAGCGCGTCCGCGCGCTCGCCGCCAGCCACTCGCTGCTCGACGGCGCGCAATGGGGCCCTACCGATCTCCATGCGCTGGTCGAGGCGCAGATCGGCCAGGCCGGCGGTCTTGCCGAGCGCATCCACGTCGACGGGCCCAACGTCCTCATCTCGCCCAACGATGCGCTGACCGTGGGTCTCGCGCTGCATGAGCTGCTCACCAACGCCACCCGCTACGGTGCCCTTTCGGCCGAGGGCGGGCAGGTGACGATAAGCTGGCGGATCGAGGGCGCGGCCGACACGGTGGTGGTGACGTGGGAAGAACGTGGCGGCCCGGCCGTCACCCCGCCCGAACGGCGCGGCTTCGGCCTCAACCTCATCGAACGGGCGCTGGCGCATGAACTGGGCCAGCCGATCACCATCGAATTCCCGCCGAGCGGCTTGCGCTGCCGCTTCGCCGTCTCGCTGCGCAAGCCCCGGCCATTCCGCCTGCGCCGCTGAGCGGGGCGCGGCCGGCGCCGGTCAGCGCAGCGGCGTCGTCGATCCGAAGAACGTCACCTGGCCGATGGTCGCGCGCACGAAATCGTCGCTGAACGGCTTGGTGATGAGATAGGTCGGCTCCGGCCGCTCGCCGGTCAGCAGCCGCTCGGGGAAAGCAGTGATGAAGATCACCGGCACAGAGAATTTGGTCAGTATCTCGTTCACCGCGTCGATGCCCGAGCTGCCGTCGGCAAGCTGGATATCGGCCAGTATGAGATTGGGCCGGTGAGCGTCGAACAACGCCACGGCCTGGCTGTGCGTCGCGGCGATGCCGGCCACATTGTGCCCCAGCGATCGGACGATCTCCTCGATCTGCAACGCAATCAGCGGTTCGTCCTCGATGATGAGCACGTCGCAGCGGCTGCCGGTCTCGATATCCGCGATTGCGCTGTCGATCAGCGGCTGCACCTCGTCCTCCGGGCAAGCGAGGATCTCGGCGATATCGGCGGGCGAGAAATCCTCCACCGCAGCGAGCAGCAGCGCCTGCCGCGCCATCGGCGTCACCAGCTCCAGCCGGCTGGCGACGGTCGCCGTCTCGGCGGTGTCACCCTCCCCCACCGCCAGCTCCGGGCCGGCCGACTCATAGATACGGGTGAAGGCGGCAAACAGGCCAACCCGCGAGCGAGAAATACGCTCGCGCAGGGTCTCATCGGCCAGCGCCGCTTCGAGCAGCTCGCGCACGAACCCGTCGCCCAGGGCCTGCGAGCCGGTCAGGATGCGGGCGTAGCGCCGCAGATAGGGAAGCTGCCCCGCGATCAGATCCGAAAGAGCCATGGTTCAAAAACCTCCATGCTTGCAGTGCGAAAGTGTAGGTTGCCAAACCGCGCAGCCACAATGAATTTATTTTTTCGGCGCGCGGGAACCTTCGATTACCGGCTGCATTGTAGCAGCGAGACTGACATTCATCTGCCCCCGAAATGTCAGTTCGAACTGGCCGGTCTCCGTCCCTCCTCACCCCCCAAGAAACGGGGACCGGCCACATTCCTCCCCTAAGTCAGTGCAACCTTTCCCGTCCGGCTTGCCGGGCGGGAACGCTTTTGAACGCCACCCGTTTCGCGGGCGGACCAACGCACAGTCGATGGAGAGAGAACATGCCCAGACTCCGCCCGTCCACCCGGCCGCACGGCCACGAAGCGATCGAGGTTGTGCGCGGCAAGGTCGTGCAGTTCCGCTCGACGGCCCTGCCCCGCGCTGCCGAGGCGGCGGAGAGCACGGGCGAGGCGGTTTCCAAATTCGCCCTGTCATCCTCCAGACAGGTCGCCCGCGCGCTGCGCAAACGCCAGCCGAGCGCTGCCACATCGGTCGCGACCCTGCTGCCGCCGCTACTGCGCACGGGCGCGCGCTTCGCGGCGCGCAACCCGGCCGTCATCGCCGCAGCGGGCCTCGGTCTGGCGGCCCTCAGCTTCGTGGCGTGGCGCCGCCAGCGGGCGGAGATGGCCGCCGAGGCACCGGATACAGCGGATGCGGCGGACGATCAGCCACCGGTCAGGGAACTTTAAGACCCGCTGTCCATTTAGGGCCAGTGATTTGGCATCATCGGGCTATTTCGATGCTGCTGGCCCGATGGTGCCAAATCCGCTTCCACCCCGCCCAATCCACTTCCATCAGTGCGGCGTTCCATGGCCCGCATTTCATGAAACTTCGCCGCATTCCGATCGTTTCTTTCCCGGCGAACCAGGGAGAGACGATCCGCCGTGCTCACCTTCGACAATGATCTGCTGGCAATGCTCGACGCGGACAGCCGCGCGCGTCTCGCCGCCGTCGGTTCGCTGGCGACATGGCCGGCCGGCGCCGCGCTGTTCGAGCCGGAGGATCCGGTGGATGCCGTCCACTTCCCGCTCGGCACCACCCTCGCCGCGCTGCTCATCGCCCTGGAGGGCGGCGCCTCGGCCGAAGCCGCGCTGATCGGGCGGGACGGCATGATCGGCGGCCGCGCGGGGGACGCGCCCACGCCCGCCTTCGCGCGCATCGTCGTCGTGCAGGGCGGCAGCTTCCTGCGCGTCGCGCTGCCGGATTTCGTGGCGGTGAGCCAACAATCCGCCGCCCTGACCGAGGTCGCGACGCGCTACGCCGACTGCCTCACGGCGCACCTCCTCCAGTCGGTCGCCTGCAACGCCGTGCACAGCCTTGAGCAGCGCACCGCGCGCTGGCTGCTCGCCGCCGCCGACCGGACCGGCAGCCGCTATATCAGCGTGACGCAGGAGCAACTCGGCGCGCTGCTCGGCGCCGGGCGCAGCTACACCAGCCGCCAGATTCAGCGTTTCAAGGCCCGGAATCTGGTCCGCACCCGGCGCGGCGGCATCGCCCTCCTCGACTATGACGGGATCGCAAGGCACGCCTGTGCCTGCCACCGGCGGATCCAGCGCCACACCGCAGCAGTGCTCCACGGCCAGCCCATGCCCGACCGCGCTCTGGCCGGCCTGAACCTTCAGGGAGCACGATAGGCGCCGAGGGTCTCCCTCCGACTCCCCCACAAATTTTATACATCCACTCGATTTGCCGCTATAGAAGGGCGGCTTGTCGGATCGTCGGCGGGCAAGGTCCCGGCGAGACGGGGGTGTGGGGATCGCGCAATGAAACAGGCCGCAAGTCGCGCGCGCAGCAGGAACGCGGCGCCCTCACGGTGGTGCCGCTATCGGCTGGCGAAGCGCTGATGGCTCATTCGCCTGCCCGACCGGAGCCGATGACGGCCATGGTGCCGGACCGCCCCGCCGCCCGTTCCGCCTCCCTCACGCGCCGTCTGATCGGGCACCTGCTGCCGGGCACGCCCCGGCCCGCGCCGGCCAACCTCACCGCCCACCCTTTGGCGCGACGCCCGGTGCAGCTCGCCCTGCCGCTGTCGGACCCGAGCAAGGCCGATGCCGGCGCGCAGGACCTGACCGCCGCTCCCCTGTTCCACGCGGCGCGCGCGGTCGAACCGGTGCTGAGCTATGAGCAGGCCAGCCTGGAACGGGTCGTTCCCGGCGCCGCCCTTTCATCCGCGCCCACGCAGGACCCGCTGACCCTCCCCGGCGGCACCGGGCTCATCCTCTACGAGCCGCATGCCGGCGCCATGGCGTTCGACTGGATGCAATGGGGCAGCCGGAGCGCCACGCCGTTCGGCGCGACGGTCGATGCGCAGGCGCTGCGTCAGGGCCGCGCCGGGCGCCGCCTCGCGCAACGGCGCTGTGTCGTGCCGCTGACGCGCTTCTCCATGCCGGTGCGCGACGGCGCCGTCTGGTCTCACCGCTGGATCGAGCCGGTTCCCGGCGCCGTCATCTGCGCGGCCGGCATATGGAGCGCCGAGCGGGATGCGGACGGCGTATTCGCCATGGTCACGCGCGGTTCCGGCGGGGCGCCCGAGGGCCCGATCCTGCTCACCGAGAACGAGGTGCTGCTCTGGCTGCGCGCCCCGCTCGTCGAAGTACTGGATTCGCTCACCGATAACCCTTCTGAAACAATAACTTAGTCCACCGCCCGCTCCACATTCCCAACGTGGAATCGTTCGCTCAAAGTGTAACCTTCACGCCCAGCACGAACCGCCGACCGTCGTATCGAACAGCAGGCCGTTATCTGCATCGCATGGTTGTCGAAAGCGCCCCAATAAGGCGTGATCGGCGGACCGCCGGTCGAACGGGTTTGGGGACGTTGGCAAAGACCTTCACGGCCCGTCCGCCCGGTGCGAAGGTATGGCCCAGCCGCAATTCGCAAAAATGAGAGGCGTTAAGGTAGCAGCAACTGCCGCTGCGTCGCCATCGCCGGTGGGCAACCGCCCACCCGTACGGCGTGGGACCGAATGTGGTTTACCGCCGCCCGTCCCGCTCCGATCTATCGGCACGGAAAAAAGCCGGACGGCGGGCGCCGCGCAAACGGCGCCCGCAGAGCGAGGGGATATGGGGAGCATGGCTGCAATCGAGGAAACGAGCGCCCGCAAGACGCGGGACGCCGATACGGCACCAGCCGCCACCAGAGCCGCCGAGGGTGCACCGGAGGGCAATTTCCGCTTTTACGACAACCGCCAGAAATATCTCATGTTCGTGAACACCTGCTCGGAGAAATGGGTCGTTTTCGAACGGGTCCAGCGGGAGATCGACGCGCTGACACCGCACCCGCCGGCGGTGCGCTTCTTCGATGCCGGCATGGGCGACGGCACCGTGCTTGCCCGCGTGCTGCGCACGCTGCACCGCAAATATGAGCGCTTTCCCTTCTTCATCGCCGGCAAGGAAATCAGCCTGGAGGATGTACGCCTCACGCTCGACAAGATGCCGGATCGCTTCTTCGAGCATCCGGAGATGGTGTTCGCCTTCACCAACATCTCCTATGCGGACGCGCCCTGGCTACATCCCTCCACGCCGGAGGGCGCGCAGCGGATGGTCTGGAAGGAGGTCGCCCTCACCGGCGCGACCACAGCGGAATTCGAACGGCAGATCCTCGATCTGCAACCCTTCCTCGCCGAGAACTGGCGCACCAAGGTCAGCGAAAAGACCGGCTCGATGGTGCCCGAGACGCCGACCACCGTCATCCTTTATCGCGAGGATTGCCGGTTCCTGCTCGATCAGGTCATCCCCCGGCAGGGCAAGGCGCGGGCCGATTTCGACCTCATCTTGGCGAGCCAACCCTTCCGCCTGCGCGCGCCGGTCGGCTTCAAGGCCCGGCGCGTGCTCGCCCCCCTGGCGCGCGCGCTCGGGCCGGGCGGTCGGTTGCTCGGCATCCACTCGGCCGGCAACGATCCGGGGATGGAGATCGTCCACCGCATCTGGCCGGACGAGGCGCCCTTCACCACCTCGCGCCGCGAACTGCTCGACGCCACCCGGCAGGCACTGGGCGGGGATGCCTCCGGTTTCCGCTTCGATCCGCTGCCCAACCGCGACGCGCTGTTCCGCTACGAAATGCATACGCTGCCCGACGAGATCGACAGCGAGAATGCCTCGATCGGCACTTCCACCCTGCTCGCCGCCTGGAATGCCGCCACTTATGTCGCGCAGATCGACGACGAGCGGCTGGCCAGGGCAATGAGCAGTTCCGCCTATCTCGACGCAACCCGCGCGGTGCTGCGCAAGAATGGCGAGCTGTGGTTCAACGATGAAAGTTACATCATCGAGCGGGCGAAATGACCCGCGCGGCAATCCAATGGGAGGGATGAAGGGCCATGCGCAGCAGTTATATATTCACATCGGAGTCGGTATCGGAGGGGCATCCTGACAAGGTATCGGACCAGATCAGCGATGCGATTGTCGATTTGTTTCTGGGGAAGGACCCTGAGGCGCGGATTGCGTGCGAGACGCTGACGACGACGCAGCTGGTGGTGCTGGCCGGGGAGATCCGGTGCAAGGGTGTGTATGAGGACGGGCAGTGGGCGCCCGGCGCTCTGGAGGAGATCGAGCGGACGGTGCGCGGCACGGTCAGGCGGATCGGCTACGAGCAGGCCGGGTTCCACTGGGACAGGCTGACCTTCCACAACCATCTGCACGGCCAGTCCGCGCATATCGCGCAGGGGGTGGACGCGAGCGGCAACAAGGACGAGGGCGCGGGCGACCAGGGCATCATGTTCGGCTTCGCCTGCGACGAGACGCCCGACTATATGCCCGCGACGCTCTACTACAGCCACAAGATCCTGGAGCGTATGGCGGCGGACCGGCACTCGGGGAAGGCGCCGTTCCTGGAGCCCGATGCCAAGAGCCAGGTGACGCTGCGCTTCGAGGGCGGCAAGCCGGTGGCGGCGACGGCGATCGTGGTCTCGACCCAGCACGGCAAGGGCTATGACGCGGGCGAGAAGGAAGCGCAGCTCAAGGCCTATGTGAAGGGCGTGGTGGCGGACGTGCTGCCGGCGGCGCTGCTCTCGGAGGCGACCGACTATCACATCAACCCGACGGGGAGCTTCGAGATTGGCGGGCCGGACGGGGACGCGGGGCTGACCGGGCGCAAGATCATCGTCGACACCTATGGCGGGGCGGCGCCGCATGGCGGCGGGGCGTTCTCTGGCAAGGACCCGACCAAGGTGGACCGCTCGGCGGCCTACATCACGCGCTATCTGGCCAAGAACATCGTGGCGGCGGGGCTGGCGCGGCGCTGCACCATCCAGTTGGCCTATGCGATCGGGGTATCGAAGCCGCTGTCGCTCTATGTGGATACGCATGGCACGGGGACGGTGAGCGACGAGGCGATCGAGCAGGCGATCGGCAAGATCGACAAGCTGGGCGGACTGACCCCGCGCGCCATCCGCACCCACCTCGGGCTCAACAAGCCCATCTACGAGAAGACCGCCGCCTACGGCCACTTCGGCAGACCCCCGGAAGGCGACTTCTTCCCTTGGGAAAAAATCGACCTCGTCGAGGAGCTCAAGGCCGCTATTTAATCAGCAGAATTTTCAAGGAGATTACACCATGGCCACTGACGCCGCCGTCGCAACGCATGACTCTATCGTCAAGGATCTGTCGCTGTCTGAATTTGGTCGCAAGGAGATAGAGATAGCGGAGACGGAGATGCCTGGTCTGATGGCGCTGCGGGCTGAGTTCGGGGCGGCGCAGCCGTTGCGGGGTGCGCGGATCA
>Ga0066256_1000712_pt2 | contig 63494 bp, 82 predicted proteins | sample ThiBio_1000_biof_FD_87107 | JGI IMG/M metagenome (GOLD analysis project Ga0066256, IMG submission 87107) | Wastewater bioreactor microbial communities from Cape Town, South Africa - Thiocy_expt_1000_biof (version 2) | ecosystem: Engineered > Bioreactor > Thiocyanate-remediating >... | reverse complement strand
ACCGTGCAGCCTTCGGCGCGCAGCGCACTGAGCTGGATGGCCGTGTCCTGCTCGTCGGTCGAGACCCGCGCGTAGCCGATCAAAGCCATTTGTCACATTCCATATAACGGGGTCAAACGACCGGTTGTCCCCGTACGATAGAGTTTTGAGCAAGTGGCGGCTAGTCTTGATCGCCATGAACGCGCGCCGGTGATCCAAGGAGAGAATGTTGCGCGCCGCGCCAGCGCCTATACCCGTGAGGGATTGAGCCCCCTCCCCACTCAAAGGTTCAAAAGCGCCCCAATCCGCGACTTTCCGGCGCTTTGCCAATGCCAGTCCAGTGGTTTGGTATCGGAGTCCGGAGGTTTGGGGTCAGCCTGACGCGCTACATCGCGGGAAACGCTGGAGTCCGGTCGTATAGGGAAACCGACACATTTTGCGACGATAGCCCGGCGATTCCTTATAGTATAGAGTGTTGATAAGCACCCATTATCAACACCACGCGACATAGCACACTTTACGTAATAGCTCTTTCAGTTAATAACTCAGCATGTCCTCTGCACCTCGAACAGTCCGTTACGGCCCGGAGTATGGGTCGAAAATGGCGGCGGCGATTGCCTCCTGCTCGGGCACCATAATGCGCCTTGATGCCCGGATTTCCGTCAGTTCTGTCGCATCCGCTTGGCGGCGGCGAGCCGCATGGAGCGGCTATGCAAAGGCCCTGCAATTACAATCGGCCGAAATTGACGAGATCGACGTATTTTCTTGGGGCTGCGGCATCCAAATCGCAAGTCGGCCGCTTCGCTCCTGTGAACGGACAAAGAACACTGCATCCGACACCCCACGCCAATTCACCTGACCGACAAAATTCTCTGCACCGGCGTTATTTCCTGACACCCTTCAACATACGCGCCGCCGCGTTGGACGACGGAGCGAGCTTGCGGCCGTAGCGGAGTGCAGTGGCGGTCGAGGTCCATCGCAATGCCTGCGCGATCGGTCCCGCATCCTCGCCATTGGCGAACAGATCCTGGGTCAGGCCGACGCGCAACGAATGCGTGCTCAGCGCATCGATCGCATGGTCGAGATCGGCGCCCATGAGATCGACCAGGCCCTGGTCGGCTGCGGCGAGCGCCGTGCGCTTGATGATCAGCCGCATCGCCGCCGGCGTCAGCGCGCGCTCGCCAATTCCGTAGGTCACCGTGGCCGCGCGCGCAGGCCGCGCCGCCATGCGTTCCCGATCGACCCGGGCATGATAGGCCAGATCCTCGATCGCGAGCGCGCGGCGCGCTTCGCGGGGTTTGGTCCGGATCACCGCTACGCGGCGGAACAAAGCGCCCGCGCGGATTGATGCGGCCTCGCGCCAAAGAGCGACACGCCGCATCGTGTCGGGCGACAGCCACACCCAGGCTCCTTGCCCTTCCTGGTCGGCTTTCGAGTGGGGCACCTCGAGCAGCCCCGACCCATCCTCTTGCGCTTCCATCAATTCGACGGCGACGGCCACCAGCTCCGATACGCGCAAACCCGCATCATAGCCGAGCGACAGGATCGCCGCGTCGCGCAGGCCAGCGACGTCGCGCCCACACGCCTCGAGCAGCACCGACAGCGTGAACCCCCTGACGGCTTCCCGCCCGATCCCTTCGCCGAGCCGCAACGGGCCGGCCTGGCGCTGCCGGACTCCGGCCCGACGCCGCAGCCCACGCAGCGCATCGCGGACCACGACGGCACCGACGGGGCTTGGAACGTCGAGAAGGTGATGGGCCACCGCCAGCGAGGACAGGCGCCGGGACACGGTCGCCGGCTTGAGCCGCCGCGCCTCGCAATAGTCAATATAGGCGACAAGCCGCGCTTCGTCGGCGGGCAGGCCGATCCCGCCGCGCTCGGCCGAGAAGCGCGCGTAGCAATCGAGATCGACCGCGAGCGCCTTGATGCTGGCGGGCGCCCGCGCCTCGATGCTCTTCTGGAAGTTGAGTTCGACCAGGCTGGCGCCTTCGCCTGTCAGCTCCTGAAGCAACTCGACGAGCTGGACCGCGCGATCTTGCGCGGCGCCCGACCGCCGCTGGGGCAGCGGCGCCTCGCCGGGTGCCAGGATCGTCACGATCTCCGCGGAAACCGAGCGCTTGGGCATGGGCAGACGCTCTGTCTGTGCAGCGATCGACAGGACGGATTTGGCGCGCATACCGAGGGACTATAACCCCGATTTCGCCGAAGTCACTATCGATAACACTCTATTATCGATAGTGCAAAAAAGGGCGTGCTAGGGATGGTGCAGTTAAGGCAGTTTAGGTTACCCTTGCGACATGCCCGAGTTTTGCGATCCATCGACCCGATTCCATCCGCTCCGATCGGACGAAGATGCGCCGATCGAAGACCTGATGACGGCAAGGGTGCGCGCGGCGCTCACCTGGGGCCAGCTGCAAGGCCGTTTAGCGCATGTGCCCGCGCAAGTTGCGCATCAATTCTGCGCCGCGCTCGCCCGCCTGCTCCTCGTCGAAGCGCTCACGGGTAGCGGCTTTTCCGGCGCGAACAGCTGGTTTTCCGCATGGTTTTCCGGCCTCCAGCCCGTGCCCGACGCCACCGCCCATGTCGCAGCCCCGCCCTCGCTGGTCGCCGACACGCTGCTCGCCGAGCTCTCGCTGTCGGCCTGGGCGCCGCTCGCCGACACGGCCATCCAAATCCGCGCCGCAGCGCATTTCCATCGCGGCGAGGGCGCCCCGCAAGGCGAGCGCGGCGATGCCCCCGCGTTCGCCGTAGCGGAAGCGGCGCGGCTCGCCGAGCCGCCCGCCGACGATCGCGCGGACGACTGGCCCCTCGCCGCGCTCGATCGCCTGCATCGGGCCGCGGCCGCCTCGCCGCATTTCGCGCCCACCGAGCGCAGCTACCAGCTGCTCCCCCTGCCCGCCGGGCCGGTCTCCTTCGAGCAGACGCGGACGGCCACGCCGCTGTGGGCGCTCGATCTCCTCGCCGGCGCCCTGATCGCGCGGAGCGAGCCAGCGACCAGGCCGCTGCCCCTGCCCGGAGCCGTGCGCGCCGAGGCGCTCAGACCCGAGCTCTGGTCCCGCGAGCGCGCCATTATCACGGCCGAGGCCGCCGGCGAAGCTGCGCAGCGGCTGAGCGACCAGCTCGATGCAGCCCATGCGAGCGTGCGCGAAGTGCATGAGGCGATGACCGTCCTGCGTTCGACCTCGCGCGCGCCGCTGCTCTACCGGCTGCTCGCGGGCTTCGGACCGCTGCGCCCGCTCCAGATCGAGAAGGCCCTTGGCGTTTCGAAAAACGGCGTGCGCGATCTCGTCGCCGCCCTCGTCAAAGCGGGCCTCGCCGAGCGGGCGGCGTACGAACATCACACGATCATCCGCGCCCTGCCCCGCGCGCGCCGTGCCACGCTGGCGGCCGAGGGTGAAAGCAGATCCGTTGAAACCAGCTCCGGCGCGACGTTCGCCGCGTTCGACGCGGCCATGGCCGATGTCGAGCGCGTGCTCGCCCGTATGGAGACGGCGCGCGAATGACCCCGGCAACACGGCAAGATAGGAAACCCCGGCAGAAACTTCAAATCGACGCGCCCGATACGGGACTCGCGCCGCCGTTTCAGGCCATGACCTGTCTTTGAACGATCAAAGGAAAGTTCGCGCAAAAGCCCCTGGGAGCGCAAAAAGGCGGTCTCGGATAGGAGGGGGCGCCCAGAGGCCGCCACCACGCCCTACGGGCCTCCTGAGGGCAAATTCGCGCGAAATGCCCAATGGGCGACCGTCGCCGTCCGGCTTTACCATCCGCGCCCATGACCCGGCAGATCGAGCAGGATGCGAAACCTGGGAGCGGCGAAGCAGGCGGCGAGCCGCGCCCGCCACAGATCGCCATTCGCGCTGCAAGCCGGCTCGGCGCAGCCGGCGGACATCGCCGCGCCCACCATCCCCGATGCTTGCAGGTAAAACAGCGCCTCCTGGAAACCACGGCGCTGCGCTGACATCGCCGCGCTCTCCGTCGCGGCGGCGTCTCGTACCGCGCGCGCCAGCGCCGCGCGGCGAGCCTTCAGCCCCTGCATCAAATGGGCACGGGGATAATTGCGTTTGGCCTGCTCGAGCTGCTCGCAGACCATGGTGAGCCGGCGACGCTCGCGGTCGAGCTGCCGCAGGCCGACCCTGGCGATCGCCTCCGCCAGATCCGATAATTGGGGTCCGACGCCGGAAGCCGCCTTTCGCGGCAGGCGTGCCGGCTGCGCATCGAAGCGGAAGATTTGCTCCCATCGCCCGGCTTTCAGCCCGTCACTGCTGTGGAGCGCCGCCAGCAGCAGATGACGCACCGGAGCGTAGTGGAAGCGGTTGCCGACCAGCGCCGCCCGGTACCGCTCCCAACCTACCCGGTCACCGGGGCGGGCGCCGCGGATTTGCTCCCGCGCAATCATCCCGTTCCACAGCACTCGGGTTTTGACGAAGGCAAACCGCGCCATTTGCGCGCGCGTGCGCGCGACCCGGGCCGCGAGCGCCCGCTCGGCGGCCTGCGTCCGCCCCAGGGCCCTGATCCCCGCAAGATCGGTCAGCAACAGCGCATGACGGTCGCAGAAGGTCGTCACGCGCAAGATCCAGCTCCGCTCGATCCGCCACGGCGCGCCGGACACCAGCCAGTCAAGCCAGCACTGGGCGCAGCCGATTGACCGCAGCGTCAGCGGCAACAGATCGCCGCGCCCACAGCCGACGAACGTCCTAGAAATCGCCTTCGCGGGCACCATCGTCGCCCACGCGAGCCGTTCTACCATCACCTGGCGGCGGTCCGGCACGCCAGCGACCGCCGGCGCCGGCGCGGCCAACCAAGCCGATGCGCGCGACGTGGCCGGTACGCGCGACGTGGCCGGTACGGGCGACACGGCCAGGTCGCGATCGGCGAGCGCCGCGTCGATGCCGAGATGGCGAAACAGCGCTTTGGGCGTGGTCTCATGACGCGCGGCCAGGCGGCGCAGCCAGGATTCGAAACATTCCTCGGGCAGCGGCCTCACCCGAAACGCCAGCGGCTCGATCTCCCGCCCGCTCATTCCGGGCTATAAGGCGTAAACAATTGCAGCGCCTCGGTGATATCGTCCTGGGTCACGAACCGGCGGTCATGCCGCCGCGCGACCTTTCCCGACCAGTGCAGGATGCGCTTGAAGTTCCCGGTGACCCCGCCGCTGGTCCGCCAGATGCGCTCGGCGAACGCGGGTTCGGCGAGATGGTCGGGCTCCTCCATCCCCATGCCGCGGGCCAGCGCGCGGATCAGGCGCTGCGCGGGCTCGCCCGGCTCCCATAACGGCAATTTGAGGATGATTGAGCGGTACGCCAGCTCGACATCGTCGGCGAAGATCTGCCGGGCGACATCGAGGCCCGCCACGACCAGCGGCACATTGCCCGCGCTCATCAGGAAGCGGAACGCATCGAGCGTATCGCGCCGCGCAACGCCGCTCGCGGTCAGGATCACATGGACATTGTCGATCGCGACCAGCCGCGTGCCCTGTTCGGCCAGCAGGTCGACGACCTTCAAATCGGCGGTTTTGTGCGTGTTCGTGCGGATCGGCCAGCCCTGTTTCCAGAGCAGGGCGAGGTTGATCTTGAGCGAGGTCGGACTCGAGGGAATGACCGTGCGCAGCACGGGCTGATAGCGCGCCTCGCCCCAATCGGCGGGCTCGGGAAAGGCTTCGGCAAGGCGGCGCTGCGCTTCGCGCAGGATCGAGGTTTTGCCCATGCCGGACTGTCCGGTGAGCACGATGCAGGTCGGGCGTTCCTCGGGATCGTCATGCGCGACATCGACGATCGTCTCGACCGCGTTCCGCGCTTCTTCGAAATCGATCCAGAAGGAGGGCGCCAGCGATGGCGCGGTCGCAGCGGCGCTCATGTCCGCTCCTGCAACCAGTCGTCTTCGCTGAGCTCGGCGACCGGTTTCCAGTCAATGGGCGGCTTTTCCGGCGCTTCGCCATACCGGAGGTCCGCGAGCGTCGTCCCCTCGCCTTCGCGGCGCTTTGCCTGGCGCTGCGTCGCCTTCGTGCGAACGCGGGCGCGGTGGATTTCCTGATTGGCGGCGGCCACCGCCCGCGCCGTCGCCGCGCGACCGCCATCGGCCTGGTAGGCCCGGCCTAGCGCCCGCACTCCTGCCCTGGCGGCCTCCCAATCCGCCTCCCAGACGTCGGGATAGTCGCCGACAACCGGCAATTCGACATAGCGGCCGTCGAGGTCGGCGTAGATATGCTGGATCGTCCGCTCATCCCAGCTGATCTCGACCCTTTGGCCGATCCTGGCGGCAAGCATCGGGTGCCAGTAATGGCGATATCTGATCTGGATACCCTTGGCATGGACCGTGAGCGACTTCGACGGCAGAAACTGGCGGAACAGTTCGCCCGCATCGACCGACACGGGCAGCAGCGGGCTGTGCTTCGCCGCCTCGCGCTCCCACATCTGGGCCGGACACAGGCCGCCCAGCGCGCTATGCGGCGCGTGATGATAGATCGCGATCTGGCACAGCAGCCAGCGCTCGAATTCCACAAGCGTCATCGCCGCGTCCGCCTCGGCATCATAGCCGTCGCGCGCCGCCACGTTCGATCCGGTCGCACCGGGCAAAAGCCGCAGTTTTCCAACCATCGTGCCGATCAGCCGCTCGATATGCCCGCCAAGATGGGCCGGCCCGGGCCTCCGCACATCGGGGCCAATCCCATTGCGGACGCAGGCGCGCCGGAAGGCTTCGGAGCGATGCGGTTTGGCCTGATCGGCATGCAAGCGCCGGAACAAACCGTGCATCGGATAGCTGACATCGACGCCCAGGTGGGCGAGGGCCGGCTCTTTGGGCAACACAGCGCTCGCAACCGCCCGTCCGCACCGGAATATCGAGGGGTCGCCGAAGCTGACATAGTAACCAAGAATGGACCGGGTCCAGATTTCGATGAGGAAGGTGATCCACGGTCTTCCGAGCTGTTCGCGCCGCAGACTATCGACCAGGATGACATCGCCCTTGGTGTGATCCATCTGAACCAGGTCGAGAAATCCCTCGCTTGCATATTCGCCGGGGTGCGGTTCATGGGCGCTCCGCGTCTTCGATCCCATCGTCGCTTTCGCCCAAACACGGCTCGGAATCTCAGCCAGAAGCCGCTCGATCGTCTTCTCGCTTGGGATCAGATCGGCGGGAAAGCGATGATCTCCGTTGTCCGCGTGCAACAGGCCCCAAATCTGCCGCGCCGCTTCCGCACGCGATGGCGGCACCATCTTGAGCGCAATTTCGTCGATCAACGTCTCGATGGCGGCCCTCACCTCGGGATCGATCCTGTGCGATCCAACAGCGGGTCCACGCGGTTTTGGAGCCAGCGTTTCCGCGACCGGATGCACCCGGAAGCGCGCGGCCAGTGTCCGTATCTGCCGCTCTTTAAGGCTGGTTGCCTCGGAAATCGCCTGAACCTGAGCCGCTGTCACCGGGCCGGAAAGCGATATATGTCGCCGGAAATGGGGGCAGAGAGCCAATCCCGCCTCAAGCGATTTGAGGCTCCGCCGGGGCGCTGGAGACGGCTTGCGCTCAATCACGGAACGGGCTCCCCAATGATTTTTGCTGTCCGCGAAATGTAGCTTATTTTGTCGAACACCGCGACGTGTATATTGCCCTAGACAGAATTACTCGCAGAGCATCCGATGTAATATATTGATATTACATGATATTATTGAAATGTAGCCTATTTTGTCGGCTGACAGCTCCACCACCGTCGACCTGTTCGATCGGTTCGACGAATGGGATGCGGCCTTGCGCAATGATGACACGCTGAGCTGGCGCGACAGCCTTTCCACCGCGATCGGCGAACCTGCTTCTGCCAGCGACCATCCCCTCCTTGTTCGGGCATTTGACCGCGTGCGCCAGCACGCACGCATCGACGGCAGCGCCCTGCCCTGGCTCGGCCTGCCGTTCGCACTTCGCGATTTTAGACTAACTGCCGCTCCCCTTCCCTGCCTCGTCGGGGGCGTTAAGGCTTTTCGGTTGAAGCGGACGCTGGATGATGGAGACTGGTCGGCCGCCTTGCGAACGCTAGAAATCTCTGCCCTCGCCGGCCTCGAACGGCTCGATGCCCTCGAAAAACTATATCGCGATGCCCAACGGGCGATCATCGCAGAATTTAGGCCTGGCACACTCCCCGCTCTCTTGGCCTTGGCGCAACATCAACCGTTGCTGTCACCGCAATCTGTCTCAAAAAAGCTGGACCTTTCCATCGCCGGTGCGTCCAAGCTCCTGGAGCGCGCTACCGGCGCCGGACTCCTGCAAGAGATCACCAAGCGTCGCTCATGGCGGCAATTCCTGACCGTCGATCTGGCAGTGGAATTCGGCTTTGCAACGCCCAAGCGTGGGCGACCGTCGAAGGAAGCCGCCCCCCTGCCAGCATCACGCGACCTGGCCGCGGTGTTCGACGCTTTCGACGAAGAAATGCTGCATATCGACCGGCTGCTTGAAAAAGGTCGATAGCTGCGACGCTCACCGCTCCTTCCCGTCTGACCGTTCCAGCGCCTCGAGATCGCCATGCTTTTGGCGGGCGATGCGCTCGATCTGCAGGTTGCGAATGCGCTCGATCGGAGTGAGGTTGATTTCCTGGGCGAGCTCGCGGAAACCCGCCGCAAGATGCCTCGGGTCGACCTCGGCCAGGCGAGCAAGATGATCCTCCATGGCCTCCTTGCCGACGATCGGAGGACCATCCAGCGGATAGTCATCGAGGAATCGGTTGAATGCCTGATCTTCTAGGACCGCTGGTGGCAAAGGCCGCTCGCTGCCGGTAGCGATATAGGTCATGCCGATCGCGTCCGCGATTGCGGACAGACTCTGGGTTTGCGCGTCGATCTTGGCGATTAGGGTCTGCTGGGATTCCAGCACAGCACCTACCCCGGCGACAAGCGCCTCCATCTGGTCAAGGATCTGGGACATCACGCTGTTGTCATCGGTCATCGCGATGGCCCTTCCCTGTCTCGGTCGCGCTTACGATCACGCTGCCGATCGCGCTCGCGTTGTTTCGCCAACTCCCGCATTTCCTCGGCAATAGCCTTGATCCTCTCGACGCTTCGATTGACTGCCTGTTCATCGACGCGCGTCGGCTTCGGCCATCCTGCAGGCGCCTTCGGCGCTGGGGTGTTCGGCCGCACCGGATTGCTTGGGGGCGCTTCTTTCAATCTCTCTTTGAGCGCCCTGGCGCGCTCGGCCGTGGATGGCTTAGCCTCACCTGGCCCACTCGGCACGGCAGGTTCGCCCAGCGCAGACGACGCCGATTTGATCCTGTCGATACCCGCCTGGATACGGCCCAACTGCTCGCGGCCCTCCCCGTCCTTGCCGGAAGGCTCGCGCATATCATCGTTCCGGGGTGGTCGATCAGGCCGAAGCTGGTCGGTTGCATCCCTGATCTTGTCGATACCCTTGGCTATGCGTTCGATCTGCTCGCCGCGCTGGTCTGCCTCGCGAGCGCGGACACGCGCCTTCAGCTTCTCAAGCTCCGCGTCCTTCGCGAATTCTCCTGACAATGCCGTGCCGGTGCGAAGCCGCTCGATGATTTCTGCGCGCGGACTCCGTGGAGCAGGCATCGCGTCCACGAACGCCTGTAGCATCCTCGCCCGCTCGGTCTCCTCGGGACCGCCATGCGCTCTCAATTCGACGATGGCGCGTTCATAGACTCCGCGCACGACTTCGGCATTCTCGGCCGTCTTACCGTGCGCATTCTGACGCCCGGCAAGACGCTGGCGAGCGTTCGTGTCTCTGCCCTCTATCATGGCGACACGGCCCTGATCGGCTTCGGGCGTCTTGCCCCTCTCCCGCATTTTGAGAACCGGCGTCGGGTCTTGTTTTGGCGGGTATCCCCTCGCCTTGCGGATTGTCGCATCCGCCTCGATCCCGCGGGCGCGAAGGTTCTCAGCAAACCGTTCGCGACAATGCCGAAGAAACTCGCGATCCGGATTGAAGCGCCGCCCATCATTGTCGCGTGCGGCGATCAAGAGATGCACATGGGGATGATCCGCGTCGGTATGCAGCGCCATAACCCAGCGACGGTTTGCCATGTCAGTTTCCGCCAGCTCCCTCACGGCCTGCTTAACCTTCTCAGGGTCCGTGCCCGGGGGCATGGAGAAAACCATGGAGATAGCAGTCGCCCCCTTGCGGCGCGCCTCATCGGACTGTTCCCAAGCCTGCCATTCTCGTGCCAGGGCGAGCATGTCGCGCGCGTCGATCAGATGCTCACCATCGCTCGTTTCGATCCCGATCGGCTCCTTGTCGCTCATGCCGACGCGACCGACATAGGTGAACGCCCCGACCGTGCCGGATGCCCCATAGAGGCGACTTGTGATCTTCACCACGACCTGCGGCGCACGTTTCGCAGTGCGGTCAATCTGCTGCATCATGCGGGCGGTGCGCGCGGCCGACGTTCCCCCTCCCCCGACCGCGCTCCCGCCGAAAGCGAACTCGAAGGGCAAGCCCATGACCGAGCCCAGGGCGCGACCGAGCTTCCTGTTTCCGCTATTATCGACGCGCCCCCGCCCTCCCCCATGGGTTGCGTGCACGAACTCCAATTCCACAAGGGTCCAGGGCGAGAATTCAAACGGCTTCATGGCTCGATGTCGTCCTCATCGACGATCGAAACTGCGATGCGCTTCGGAACGATCCGTGCGCCCATTGTCCAATAATCAACCTCCCCAGAAACTGCCGTCGCCAGCTCCGCTGTCGCGCCACGAATGATGCCGCTCAAATGCTGCTCCATCTTCACGAGCTCGGCTGCGACCCGCTGTATCTCGATGGGGCTTTCTGGCTTGTTCGCGGCGTTCATCGCCTTAACGGACTGGTTCAATGAACGCCCGATCGCTCGCACCTGTGCGACCAATTTAATGATCGCGCGATGCGAAGCTGGAACAAGTCTTAACTCCCCTGCCCTGTCCCATAGCTGCCAGCGAAGCGCCCGCTTGACCCATTGTGATCGGGTCATTCCGGCGCGGGTCGCGACGTGATCCATTGCCGCAATATCTTCGGCGGGAAAACGGAGCGCGAGCATCATTGAAGGGCCGCGCTCGTGCATAGGCATGTTGCGCACTTCGTCGGGACGGGCTGGCAAAGCATCCTTGATCGCGCGGGTAATCCACGCGCTGCGGGTCAGGCCAGCGGCCTTTGCGAGCCTGTCGATCAGCTCGGACACATCGTCTTCAAGTCGGATCGTAACCCTTGCCATTCCAGCCCCGTGCAGCGGTCACAAGCGGGAACAATGTCAGACATTGTTATCACTTGTGCTATCCTGCAAACTTCAATTTCTTAGCCTTACTCCTACCCACCTTTAACGCCTTTCTCAAGCGACTCACCAATGACGTGGACGGAAGGGGTTATAGGGCTCGGATAGAGCTACGGCCTCGCCGATGGCGCGCTATCAGACCATAGTCGGAGCCGGCTCAAATGGTGCGGCCAGGGCCGCGCGTCGTCTGTTCGGTTTCGCACGATCAAACGGATTACGCGCATATCACTCCATGCGATCTCCAGAGTGGATCGTATCAAAAATCCGCGATAGGGCAGTGGTCAATCGTATCGAGCCGCCCCCGTCCGACAGGGGCTCACTCCATCAATCAGAGAGGTAGGACACGATGGCAAAGGCAAGCGATCTGGATGGCATCCGACAGGAACGTGAGAAGGTCGAAGCGATGCTGGCAGACCTGATGAAGCGTGAGCGAGATGCGTTGGAGGCTCAGAAGGACGCGGGCCGCCCTACCCTGCTCGCCGCCATCGCTAAGGTAAAGATCGGGCAGATGGAACGGACCGATGCCAAGACTATCGCGAACGCAATCGCCAAACATGGTGGCGATCGGGTCGCTCGCGCACTTGAACAGCTATCAGCGAAATAGGGTCTCGCGCTGGCGGCGGTGATAGTCCGCCTCGATCCGGTTTGCTTCGGCACGATGGTCGTATCCGCCACTCGAGCGCGATGATTCCTGCTCCAGATTCCAATCTTCGCTGGCAGATACCTCATCGCTCACGTCTAGGACTCTGAGGATGAACCAAACCACGAAACCGATTGCCACCGGAAGGACAATGCTGGAATCGTCACTGCCCCACTGACCATAGGCGATGACAGCGGCAACGGTGAGCGCGACGATCAGCCTAAACCGAATGGCTAGAGCCAGCATCAAGCCGAACACCAATAGCGAAATGATGACGCCCCCGACGATCTGGACGAGGATCGGGAGGCTGGTGATCCAACTGACGATGCCCATGCCGACTCCTTTCACCAGCGCCCGCTCAGGGAGCGGTGGTGGCGGGAGACGGCTTAGGGGGGTGCCTCCCGCCACGTTCTATCGAATGGGACAAAGCGACTGCGGATACAACCCCTCCCCTGCCAGCCTCTCAATCAAGGACCAGTCGTGCCATTCGAGACGATAACCGGCAGAATGATGATTGCTCGGGTTTGCCGTCGCGATGTGGCGTTCGTTCCATTCCGCGCCGTCCGCGAGTGCAAGATCCGCCGACCCCAGACTGCATCAGGTCATCGTGCCCCCAGCGCGTTCGACGAGCGCACGAAAATCCTCGATCGACTGCCAGAGGGCTCGATGGCCGCGCTGCTCGGTATATAGCTCGAACCAATCGGCCAGTTCCTCCGGTGCGCGGATATATATCGTCCGGGTTGGCGGCGGCGGCGGGCGTTTGCGGCGCCCTCGCCCGCTCTGCTCCACTTCCTTGGCCTGACCCCGATCGGTGAACCCAAGAGCTTCCCCACGTTCCACGGCATCGCGCTCGCGCGCCGGGTCGAGGGCGATCGGCCCGGACGGAAGTCCCGAGACGTCGATTCCCTTCCCCGTTCCCTCGGCAGCGTCCTTCGGCGGACGTTTGAACCCGAAATCGCTCATGTCGGATATTCCTCCTTCAACGCCCCGATCACGGCCATGGTGAGCTGCTGAGCGTTCTCCTGGGCCTTTGCGAGGCCGGATGTGCTGCCGGGGTCCAGCTCGCTCAGGAGAGCGCCAAACTCGTATATGTCACGATAGGCAGCACGCTCGACCAATCCGACTGGCAGCGATGGCAAGCCCGCCTCCTCGATGGCGCTGGCTATCCTCTTGGAGGTCTTCGTCGCAATGGCGGCGCTGTCCCGGCTGCGCACCAGACGAAATGGAATACGGCGACCCAGCGCCTCCCCTTCCTCGTCAATGAGCGCGACCGCTGTCGCGGCGAGCTCGGCGTCAACCGGGGATTGGTTGAATGGGACGAGAACGAGATGCGAGCGCGCCAGGGCGCGCGAGGTCATACGAGAAGCGGCACCTTCAAGGTCGATGATGACGATGCTGTGCTCGTTGGCCAGCCTCTCGATAGTCTGGATCATCTCGCCTTCGGTGGGCCGCGGGATGACCGTATATGGCATCCCCTTCCCCGCCGCGGCGCGCTTCGCTGCCCACTTGGCTATGATGGCGTTAGGGTCCGCGTCGATGACGGCGGCGTTAACGCCATTTTCTGAAAGCTGATCGGCGAGCACGAGAGCGAGCGTGGTTTTGCCCGCCCCGCCTTTCGGGTTGCCGATGGAAATGACGGACATGGGGCCTCCTGATAGCGCAATCGCTTGCGCAATTGATAGCGCAATACCTTTTGCAAGCGCAAGCGCCTTCACTTGCGAATGCGCTTTCCATAGCGAATGCGCTTTGGATTGCACATGCGCTTGCGATTGCGCTTCTGCTTTCGCCATCGCTATCGCAAGCGCAATCGCTTTCTAACATGCTTGCAAAGTTGCAAGCATGTTAGAAAGCATACCTGCAAGGGTGAGAAGGGGCGGCGCGGAACGCCGCCCCGGTGCGATTACTCCTCGGCGTCGTCCACCGGCTCATTGGACGGCCTGCCGTTCGATGCGAGAACACCGAACCGAACCGCGCGGAGGTCGACACCGTAAACCGTGCTGCCGTTCCGCTCATACCGGGTCTGTCGAACGGTGCCCCTTACGTTCACCAGGTCGCCGACTGCCATCCGCGCGGCGCGCTCGATATGCTTGCCGAAAAGAGTAACGCGGTTCCAGTGCGTATCGTCTTCCCAGGTGTCGCCGACCTTCCGACCGTAGTAGGCAGCGACATCCATGTAAGCCACCTTGTCCTTGATCTCGATGCTGCCGATCCGGCCAGTGATGTGAAAAACTGCTTCCTGCATGATACGTCTCCTTGCTCTGTCGTTGCTGACGCACTTCGCAGGGGCGGCCCCCGGACGCGGGCAAGCTGAAAAACGGAGGCTCCGCTTGCGGAAACCGTAGGCGCATGGCGCCGGTTTTCTGCTTGGGGCCAAAGGCCCGTTACCCGCACAAGTCAGGGGAAGCCGTCCATGTGCGTCAACCAGCAACGGCAGGGCAGGGGAGACGAGAATAAAACGCAGTTGGCCCGAATGGGGACTCGGTTGAGCAACAACATGGGAAGGCTGGATATATGCTCGCAAGCCGATGCAACGGCAGCGGAGAGAAGGGCAGGGGAGGGCACTCCGCTCCCGCGCCATACCTTGTCGAATTCGGGCGCAATGATGCCGCGGTCGGTCGAAGCCTATAGTGTGAGGTGCGGCAATAATTGAGCGCGGTTGGTCAGCGGCGATCAAGTCTCGGTTTCATGGCGTCGGCCGGTCTGGTCGCTTGTCGGGACAGGCTATTGCGTCTTATGATGACGCCACGATTGGAGACCAAATTTGACGCGGAATGCCCTGATCCGATCGTGCTTCTCATCCTTGGAATTCATAGGACTGTTCGGGGGTATCCTCGTCGCGATCCTCATCGCCGCGCCGCGCTATGGCATTTGGGTCGCGTTCGCTTTGCTGGCGATTTGGTGCGTGGCGGGTGTCTTTGCTGCCGGCTTTGCTAAAGCCGTGCTTCTGCCGAAGCTCCTGCGCCAGGAAGATCAACTATAAGCCTCGCGGCCTCCACGAATTCAGACAGCCGGCGCGTAACTATAGGCGAGAGCCTACCATCAATCTCAGAGCCTCCGCCCATGCCGCACCACCAGCGGAGGCTCCGAGCACCGTGCGCGTTACCAGCGCGGCCACGATCATCGTGCGGAACGACCGTTGCCTGACCGTTATCAGCTACTTCGCGGTGACAGGCCAGCAGCGAATTGGACCATCGCACTTGTGCGAATGCGGTCGATCTTTAGGAAGAGTTAACCATAATCGACTACTCGCATTCCCGGGGCCAGTGATGGACCGTGGCGGGGGGTGCCGCGGTCCATCATAGGAGCGCCATGAGGGCCATATTCATCCGACACGGCGAAAGCATGGCCAACACCGGCCTTGCCAGCCTAGATGTCGCGTCGATCAAGCTGACGGAGCGAGGGGAAGGGCAGGCTGGCCGGATAGCGCGAGAGTGGCCGGAAGCGCCCTCCCACATCATCACGTCGCCGTTCCTTCGCACTCAGCAGACAGCCGCACCCACCATCGCCCGCTTTCCCGGCGTTCCCGTCGAGACATGGGACATTGCAGAATTCACCTATCTTCAACCGGCGCGCTGGAACGGAACGACCGGCGCCGATCGGCGTCCGCACGTCGAACGCTATTGGGTAGCCTGCGATCCGGCCTATTGCGACGGGGAAGGGGCAGAGAGCTTCGGCGACTTTCTTCGCCGCGTAGAAGCGTGCCTGACGCGCCTGACCGCACTTCCGCCCGCATCGCTGGTCTATGTGTTCGGACATGGACAATTTATCCAGGCCGCTCGCGCCGTCGCCACCAATCCCGATCTGGACGACAGCGCACACATGAGCGCTTTCTGGAACAATGGATCGCCAGCCATCGTCGCCAACGCGGAGCGGATCGGGTTCGATTGGGATAGCAGTCGCTGGACCTGTTCGCCTGCGGCCCGGCTTTAGGGCCGGTCGCGCTCCTGCTCCCCCGATCGCAGACAGTCGGCTAAATTCCGAATCCGGCCCGCTCGCTTATGCTCTGGCCAGTAGTTGGGGTGCGTGGCTGGCAGCGAAGTGGCCGGAGCATCCGGCTCGGCCATCATCGCCTTGAACAACGGTATCTTCCCCAGCACTTCCCAGAGCTCGATCGAAAGGATCGCATAGCGCGGCACGCCCGCGTCATGAATGATCGTGATCGGACCGGCGCCACGCTCAAGGCGTTCGGCCAGGTCGCCGGCAGCGAGGTCGATCGCGCGATGATCGGTATAGAATGAGGGGTTGTCGGTCATGAAGCGTCTGTGGGCCTCCAGTCCGAAAATAGGCTGAAGACTATTAACGAACGATCCGTTAAAGGCTGGGTGCAGGCCCCACCCGTTGATGGTTACTGATACGTTAGCGATGAATATTCCCAGCAAATCGGTGGCCCCTACGCGAGCTTTTGTTGCTTTTCAGGTCGGAAATGGCCTAGCGTTGGCGCGCTCGCGGAGACGTGGGTGGAGGCCTGGAAAACCTTCTGATGATCGAGCCGGTCGAGCTTATCGACCGGGTGGCGGACGCGCATGTCCAAGGCCACCCGGCCCAAAGGCGTTCGCGCCTGACGATCATCAGGTTTTCCACACCCGGTTAATGGCCGGCACGCCTCCGGAAACGAAGGCGTGCCGCCGGCTGTCCGGCTGAATTTGTCAAATGGGGAACGCGGCGCTGGACGCCGTATCCGTGCATCTTCGGGGGTGAGAGTGAGCGGTTCAGACAATTCAGCCGGATTACTAGGCTGGCTCGGTTTGCGCGGGGGACGGGGAACGGGCAGTGCCAATGGGGCGGCCGTGGCCGGGCAAGGCGCTGGCAACGTGTTCCAGCAGGCGCGGCGCCACCTTCTCGATGAAATCGCGGCCTTTCTGCTCACCTATGAGCTGGACGTTACGCCCAACAACCTGCTTACGGCCCATGGGGCGTTCTCGGGGTCCAATCCCGCGCTTGCGCGCAAGATCGCGCAGCATGTCACCGCGGGCCTCGCCATCACGCAGGAATGGCTCGATGAAGTCACGGCGGCGGATGAAACCATCGACAAGCACGATGGCATTCAGCATCTCATGGCCAAGCTGGAATCTACGCTCGAAAGTTTTTCCAAGAGCGCAAACGCGACGCGCGACGCGACGTCGGATTATACCGACGAGCTGGAACAGCATGTGGCCGAGCTGAGCCAGGTCCAGGAAACAGGGCAGATTCTTTCCAGTCTGGCGGACTTGGCAAAGGCGATGCTGGAACGGACCCGAAAGCTCGAAACAGACATGCGGCGCAGCGAGGACGAAGCGAAGGCGCTCCGGCGCAGCCTGGAAAAGGCAAAGCGCGATGCCGAAGTGGATCATTTGACCGGATTGCCCGATCGCCGGGCATTCGAGACCGTTCTGGAACGCGAATATCGTGAGGCGCGCGCCAGCTTCGATCCGCTGACGGTCGCCTTCTGCGACATAGATCATTTCAAGCGCATCAACGATACGCACGGCCATGATGCGGGCGATCGCGTCATTCGGCTGATCGCGGAAATGCTCGCCAGCATTTCCGACGACAACTGCCATGTTGCGCGGCATGGCGGCGAGGAATTCGTGATGCTGTTTCGGGGCACGAGCATTTCGGACGCGCACAAGAAGCTCGACGAGCTGCGCGAGCAAATGGCGGAGCGCCGCCTTGTAAATCGCAAGACCGACGAACCGTTGGGGCAGATAACCTTTTCTGCCGGTGTCGCGGACGTCTTCGATTTTCCCGATCCGAGAGCCGCGCTCAAGGCGGCCGATGAAGCCCTGTATGCGGCAAAGCAGGGCGGCCGCAATCAGGTGGTGATCGCCCCCAGGGCTGAAAAGGCACCGGCTTGATGGGGCCGGTGCCATTGCAGCAGCGCGCTGCCGGCCTCATGCGGGTGGCGCTGTCGCTGCTCGATGAAGCTGGCGATAAGGTGACAGCCGCGCACTTGCAGACGGCTCTGGATTTGCTGGCCGGCGTGGAAACTGTGGAGCCGGATGATGCGTTGCTACGCCAGGCAGCAGTGGCGGCAGACCCGTCCATAGTGCGTGCCATCGGCGGCGCGCTGGCGGTCCTCGGCGGTGTGCTGGAAGGCAAGGGCATCGCGTCCATGGAGGAAATCTCCAATTTGCTTGGCATCTACGCCGTCATCACCGGGGAAACGACACCGGATGAAGGCCTGATCCTCGCTTTCTGGGCGGGCACGCTGCGCGAGGCGGCGCAACACCGAGACGACAAGAAAACCCAATAGCGAGAACGAGGAAGGGAGCGAATGACGTCAATGACGGATCTGACGGCTGATCGCATTGCGGCCGTGCTCATCGTCGAGGACGAGCCCCTTATCAGGGCAATGGCGGCGGACAGCTTCATGGACGCGAGCTACCGCGTCTTTGAAGCCTGCGACGCGGCCGACGCGATGGCGATCCTCGAGGCGCGCGAAGACATTGGCGCGGTGTTCACCGACATTGAAATGCCCGGCGACATGACCGGCCTCGATCTGGCCGCGACAGTCCGGGGCCGCTGGCCCGAAATCGCCGTGCTCATCACATCGGGCCGGGTTTTCCCCGGCGAGGGCATGTTGCCGGCAGGAGCCGACTTCATCGCCAAGCCCTATCGCCAATCGGAGATGGTTCGGCGGTTGGCCGCGCTCATGCTTCCAAGCCAACCCGAATAAAGAAATCGCGCGCCGGTTCGCTTGCGGAACGGCGCGCGGCGATCTTGGTGGGCGGGAAGGGGGCCGGTGAAGCGGGATCGCTTCACCGGCCAGCACCACAAGCGACCTCGGCTATTTTCGCCTTCGCCTCGGTTGCTCGTATAGGATCATAGGTCGGCGGCGCGGCGCTTCAAGCGTGGTCCGCCCCCTCGTTCGGCGTCGTAACAAGACCATCCCTCGTCAGCGTCATATCCTCTATGACGCGGAGAATTTCATGGCCGCGCAAGTGGGTCATGCGCCAACGCGCACCCGGCGTTGCACCTTCCGCACAGTCCGACGCGATGAGGGTATCAAAAGCGGCGCAGGCTTCATCCAGCGATGCGTGCTCGCCTATCCCATGCCACACGCCCTCCATCTGGCCTTCCATACGGAAACAGATGGAGAAGCAATCTCCCTCGCGGAAATCATCATAGGCCATAGTTCGACCCCAAATGGTTAAGCTCTTGTCGCGAGCATAGCAGGTAAGGGGCCGGTGGAACACTCGCGTTCCACCGGCCCTCCCGTCATGCGACCTCGGACAATTCGCCTTCATCGTCGGCCTGCTCGACGGCGGGCGCGAAACTACGGGCAGGGGCAGGCAACCAACCTGCGGGCAAACGCTCGTTCACCTCGACGGCCAGCTTGTCCTTCTTCATCTTGGCGCAATTCTCGGCTGCGGCCGTGCCGCACTCGTCGGCCAGGATCGTAAGCAGGCTGGCCTTGCGGAGCATGTCGAAGAACGGCTGCGAAGGGGTCCAGACCGCGCGCAGGTCCAGCCCTGCGGCCTCGGCATAGACGTCCGCCATCTGCTGGCGCTTGCCTATCCCGCACTGGCTGAACGTGGTGCCGTTCAACGTGACGGCCACCATGCTCGCCAGCAACCGCATCTTGTCGCCCTGCTCCATCGCCCGGATCGCGGTGAAGCGGGATTCTGCCGGAATATCGCCAAACTGCTCGACAAGCCTAAGTTCCTCGCGAGCGATACCGCTGCCAGTGAATAGCTCATCCTCGACATTGATCCGCGCCGCCGTGGGGGAAATGTCGGCGGCGTTCTCGTAGCTCATCTCGTTGTGGACGAGGCGGGCCGCGAGCGTATCAATGAGAATATCAAGGGCAAGATCGGGCTGTGCGGCAACGGCCTGCTGCAAGGCAAGTGTGCGGATGCCGGTCAACCGCTCGACCATGGCTGCCGAATAAGGGCCGATGTCCACCTTGTCGGCCTTTTCCTGCTTTTCGATCTTCGCGCGCCAGTAGCGAACCTGCACTTCGCCATCATAACCGATATAGGCGCAAACGCCGCCAATGCCCTTCTGCTCGTCGGTGAAGCTCGCAAGGCTGTCCGCCACCTCTCCGCGCCGGTCCATAAGCTCCGCCAGTTCCGGGCTGTCGCCATCATCCTCAAGCGCCGCGATCTGCTCGTCCAGTGCCGCAAGGGTTGCGGCTTCCTCGTCGGTCGGCTCGCGCCTGACGGGGTGGATATAGGGGCGGCTATAGATGTTGTGGGGCTGATCCTCGACCACTTCGACGGTATGCCATCCCTCGGCCTCGAAACGCTCCCTGATCGCATCCAGCTTCGCCCAAATCAGCTCGTCCAGAATATTGGGATGGTCGGCGTAGTTCTGCTGCTCGAACAGGTCGGTGGTGATGGTGCCGCCTGCGGCCTCGTAGGCTTCCATACCGACAAAGAGGAAGGCCCCGCTGCTGGTATCGACCTTTTCGACGGTAAGGGCGCGTCGGATCGAATGGGCGCTGTTGCCCCAACGCTCGAAGGCAGCGATCTGCGCGGCATGATCGTCGGCGATCGTCAATGCCTGGGCTGCGGCCATGCCCATCTTGCCGGCTCCGAAGGCGTCCAGCAATTCAGGCGCGAGACTGCCGAGCCGCAACAGCTTGTCGACATGCGCGACGCTGTGCCCCATGCGGGCCGCAATGTCCTCCGCTCCCAAGCCGCACTCATCGCGCATAAGGAGATAGCCGCGCGCGGTATCTGCCGGGTGCATGTTCTCGCGCTGCTCGTTCTCTGCGACCGAAAGCTCAATGGCTTCCGCCTTGCTCCTGATCGCGACGGGGACGAGGAAGCTGGCCGATAGCATCTTGCGCTTCTTCAACAGGTTCATGCCGCGCAAGCGACGGCCCCCGATGAAGACCCAATATTTGCCGTTTTCCTCATAGACCGAGAGGTTCTGAATGATGCCGTGGGCGGCAATGTCGGCGGCCATCGCCTCGATGGCGGTCGGCTCGACCTTGCGGACATTGAGCGGGGAAAGGCGAAGCTGCGACAGCTTGACCATCGTGATAGCAGTTTCGGTCGGGATGATCGCGGTCGTGGTCGTGGTGGTCATGGTGGAAATCCTTTGGAAATAGGGGAAAGGGGAGGGCGGCGCTGGGGCCGCCCTCGCTGGGGCCGATCAGTATTCGTCGGCGCGAAGGATGGTCAGGACGCGGCAGGTAACTGCGGGATCAGCCGGGTCGGTCGATCCCCATTCGGTCTGCCGGTCGTAGTAGTCGATCTTCCAGTAGCAGCGGGTTTCCTGCCACTCGAAGGCACCAAAATCGCGCTCGCCGTGCGGGTTCACGTCCTCCGTGAAAGCATCGTATTTGGCGACGATCTCCATAAGCTCGATCTGCTTGGCGAAAGCCGTAGCCGGTTCGGCGTCCACCATCGCGAGAATGCCCGCTGTCATCACGACGATATTCGGTGCGGGGCTGTCCAGCTTGGCGCGCATCGCGTCATTGAGAACGGCAACGCGCTCCCGGTAGGCGGCACGTTCCTCGGTGCTCATCTGTGCAAAGTTGTTCATGTGCTTTTTCCCTTCAAAATGGAGCCGAAGGCGATGGCGTCCATCGACTTCTGCCTGAGCGGCGAGCCGGGTCGGGGAATGGCGCAATGAGGGCTGATCGCGGGGGAGGGGGATCACCCGGCCTGCACAAGCCGAAGGCGCGGAAGGACGGGGACACCCCCGCGATCACCAAGCGAGGGCGCTTGCGACCGAGACGGCCAGGCCCTTGCGACAGGGGGCAGGAACAGGCCCCGGAAACGAACACTCAACGCGGCGGCCGCGGCCGCCTCAACATGGGCTGAAGGATGCACTGAAACCGTGACGCGCGCCTGGCGCGGCACGTCCGCAATCGGCATGTCGCCGGCGATCGGCGTCATGCCCGAATGAGCGGCGCCGCAAGAATCTCGACAGCGAGATCCTGCGTCGATTCATGGACGAACGGGAGCGTGGTCGCTATGCTCGATCCATGAGCAAGATTGATCGTGTATTCCCGCGCTGGGCGGCTTCATGGGGCGTGCTGGCGCAGTCCAATGCCTTGGTGCGTTCACAATGCCAGAGCTGCGGCATCCAGCATCGGGTTGATGCTTCGGTCCAGGCCCTCCGCTTTGGGGCCAGTGCGTCGCCCGTCGACCAGCTCGACAAGTGCAATGTGGTCGGCTGTCACGGCTCGGCCCATTTCTTGGTGGCCCGGACCTATGGCCGGGAATGGATTGTCATGCTTTCGCGAGACGATCTGCGGTTCTCGGCTGCGTCGTCCGCGCCAGCGGCGAACGCTGTGTCGCTCGATCTCATCCAGGGCCGCACGGGGACGCCTGTCCGTCGACGTCGATAGGCGACCATCATCCGGGGGCGTTGCGGGGGTGTCCCCTGCAGAGGGGGTAGGGCGAGACGCGGATGCGGCTCGAACTCAGGGGGAGGCTTCCCCCCTCCGGCTTCGCCCTTCGATCTTCAACGACAACCGTTTCACGCGAAATACTGCCATCCTCGCGCAAGGTGACGAACAGCCGTCTTTCTGCTATAAGGCCCTATATGGCCACCTTGCTCAAAACCCCGATTGATCCCGATGCCGAGCTGGCGGCGATCATCGAAAACGCCGCACTCAACGACGATGGCGCGGCCGCGCGTTCTCACCTCGAGGCGGGTTTCCCTGTCTATTACAGCGAGCCGGATACGCCGGCAGGTGTCATCATAAAGGAATATCCCGGCGGTCGCCGCGAGCTCGTCCGCTTCGATCTCGACGGCGAACATTTCGTCCAAACTCTTGCGTGAAACCTCGTCTCTGGGTTTTCGCTGGCCCCAACGGCGCGGGCAAATCGACGATCGTTGACCGCTACGTCGGCGGTAAGATGCCCGTCATCAATCCCGACAACATCGCGCGAACGCTGGCAGCATCGCCGGACACCGCTTCCCGCGTGATCGAAGCGGGTCGCCTCGCGCTGCGCGAGCGCAAGGCGCGGCTCGCGGCGAAGGAAACCTTCGGTATCGAAACGACCCTGACGGGCCGGAGCGAGCTGGATCTGATGCGCGCGGCGGTCGAGGCAGGCTATCAGGTCAACCTCGTCTATGTCGGCCTGCGCGACGTGCAGCATTCCATAGCGCGCGTCAGCGAGCGCGCGCGGCGCGGAGGCCATGACGTGCCGATGGCCGATCTGCTGCGTCGGTTCGATCGGAGCATGGCCAATCTCGGCGCGGCGGCGGCCATCGCCAATCATCGCCTGATCCTGCTCGACAACAGCGGCAACCGGCGACGGCTCCTGTTCACGCGCATAGGCAAGCGGACGAAATACCGTTCGCCCAATCCCGCCCCCTGGGCGGCTACCCTTCTAGCCCCTTGATCCGGCAATCAGCGGCGCGGCCGTCCCTTGTGGGCGGCCGCGCCGCGTCGTCACGGGGCCGGACCGGGACGACATTCGATAAGGCCGCGGCCCTCGCGCGTGACGGGCCGATTCCAGTCGTCGCGGTCCTTCTTGGTCCAATGATAGCGGTAGCGGTTCGGTGCGCCTTCAACCGGCGACACGGTGTAGCTGATGCGCCCCGAGTGTCCGCTGCTCCATCCCTTGCCGATGATCTCGGCAAGGTGGCGCTTTTGGGTGGCGGTCAGGTGCAAGCCTTCGATCAGGCGGATTTGCATGGTCGATCCCCTCAATTCTCGTTGAGCCATGCCAGTTGCTTCCCGATGCCCAGCCCCTCCATCGGCACGGAAGCCCGGCACGCGATGGCGGGCCAGATTGGATCGCGATAGTTGCGGCCCGCGAGCACGATCAGCGGCGCGTCCACCTCGATCCGGCTGCCCATCGCCTCGATCACGCGCGCGCCCCAAAGGCGGCGAGCTGCTGCGCTCATGCGGGCAAGCGTCTCGTCATAGGGTTCTATGACTTCCTCCGGGCCTATCAGCCCATGTTTGGCGGACAGGATGAACCATTGTCCGCCCTGCCGCTCGACATAGGCGCGGGCCTTCTGGAACCATGGCGACGTGTATAGTTCGCGCGCCGGGGCTGGATGGTCCAGCTTCCCGGCAACACAGGCGACCAGATGGATAGGCGACGGGGAAGGGCGCACGGGGGCTACCGGCGCGGTTTCGGTCTCGGCATCAAGATCGGCCATGACGGTGCAACGTCCCCATTTCTGTAGCTGGCGCTCCCATCCCTTCGGTGTCGCATTGCGCTCGGCAACATGGCTGATCGTCGGGCCTCCGAATAGATCGGGCTGCGCGCCGATATTGTGAACGGGCGGAATGTAGCGCGGTTCTCTGATGCAATGGCGGGCCATGATCGGTCCCTTCTCAAAAGGCGAAAGCGGTCTGACCGCTGGTTTCGGTGAAGCTGACGTTATCGCCTGCGGCGTGGCGGGCACGGCCCTGCTCGGTCCAATGCAGGAAGCCGGAACGGTCGTGCGCGAACCATCCATCCTCGATGCCGTGGATCATCGCCCAAGCCTCATCCTCGGCGCAAAGGCCGTGGGGCGCGTTGATCGGCCAGTAGGCGGAGCCGTGATCGGGCTTGCATAGGGAGGGGGTCAGAAAGCTGCGAATGATCGCGTTCGGATCGTCCGGTTCACAACCGCCCATCTCGCGGACGATCTCGCGAGCCTGCGACGTGTTGATGTAGCCTCGGCCTTCGCGCGCGGTGTGCGGCGAGTGACGGAGGCCAAAGGCGACGGCGCGCAGGATGCAGCGTGGTTCGGTGAATAGCTGGGTATCGAGCAATTCCCGCCATTTTCCCGCGCTGATTAGGTCGACGGCGTGCCACCACAGGGCATGACGGCGATTGCTGAAACCGTGGCAATTGGTGACGCCTTCGCGCGCGATGGTGATGCCTAGCGTCCGCTCGACGTGCTGCACAAAGGGATGGTCCGCCAATCGCGGGTGCATGAGCCCGATTTTACGAGGGCTGTCGCCTTCGGGCCGGACAACCTCAATCGGAAACTCGAACAAGCGGCTCGGCAGGTTCCAAGGGGCCTCAAGCGGAAAATCAGCGGGGACGGAGAGACTGCCGTTCATGTCGAGCAGCAGCGAATTGCGCGCGAAGCCTGCGGCGATCAGCGTGGTCCCCAGCTCGTCGGTGGCGTCGGTCATCGGCCTGCCTCCTTCGCGGCAATGCGGTCCAGCAAGCGAACCATCTGGGCGGAGAGGGATCGGGCGGTGCCGTGGGCGTCCTCGCGGTCGCTGGTGTAGTAGGCGGAACGCTCGGCATGGTCGCGGTGCCAATCGGCGCTGTGTCGGCCCTGATCGGCAGCGGCGATAGACGCGAGCCGGTAGGTGATCCGGTATTCTCCTTCCTTCTTGGTGATGGCCATGTGCGGCATGGCGCGCACGGCTGCGAACAGGTCGCGGTCGGTCCTCATGCCCGGCACTCCGATCCCGCCGCCTGATCCTCGCAAGCGCGGCGTTCGGCCATATAATCGCCGCTGCGCCCGCAATCCTCGCAAGTCTCGTGATCGTGAACGCAGGTCAGCGACCATTCCTGCGCCTCGGCATCCCAAGCGGCGGCTGCGTCCTTGATGATGTTTTCGCTGCCGCAATGGGGACAGCGCATTTCGATCCGTTCCATGGTGCTTTTCCCTTCTGAAAATGGAGCCGAAGGCGATGGCGTCCATCGGCTTCTGCCCGCTGGCGAAGCAGGTCGGGGAATGGCGCCTTGAGGACCGGTCCGCGGGGGGGGGGGTCGCCCGCCCTGCCCGGAGCGCAGCGCAGGAAGGGCGGGGAAACCCTGCTGATCGCCAAGCGAGGCCGCTCGCGGCCGAGACGGTCCAGTCCTTGCGACAGGGGGCAGGAACAGGCCCCGAAAATCCGAACGAACAAACGCGGCGGCCCGGGCCGCCTCAACCTGGCTGAAGGACAGTCTGACGCCGTGACGCGCCCCAAGGCGCGGCGCGTCCGCACCGGCATGTCGCCGATCGCCGGCGACATGCCCGAACAAATAGCGCCGCAAGAATCTCGCGCGCGAGATCCTGCGTCATTTTCCCGCGCTGCGATTTCCGCGAGCGAGCTGCCCCCGCGCGCCTGGTCGAACCGACGGCCAAGCGCGCGGGGGGCTGATCCGCTATCCGGGCTTGCGGATCGCCAGAATAACGGTGTTCACGTTCGTTCCGGCGTGGGCGAAGGAGCCGGTGGGAAGATCGAACCATACCTGCCGACGCCAATTATCGAGTGGCTTCGCCTGCTCTATCAGGCGGTGCAAAGCCTTGTGGCGCTTGTCCTCGCCAAACTCGGCGCGGGCGCTCATGATCGCGACGAGAACGCCCCCGGGTTTTAGGAAATCATAGGCGTGGCGCACATGGTCGCTGTCGCGGCCCCTGTCGAACGGCGGATTCATCACAACGCAGTCGAACGGCTCGAAACGGGCAGGGTCCAGCCCAAGAAAGTTCCCCTCGATCACGTCCGAGAAGCGATGCACAACGCGCAGTTCATGGGCCAAGCCCGGCTGAATCTCGACGCAGGTTATATCCGCCCCGGCCTCGCGAGCGGGAAGGGCCAAAGCTGCGGTTCCGGCGCTGGGTTCTAGAACGCGCTGGCCGCGCTGAATGCAGGCCGTTTCGATCACGCGGGCGGCGACGCTGGGCGAAGTCATGAACGCGCCGAAGTTGTTGGCCGGGGTGATGTGGAAGGCCGGTGCATCGTCGGCCTCGGTTTCGTTATAGCCGTCGCCGATGGCCTCGCCGTAATACTCCGCCAGCAGCAGATTGACTTGCTGCAACAGGTCCTTGCGCTCGAACCAGATATGCAGATTGCCGTTCTTGAACACGCGAACGCGGAAATAATCGCCATGCACCACGTCCGGCAGATTGTCCCTGCGGCGCCCCGCATCGCTGACCAGACCGGCGATGCCCATGGCTTCGCTGACAGGCGGCTTTTCGTCCAGCTCGAGGAAAACCCGCTCCACGTCGCGCAGCACGTCGCGCCGCTCGTAGCGGTCCCATGATCCCCAATCGTTAAGCGCGCGCTCGATGATAAGGCGATGGCCGATCTTGAAACCGTCATGCGAGCGGAAACGCCGGTCCAGCTTGGCAAAGAGATTGACGATGCCGCGCAGGTAGATTTCGCGGCGATTGGTCCAGATATGGCCGAAAGTCGCCGCGCAGCTTTCGACGGTGAAGGCAGGCGGACTATCCCGCAAGCCGTCCTCAAACTCACGGCGCGCCTGCTCGTCAAGCAACTGGTCGAATTGAAGCTGCTTCATCAAGGTTGACCAGCAGCGCCGGTCAATCGCGACCGTGGCGACGCGCTCAAATTCCTCGCGCGCTGGCGTGCTGGTCACGCGCCCCGTTTCCCGGTCGCGCCGCTCGATTTCGCCGGATTGTAGAAATGCGGTAGTTAGCGCATCCTCCTGCCGATAGTCCCGACTGCCGATAAGGCCGATGCCGCCACCGATGCAAACATGCGCGACCTGCTTTGTCGTCGCGTGATACTGATCGTAAAGGCCAAGCCAAAGGGCAATGGCCTTATCCCTCCCCTCGCAAATGTTGGCGATGTCAGCGGGCAGCGCGAGTTCCTGTCCCATGCTCACGCCTCCCCGCCGAAAAGACTGGAAGCGAAGCCGAAGCCCTCGGCCCCGTCCTCGATGGTGGTTACGAGGCCGTCAAAATCTTCCTCCGGCCCCAACAGGTCAGCCAGCATGATCGTTTGTTCAACGCTGATCCCGTAATGAAAATAGAAATTGAGGAAGTAATCTATGCGGTCGTCCGCCCCTTCCTCTTGGTAGCGGGCAAGATCAATCGTGCGCTCGGCGTTGATCCGCTCGATGGTGGCTGCGTCGATATTGTGCAGGGGGTTATTCAGTTTCGGCATGTGCTCTTTCCCTTCTGGATGGAGCCGAAGGCGATGGCGTCCATCGACTTCTGCCTGAGCGGCGAGCCGGGTCGGGGAATGGCGCAATGAGGGCTGATCGCGGGGGAGGGGGATCACCCGGCCTGCACAAGCCGAAGGCGCGGAAGGACGGGGACACCCCCGCGATCACCAAGCGAGGGCGCTTGCGACCGAGACGGCCAGGCCCTTGCGACAGGGGGCAGGAACAGGCCCCGGAAACGAACACTCAACGCGGCGGCCGCGGCCGCCTCAACTGTGAGATTGATGCCTATAGGGCACGCCGATGCGGCTTTCGGCGTTAGCCCGCCGACGCAGCGTTGCGGCGATATGGAGCTCGGCGGCAGCGCGATCGGGGAAGGACAGGCGCTTGCCCTGCCCGTGGGCTCCGATGCGGCCCCAGCGAAGATCCACGATGAACATGCCGAAAAGGTCCACGGTCATGTCGATGCGGTAGCGGCGCCGAATATTGCGCGCCGTATCCATCGCAACCAGCTCGATGGGATCGGGAAGGGGTGGAACCGCTCCGTTCATGGGAGAGATTCTAGGATGCGGATTCGCCCAAGGCTCACGATTTTCTTGAATCAGTGGCGGCGTTCTAATCGGCCCTGCCGAACATGAAGGCGGCCGCGACCAGGAGAGAGCTATTTCAGGTTCAAGGTTCTATGATCTGCGAGGAATCCTGAGCACAGGATTCCTCGCCGGCGTCGCCAGGCTGGCGGGTTTCAACAGCCGCCAGCGGCGATCGCTTCCCCCTTCCATTTGGTCAGCGCGCGCACGAGCTTTTCCGATCGCGCGGTAAAATCGCCATTCAGCAGGGAACTCGCCTCATCCTTTCGGCCATCAAGCGCAAGAGTGAGAACGTCGGCGGCCGTGCCATGGAACTCGGCGTGAAGGCGCTTCGTGACCTGATAGGGCAGACCGCTTCGCGTCTGCGTGTCCATTGCAGGACCATGGAGCCATTCCCCCAGCGCGCAGCGGTCGTCGCACCGGACGTCCGAAGGTTTCGCGTCACTCCTGCCGGTGTTGATGGCCGTTCGCAGCCTTAGTTTCCAAGCTCCATGGGCGCCGATCGCATCGGTGATGTTCTTGACCATATCGCTAGACATAAATCCTCCACTGTTCATGGGGAGGCATTGGAATCGCAGGGGTAAAAGATTCCATACTGTTTACGAAACAACAGCGAAATCGGCCGCGGAAAATGAATGTCTTGCGCCCCAATAAAGGCGGCATCACGCAATTATACTAGAGCCGCGGAAACACCCGCCTAAGCGAGGTCGGGAGCTTCATCGACTACATCGCGGCCCGGAGCGCCAGTAGCGATCCCACCGGGACACGGTGCCTGTCGCCAGCATGGCGCAACTCAGGTCGCGGCCGTCGGCAAGGGTGCAGAAAGCGCCGGTCCGCACGCCGCGGGCGGAGCCTGTAGAGAGGCAGCGCATGGGCGCCGCCCGCACGCGAATATGCGCGATCTCGGCGTTTCGCATATGGACCTCGCCGCGAGATCCACCCAGAAGCTCTACCAGGGCGTCACGCGCGGCGATCGGCCCCGCTCGGGGGCAGGGGTGGCCAGGACGGCATGTGCCGTCCATTTCGCGAGCGGCGATACCTGCAAGACGGATGCGCGGCCCCTCGGCGCACCATATCGGACCATCACCATCGGCCACGAACGTCGGTGTGCAGAGGAACGCCAGGCCTGCGGCCACAATGCTCATACGGAGACGGAGAGCTTCTTTCGCTTGCCGCGACCGCTATTGGGCTTGCGGCCCAGGCCGATCTTCTTCGCCAGCTCGCGGCGCTGCGCCGCATAGTTTGGCGCGACCATCGGATAATCGGCGGGGAGGCCCCACTTTGCGCGATAGTCATCGGGGCTCATGCCATAGCTCGTGGACAGATGCCGTTTCAGCATCTTCAGCTTCTTCCCGTCGTCGAGACACACGATATGATCCGGCTTGACGGAGGCCCGGATAGAGACGGCGGGGACGAGGGCGGGTTCGTCGACCGGCTTGACCTGGCCGACATTGGCGAGGGCGCTATAAACGGACCCGATCAGGTTGGAAATCTCCGATAGCCCGACGCTATTGTTGGAGACATGCGCGGCAACGATGTCGGCCGTCAATGTAATCAGATTTTCCTTGTGGGCGGCTTCGTCGTTCACGGCCACGCTCCTTCTAGTCCCGCACCCTCACTGATTGCGGCGAGACCTGTTAGCCGCTCGGCCTTCGCGCGTCTATTGATGAAGTCTGCCGATCAATGCTCCATTTCGGTGCTGATCCAAGCCGGGCCAGAGGGCTAGTTCGGCATCTCGGCGCGGAGCTGTCCGACGCGCCGTATTTCCTCTCGAAGAAGGGCGGTGAATTCGTCGAGGGATGCGTCTGCTCGATTACAGATATTCGGCATATGGTCGGCGATGCGCGCAATATCGCCCGATAGAAACAGCTCCTTGGGTAGATCGCGTATGACGCGCACCATGACATGCTGCTGGAACAGATAGACGGCGCTGCGAAGATGTCGGCGCACCAGCCTTTCCACCATGTCATCGTCGTCGCCTGCAGCCGCCAGAAGCTCGTCGAGTTCGCTTTGCAGGGTATCGTCATCCATGGGCGACCTCGATCTCGACGGCGAGCTGGGCGAGGCGATCGGGAGCAAGCAAATCTTCGGCGCCAGGATCAACAGCGAAGGGCTCGCCGGGTATCGGCGCGCGCCGATCGGCGGCGAAAGCGGCGATGTAGGGTGTCGCTGCATCTGTCGCGACCCAGCGCCAGAATGCCGTGCCCTGGCCGAACAGCCCGGACTCGAACATATCGAGCCGTGCCTGCGAGAAGTCATCCGCGATCGCGCTCAAGCCTCTGCCTTTCAATTTCCGCTGGTCTTCGAGAAGCATGGAACGGCGTCGCCGGCCTTGTCCATGGCCGGCGCGATCAAAGCCGCTCCGCAAGGCTCTCATATCGCCGGAGGGCGCCATTCGGCGCCGGCTACGGCATTACCACGCGATCAGTGCCCCGGATCTGGGGCAGCTTGCCCCGGAATCCGGGGCAAGCTGTCCCGGATTCCGGGGCAAGCTGCCTAGATGATCGGTGCCGATGCGATTCGATGCGGGCCTACGAGCGCGGCGAGCGGCTGAACCATGAGAATATGGATCGCCAACGCCGGGGCGACGTGGCCGAAACCGCGGAATCTTTCGCTACGGGATTGGCGTCCGCCTGGGCCTCATCCCATAGCGCCTGCCAGCGTTCCGCTTCCATGCGAATGGCCTCCGCTCGCCCCTCGCAAGCGCGCGCGCATCTGATGTCTCGAGCGGCCCTATCCATGAGGATCGCGGTGAGCGTGCCGCCATAATTTTCCGTTGAGCTTTAGGGTCAACGGCTCGGCAACCATAGGCGGTAACGCTGATCCCGACGCGCCAGCACGCCTTTACGCCCGTCGCGTAAAGGGGTAGGGGGTATGGGTATGGCGCACATCACATCCAAAAGCAGCGATCTGCTCGCCCGCGTCCGCCGTATCGCCGGCCAGGTCGGAGCTGTGGAACGCTCGATCCTGTCCGATGCCGGTTGCGCGGAGGTCCTGCACCTCGTCGCGGCTGTCCGGGGCGCGGTGAACGGCCTGCTGGACGAAATCATCGCAGAGCATCTCGATGCGCATGTTTCGCGCAGCGGACTGAGCGACGAGGAGCGCGCCCAGGGCGCGGAGGAACTGCTGGCGGTGATCCGCCGCTACTCGAAGTAGGAAATTGATGGCGACTCTACCTGAAATCGAAGCTCACGCGCACGAGCATGTATTCCTCGGGGCCGCGCACGACGAGAACGCCCGCCGCACGCGATGGGTGGTGCTGCTCACCGCCTTGATGATGGTCGGCGAGATCATCGCCGGCTACGCGACCGGCTCCATGGCGCTGCTGGCGGACGGCTTCCATATGGCGACACATGCCGGCGCACTGTCGGTTGCGGCAGCCGCCTATGCCTATGCGAAACGCCATGCACGAAATCCGGTTTTCAGCTTCGGCACGGGAAAGGTTGGCGATCTTGCCGGCTTCGCTTCGGCCATGGCGCTCGGCCTGATCGCGCTCGCAATAGGCGTCGAATCCGTGGCGCGGCTGTTTCAGCCCATCTCGGTCGCCTTTGGAGAAGCGACGATCATCGCCGCGATCGGCCTGGCCGTGAATATCGCAAGCGCGTTCCTTCTCTCGGGTGGACATCATGGCCATAGCCATGACCATCACCACCATCATGGTCACGAACATCATCATGGCCCCGCGGCGCATTCGGCCGACAACAATCTTCGCTCAGCCTATATCCACGTCCTGGCCGATGCGCTGACATCGGTGCTGGCGATCGCGGCATTGCTCGCGGGCCGCTATCTCGGATGGGTCTGGATGGACCCGGTTATGGGAATTGTCGGGGCGGTGGTAATCGCGCGCTGGTCATGGGGCCTGATGCGCGACACGGCTGCCGTTCTGCTGGACCAAACGGACGATCACGTCGCCGAGGAAGTCCGCGAGCTCATCGAAGCGCAAGGCGATGCCCATATTGCGGATCTGCATGTCTGGCGTTTGGGGCCTGACGCACACGCCGCGATTGTCAGTGTGGTCGGAAGCTCCCACGTCACCGGCGACGTGATCCGTCAGCGACTGGCGCCTGTGCATGAACTGGCGCACCTTACGGTGGAATGCCGCTGATCCGGTTCGGCAGCTCGCCGGGGGCAACCAGGCCGAAGCCGTGGAAAGGCGAAATCCTTAAAACATGCTGCGGATGAAGCGCATGAGGCGTGGGCCGTAGGCCATCCCGAAACCCAGCAACGTGATCGCCGCAATGGCCCAGAATTCAAGATGCAGCAAAAGACCCGAGCCCTGCGGTTCTTCGGGATCGGGCCAATCTCTCATGCCCCGCGCCTGTCGGACTGGCGGCGCCGGCTTGCGGCGATAAGCCGCAATGGCAACGCGACCGTCGGCATCAACGCTCGCGGTCCTCACCGCGATCGCGCGCGGGCGTTCGATCCGGCGTCTGGCTGCGTTCGCGGGCCTGCTCGCGCTCGATGCCGGCAGCGAAGGCAGCGAAGCGCGTCAACGCGGTGTCATTGGGATGATGGCGAACGGTGATTTCGTCGCTCTTGAGCTTGGCTAGGTGGCGCTGCAGGGCTTCGGGCGATGTGTTGCCATTCAAGCGCGCCAGAATGACTCTCGCGTCGGCATGGGCTTTGGGATCGCTGCGCGATGCGCTCTCGCGTTGCTCGGCTTCCTTGATCGCGCCGGGGCCAAGCGCCGCGATCTGGCGGGCGGCTTCGTCTCTGGAAATCCTCCGATCCTCGTAAGGGGCCAGGGGAGGGCCTGCGGGATCGTCCTTCAGAACGCCCGCTTTTCGACCTTCGCCAGCTCCTTCGGATCGTCCAGCTTGCGGATCGCCGCGATCAGGCTCGCGCCCCAGGTCGGGGACTTGGCCTTTGGCTTGCTGCTCGAAAGCTCGCGAACTTCGTCCCTCGCGTCGCATGACGTCGAGGTGGTTCTGTAATCTTTCAGCGGCTGATCCACGTTCAAGCTCCTTGGTCCAGACTTTAACACCTTCGGCATAGTCAAGCGAGCGCCGATTTGCCCGGTCGCGCAAGTCCAGTATCTCTATTGCCACACGGTCCCCGAACCTCTCCTTAATGGCTTGGAGGCCCTTTGGCGTTTCCTCGTGAATGCGCGCCATGGTGGCGAACATGGCGCCGCGTCCGACATTATCGAAACGGTGCTTGGTATTCTCGAGCGCCGTTTCGATCCGGGGCAGGACCGCGCTGATGCTGACGTTCAATCCGGCATCGAGGGCGGCGGCGATCTTGTCGTGGCTGCTGCGGTCGATCAACTGGCCTTCATAGACGACCCGCGCGTCCTGCGGGATGCCATTGGCCAGCACGGCGCTGGTCTTGCCGGCGCCGGGAACGCCGGTGATGAACAGCGCCTCGGTGCGCCGGGGATCGCTCCGGTCCTGCACGGCTTCCCGATATTGCGCCGATGCCAGCACGGCGGCGGAATTGTGAACGACAGTATTATAACGGCCCCGCGCTTCGCGCGATGCCGAATAGTCGCTGAACATCTCCTTCATGAGATCGGCGGAGACATAGCGGCCCCGATCAGAATCGGGGTGCGCGGCATAGGCGCGCAAGAATGAAGCCGGATCGCGCTGCACGGCTTCGACCGTGCGCCGCTCGACTTCTGCGCGATCCGGTTCATTCGGGTTGGTGGGGCGGATGGATTCAAGTTTCATGGGCGTCACCCGCATCGCATATCGTGCCGCCAATGACGATCCGTCGCGTCATTGTCTGCCGACGCCTCAAAGGCCCAGCTCGCCTTGCCGAAATTCGGCGGGTTCCTCGCCTTCGCGCCCTTGCCAAAGGATCTTGTCGCCCGGCCCCCAAATGGTGACGAAACCGCGCCCGCGCACGTCCGTAGCGGGCGGGGGCTTCGCCTCGTAGTTGAAGCAACGGCTGCGACCCATCGTGCCGGCAAAGGAAACCGGGCCTCCGGGGCGGTGCATCACGCGGAAGCAATGGCCGCTCGGCTCCTTGACGCGGCGGCCATAGCCGCCTTTCCATGCCCGATAATCGGCTTCCTCGCGCTCGCTGGGCGGGTTCCAATGGAGGCAGCGGGCGCAGGCTGCGTCACTGGCCAAGCGCGGCGGTTCGGGCGGCGAGGCCGGCGCCGGATCATCCAGCGGCGGCCCTCCGTTGTCGCCGATGCCGGGACGGTGCGCCGTCATAGCCCGTCCTCGATCGGTTCAACGTCGCGCAGCTCGATGAACACGATCTTCTCGGATCGCTCGGCTCCTACCGGGTCAAGATAGACATGGACGTAATCGGTGAAGGTGCGGGATATGCGCCATACCACCCCAAGGCGGCCGACGCGGCGCTCGCTCTGCCCGTCGATGGAGTCCGACGATCCGGTGAGGCGAACGCGCTGGCCAAGGCGCAACCAGTTCGCGGCTGAACGGAGCATCGCCGCCTTTTCCTCGTCGCTGAGCGCGGGTCGGCCTATGCCGAAAGCCGCATGGGGATCGGCCGCGATCCGCGCCAGCTTCTCGTCAACCGGCTCGGGCTTCCAGTCGATGACCGGCCCTGGCCTGGTCCTGTGCATGTGCGTGACCGGCTTCGCGCCGAATAGGTCGCGCTGCACGCCTATAGTGCGCTTGGCGACCATGGCGGCATGATAATCGTGCCGCCATTGCCCGTCCCGGGTTAGGGGCGGGCGCTCGCGCGCCAGCGCCATAAGCTCGGCAAACTCCTCCTCCAAGATCGTGGCGATGCTGGGATTGTAGCCCGGCACGGCGATGCCGGGTTCCTCGGCCTCGCTGCTCATGCTGCGGCCCTTTCCAGCGTCTCGCCGATGTCTTCCAAATCGAAGGATTCCAGCGTTCCGATAGCGTCCTCAAGGGCCTCTATGCTCTCCTGCATCTGCTGGGCGCGCTCGCCTTCCTGCAAGCTCGGGGGCAGGCTCTCGCGGGCGCTCTCCTCATCGTCTCGGATTTCCTGCAAGGCTTCGATGACGGCCTGAATATCGGTCGCGATGCCCTCGATCTTCTCGCGGGCGGCGGCGATCTGCTTGCGGCGCTCGCGGTTCATGCTGCGCCTCCCTCGGCTTCGGGGCGCACGTCACCATGGATGATCTCGAAACCTGCGGCGGCCAGCTCGTCGCAGAGCGCGCGCTTGCGCTCCGCTTTGACCCCCTGCTGGGCGATGTAGGAGCAACGGCCCCAATGAAACTCGAAACCGGCACGTTTCAGGCATCCGCGAAAACGCTGGTGGGTGCGCTCGCTCCAATCGAAGGTGCCGGCATAGTTGCGGAAGGCGGCAACGGCATAGACGGAACCATAGTTTTCATCGCGCCAACGCAATTCGATCTGCGGGGATTTCTTGGCCATAGGGTCAATCCTTGGAAAAACGGGGAGGGACGGGGCGGCGCAATGTCCGCCCCGATCCGGTCATGCGGCCTGCCTCGCGGGCTCGCCGGCCATGTGGGAGAGGATCAGTTCGCTCGCGGCCTGCGCGGCGGTGGCGGCACGGAAAATGGCGCGCTTGTCGTTCCGAAGGGCTTTCAGCCAATCGGCGATATAGGCGGCGTGATCCTCCCGCTCGGTCGGTTCCATGCCTAGCTGCGCGCAAAGCATCGCGGCGCCGACTTCGGCGATCAGTTCCTCGAAAGCCCTGATTTCCTTGGTTTCTCCGTATTTGCGGAGGCTGTCGCGGTCCAAGCGGTCGGGATGCCCGGTGCTGTGGATTCCTTCATGCGCCAGGGTGGCATAGAAGGCGTTGCCGCTGACGAAATCGGCAAAGGCGGGCAACTGGATACGATCTTCGCGCTGCTGATAGAACGCGCTCGATCCACCTTCGCTATAGGGAACGGGGTAGCGGGCAAAGGCGGCATCAAGTTCCGGGTCGCGCTGGTCGCGGTTCTTGATCTCGACAACCGGGACCGGATATTTCGCCATATCCAGACCGTCGATTTGCTCGATATTGAACACGACATAGCGTTTCAGATAGCGGCGGCTCGCTTCCTCGCCGTCGCCATCGGTGACAGGCTCGCCCGTCTCGCCGTCCTTGGGGGTGAAGGTTCCGGCGTGAACGACAAGATTGCCCTTCTCGCCCTTGCGGACCTGTCCGCCCAGCTCGTGCGCTTGCCGGTAGGTCATCCAAAAGGGATTGGAATAGCCGCGCGTCATCGCGGCCGCCCAGAGCAAGAGGATATTGATGCCCCGATAGGGAGTGCCTTCGTGGCGCAAGGGGAGGGTCGCCACGCCCGATGCCCATGAGGGCGACCAAGGGCGAGTGCCGGCCTCCAATAAGGCGATAATGCTCGCGGTGACTTCCTCGTAAACGTCGATCCGGTTGGCTTGTGCGCTGCGGGCTGTGTTCCGTGCCATGTGCTTGTTTCCCTTCTGAAAATGGAGCCGAAGGCGATGGCGTCCATCGGCTTCTGCCCGCTGGCGAAGCAGGCCGGGGAATGGCGCATTGAGGACCGATCAGCGGGGAGGGGGATCGCCCGTCCTGCACGGAGCGCAGCGCAGGAAGGGCGGGGAAACCCTGCTGATCGCCAAGCGAGGCCGCTCGCGGCCGAGACGGTCCAGTCCTTGCGACAGGGGGCAGGAACAGGCCCCAAAAATCCGAACGAACAACCGCGGCGGCCCGGGCCGCCTCGATCCGATCGAAAGCGTCGCGGCGCGCTCGCGGGCGAGCCGCGTCATCATCCCATGACAGGCTATCCGCCTTGCAGGGTTGTTCCTTTTATGTTCTGCTTAGTGGCTCACGCGATTCGAGCCTGGGCAATGCGCAAACCGGATACTATCGAGCACCTATACCTAGATTTCGACGGGTTCTTCGCGTCCGTGGAGCAACTGCGCGACCCGCGCTTGCGGGGGCGGCCGATCGGCGTCGTGCCCTATGAGGGCGGCGCGCGGACCTGCATCATCGCCTGCTCGCGCGAAGCCAAGGCGCGGGGGGTCAAGTCGATCATGATGGTCGACGAGGCTCGCGCCCTTTGCCGCGACCTGGTGCTTGTCCCGCAAAAGCCGGAGCTATACCGGCGCGCCCACAACGCGCTGGTGAGCGAGATCGGCACCGTCATTCCCGTCGATCAGGTGAAGTCGATCGACGAGTTGTCCTGCTGGCTCGATCCGCGGCACCGAACGGCGCCGGTGGAACTGGCGGACCGTATCAAGACGGCGATCCGATACAATATCGGCGCGACGTTGACCTGCTCGATCGGCTTTGCGGCCAATCGCCACCTCGCCAAGATCGCCAGCGACACCAGAAAGCCGGACGGGCTGACGATCTGGCATCCAGAGGATGCTCCAGCGCAGCTCGCTCGGCTGAAGCTCGCTGACATTCCGGGCATCGGCCGTTCCATGGCGAAGCGCCTCGCGCGCGCCGGCGTGGTCGACGTGCCGGGGTTCATGGCGTTGCAACCGAAACACGCCCGGGCCTTGTGGCGGAACGTCACGGGCGAGCGGCTTTGGTATGCGCTGCACGGCTATGCCGTCGAATCCCCGGAAACCGAGCGCAATATGTTCGGCCATGGCCGGGTGCTGCCTCCGGACGGGCGCAACCTGGCCGACGCGCGCGAGATGGCGCGGTTGCTCCTGACGAAAGCCGCGCGCCGGATGCGCCGCGCCAATTTCTACGCCTCGGCGCTCTACCTCTGGCTGCGCGGGTATGAGCGGAGCTGGGGAGACGTCGAGGCGCTGGGCGAGGTCAGCGACGACATGGCGATACTCGCGGCGCTGGGCCGCCTGTGGGATCATGTCGCGGTCGTCATCCCGCCTGCGACAAAGATCCTTCGGATAGGTGTCACTCTGGGCGAGCTGACCGACGCGGGTGCGCGGCAACCGGACCTGTTCGCCGATGACGACAGCGAACGGCAGCGCTGCGAGGAGCTGACGCGGGCGATGGACGGTCTCAACGCGCGCTATGGTCAAACGGTTGTGAGCCTGGGGCCGTGGTCGCCGCCCGCGGGCGGCAATGTCGGCTCGAAGATCAGCTACACGCGGATTCCCGACGCGGAAGATAATTGGTGAGCTGGCTCGATACCGTCCAGCTCGGCGACTTCGATGCCGGTGCCCGGCTCGAGCTGACATGCCGGCATTGCGGCAAGGTCCGGTTCGTGACCGTCGGCGAGCTGCTGGCGCGGGGCGATTTCGGGAGGCTGTGGCTCTCCGAAGTCGAAGCCCGCGCGCGATGCCGCCAGCGAGGGTGCGGCGGCCCCATGCGGCTTGCGATGCCGCATAGCGGGGAAACCAAGGGCTTTGTCGGGGGGATCGCCTAGATCGGGTCGTTTGCGCTGCTTAAAAGGTCCGGAACGGTGCAACGCAGCGCGGCCGCTATCGACTCCATGATCTCCAATGTCGGGTTGCCGCGAGCGTTCTCGATGTGAGAAAGGTGCGATCCGGCAACGCCAGACCGTTTGGCCAACTCGGTCTGGGTCATGCTGAGGTTCATGCGGCGCTCGCGACAATTTCGGCCGAGACGAATCGCGTTCTCCGATACTGCGGTGGGCACAATATCCCGCTTGCGCGCCGCACCATCTGATCGCTCCATTTCAGCCGATTGGTCGACAGGCAACTGACTATTCACGCACGCCCCCCTAGCTAGGCAGCCAATCCCCAATGAGAATCAGCAAGTGAATTGATGCTTAAAACCCGTCGCCTTATAACCATCTTGCGGGTGAACCATGAAGGGTGAAACGCACTCACCCCGGATGCCTGCGCGCGATCGTAGCTGCGAATGTCCGGCGCCACCGGAAGGCGCTTGGCGTGAGCCAGCAAGATTTTGCCTACGACATCGAGATGGACAGGACGTATTTCGGCGGGATTGAACGCGGTGAACGCAATGTTTCGATTGATAATATCGAGAGGATTGCGAAGGGGCTGAGAATAGACCCCCATCTATTATTGCTGCGTGCCGAGAGTTCGGCCGACGACGCCGGGTAACACTCAGGCGCGAAAGAGCGAGCGGCGTCGGAGCCCCCAGCTTCCGTGAAGGCGCCGGCCTTGTCGAAATGCGGCCTTCGGCGTATATAAACAATATGCCGCCTATGGTTCGGCAAATTGCAGGATAATGTGATGAACGCGGTTGCGAAGATTCAGGAGCTATTGGGCGGCGAGGGCGTCACCGGGCCGTTGCACGATGAACGCGACATCGTGCGCCTGATCCGGCGCGGCGTGCCGACCCAGGCCGTCGACCATTTTCTGACGGCAGCGCGGCTCTCGTTCAACGCGCTCGATCCGCAAATCCTCAACCGGCGCACGTTCAAGCGGCGGCAGAAAAGCGCGCAGCCGCTCGACCAGGCCGAATCCGACAGGTTGCTCCGGGTCGTCGGTGTCGTCGCCGCGGCCGAAGAAACCTTCGGCAACAGCGAGAAGGCTCATATCTGGCTCAATCGCGACAACCGCGCACTGGACGGAGAAACACCGCTCGCCATGGCCGACACCGATCAGGGCGCGCGTGCCGTGGAAGCGTTGCTGGGCCGGATCGGGCACGGCCTGGCCGCGTGATCGTCTATCGGCTGTGCAAAGCCGCCCATGCCGCGCTGGATGGAGAAGGGGCGCGGCTGTGGGGCGGACGCTGGAATTCGGCAGGCAGGCCCATGGTCTATACGGCCGCCAGCCCCAGCCTAGCGGTGCTCGAAGTGCTGGTTCATCTCGATCTGCCTTCCGAACTGCTGCCCGACGACTATCAGCTCCTGACGATCGCGATTCCCGATGATGCGGCCATGCGTCCGCTCGACCCTAGTCCAACGCGCGATGATGCCTGCCAGGAAGCCGGAGACGCCTTTCTCGAGGCCGGAGATGCACTCGCGCTGATCGTGCGCAGCGTGGTCGTGCCGCAAGAAAGAAACGTGCTGCTGAACGTGCGCCATGCGGACATGAAGCGGGTCGTCGTGGAACGCTGCGAGCCGTTCCAGCTCGATCCGCGCCTTCTCTCCTGAAACGGCCCGTCATGATGCGGCGCGCGCTGGCGTATGGGTTGGAGATAAAGAAAGCCCGGCCAACGATGGGCCGGGCTGAAAGTCCGAAGCGGCGCCTTGCCGGTGCCGGATCGTAGGAGAGGAAGTCCGATCTACGCCGGAATGGTTAACGGCCGCATAACGGGTGGGCCGACAGAGCATGGGGCAGGCCCCTTGCTCCGACAATCGACGCCGCGCAAATCCGCGCAAGCGGATCCGCGCGACAACATCGTGCGAGGATCGTCACCCGACCGGGCCGAAACCGCGCGAGCGGGTTTGGTTGGAGCGCAGCGGAAATAGAGCCGTGCCGAAGGCCGCACCGGCACCCTCCTGCTATTCCCCCTTGGCATCGTTTCTCGCGAGGATCGAAAAGTCATTCGCCTTCAGGTCCGTGGTATAGACCGTCTCGCCGTTCTTCTCATAGGATGACTGCTCAACGTCTCCGGTGATCCGAACCATGTCACCGACCCCGGCCTTCTGCGCCTTTTCAGCCTGCCTCCCGAAGCACGTCACCCGATTCCAGCGTGTATGTTCGACCCATTCGTCATCGACCTTGCGATTATAGTTCGCCGCGACGTTGACATATGTAACCTTCTCGTGGGGATGGATGCTCCCGATCTGGCCGATGATGTGAAAATCCGCACAATTCCTTGGCATTTTACGTTGCTCCCTTCATTGAAAAACCTGTGCCTGGTCTGGAATCTCCGGCACGTCATAGGGCTGGTGCGGCCTCGCTATCTCGGCCTCCAAGATCACGGGCTCCTGCGAAGTCTGGACGCTCCCCGGTGCAATCCGCTGGGGAGACGACGGGGACGGCTGAAGCTGCCCACCCGCCAATGTCTGCGGCATCCCGACGCGCCTCGCCGTGTCGATCCAGTCCCGCGCCACCATCTGCTGCGCGCTGATGAGCGAAAGCCGATGGTCGCACACCATGCGGTGCAGCTCTTGCTCGAGCGCGTCCTTGCGCGCCGCGCTCTGCTCCCCGGTCCACGTCTGCAACCATAGGTTGCGCGCGTCCGTGGGTGCGCCGCCCAGGGAGATCGGGACAAGCTGGTCCAGTGCGAAATTCTCGGGGCTTTGACCGGGAAAGAGAATGCCGGCGAGGCGGCGCCGCGCCGCGGCCGTCCATGACGGTCGCGGCGATCGGGCGGCCAGAAAATCGGGGTCGCAGATGGTCGATGCTATATTGGCCTGGGATATGGCCGGGTCGATCGCGCCGGGCGTGCGCCGGCGATCCGGTAGCGGGGGCACAAATACCGCTTGCGGCATTTTCCCTTGTTGAAGGTCGCCCACGACGGCGCTTGCCCGGCAAAGGGATGGATCTAGGAGCTGGTCGCACGCCTGACGGGCGCTTTCCGGGGGATTTGCGACAAAATCAGGATTGGCCTGGACGAACAGGCCCGCAAGAACGACGCCCGCGGCGAACATGAGGGGCAATCGACCGATCACGCCTTGCGCCAGGCATCGTTCCAGTCGCCGCCCGCGGGCGGCAGAACGACGTCGAGCTTACGGCCGCCGTCGGCGAGATGGGCTTCGGCCTTTGCGACCCCGCTCGAAGCGGCCTTGCCGTGCTGCGAGTAGATCGTGATCGAACGGATATGGTCGGGGATATGGAGGCGGGCATAGAGCTCGTTGCCATTGACGGACCAGCAGCCGGGCAGGCCGTGCATGGCGATGACGGACTCCGCTTCCTCGAAGCCCTCGGCCAGGTTGAGATGCCCGCCTTCGGTGCGGCCGATCTGAACTGCCCCGCCGCGCGGGTCGGCCAAGGTCCGCTTGGGATCGGCGAGGCCGGGATGCTTGTTGCCGTCACGGTCGATGAACACCCGCGCGAGCGCGACGAGCTGGCGGCGCTCGATGATGGGGAGGAACAGGACCGGGAGGCGAAGGCGCTTCCCGCCCTCATAGGTGACACCGGCAGGATCGTATCGGCCGATCGTCGAATGGCCGATGCGGCGGCTTTCGAGATAGAGTTGCGCCGGCGTGCCGGGCAGGGGCAGCGCCTTTGCCCATAGCTCGCGTGCGAGGGGGCCGAGATCTTTACGCTCGGGCGGCGCGGTGTCGCGGACGGTCGGGCGCTCGAACTTTCCCAGCTTGGCGAGGGCGTCCATGACTTCGGCCTGGCTGCAGCCAGCGAAGCAATGGAACAGCACGGCATCGCGGCCAGGCGTGATCGAAAGCGAGGGTTGCCGGTCCTGATGGGCCGGACAAAGCGCCTTTCCATAGGAACCATGCCATCTTCCTTTCAGCCGTCGAACGGCCTCCTGGGCAGCGGCGGTCGGTGTCATTCCCATAGTCCGACAATACGCTTTACGCTAAAACCGACAAGCAATTTCAGACGACACCGCGGGCAATTTCTCGACGGGAAGGTTCCACCGTGGCATGGTCCCCTCATGGCCGACGACGACGAATATGCGAGCCGCGCGGGGCGGCGCGGAGGGGAAGCGATGGCGATCGGCGCCCTCCTGCAGACGGCTACCGCGCCGGCCATGCGAAGGATGGGGTTCGGAAAATCAGGTCTGATCGCGCGCTGGGGCGAAATCGTCGGCCCTGCGCTTGCGCGGTATAGCTCCCCGATCACCTTGCGCTATCCGCCAGGTCGACGCGCGGGCGGTGTTCTCGATGTGGCGACTGATCCTGCGCGCGCGGTCGAGCTGCGCGCCGAAATTCCGGCGCTGATCGCTCGTATCAACGATCTGTTCGGCTATCCAGCGGTGGCCAATATCAATATCCGGCTCCGGCGCCGGTGAAGGTCAGACCGCGGGGACGAGCTGCGTAGTAAGCGGAATGGGTTGCGCGCGCGTCCGGCCTGGACGCGGCGTGATAACGACCTTCAGCCGGATCTCCTTGCGGCCGCGCTTTTTCGGCCCTCCGGTTTCGGGCGGAGGCACTTCGTCGACAAGCGCAATGTCGAATTCGGGGATCTGATTGGCCTCGGCGATCCCTTTGAGCGCGTGCTTGAAGCGCGGCGCGGTATCAGTGCTGCCGACCTGAAGGCGAAGCACCTCGATGTCGACTTCCCAAGGCTCCTCCGCGTCACAATGCGAGCGGGCCAGTTCGTAGATGCGGCGTTCGATCGGCCCCAACGAGAAATAGTCGTGATGATAGCTGAGGATGCGGCGGTCCATCCTGATCGCGCGATAGAGCCAGTCGCAAAGCCGCACACGGACCGCCTTCAGCCGGCGCTCGCCGCCGCGATCACGGGAATATTTCAGGTTGGCCTCGGACAGCCAGGAAAAGAAACCTTCCTCGCCTTCACCGCCCGTTTCGATGTTGGTGCGGATCTGCGTGCCTTGCAGCCGCTCAAGCGCACCCGAAAGCCGAGTGTAGGAACGAGCCGACTGGCTGGTGCCCGTCACCCGGAAGAAATCGTGCGCGGTGAAGGTGAAATCCTGGCCTGCGGGTTCGCCATCGCGCAGTTTGGCGATCATGAGGCTGGCGATATAGAGGACGATTTCCTTGTCATAGATAGTCGCCACGCCGCTTTTGCTGGGATGGACCTCGATCGACACATTCTCCGCATGATATTCGATCGGGTTCATCTGCGCGGTCTTGGAGAGACCGAAAAAGGGGAAGGCCATGATCGACCGCTCGCCGCGCACGTCGCCGTGGAGCGGGCTGTCCAATACAAAGAGATCGCCCTGCGTCGAGGCCACCCCGGTCCTTTCCTCCATTTGATCGGTAAAAGCACGAATGCCCGGTGCTGTCATCGGACGCAGATTGGCTCTGAGGCCTGACCCTGTAAACGAAAACCCCCATTTAATCGCCGAAAGCACGAGTCTTTGGGTCGAATCCAAGGGTTTATTGACCTCTCCTGACACTGCGCGAAGGCTATGAAAGCCCGGAATGGCGCCCAGATTCGTGCTTTCACCGATTAATTCCCGCGATTCAGTTCGTGCTTTCGGCGATTAAATGCAGACCGATTCGCTATAGCGAACCGGGGGCAGGGCAGCTCGTCCCCGGCTCGTGCTATCGGCGATAATTGTTCGTGCTTTCGCCGATCATTAAAAGGGGACTCCAAACGGCCGAAAACCGTGCCTTCGGACGCCGCGCGGTCGGAAAAATGGCGGAAATCGGTGATATGTTCACGCCGCGTTCCCCTTTCGCCATCGCCCCCAATAAATCGGCGAAAGCACGTTTGCGGGCCGGTTTCGAGCTCAGTGGACGTTGGCGGCCTCGCGCAGGCCGTGGAAGGTGCGGCCAAGGTGCAGCTCGCCGATGGTCGCGCGCTGGGTCATGGCGCGCAGGTATCCACCGGGGTTCTTCACCTCACCCGTATCCTCCTTGTGCGCCACCGCGATCATGGCTGCGGCCGCGCCTCGCCGGCCCATGATGCGGCACGCCTCGCGCCAGGTGTGGTTGTTGATGAACAGGTTTGCGGCCTGCTGCTCGGCGATCGCGACAAGATCGCGCCACGTTCGATTCCCCAGGTCGAGCTCCCAGCATATGTCGGCGCACGCCTTGCCGATAAACTCGACGTCGATGCCGTATTTGTCGAGATCCGCTTCGACACGCGATGCCGGTAACGAGGAAGCACTGTCCTCGCCACTACTCCCCCTTGGAAAGCCATTACGTATTTCTGCTTTAGCAGGTTTATGGTGGGTTGTAGTTGTATAGTGGGTGCAATCCGTTTCATCGGTGGGTGTAATATTCCTTGAACTATCCACCGTTTCACGGGCTTCTTCTCCACTGTCGGGGACGGTCGAAGCGGCAATGAACGCGGCATGGACGCGGCGCTTGCGCAGCTCGATTTGGTGAACCAGGCGGGCCAGGCCGTCGATCTCCTGAATGCCGCGGGCATGATCGGTGATCATACGGGCCGTCTCGACTTCCTCGAGCCAATTGCAGCAGTCCAGGCCTTCGTCGACGGCCGTCTGGGCGAGCTGGGCGATGGTCTTGCGGGCGATCGTCAGTCGCCGGCGAAGCTCCTGCCGCTCACGCCTCACGATCGCGGCCCTCTCGGCGATCTCGATGAACTCGGCCATGCGCGCGCCGATCGGCCGCAAGTCGAAGCCGTAGCCCCATTTGATATGGCCGTCCTCGCCGCGCACGCCGCCGCGATGGCCGTTGGGGGAATCCAGGGCGACGATCAGGCGCAGGACGATCGCCTTGCGGAGCAGGTTTTGCACCTGGCGGACCTCGATGCCCAATTCTTCTGCCAGGCGCTCGTTGCTGGGCCAGACCAGCGGCTGACGGCCTTCCTCCCAATCCTGCTTCTTGGTCCAGGCAAAGAGCAGGTCGATCAGGCGCACGATGCGGGCGCCGGCGCCGATGCTCGACGCCGCTCGCTTGAAGGCGGCGAGAGCCTGGCCGTGGGTTGCCCTGCCGGAAAGTCCCCGGAATTGCTGGGCGGTCGCCTCGGCCGCTGCGAAATGGGCGTCATAACGCCTGTATCCCGCTCCTGGCTGTTGGGTAAGCAACATCGTTCGGTCACTCCAATCTTGGAGCCCGTGCGGACATAACAATCCGTGGCGCGGAATCGCGCGTTTTGGACTTGTCGAGATTCGAGGGACCGTGTAGCTAAGGGCTGTCACACCGGCTCGCGCTACACGAGCCTCGAAAAGCCCGGCCAATGGCCGGGTTTTTTATGTCCTCACGAACGCTCCTTTCGCGCGCGGTTCCTTGAACGGCAGCTCGCACGCTTTGCGCTGCCGGTGCTCGATATGCGCTGCCCCGCCGCCGATCGGCTTTCTGATGAGAATCGGGCGGGCAGGGCTTTGCATGATTGGGACCATGACGGACGGGCCGTGCGAGAACATCTGCGGATGTTCGTGCTTTCGGCGATTTTTCACCGTCAAGATTCGTGTAATCGGCGATAAATTGACCGATGACTGTGCGCAGCGGGAAGATCGGCGCAAGTAATGAGGCACGCTAGGCGCGCCGATGGCTCCCGCCTCAAGGGTATAGAACATCGTTCGTCCTTCCGGATGGAAGGCCGTTCGCGGTCAAAGCAATAGCGTGGCGCGAGGCGCGCTGTTTGACAGTGGGTGGGGGAAGGGCTAGAAATGTCCGCGTTAATTAAGACATTGCGGCGTTAAGCGGCGCCAACCGCTTTCCAGCCATTCTTAGCCCGGCCTCGTGCCGGGCTTCGTTTATCCGCTCACGGCGCGTCCCCCTCGATCAGTGAAAGTTGGACCGGGGGCGGCGTCAAATCGGAGACGTAAGCGCCAACGGCTTCGAGTGCGACCCCAAGCGTTACACCCCGGTTGCGATGCGCGATCGCTTCCAGATAGGCATATTGCTCCCTGGGTATATGGATGGCGATATGACGGGTCTTGTCAAAATCGGGCGGCGGCGGCGGCGCCAATAGATCCTCCGGCGAAAAATTCGCCATCGCCTTCCTAATCATCGCGGAAACTACATTTTCGAGGCCGCGCATGTTGTATTGGGATTTTAATTCTTTGAGTCGGTCCCCAAAGCTCTCGGGAACATGCAGCTTACATTGCTGGAATCCCGACGCATAAAGGGTTTCCCGCTTCCGGCGCATACAGGCAGCGGGTGAAATTGCGACTCGTTTGGCTGTTGCACACCTGGCCATGAGACCGTTCGCTATTGGGTTAACGGGGCCTTGTCAAACTTTGCACCGTCTGAGGTAGTTAAGCGGATAAGGATGCGCCCGCTATTTGCCTCGTTATAAGGCCCCGTTTGACACCGGGACGAGCGAATGCGGGAGACTTACGGAATGTATCTATGGCACGGTATTTGAGGCTGGGAGAGAAGGCGTCCCAACTCGCGATGACGCTCGGCCAGAATTGCCGGGAACGTCGCGCGCAACTCAAAATGTCGCAGTCCGAATTGTCCGAGCGTTCCGGTGTTGCCGCTTCGCACCTGTCTCACATCGAAAACGGCCGCGGCAACCCCACGCTGGAGGTGATGGAGAAGATCGCGGATGCCCTGAAATCCTCCGTTTTGGAGCTATTAACCGACGACACTTACAAGAAAAAATAACTGTGTATCTTGGCTGGACATGGGGTAGGGTTAGATTAATTTGAAGTCCCGTTTTGGAACAGTAGGGGACGTCGAGAATGGATTGGCCCGGTAAGGGGGATACGACTACGACATACGCTCTCTTGCATCGACGTGCCAAAGCGGAGGTTGAACGGTCCGGCCTAAGTTTAGTTGAATTGGCACAAGTCAGCGAAATTAATGAAGATCGCCTGCGGGGCATATTGGAGGGCCAGGCGCGCGAAGTTACTTTGCACGAACTGGCGGCCCTTGCTGGTGCAATGGGCGTGACCGTTATCGCTCTGCTGTCGCCGTAGCTCGCTCCTCGGGCTCGCCGTGCCGCTTTAGATAGTCGAACAAAGTGGTGCGGCCGACACGCAGGTCCTTAGCGACGCTGCTGACTGTCGCCCCCTTGACCGCGAGTTGGCGCCGGATCTCGGGAAGCTGATCCTCGGTCAGCCGTGGCGGCCGCCCGGACTTCGTTTCATGAGCCTGACGCTTGAGGCCGTGGACATGCCGGCAATGCCGGTCCAGCTCCACGACGAAACGCGCAAGGTCGCCTGCCCCGTTGCCGGGGTCGATCGTTATGCCTGGACGGCAAAACTCGATCGCTATGCCCATGCCTAGAACCTTCGACATGAGACGCAGCAGGGTCGTGATGGAAAGCGGGATGCAGGCAAAATCATAGAACTTGATCTTGTCGCCCTGCTTCAGCCGATGCCCCAGCAAGGCGAGCTGCGCCGGCAAGTCCGGAAGCCTGATCGCCACATCGTCAACAACCTCATCCCCGTCAGCCTCGCACGCTGCTCGCTGTTGCTCGATCGACGGAGAGCGATTGGTTTCGACTAGCAGCAAGAGGCTCTTGGGCAAGTTTGCATCTCATATCGGCTAAAAGGCTGGATTTCCGCGCCACAAGGAAGCGGCGCCGGAGACTAGGCAAACGCCGCGCGCCCATCAAGTCCATAGCCGCTCGATTCATCAATCCCGCGCGGCTCGAGCGGCTGCCGCCCCTTGCCGACCCGTCGAAATTGCGAATTGCCGCGTTATCGGCTTTAGCGTAAAGCCTATTAGCGGACTATAAAGGGAGGGGTGGAATGGCGTTGGATGCGGCGGTCTTGGCAGCCTTGCTCCAAGCCTGTGCGCCCAATGTCGCCCCGGCCACCATGGTCGCAGTGATTCGCGTTGAATCGGAAGGCGACCCCTTCAAGATCGGGGTGAACTCCGGCGCGACGTTGCAACGCCAGCCTGCCAATGCGGCCGACGCGATCGCGACGGCGCGCGGACTGCTGCGGCGCGGCGCGAACTTCGACGCAGGGCTGATGCAAATCAACAGCGCCAACTTCGCGCGCCTCGGCCTGACGCCCGAAACCGTTTTCGATCCTTGCACCAACCTGCGGGCCGGGGCGGTGGTGCTGGCCGACAATTATGGCCGAGCCCGTGACGCGGGCCACTCCGATCCGCTGCGCGCCGCGATAAGCGAATATAATACCGGCTCGAGGACCAGGGGTGTCAGCAATGGCTATGTCGGCCGCGTCTATGCGGCCGCGGGGCAGGGTGATCCGCCGTTCGCCTCGCCAAGGGCGGCCGTGGTCCCCCTGTCCGACGGGCCTTCATATGGCGCGCGGATTTCGCCGGACTTTGTGGGCCGGCTGCTCATCGGGGCCTTTGGCGGACGAATAACCGACACGCTGCGCCCGATGAACGCGACCTACGGCGCGCAGAACAGCTATCACAAATATGGCCAGGCGGTCGATTTCGTCCCGCGCAGCGGTGTCGGCGCGATCTCGCGCGAGCAAATCCGCTCCCTGATGGCAACGAACAATATATCCATTTTGGAGCTATTGGGGCCGGGTGATCCAGGCCATTCGGATCATTGGCATATCGCCTTTGCAACCGATGGGCGCGCGCCATTGCCCCCGACTTACGATGCGCCTCCCGCATGGACTGTCGCGGTCGCGCGTCCCGCGGAGGATCAAAACCCGGTTGCGGTGGTAGCGTCGTGGGTCGCCCCGGCCCTGGCGACGGAGTCCGGCAGCGTGGGAACGGCTGATCCGGCCCCGCCCGCTTGGGACGTATTCGCGACGGCAGCTTGGCAGCGCCGGCAGTCGCCCAACCCGACGCGGAGCGGTCTGTGATCGGCGTGCGCGCGCTTCTCAAGAGATTGTCGGTCGTGCTCGTGCTCGGCCTGGCCGCTTCACCCGCTCATGCGGACGTGGGGGGCATCGCGACCGCCGTTCTCAACGAACTGACGGGTTTGGTGGGGCCGGCAATAACGCTCGGCGTCATCTGGCTCGGCATTCTCATCATGACGAGGCGCGCCGCGTTCCTCACATTTTTCACGTTTCTCGTCGGTGTCGCAATTCTGCTTAGTGGAGGATTTTTCTGATGAAGTTTTTGAAGACGATCAGGGAGCGTTGGAGTCATTCGTGCGCGCTCGCCGGGGTGACGCTCGCGATGATCCCGATGCCGGCATGGGCGCAGGCGGCGAACCAGACCGAAGTCGTGACAATGGCGAATTCCGTCCTGAACTTCCTGACGGGGCCGATTGCCAAGGCTCTCGCGGCAATCGCGCTGGTGATCGCCGGCATCATGTTCTTCTTCGGCCATGGCAACAAGGGCCTGCTCGGCTCGATCATCATCGGCTGCTTCATCGTGTTCGGCGCGCAGTGGATCGTCGATACCATTTCGGGGACGTGATGGGCCGGTTGCTTCGCATGGTCGCCGCGCTCGGCGTGGCGAGCTGGGCGACGCCAGGGGCGGCGCAGGTCGCATCGGCCTCGTCGCAAGCCTCGGCCATGGCCGGAAAGATGATGGCCGCGGGCGCAGCGATCGGAACGCTGGTCCTGGTGATCGCGGGCTATTTCTTCATGACGGGGCATGGCGACCGCCAGTCGCTCGCGCTGTGGGCCGCGGGTCTCGCGGTCCTGCTGTGCGCCCCCTTCTTCGTCGGTTTGCTCACTTAGGAGCCGTCCAGCGCGACGGTTGAGAGGTTGCGGGTGTCAGAGCCAATCTATCTAGTCGAAGATCCGTTGTTCCTTGCGCTGACGCGCCCGACGCTTTGGTTCGGCGTCCCTGTCGAAGCGACCTTGGCGATCGGGATGATTTCCGTGTTCATCCTCATGGGGCTGGGCAATCCAATCTGGGCGCTCGCAATCGGCGGCGCGCTCCTTGGCGCGGCGCGGCTCATCGTCCGCTCCGACTATAATATGTTCAAGATCATCTTCCTGTTCGGCCGCACCAAGGCCGGTGCGACGAACAAGATGGTGTGGGGCGGGTCCAGCTACTCGCCGCTGCCGATCGCAGGCGTGCGCCGCAAGGGCTTCAACCGTGTTTAAGCGCAAGCCCCCGATCAAGGTCGAACGCGATCCGGCTCAATTTCTGCCCTTTGCGCGCCATGTGACGGACAACATCGTCGCCCTCGACAACGGCGAATATATGGCCGTTTTCGCACTCGACGGCATCGCATTCGAGACGGCCGACGTTGCCACGATCAACGATTGGCATGAGAAGCTGAATACGGCCTGGCGATCCGTCGCCCATGAACGAGTGGCGCTGATGGTCCATACCGTTCGCCGCATCGAGCGCGACTATCCCGATGGCGAATTCCGCTCATCCTTCGCCCGCGATCTCGACGCGGCATACAAGGCCCGCGTCCTGTCGAAGCGCATGTTCGTAAACGAGCATTATCTGACGGCGATCTATCGGCCCGCCGTGGGCGCAGCCGACAAGGCCGCCGCCTCGGTGTTCTCCTTCTTCTCCAAAGCCACGGCGGAGGAAGCGGAAGATGACATCGTGGAAGCATTCACGGACATATTACGGGATACCGAAAAGCTGCTCGGGCGCGTGAATCCCCGGCTGCTCGGCCTTTATGAGTTCAATGGCCTGCAATTCAGCGAGCCTATGGAGCTGATACAGCGGATCATGACAGCCGATCAGCGCCGGGTGCCGCTGGTGCGTGCGCACCTGGGCCGCGCTGTCTATTCGGATCGCGTCATCTTCGGCTCGGAGCTGGTCGAAATCCGTGAGCCTGGCGGTTCGCGATACGCCGGCATCCTGGCTGTGCGCGAACACGCCGCGCGCACCTTCCCCGGTCAGCTCAATGCGCTGCTCGAAGCGCGATTTGAGTTCGTGCTGGCGCAGGGCTTCGCTTTCCTCGGCAAGCAGATGGGCATGGAGACGGCGCGGCGAAAGCGGGCGCAACTGAGCGCGACCGATGACGTCGCCTATTCTCAGCAAGAGCATCTGGACGAGGCGATGGACGATCTGCAGTCCAATCGCTTCGTCCTGGGCGAGCATCATCTTGCACTGTCGGTCTTCGGAGAGAGCCCCAAGATTCTCGCGGAGAATATGAGCGTGGCGCGCGCCGCCCTCTCGGAAAGCGGCATAGTCGCCGCCCGCGAGGATTTGGGGCTCGAAGCCGCCTATTGGTCGATGCTGCCGGGGAATTTCAACTGGCGAACCCGGCCTGCGGCGCTCACGTCGCGCAACTTCGGCGCGCTTGCGCCGATCCATACCTATCCGCTCGGGCAGCGCAGCGGGAATCATTGGGGCAAGGCGATCGCGCTGCTGAAGACCACGGCCAATTCGCCTTACTACTTCAACTTCCACTTCGGGGACGTCGGCCATGCCCTGATCCTCGGCCCGTCCGGTTCGGGCAAGACCGTGATCCAGAATTTCATGCTGTCGCAGGCCGAAAAGACCGGCGCGCGCATGGCCTTCATCGACAAGGACCGCGGCGCGGAAATCTTCGTGCGGGCCTCGGGCGGCACCTATTTGACGCTGAAGAATGGCGAGCCCTCGGGCTTCGCGCCATTGAAGGCGCTCGACGACAACCCGCGCAACCGGGAGTTCCTGTCATCCTGGCTCCGCCAGCTCGTCACCCCGGAAAGCGGCGAATTGTCGCCCCAGGAATTGTATCAGGTCGGCCAGGCGCTCGAGGCGGTCATGAGACTGCCGCAAGAATTGCGATCGGTCGCCGCCGTGCGCTCCCAGCTCGATCAAACGAGCGTGGACGGGATCGGGGCGCGGCTCGACCGCTGGACTCGAAACGGCGAATTCGGGTGGGGGTTCGACAACGACGCCGACACTCTGCGGCTCGATGCCCGCCTGATGGGTTTCGACATGACGGATTTCCTCGAGAACGACGCGATCCGTCCGCCGCTCATGTCCTACCTGTTCCATCGGCTCGATGACATCGTGGACGGCAAGCCGGTCATCATCGACATTGACGAGTTCTGGAAGGCGCTGGGCGATCCGGCGTTCAGGCACTTCGCGCGCGATGGGCTGAAAACCTACCGCAAACGCAACGCGATGATGATGTTTGGCACACAATCGCCGGCGGACGCGCTGCGTTCGGACATTGCCGAGACGATCATCGAGCAATGCCCGACGAAAATCCTCTTGCCCAATCCGAACGCGCAGGCGCGGGACTATATCGACGGCCTCAACCTCACCGAAGCCGAGTTCCGGCTTATCAAGGTCGATCTCTCACCGGAAAGCCGGCGATTTCTCATCAAACAGGGCCACGATTCCGTGGTGGTCGAATTGGACCTGAACGGCTTGGACGACGAATTGGCGGTGCTTTCGGGCCGCCAGGGGACTGTTGCGCTGCTCGACGAACTGCGCGCGGAGCTCGGGGACGATCCCGATATTTGGCTGCCTGAATTCAAGCGCCGCTGGCGCTCGGTCGGGCGTAGGGAATGGAGTAGCTGATATGAGGAAACGGATGATGCGGGCGGCGCTGGCCGTCGCGGCGTGTGTCGGGGCCAGCGGAACGGCTCACGCTCAATTGGCGGTGGTTGACGTGCGCTCCATCGCACAGGCCCTGCAGACGGCCCGGAACACCTTGCAGCAGTTGCAGGAGGCCCAACGTCTCTACACTGCGCTTAACAGCGTCTCGAACATTCGCAGCGTCGCCAATCTGCTCGATCAGCCCATCTTGCGGAGCGCGCTTCCCGATGGCGTGCAGGACAGCCTTCAACTGGTGTCGGGCGACCTTCGCGACCTGGGCGCGATCGGCCAGCGCGCAGAGTCGATCCTGAGCGGGCAGAATTTGACTCTCTCGGGCCTCGATTCCCGTCTCGGGGACGCGCAAGGCGTGCTGAAGCTCGCGGCGAACAATGCCGCCCGCGATCAGGCCTATGGCGAACATATGCTGGAAGCGACGGAAACGACCGGGCAGGGCCTCCAACAGCTCTCGACCGGCCTCGCGTCGGCAACCACGCTGCGCGAGTCCCAGGACATCGCCGCGCGTGCCGCGATCGAACAGGCGGGAATCGCCAATCGCCTTCTGCAGATGCAGGCTGCGCAGCAGGCCGCCCGCTCGCAGGCGCTGCTTAAAGCCCAATCCGATTTCGCTGCATCCCAGCGCCGCACCATGTCGGATGCGGAATCAGGCGCGTGGCGACCGACGTGGAACGGGCAGTAGGCGAGGGAAGGAAGGCGATGCGGAAGCACTTTCCCATTCTGGCGATCATGACGCTTTCGCTGGCCTCCTGCGGCGAGGGCGACAAGTCCGTCGAATATTACATGCAGCATGAGGGCGAAGCGCGCGATCAGTCCGTGCGCTGCCACGCGAACGGTGATGCCGGCGAGAATTGCGGCAACGCGGCGGTCGCGCTTCAACGGCTCGGCCGCGAGAAATTCGAGCGGGAGCGCGCAGAAACGCGGAAGGCGGCCGAAACCGGATCGTGGCGGCCGACTTGGAATGGGAAGTAGGTGATCCATGGCGCTCGACGCGATCTACAATATGCTCGAAGGCCAGATTACTGGCACGCTGGCTGGCAAATATGCTGCGGTCATGGGGATGGTGTCGGGTCCGCTGCAGACGGCCATGGCGATCAACCTCGTAATCGTGGGTTTCGCCGTGATGCGCGGTGTCTCCAACGAACCCTTTGGCAATTACCTCGGCACCTGGCTGAAATGCTACTTGGTCATTCTCGCGGCGACGTCGAGCCTCGCGCCTCAAATCGCTTCGGCCGCGCAGCAGGCGCCCGACCAGCTCGCCGGCGCGCTGGGCGGCGGAGCCCTGTCGGCGTCCTTCGATACCTTCGTGAACAATGCGGTCGAACCCGCGATGAAAATCCACGCGAGCATGGAGCCTTGGTATGAAGGTGGCTTTCTCGACATCGTGATTCCCAACCTCGCCACAGGGCTGATGGTCCTTCTGATAATGCTGCTCGCCTACCTCATCGCGGCTGTCGCGATGGTGATGGTCCTATTCGTCAAGTTCGGCCTGTTCATGACGATCGCGACGATGCCAATCTTCGTCGGTGCACTCATCTTCCCGTCCTCGTCGGGGCTATTCTTTAGCTGGCTCGGTGCTGTGCTGAATTATGCCATCCAGACAGCGGCGATCTCGATCGCGCTGCTTTTCGTCATGGGGTTGGTTTCAGCCATTCCCGGTGCCGTCGGCGTCGGAGCGGGCAGCAGCACATGGGCCGCCCTCGGCGCGATGTGTCTGCAACTGGTGGCCGTCGCCGTTGGCGGCTTCCTCATCGCGGAGGCGCGGTCGATCGGGTCATTCGCAGGCGGCGGGGGATCATCGGGGGCCGGGTTCCTCGCGGCCCTGTATCCCGCAACCGCGATGCGGGCGATCTCTAGCCGTAGCTCGAACTTCAGCCGCGGCATGTTGCTCGGCAACAGTGCCAGGGCAGGAAACAGCTTCTCGGTTCGGGGCGGCCAGATGGTGAACAGGGGCGCAAGGGCCGTGGGGCGCAGGATGCTCTCGGGAGCGTCGTCGCGCAATTCGACTAATTAGGAGGCAAGGCAATGATAGGGGAAAGTGGCGGCGCAACCCGCGCGCGCCGATGGGGGCGGATTGTTTGCCTCGGCCTGACGGCGAGCCTGCTGGGCGGTTGCGCGACTGACAAGATGGGGCCGAAACCGCCCACGCATTGCAGTGCGGCGCGAGCGAGACCCGCCAATCCCAATGGTTCGGTGCTGGTGCAATCCAAGGTGATCGGAGCGGCGCCTGACGGTTCCACCACGGGCGCCGGTGTGATGGTGTTCGGGAGCGATGCGGATCCGGCGAAGCCAGAATCCGCGCAGCCCAACGCCGTCGCCACTCCTGACACCGTGGTTCCGGCACCCCCGGCGCAACCCTCGACCAAAGCCGCGGGGCCGCGCCGAAGGGGAAGGCCGATCTCGATGGGACCGCAACCCGCGCCAGGCCGAACATTCTATAGGAGCTGCTGACGATGGCGCAGGGCATCAACAAGAAAGGCGACCTCGACAAATATTTCGCGGACGCGAAGGATTGGGACTTCGACCGCGCGCGCGAGGCGAACAAGCAAAAGCGGATTGCTTATCTTGTCGGCGCTGGCGGGGTCGCTTTTGGCCTCGCCATGCTCGCTTGGCATGTCGCTGCGCCGCTCCGATCGGTGGAACCCTATGTGATCCGCGTCGACCGCCAGACAGGCGGCGTCGATGTGGTCACGCGCCTGACGAATACCCGCGACATCACGGTAGATGAAGCGGTCAACAAGTTTTGGCTCTCCGAATATGTGCGCCAACGCGAAGCCTGGATTCCGGCAGCATCGCAGGAAATGTATCGCCGGGTCGCCGCCCTCTCGATCCCGCAAGAGCAAGAGAAATTCGCAGGATCGCGCCGACAGACCAACCCCAATGCGCCGATAAACATCTACAAGGCCGGCGAAACGATCTCGGCCTCCGTTCGGAACATCTCCTTCATCAATCAGCGCGTGGCGCAAGTCCGCTTCACGCGCTCGGTGACAAAGCCCGGCAATGTCCCGACCGAGACGAGCAATTGGATCGCCACCATCAATTTCAAATATGTCGATCGGCCGACAACCGAAGCGGGCCGTCTCGATAACCCGCTGGGCTTTCAGGTGGTGAGCTACCGCGCTGATCCGGAGATTTCCCAATGACCGGCCTTCGCAAATGGATGGGCGGCATCGCGCTTTTCGCCACGCTGGTATCGTCGGCCGCGATCGCTGAGGAAGTGCCCCGATCGGGGCAGCAAGATACGCGGATACGCTATATCGACTATGATCCCGATGAAGTGGTGCGGATCAACGGCGTGTTCCGCGCCGCCTCGCAAATCGTGTTCGGAGAAGGCGAAACGATCGCCTCCGTTGCGCTGGGCGATACGGTGAGCTGGGAGGTAGCCCCCGCCGAGAACATTCTGTTCATAAAGCCGCGCGAGCGGGCGGCCGCGACCAACCTGATCGTCGTAACCCGCATCGGCACCACGACGCGGACCTATACCTTCGCTCTCACCGCGCGCGCCGGGGGAATCTCGTCGGGGTCGAACGCGCAATTCGTCGTGCGTTTCCGATACCCGGCGCAGGAGGCGGCCGCGAACCGGCAGGCCGAAATGCAGCGCCTTCAGATGCAGATGCTCACGGTCGAAGCAGGCGGCGTCCGCGTCGCGCTCGAGGCGGCCGCGGTGATGGGGACGCGGAACCTCAATTATACGCTCGCAGGTTCTTCGGAGCTGGCTCCCTCGGAAATCACCGACAACGGCCAATTCACGATCATGCGCTTTCCCCGCAATCAGCCCGTCCCCGCCATCTTCACGGTGTCGCCCGATGGGTCGGAAGCGGTGGTTCCTTACGATGTGCGCGGCGAATTTGTCGTGATCCACCAGGTCGGGCGCGAGTTCCGCTTGCGCCAGGGGGCAACGCTTACCTGCATCTGGAACCACGCCTACGACCGCTACGGGCCTGACAATTCTTCGGGGACCGCTTCCCCCGATGTGCAACGGACTGTTGAAGGGGGAAGCTCCCAATGAGCGAGATTGCGAACAACAGCGACCAGGCCCCCAAGGCGCGGCCCGTTTATGACGAAACCGAAGTGCGCGACGACGTGCTGCAGGATGCGAACAGCACGACGCCGGATATTGATCGGGGCGCTTTCAACCCTCGCGGCCGTCTGCAATCCATGGGCAGGGGCATGATGGCCGGGGTCGCTGTGGCCGCGGGGTTCGTCGGCCTCATCGTCTATTCCATGGCCTCGCACAGTGGGCAAAAAGCCCAGCAACCGGACGATTCCACCTTCCGTCTCGACGATGTTTCGGCAGAGCGTTCCGCGCGTCAGGCAGCGGCGGTCGTGGCGCAGCCTGATGATCCAGGGGCCGGGCCGCAACAGGTCGGTGTGGACCCGTTCGGCAATCCGATCATGGCTGACAAGGGGCAGGATCTTTCGGGTGGTGCGGTGGTGCCCGGACCCGGACAGGCCGGAGCGCGGGGCAACGGCGACCCGGCCTATGAACGGGCCGAACGCGCGCGCCAGGCGCGCGAGGCGGCGATACAGCGCGAGCTCGCACGACAGGACGCCATGCGGCGCGCCCCGATCATGGCCATTTCCCAAAGCAGCGTCGGACAAGGCGGCGGAGCACCCGGGACGCGAGGACCGTTCAGCAATCTTGCGGTCGGCAGCAGCGACGAGCGACAGCCGGCAGGCGGCGGCGAGGCAGGAGGACGCCAGCCCAACGCGATCGAACAGCAGTTGAATGGCATGGACATTCAGCGCGTTTCGGCGGGGCGTCTTCCCAACCGCAATTTCCTCATCACGGCAGGAATGCAAATTCCCTGCGTGCTCCAAACGGCGATGGATTCGACGCAACCGGGTCTGACGAGCTGCATCATCCCGCGCGACGTATGGAGCGCGAACGGCAATGTGATCCTGATGGAAAAGGGAACGCGGGTGCTTGGCGAATATAATGGTGGGTTCACGGTTGGCCAGCGCCGCATATTCGTGCTGTGGAACAGGGCGATCACGCCTTCGGGGATCTCGGTCAGCCTGGGTTCGCCGGCGGCCGATGCGCTGGGCCGGGCGGGAATGGGCGGCCAGGTCGAAACTTTCTTCTGGCAACGCTTCGGCGGCGCGCTTCTGCTCTCGATCGTCGGGGACGCGGGCGATGCTGTCAGCAACCGCGTTTCAGGCGTAGAACAGACGATGCAGACGCCCAACGCCGCGGCCGCGATCGCTGCGCAGGATTCCCAAAGGATCAGGCCGCGCCTCCGCGCCCCGCAAGGGCAGGAAATGACGATCATGGTCGCGCGCGATGTGGATTTCAGCTCGGTCTATTCGCTGAGGCTGCGTCGCTGATGTTCGATCAGTCGATATTGCTGCACCATCTCGAACCTCTCCGGTCGCTTCTCGATGCCGATGAAGTGACGGAGCTGGTCATCAACAAGCCGCATGAAATCGGCATTGAGGGCCGGGGCGGGTGGCAATGGGTGGACAGCCCGAAGCTATCGACGCCCTGGCTGGAAACGCTGTCGAACTCGATGGCGAACTATACCAAGCAAAAGGTCGGGCCGAATACGCCGATCTGCTCCACAAGCCTGCCGACCGGAGAGCGCGTTCAGATTGTTGCGCCGCCAGCGTGCGACCTCGGCAACTATTCGATTACGATCCGAAAGCCGTCGATCAAGACGTTCGGTCTCGATGAACTCGATGCTGGCGGCCTGTTTGCACAAACCAAGATCGCGCGCGGCAGGACTTCGGCGGCCGATGCGGAACTGTCCGCCCTGAAGCAGAAGGGAGATTGGCCGGCTTTCCTCGAGCTCGCGGTGAAAAACCGGAAAAATATCCTCATATCGGGTGCTACCGGGTCGGGAAAAACGACGCTCTCCAAGGCCCTCATCAAGCTGATACCCGATGAAGAACGGCTGCTAACGATTGAGGACACACGCGAGCTGATCGTGCCGCATCGCAATGCGGTCCATCTCCTCTATTCCAAGGACGGGCAGGGACAGGCGCAGGTAGGAGCAAAGCAGCTTCTCGAAGCCAGCCTCCGGATGCGGCCTGATCGGATATTGCTACAAGAGCTGCGCGACGGCACCGCCTTTTTCTACCTGCGGAACGTCAACAGCGGCCATCCCGGCTCGATTACGACCGTCCATGCGGACTCGGCCGCGCTGGCGTTTGAACAGCTCTCCTTGCTGGTCAAGGAATCCGAAGGCGGGCGCGATCTGGAACGCAAGGACATCCTCGATCTGCTGCACCTGCTCGTGGACGTGGTGGTCCAGTGCAAGAAGGTCGACGGTCGCTTTCGCGTCACGGAAATCTACTTCGAGCCAGACACTTCCGGCATGTGAGGGATGCGCATGGAACGTCGATTCTTGATCGTTTACGGCGCGCTGGCCATCGTCACGATTTTCGTCCTCGGCGGCCTGGTCGCCATTATCGGCATGGGGCAATTCCGGTCCGATTTGAATCTGGCGAGGCTGCCGGAATATTTTTGGTTCTATCGCCATAATGGCTTCGTCATGGGCTGGCTGCTCAAGGGCGTTTTCGGTGTAGCGGGGGCGGCGGCCCTGATTGCAGCCTTCATCTTCATCAACCGGAAAGACACGCTTCACGGCGCCGCGCGCTGGGCGAAGAATGGCGAGGCAAAGCGCGCGGGGCTGATGGAGAACGAGGGCCTGCTGCTGGGCAAGAGCGGCAAAGCGTTTATCCAGTTCGGCGGAACGGAGCATGTGCTGCTCGAAGCCCCGACGCGCGCCGGCAAAGGCGTGGGCGTCGTCATACCGAACCTGCTGACGTGGCCCGATTCTGTGGTCGTCCTCGATGTGAAACAGGAGAATTGGCAGAAATCGGCAGGGTGGCGAAAGAGCCTCGGCCATCAAGTGCTGCTGTTCGATCCGCTCGATACCAACGGCCGAACGGCCAGGTTCAATCCTTTCGCCCATATCGACCGCACCGATCCGGTCGAAGTCATCGACGAATTGCAGAAGATCGCCGCGATGCTCTGGCCGCCTCCGGCCAACGGTGAAAGTTTCTGGATGGACAGCGCGCGCACCGCGTTCATCGGCGTTACGGCCTATATCGCCGCGACTGAAGAATTGCCCTTCACCATGGGCGAGGTTTATCGGAATTTCAGCGCCGGCGACGCGAAGGAACGGTTTCCCCGGATTATCAAAGACCGGGAAGCCGCGGGCAATCCGCTATCGGAAGCGTGCGTGTCCGCGCTCAATGACTGGATTTCGAGCTCGGCCAACACCTTCACCGGCATCAGGCAATCCGTCTCCGCCAAGATCAACCTCTGGATCAATCCCTATGTCGATGCGGCAACGTCGGAATCGGATTTCGACCTGCGCGACTTTCGTAGCAAGCCGATCTCGCTCTACCTCGGCGTTTCGCCCGACAACATGGAGCGCATGGCGGACATTTACAATTTGCTGTTCCAACAGCTCATCGACCTCAATGTTCGTGAATTGCCGGACCCCAAGGCGGGCAAGCATCCGCTCAAACTGCTCCTGCTTCTCGATGAATTTGCACGCCTCGGCCGCGCCAGCGTCATTGCCTCCGGCTTCTCCTATGTCGCGGGCTACGGCATCCGCCTGCTGCCGGTGATCCAGGCACGCGGACAGCTCCGCGACGTCTATGGTGCGGACGTAACGAGCGAGATTGTCCAGAATTGCGGCGTGGAGCTGGTCTTCACGCCAAAGGACATTGGCGTCGCAAAGGAAATCTCAGAGCGGCTTGGCAACTATACTTATGCGGCGAAAAGTCGGTCGAAGCGGATTTGGGACGCCTTTGAAGGGTCCGTGTCCACATCCGACCAACGCCGCCCCCTGATGCTTCCGCAAGAACTTCTGCTCATGTCGCAAGACGATGTGATCGTGCTGCGCGCGGGCATTCCGCCTCTCAAAGGCAAGAAGCTGCGCTATTACACCGATAAATGGATGGCGATGGCATCGAATGTCGCACCGCCGCCCGTCACGCCTCGCCCGCTCGATCCCTCCATTGCACGCCGATCGCTGGCGATCATCGCCAGCGCGGATGCCATCGACATGACCGACGAGGAAGCCCTGAACGGGTTTGACTTTGCCCGACTGGTTGGGCCGCCACTCGCAGAACTTCCGCCCGACGGCGATCCGCGCAAGGCGGTTTCCTTCTTCGCAGCCATGGGCCTGCAATATGATCCCAACGTGGTTCCCGTCGACGCAAAGCCGATGAAATCTGTGATTTCAGGCATCGTGCCGCCCACCGAAACCGCGGAAAGCGATGGCGAGAGCAATATCGGCAGCGAACCTCATGCCTCTGGCGGCGATGATGCGGGCCGGTCGCTCGCCTTTCTGAAGGGAACAGGCCGATGACGGCGGACGACAAGAATGCGGAGACCGAACAGGGCCGGAGCGAAAAGCTGGTTGCGATCGACTATGCCCCGACGCCGGCGATGCGCGATCACGAGCAAGTGGCCATCTATGCTGGCAAGGATGCTTATCTTGTCGCGATGACTGGCCCTGCCAGCGACCCGGCGTCGCACGATCGCGCCAGCAGGCTCGTGAACGATTCCGACTTTCGCCGCATGGTGAACAACGCGGTTCCCGAAGCGCAGGACCTAATCGGCAAGGGAACCCATAACGAATACCAGGGCGGAAGTTCCGCATATCCCGAACGCATGGCCGCGCTCGCCCGCGGCGGCGCGGCTGATCGAACCGAAGTTGTGATCTACGGAGACGCCGACCGGGAAAAGGTGCTCGCGCTCGCGATGGCTGAGAGCGAATCCATTCAGAATAGCCTTGCCCCGGCTCCGCACGATCGCGCGCGTCAATTGAACGCGGACTTTCGCGGTATGAGCCAGGACGAACGGTTGCAGGACACGCGGACCAACTCGGCCGCCAAGCAGATCGCCGCGATGGATGCGATGATTGACCGCAAATATGGCCATGGGACGCCGGAAGCAGACCGGATGAAGGATGCGGCGCGGGAAGCGGTCGCGCAAACGCTCGAGAGCGGGAAGGATATTCGCGCACCTCGGCTTCGCTCGGCCGAAAAAGATGTTGAGCTTCGCCGGGACGATCGCCAGCGCACGGCTGACGCGGCCGACAGGACCGTGAAGGATCTCGAACGGTAATGCGCCGCAGCTCGCCACAGCAAATCAGAGTTTGCTATTGGCGACACCATTCATTTTTCATTGATGCCGTTTGGCGGGCAACGCCTCGTCCATCACGGACATGGCGATGCGCACTCGGTCCAGAAACAACACACGATCATCATCGCCAGCCTTGATGGCGGCCTGCGCTTCATCGACGAGCACCTGGCCGGCTCGTTGCCCATGCGCTTCGATCAGCGAGCGAGCTGCCGCAACGTCATCCGAAATAGCGGCGCTATCATCCGTTCCATCGGTGTCCTGCAATCGCAGTGACAGCTTCTTTCGTTCCATAGTCTTCTCTCCCCTGAGCGCGATCACGCGCGAGCGCTCACCAGCCACGCTTTCGCCCCCATGCGAACGCCATCGTCATCGCAATTGTGCTCGAACAGCTCGACAAGATGCTGCTGAATGGCCGCGCGCACTTCGGCGCCGCTCGGCCGAACGAGGTCGCCGATGTGCATCCCGTCGAGCACGAAACGCGCGGCGCTCTCCGGATCGCTGCCCGGGCCGCCCACCCGCTGATCGCCGGTCCAGGCGTTGAAGCTGATCTCGGAAAATCCCGCGCTTTGGAGAAGGTCGATCACATAATCCTGTTCGCCCAGCGCGAACGGCCCCGGCGCGCGCGGCTGCGGCGTCGGCAGGTCGATATGCTCCTTGATGATGCCCATGATGCTGCGCTGCCACGGATTCTCGTCGATGGGCGCCCAGACCGCGATGTCGAGCCGCCCACCCTCGCGCAGCATCCGGCGCAGATTGGTGAAGGCGGGATAGGGCGCGGGAAAGAACATCGAGCCGAAGCGCGAGAACAGGCGATCGAACGGCGCTTCTGCCGGCATGGCCGTCGCGGCATCGCCTTGCTCGAAGCGGATATTGGCAAGGCCAGCGCGCTGCGCCCGGTCCCTTGCAGCCGCAACGAGGGCGGGCGAGATGTCGAGGCCAAGGGCAAAGCCGGTATTTCCAACCGCCGACGCGATCTGCCGCGTCGTCCAGCCTCCGCCGCACCCTATGTCAACCACCGTCTCGCTGACGCTATAAGCGGCCTGGTCGAGCAGCGCCTTGCCGATCGGCTCGATCATGCTCTCAAAACGGTCGAGCTGGGCGAGCCAACGCTTGCCCGCTGCGCTCGCCCAATCATGCGCGGCCAGCCCCTCGCTATTGGCCCCATCATCGTCCATCAAAGTCCTCCCATCGTCGTTGCGTAAAGTCAGCTCCAGATGGCGCCAGCGCTGCGCCATAGCATGTAGGCGGCGACCACGAAGATCAGCACGGCGAAGATCGTGTTCAATGCCCCCTTATGCGCGGACAGGCGATGCGAGAGGGCGGCGCCCACGACACCCCCGACGATGCCGCCGCCGATGAACACTGCGGCGAGCAGCCAATCGACGAGGCCGGAAAAGGCATAGTTGAGTGCAGCGGTAAGGCCGAAGGCGGCGACCGCTACCAGCGACGATCCGACCGCATTGCGCATGGGCATCCCCGTCGACGCCATAAGCCCCGGCACGATCAGGAAGCCCCCGCCGATGCCGAAGAAGCCCGAGAACAGCCCGGTGACACCGCCATAACCGAGAACCTTGGGCGCGTTTTCGCGGCGGCACTGGACGTCGGGATTGCCGGGATCGCCGCGGC